>ULTW01007309.1_pt1 | contig 163787 bp, 133 predicted proteins | sample 1957961 | NCBI WGS metagenome assembly ULTW01 (sample SAMEA4835744, study PRJEB28245) | human gut metagenome | biome: gut microbiome; material: fecal sample | place: Denmark | collected 2008 | reverse complement strand
ATACCACGAATTGCTACGTGCTCCGCACTCCCGCAATTCTCTCAGACATTCGCATATCGCGAAGCTTACGCTTGTATGTTTTTTGTAACACTGCAGAGCCTCATTCGCAAAATCGCCTCTCCCAATTATGGTAATACCACGAATTGCTACGTGCTCCGCACTCCCGCAATTCTCCCATACATTCGCATATCGCGAAGCTTACGCTCCGCTTTTATGCTCATGTCTGAGCGGGTCATCATACCATATAGCCACTCCTGTGCAAGCACATCGTGGCTAATGGTCTGTGACCCTGGTATTACATGAAGTCAAATAAGCTCAACTGGTTTGACTGGGGCAGGCTGCCAAGAAGTCCCAGCTCGCCCATCTTATCAATAACGTTTTGCGGTGCTTTGCTGCGGCTTCGCAGGTCATCTCTGGATAAGAACGGTCCGTCCTTTGCCGCTTCCATCATGGCTTCTGCGGCTTTATCTCCCATACCGTCGATACTGCCGAGGGATGGCATGATCTTGCCGTCGATGATCTGGAATAATCTCGAATGTGCTTTGTAAATATCGATTGGCATAAACTCAAAGCCTCTCGCATACATTTCCTGCACGATACGCAGATCACGGATGGAATCCTGTTCCTTCTTGGATAGTTCATCCTTCCTTCTGTTGTAATCCGCCAGCACGGCTTCAAGATGCTCCTTACCCTGACACATCAGTTCATAGGAAAAGCAGTCCGCTCGGATACTGTAAAATGCCGCATAGTAGGCAAGCGGATAATTTACCTTACAATACGCAATACGCCATGCCATCATAACATAGGCAGCAGCATGTGCCTTCGGGAACATGTACTTGATCTTCTTGCACGACCAGATATACCAGTCTGGTACATTATGTTCCTTCATGGTCGCGATCCATTCGTCCTTCAGGCCTTTTCCCTTCCGGACACTTTCCATGATCGTAAAGGAAAGTCCCGCCTCAACACCCATCTGCATCAGATAGATCATGATATCATCACGCGTACAGATTGCAGTCGAAATCGTTGCCTTGCCTTCCTCGATCAGCGTCTGTGCATTGCCCAGCCATACGTCCGTACCATGGGAAAGACCTGCGATACGAACAAGATCGGAAAACGAGGTCGGCTGCGTATCAATTAACATCTGCATGGCAAAATCGGTACCGAACTCCGGAATACCGAGTGATCCCAGTTTACAGCCTAAAATATCCTCCGGCTTGACACCGAGTGCATCTGTATTCTGGAACAGGCTCATAACATCCTTATCATCCAGCGGGATCTTTGTCGGATCGATCCCTGTCAGGTCCTGCAGCATACGGATCATGGTCGGATCATCGTGTCCGAGAATATCCAGCTTTAACAAGTTGTGGTCGATCTTATGGTAATCAAAATGTGTGGTTACGATATCCGTTGTCATATCATTTGCCGGATGCTGTACAGGCGTAAAGGAGTTGATCTCCTCACCAAGCGGCAGTACAACGATACCGCCCGGATGCTGTCCGGTTGAACGTCTGACACCGGTACAGCCTTCTGCGATTCGCTCGATCTCGCAGCGGCGTTTATGGATGCCACGCTCTTCATAATATTTCATCACATATCCGTATGCCGTCTTTTCCGCCAGCGTACCGATCGTTCCGGCGCGGAATGTCTGTCCGTAACCGAAAATAACTTCTGTATATTTATGTGCCTTACTCTGATATTCACCGGAGAAGTTCAGGTCGATATCCGGCTCCTTATCTCCCTTAAATCCAAGGAATGTTTCAAACGGGATATCAAAACCATCCTTGACCAGCTTTTCGCCGCAGTTCGGACAGATCTTATCCGGCATATCACATCCTGCCTTACCGGCATATGCCTTAACCTCGGGTGAATCAAAATCATAATAATGGCATTTCTTACAATAATAATGCGGACTCAAGGAATTAACCTCTGTGATTCCCGCCATATTGGCAACGAAGGAAGAACCTACGGAGCCACGGGATCCAACCAGATACCCATCCTCCACCGATTTCCATACCAGCTTCTGCGCAATGATATACATAACGGCAAATCCGTTGGAAATAATAGAATTCAGTTCCTTTTCCAGTCGTTTTTCTACAATATCCGGCAATACCTCGCCATAGATCTCATGCGCTCTCCGGTAGCAGATATCCGTCAGCGTCTGGTCACTGTTTTCAATAACAGGCGGACATTTATCCGGTCTGACCGGATCGATGGAATCCACCATATCCGCGATCAGGTTTGTGTTATCAATAACTACCTCCCGCGCTTTATCACTGCCTAAATATTCAAACTCCGCCAGCATTTCTTCCGTGGTGCGCAGATATAACGGAGCCTGGGAATCCGCATCCTTGAAACCGTTTCCCGCCATGATGATGCGGCGGTATACCTCATCCTCCGGATCCAGAAAATGCACGTCACACGTTGCACAGACCGGCTTGTGGAACTCCTCACCCAGATCGCAGATCTTTTTATTGATCTCCTGAATATCTTCCATGGAATGAATGTTTTCATGATCTGACTTATCGGAATCGATCATAAATGCATTGTTGCCATTTGGCTGGATCTCCAGATAATCGTAGAAATTCACGATATCGGCGATCTCCGCCTGTGGTGCCCCGCGCAGCAAGGCTCTGTAAAGCTCTCCCGCTTCACAGGCACTTCCAAGGATCAGACCTTCTCTGTTTTCAAGAATCAGGCTCTTCGGTACCTTCGGCCGTCTGTTAAAATACTGCAGATGGGAAGCTGAAATCAGCTTATATAAATTGACACGTCCCACATCATTTTTCGCCAGTACAATGGCATGATAAGACGGTGTTTTACGGACATAGTCCGTACTTGTCCTGCCCAGCTCATTAACCGCATCCAGATCATGTGCACCTTTTTCCAGCAGCATCGGAATAAATTTCTCAAAAATTTCAGCCGTTGCCTCCGCATCATCTACCGCACGATGATGGTTTTCCAAAGATACACCGACTGTCTTTGCCACATGATCCAGTGTAAACTTGGCGAGCTGTGGCAGCAGCACACGTGCCATGGCAAGCGTATCCACATGAGTATATGCATAAGGCAGCTCCAGTTTCCTCGCATTTTCCTTAATAAAACCGGTATCAAAAGAAGCATTGTGCGCTACCAGTACACAGCCTTCGCAAAAGGCAAAAAACTCCGGCAGAACCTGATCGATCGTCGGCGCATCCATGACATCTGCATCCGTGATCGTTGTCAGCTTGGTGATCCGGTACGGAATCGGCTCCTGTGGGTTTACATAAGTTGAAAAACGGTCTACGATTTTTCCATTTTCCACCTTTACCGCACCGATCTCTATAATGTGGTTCGTCACACTTGAAAAACCGGTTGTTTCAATATCAAATACAACAAAGGAATCCATCAGGGATTGTCCCTTCGGATTGACTACAATATTTTTCAGATCATCTACCAGATAGATCTCACAGCCGCAGATCACCTTGAAGAAATCCTGTCTGTCAAGCTGTTTCCCTTCCTTTTCCGCCTCTGCTTTCGCACCTTTATACAGATCCTGCCACGTATGGAATACATCCGCAAGTGCCTGTACCACGCCATGATCTGTGATCGCGATCGCCGGATGTCCCCATTTATATGCCCGCTTTACAATATCGATAACATCGGAAACACCGTCCATATCACTCATTTTCGTATGACAGTGCAGCTCTACACGCTTCTTTGCACTGTGATCCATTCTGGTCACGGTAAAGTCTTTTGTTTTTTGCAGGCTCTTAATGGAAATCGTCAGATCCTTATCAAAGCTGTCCATGGCACAAAGTCCCCTGACAAGCAGAAAAGCACCTTTTTTGACACCTTCCCGGATATTCGGGAGTTCTTCGTTCGGACAAAACATCTTGCATTTCATCGTGTCCGTAAAGTCTGTAATAAAGAAGCTGACGATCGTCTTTTCATTACGGATCTCTCGTTCTTCTACACTCAGCACTTTTCCACGTATCGTGATCTCACCCATTTCATCCAGGATCTGATCCATCGGAACGATCTCACCTTCCACATCATAGCCATACAATACATCCGGATTGTCCGAACGCCTGCCCTGTCTGCGGAAGCTCTTAAAGTCTTTTTTACCTTCTTTTTTAAATTCTTTCTTCGGCGGCTGAGCAGGCTCTGCTTTCTGCACCGGCTGCTTCTGCGGTTGTTCAGCAATTTTTGCATCTGCTCCCTGCATAGGCGATGCGGTGTGCTCAAATTCATTTCCGTCCACACCGCTCATATCCACATATTCACTGTCACTCGTTTGTGAAATAGCCACACGGTTTCCCGCAATTTCCGCGATCCGGCGTGCAATCTTGATATCGTCCTCTTCCCGGTATTTGCTTTCCTTCGGCTCTTCATATGCCACTTCAAAAAATGCACGTACCCCGCATCTTTCACAGACGATCTTGTCCAGGATCTGCAGAAGCTCTCCGCTTTTCTGATGATACAGTGGAATATCTTCCATCGTCAGAACAACTTTATCATCTGCTTCAAAAGACAGCTCTGCGGACTTTAACATGCTGTGCAGCATCGGACTGTATTCCTTCAGCTCCAGCAGCATACTGTTTTTATACGCCCCGAAAACAGCCGGCGCATCATACTGCGCAGACAGATGAAACGTTTCATAAAGCTTAACTTCAGGTCCTTCTTTTCCGCCTTCTAAGGCAGAAAAAAGCTGCTTATGCAGCTCTTTTTCCACTTTATAAATATATTCTTTTTCTATGATGTTGTCACAACTTATGTAAACCTTCAGCAGATCTCTTGCTCTTGTCGTCACAACTCTGTCAACTCTGACATCTTCCATATAGACTTTACAGTCGCCTTCCAGATGCAGCGTTGGAAATACTTCCATAAATGAATGACTCACTACTCATTTCCCCAATTCAATAATTCTTCCCTGAGTGTATTTAATAACTGATCTTCCGGTACTTTTCTGATCACTTCACCTTTTTTGATCAGAAGTCCTTCTCCTTTACCGCCGGCAATACCAATATCAGCTTCTTTCGCTTCGCCCGGTCCGTTTACAACGCAGCCCATAACCGCTACCTTCAGATCAAGCGGAATATCTGCCACCATCTGTTCCACTGCATTTGCAAGACCAATCAGATCAATGTTCGTTCTGCCGCAGGTCGGACAGGATACTACTTCAATACCACCCTTTCTCAGTCCCAGTGTCCGTAGGATCAGCTTTGCAGATTTTACTTCTTCCACCGGATCTCCCGTCAGGGAAACGCGGATCGTATCACCGATGCCTTCATGCAGCAATATACCAAGTCCTATCGAAGATTTGATATTGCCGCTCATGATCGTACCGGACTCCGTGATTCCGACATGCAGCGGGTAATTGGTCTCTTTTACGAGCTTTTCATGCGCTGCTACACACATCAGGACATCCGAAGATTTGATACTGATCACCAGATTGTCATATCCCAGATCTTCTATGATATGCACCTTATCCAGCGCACTTTCCACAATACCTTCTGCCGTTACACCATGGTATTTATCTACCAGATCCTTTTCCAGAGAACCGCTGTTTACACCGACACGGATTGGGATATTCCGCTCCTTTGCCACTTCCACAACAGCCTTCACTCTGTCAATGCTTCCGATATTGCCCGGATTGATGCGGATCTTATCTGCTCCGTTTTCCATGGCAGCGATCGCCATCTTATAATCAAAATGGATGTCTGCCACAAGCGGGATATGGATCTGTTTTTTGATCTCGCCGATCGCTTTTGCAGCCTCCTCGGTCGGAACCGTACAGCGGATGATCTCGCAGCCTGCCTGTTCCAGTCTGTGGATCTGTGCGACTGTCGCTGCCACATCCTCTGTATGTGTATTCGTCATGGACTGGATCAGCACCGGATTTCCGCCACCGATCACTCTGTCACCAATATGCACTACTTTTGTATGATCACGATACATAATTATCCTCTTTTCATTGCTCTATCTATATAATAATAATTTAAAAAATCTTTGTCAGATCATTGTACAATACAAATACCATTAAAAGCATCAGGCATGCCATACCGATCATATGCACCAGGCCTTCTTTTTCCGGTGGAACCGGTTTACCCCTGACTGCTTCTACCAAAAGGAATACCAGTCTGCCGCCATCCAGCGCCGGGAACGGTAACAGATTCAATACGCCCAGATTAGCACTCAGCAGGATTGCAAAATTGAGCATATTCAGCCAGATATAATAAATGCCGTCCGGTTTTGACTGGTCGTAGATCTGTGTCACAGTCTGTGCCATTCCGACAGGGCCGGACACATCATCCTTTGAAACCTGCCCCTGTATCAGAAGCTCCAGACTCTTGACCGTTGTATTGATCCAGTAACCGACTTCATACAGGCTGTATTTTACAGTACCGAAAATACCAAATTTCTGATAAGAGCCTACGCCATATAAGCCCATATAATAACGCCCTGCTGATTCGTCGTAGATCGGCTTTATCACGGTGTCATACTGCTTGCCGTCTCTTTCATAGGTAACTGCGATATCTTCCCCTTTATTCAGCATGGAAGCAAGACTGATCTCACGATACAGATGGATCTTTTTGCCGTTCATGGAAAGGATCCTGTCTCCATCCTGCATACCCGCAAGCTGCGCTGCACCGCCATCCGAAACCTGCTGTACGACCGGCAGATCGGTTCCGTAGCTGCCAACAATGATCGTAGACATCAAAAATGCCAGAATAAAGTTAAATACCGGTCCGGCTAAGACAGTGGCAATCCTGGCAAACACCGGTGCATCCGGAAATGCGCCCGGCTTCTTTTTGCTGCCCAGCTCTGTATTGGCCACCGCCTGCTGCACATCCTGCTGCGGATCTGCTTCTCCACTTTCTGCTTCTTTTTTTTCGGTATCGCGTTCGATGCCATCCTCACCTTCAAAAATACAGGCACCGCCAAGCGGCAGTAAACGGATCGCATATTTGGTACCGCCCTTTTTCACCGAAAAAATACACGGCCCCATACCGACTGTAAATTCCACAACCGAAATTCCATTTGCTTTTGCAATGATAAAATGTCCGAATTCATGCGCAATGACAACTACGCCGAAAATGACAAAAAACAGGACAATGCCCAATCTTTAACACCTGCTTTCAATATAGTCATAGCATGCAGCTTCCGCCTCTAAGATCTGCTCCACCGTCGGATTTGCGATCACATGATGATTCTGCATGCATGCACCGATCAGCTCCGGAATATCCAGGAAACCGATCTTATCCTGCAAGAAGAGACTGACTGCCTTTTCATTTGCAGCATTAAATACTGTTGGCATACTGCCGCCTGCCCGGAATGCTTCATAAGCCAGCTTCAGTCCCGTAAACACTTCCATATCAGGCTCCTCAAATGTAATTCTGCCCAACTTGAAGAAATCTATGTTGTTTTCCTGCATCGGTCTTCTGTCAGGATAAAAAAGTGCATACTGGATCGGCAGTTTCATGTCCGGTACGCCAAGCTGTGCGATCACCGCGCCATCTACATACTCTACCATAGAATGTATGATGCTTTGTGGTTGTACTACTACAGTTATTTTTTCCGGCGGTACATGGAATAACCAGCCGGCTTCCATAACCTCCAGTCCTTTGTTGACCATTGTCGCGGAATCGATCGTGATTTTGCGTCCCATCGTCCAGTTCGGATGCTTTAAGGCATCTGCTGCTTTTACATTGGTAAGCTGCTCTTTTGTAAAACCGCGGAACGGACCGCCTGATGCAGTCAGAAGGATCTGTCTGATCTTATCCTTCGGTTCTCCGTTTAAGGACTGGAAAATAGCACTGTGCTCACTGTCGACCGGCAAGATCTTCACACCATGCTTCTTTGCAAGCGGCATAATGATATGTCCTGCGGTCACAAGCGTTTCCTTATTGGCAAGTGCAATATCCTTGCCTGCCTCGATTGCTGCGATCGTCGGTCGGATTCCGATCATTCCCACGATTGCGGTGAGTACGACATCCGCCTCAGGCAGAACCGAAATGGCAAGCAGACCATCCATGCCCGTCAGTACCTGTACCTGCAGATCACTGACACGCTGCTTTAAATCCTTTGCCGCCTCTTCCGACCACATAACCGCATAAGAGGGCGAAAATTCACGGATCTGTTGCTCCATCTTTTCCACACTGCTGCCTGCTGCCAGTGCAACCACATGCAGATCTTCTTTATAGCTGCGTACCACATCCAGTGTCTGCGTTCCGATCGAACCTGTGGAACCCAGCAATACGATATTTTTCATCTTTCTGCTCCTTCTACCATCTTCCTCCGGATCACGTCTACAGCTCCAGAAGAATGATACATAAGTAATAAATCAGCGGTGCTGTTACGATCACACTGTCAAAACGATCCATAATGCCGCCATGTCCCGGGATCAGACTGCCATAATCCTTGATGTTATGATCACGCTTGATACCGGAAGCCGCCAGATCACCGAGCTGGCTTAAAACTGCCCCGACGCCTGAGATCAGCGGAAATGCCCAGATGGCATCATCCGAAATAGCAGTCACGCCCGCCTTTTGCAGTCCCCACGCATATAAAAAGCCGATCAGCGCAGCACCGGCCACGCCACCGATCGCTCCTTCGATTGATTTTTTCGGGCTCAGCACCGGTGCCAGCTTATGTTTTCCCAACAGCTTACCGACTGCATACGCACACGTATCGCAGCCCCAGGATGCAGAAAAGATCAGCCATACCAGAAAGATGCCCTGTGTCAGGTTTCTTGTCATATAAATATAGGACAAAAGCACCGGACAATACAGGAACGAAAAGCCTGCTGACATAACCTGCTGTGCATGATACTTTGGGAATGTCAGAACATATACAAGCATCATGCCCATGATCGTCAGAATGATCGCAAGCAATGCATACGTATCAGAATCTGTCAGATACCGCACAATATAATATGCCACGATGCCAAGATATCCGACGATCTCGATACCGGACGGCTTTTTCTCTTCTTTTCGTACATTCGTTGCTTTCACAAGCTCTGAAAATCCGACAAGCGAAATAAAAAGAGTCAGGGCATACAAAACGATGCCCCCGTTACTCATTGCAAATGCCAGAATGATCAGAAGCAGTATTCCACTGATCAGTCTTGTCAGCATGTTACTCCTCCTTTACAAGCCCAAACCGGCGATCCCGCTGATTGTAGGCTGCAATTGCTTCCTCCAGTTCCTTTTTGCCGAAAGCAGGCCATGGAACCGGTGTAAAATAAAGCTCCGTATAGGCAAGCTGCCAGATCAGGAAATTGGAAATCCTCTGTTCTCCGCTTGTACGGATCATCAGATCCGGTTCAGGGATCCCTTTTGTATCCAGATAGTCAGCGAACTTTTCGATCGTCATGTCTTCCGGCTGGAGCCCCTTCTGGGTATCTGCCATTACCTTGCGGACTGCACGAACGATCTCATCCTGCCCGCCGTAATTTAATGCGATCTGGAAATTCAGACCATCATAGTCTTTTGTTGCTTCCTCAAGCTCAGCGATCCGCTTCCGGATATCCGGTGCAAGCCCCATCTTATCTCCCAGTACGCGGACACGCATATTATTTTTCGCTGCGGTTTTCAGACAGGTCTTCATATAATTGTGCAGAAGCTTCATCAGTGCATCCACTTCGTCCTTCGGTCTGTTCCAGTTCTCTGTGGAAAATGCATAGACCGTCAGGTATTTCACACCAAGGTCGTACGCTGCAGCACAGACTGTTTCCACATTTTTGCTGCCCTGTACATGCCCGTAATTACGTGGCATTCCCTTGCTCTTTGCCCATCTGCCGTTTCCATCCAATATAATGGCGATATGATTCGGTACACTCATTATACAGTCATGATCTCCTTTGACTTCTCTTCTACCATACCATCAATTTCTTTGATGAATTTATCAGTTACTTTCTGTAACTGTTCTTCTAACATCTTGATCTCGTCTTCGGAAACATCTTCCTTTGCCAGCTTCTTGAAGGAGTCATTTCCATCTCTTCTGGAATTGCGGACTGCAACCTTGCTTTCCTCACCTTTTTTCTTCACTTCCTTAACCAGATCCTTACGACGTTCCTCGGTAAGCTCCGGGAATACCAGACGGATCACAGAACCATCATTGGATGGTGTGATGCCGACATCAGAACATAAAATTGCTTTTTCGATCTCTTTGATCAGGGATTTTTCCCATGGCGCGATCTGGATCATTCTCGGTTCCGGAACTGTGATATTACCAACCTGCTGCAGTGGTGTCGGTGTTCCGTAGTAATCAACCTTGATCTTATCCAGTACATGCGGATTGGCTCTTCCTGCACGGATCGTCATGAAATCCTCTCCTAAAAAGTCAACTGTCTTCTGCATTTTTTCTTCAAATGTTTTTACTCTTGCATCCATTTTATATGTCCTCCCTTATTCTATACTGTAACCTTTGTTCCGTTAAATTTACCGTTCATGGTATTCACAATGCTGTTTTCTTCATTCAGTCCGAATACCCACATCGGCATTTTGTTATCTCTTGCCAGAATAGACGCTGTCATATCAACAACCTGCAGATTCTGTGCAACCACATCATCAATGGAAACCTCATCGTATTTCTTTGCATTTGGATTTTTATGCGGATCATCATCATATACACCGTCGATCGCTTTTGCCAGCAGAATCACATCTGCTTCTACTTCAATGGCACGCAGTACAACACCTGTATCTGTTGAGAAGTAAGGATGTCCTGTTCCGCCTGCGAAAAATACTACCATATTCTTGGAAAAATATTTATTGGCGCGATCCTTGGAAAACAGCTTTGTAAACGAACCACATTCAAACGGTGTCAGGATCGCCGTCATCATTCCCACGCTTCTGAAGATCTCCGATACATAAATACAGTTCATGACAGTTGCCAGCATTCCGATCTGATCTGCCTTTGTTCTGTCGATATTTTCGCTGGAACGTCCACGCCAGAAATTACCGCCGCCGATCACAATACCGACCTGTACGCCGTCATCGACAAGCTGCTTTACCTGCAGTGCCACACCACGTACTGTTTCTTCATCAAAACCGGTCTTTTTTTCTCCTGCAAGCGCTTCACCGCTCAGCTTCAGCATTACTCTTTTCATATCTTTTCTCCTATCACTTTGTCCATTGGTTTATTTTGCGATCAGATCATTAAAGAAATCTGTCGGATTTACTTCTGCGTAGCACTGGCTGCACATACCTTCGATCACTGCACCATTGTTGATCTGGACGGATTTGGATTTGATATTCCCCATTACAATGGCAGATGCATCTAAGATAACCGGTCCTTTCACATCAATATCGCCTTTGACAGCGCCTGCGATCACCGCACTGGAAGCTGCCACATTACCGATCACAACGGAATTCTGTCCGATCTTGACTGTGCCTTCCGCAACGATCATACCTGTGATATGCGCACCGTCTGCAAATACCTCTGCAGCTTTGGAATCTCCTTCGATCGTACCGGAAACATTTAACTTGCCGAGCAGCTCAACCTTTCCTTTTACTTTACCGAGAATATCCACATTGCCTTTTGCGCTGATATCACCGTTTAATGTCATGCCTGCAGTGATGATCGCTGTTTCATCTAATACTTCTGTATCTTCCAAACTCATTTTCTGTTCTTCCATTGCTTTTCCTACCTCTTTTTCCAATTCTGATTCTTCTTTTTCTGTATGCTGTCCCAGATCCATATGCATGAGCATTTCTTCCGGTGTCTGCATCTGTCTCTCTGCAAAATCATCTTCATCCGCATCTGCTTCCGGCTTTACGATACCTGCAATGCTCTGCATCTGCTCCGCTGCCGCTTTCTGCAGCATAACCGCCTCGGATTCTTCTGCCGCCTTTTCTGAAGGTTCTTCCACAGCTTCTGTTTCATCTACAGGTTCTGCTGCCTCAGCTTCTTCCTTCACTACTTCCGGTTCTTCGGTCTCTACAACCTGTTCTTCGTCTTCCGGTGCTGCAGACTCCGCTTTCGGCTCCTCTTCAGCAGCCTGGTCATCCTGTTTTTCTTCCTGCTTTTCCTCATCCGCAGTTTCTGCATCCTTTGTTTCTTCTGCAGCTTCATCCTGCTTTCCGGCTTCTTCGTTGTCAGGGCTTCCGACTTCCGCAGCCAGTGCTTCCTGCACTTCCTTCAGCGCATCATCCAGTGCCTTATCTTCGTCGTCTTTTTTACTTTCCTGTCCCGTCTCTTCTTCCGGCAGAAGTTCATTAACTGCCTGAGACAGGTCTTCTTTCAGTTCCTGAAAAAATCCCATTTTTTCTCCTCCGTTTATTATTACTGCTGCGCAGTTGATTGTTGTAATTTCAGATGCTGCACAAATTCCATGTCATCACTGACCGGCAAAAGAACCGTATCATCCATTGCCTGTATTTCCTCAATGATCGCAGGAAGTGCTTCCACTGTCGTATTTTTATTCGCCGCATCATGCAAAAGGACAACAGAGGTCTGATGCTTCCCCACACCTGTCAGTACATTGTCCACTAGCGTCTGTGCTTTTACCTTTTTGCCTGTTGCATCACCGCTTGACACATTCCAGTCCAGATAATAGATATCCTGTTGCTGCATATACGCTGCAAGCTCACTCATATCCACCGTACTGACCTGATTAGAGCTTCCACCCGGAAATCTGTAAAAATGTGACCATACACCGGTCGTATCATATAAGAAATCCTGCAGCCTGGAAAGATCCTCTTCAAAGGCTTCCTTCGAAGCATAGATCTCATCGTATTTGTGGCTGTAGGAATGCATACCGAGTGTATGCCCTTCCTCTACAATACGCTGATACATTTCCTTGTACTGTTCCTGCGGCTTTCCTGTCACAAAAAAAGTAGCTTTCACATCATACTGTTTTAAAATATCCAGTATGGCATCTGTGTTACTGCTCGGTCCATCATCAAAGGTCAGATAAACCTTTCTCTTCTGTCCATCGTCCGGTTCCGTTTCTTCTGCCTGCCATTTTGCAAGGCTGTTATCTGCCTGCATTCCACCTGCCTGCTGCCCGGCTTCTGCATCTGCTTCTGCGGAAGCAGTCTGTTCAGCCCCGGCAGTACTTTCGCTCTGCTGCGATGCGATCTGCCGCTGCATCTGATCCAGTTCTTTCTGCAGTCTGTCTACCTTGATAAACAACAAAATACATAACAGGATCGGAATCAGAATCCCTAAAAGTAAATACGCTATTATCAGCCTCTTCATGGAAGAAATCCGGCTGCGTCTCTTTTCCTCTTCACTTTTTGGCATACCAAGACTCCATTCTTTGCATATTCGATTTATTCTATCATAATTTTTATCCGAAATCCAGCGTTATAGATACAAATTGACAGACTGTATTTGGAACATAAACAAAGCTCATCCATACAATCTTTTTCCTGTTGCTGTACAGATAAGCTTTTCTGCTTCTTTATCCCTTATTTTGTTTTCTCAAAAAGCTGTATACCACGGGCAAGGCGCGTAAGCCCGTCTTTAACTGCTGTATGCGGGCATGCGATGTTCATACGCAAAAAAAGGTTCCCGTTTCCGTGATAGCCGCTGCCCTTGGACAGATACAGTCCTGTTTCTTTTCGGAGAAATTCCTGCAGATGATCCGTGTCATCCGTTACCTTGGAACAATCCAGCCAGAGCAGATAAGTCGCTGTATTTTCCACCAGATGGATCTGCGGCAGTTTACCTGCCAGAAATGCTGCAACCATATCCCTGCTTTCTTTCAAATAGCTCCGCAGGCTGTCAAGCCATGCATCTCCCTCTGTAAAAGCCGCGATCGTGCCTGCCATGGCAAAGGCATTCGGTTCTGCCACTTCATCGGAATTCAATCCTCTGTCCATCTTTTCCCGGATCGCTTCATCCGGTATCATGACTGCTGCCGACTGCAGCCCCGCCATATTAAAAGTCTTGCTCGGTGCCAGACATGTAATGCTGTTATATTTGCAATCGTCCGATACGGAAGCAAACGGTACATATGCATAGCCGGGCATCGTCAGATCACAGTGGATCTCGTCCGCTACAACCAGTACATGGTGTTTTTTGCAAAGTGCACCGACTCTGGCAAGCTCTTCCTTACTCCAGATCTTTCCTGCCGGATTCTGCGGATTACATAATAAGAGCATCGTTGTCTGCGGATTTGCCAGTTTTTTCTCCAAATCCTCAAAATCCATTTCGTATTGTCCTTTTTCATAAAGAAGCCGGTTTTCCAGTACATGTCTGCCATGATTTTCAACACAGTTATAAAAAATATTATAGACCGGTGTCTGCACAACAACATTATCTCCTACATTTGTCATGCGTTTGACCGCCACATCAATCGCAGGGATCACGCCTGTACAGAAGATCAGCCAGTCCTCCTGCATTTGAAAATGATGTCTTCTCTGCCACCAGCCGCAAATTGCCCGGTTCCACTCCTGCGGAACAACGGAATAGCCAAAGATACCATGCTCTGCCCGCCGGATCAAAGCTTCCTTGACACAGGGGGCTGTTTCAAAATCCATATCCGCAACCCACATCGGGAGCTCACCTTCTTTGATATCCCATTTATAGGAGAAGGTATTTCTTCTGTCTGTTATCCGATCAAAATCATATGCTTCCATTTTCCTTCCTTTCCACTGTTTGCAGTTTACATAATATTTTCGTACCACCGGTTACAATTTTTTCAGAAGCCGGATCAGCATAAGGATTCCCCGGCAGATCAGCTCCAGACACATGGCGATCCATACGCCTGTCAGTCCAAACGGCTTTGCCAGTATCCAGGAAAGCGGGATACGCACAAACCAGAGACTGATAAAATTCAAAATGCTTGGGATCATCGTATCCCCTGCCCCGCGCAGTGCACCTGACGCCACAATAGAAGCCGCATACATCGGTTCCGCAAAAACTTCGATCCGAAGCACCTTCGTTCCGAGTGCCTGTACCGCCGGATCCGGAGAAAGCGACAGCATCATAAGTGGTGCCAGAAAATACATCAGGATTCCCGTCACAGTCATAACGCCAATACCGGTCCACGCCGTCATCCTTGAAAAATGATGTACCAGATTTTTGCGTCCCGCGCCTGTACTCTGCCCTACCAGTGTTGCTGCTGCCTCACCGATTCCATAGCCCGGCATGTAACACAGACTTTCCGCCGTTACCGCAAAAGAATTAGCAGCCAGTGCCACCGAACCGAGCGGCGCCACGATCCCTGTCGTTACGATCATGGCAAGACAGACAACAAATCGTTCAAATGTCACAGGGAGCGATAAAGTGATCGCCTTTTTCTGACATTCCGCCGAAAGATGAAATCCTTCTTCCTTCCGGATATGCAGGATCGGACTTTTCACGCAGGCAAAATACAGCATGATACTCGCAATGATCAGCTCCGATACGCCCGTGCCAAGTGCTGCACCTGCCACACCCATTCTGCAGCCGTATATAAACAGTGCATTAAACAAGACATCCAGAAGACACAGCAGGGAATTTAAAATACCGGGCACTTTCATATTGCCGCTGCTCTGCAGCATACTGCCTGCCAGCACATTCAGTCCAGAACAAGGCAAAAAGCAGACGTAGATCAGAAAATAGTGTCCTGCGTCCTTTAAAATAGCCTTTTCTCCGCCAAGCCAGCCCGGCAGAAAGCTGCTGATCGCAATACCGATCGCAGCCAGAAATACGGAAATGCACGAAATGGTAAAAAGGGCCTGCTTCAGTACATCTCTTGCCGCCTCCAGCTTATTGGCTCCGATCAGCTGAGCTGCCTGTACGGCAAATCCGACCGAAAAAGAATTGCAGACGCCGCCAAAAAGCCATGTTGTCGATGCAACCAGACCGATCGCTGCTGCTGCCCCCGAGCCAAGCCGCCCCACCATGGATGCATCAATATACTGCATTGCCACAGAAGTAAGCTGTGCCATGATCGCGGGAAGCGAAAGCTGTATCACCAGCAGGATCTGCTGCCTGCCGGAAAGCTCCCGCCCCATCCTTATATAGGAGACCAGTTCCTCTCTGTTTTCTTTTTTATTTTTTACGTTCTCTTGTTTCATGTAACTGATAGTCTTTCTTTATTTCTTCCGGTCTTCACACACAGTAATTCATTCTGAAAATACTCATGCAGCTTTCTGCTGTAGATTTCCCGTTAGTCTTCGGTAACAATATCCGTATTTTCCTTTTTGACATCCGGATTATCAAAAATGATCTCGTCGATCTGTTTTGCCCGGATTTTTCCGGAGATCGGATTTTTCACGCTATCGATCTTAGAATCGATCTGTGCATCTACGGTTGCATATTCAAACGCCAGATTGGTATTCAGCAGCCTGCAGTTTTCCATCTTCAGATTTTCCATATAGCACATGCCCTGTTCGCTCTCGATCGTACAGTTGATCAGTGTGACATTTTTTGCATTCCAGCCCAGATATTCTCCGGATATAAAGGAATCATAAACCGTTACATTTTCGCAGTTCCAGAAAGCATCCTTGGACAACATTCTGGCATTGCGGATCGTCAGGTTCTTTGCACCGTCAAAGCTGTAATTGCCGACCAGTGTAAAATTATCGATCTCCATATCGGAGCTTCCCATTGCAAAATAGTCACCCTTGGCTGTCACATTCTGCATTTTTACCTGACTGCAGTTCCAGAGTGTTTCTGCCGCATTCGGGAAATTGATATCCTTGAGCACGACATCCTTGCATCGTCTGAAACCCTTCGGTGCCTGATAAGTAATATCCTCCATGGAAATATGGTCTGTATACCAGATACCGGCTCTTGCCATTTCAAACATGGTAGAATGCTTTACTTCTACATTCCGGCAATACCACAGCGGATATTTCCACTGAAACAGACAATTCTCTATTTTTAAATTTTTACTTTCCTTCAGCGGTGACTCGCCGTCCGCAAAGGTACAATAAGAAAGCTCCAGATCTCTGCTTTGAAATAAAGCACGCTCTCCTACAAATTTTTGTTGTGTATACTGATTCATGTTCTTCCACTCACTTTCTTCTTATAGCATACCCAGATTTCGTTTATCCTGTTCTTTTTTATCATGACTTTCGCATGCTGTCAAGGTAAAGTTAGGTTTAGGTATCTATTTTGTATAAGTACCGGTCAATTTACCATAGGCGGCTATATTTCCACTCGCTCCTGCAGCACCTGCATCCAGTTCCTGTGCAATCTTGTCAATACCATCACACACTGCATTAACTTTTCCTGCATAGTCTGTCTTTGCCTGCTTTAATGCAAACACATACACTTCATAGGAATGAGTTCCGGCAGGTGGATACGGTCCGATATAACCGGTGTCACTTGTCCCCTTATTGACCTGTGTGATCTCTCCCTGCACTACTTCTTCCTTCGTCAGAGTACCTGAGATCAGATGGATCCAGTTATTTCCATCCGGATCTATCATATAGATCACATAAGCCTGTGCATTTTCTGCCTTTTCCCAGCTTAGCTGCGGCGAAAGGTTTTTTCCGCGCTCCGTATTGGCAATGCTGTCATCCCATACACCGTTTTGCAGATTTTCGCTTGTTACGGTCAGCTCGTCTATCCCCGCCCAATCGAATGTGGACGTTGTGTTTCGTTGTTCATGACTAACTTCCATTGTTGGCACTATTGCCAGTAATACCACCAATAATAGCACCAGACAGAGTATCCCAGTTATGAATGCCATGCTTTTATTCTTTTTATGTTTTCTTTTCATATAAGATTCACGCTTCCATATTTCTTATGTATTTACATTTTGGAAATGCTTTGCAGCCATAAAACTGTTTACCCGCATTTGATCCCTTTTGTGCGGTTCTAAGAACAAGCTCTGCTCCACATTTTGGGCAACGCAGTTCTTCCTGCTTTGATTTGAATTTTTCTGTTTCTTGTTCCTTATCCTTTTTCTTCCCCAAATATGCTTCCTGTGCCAGAAGATCAAATTTTGCAAAATAGTCTTTCTTACTTTCCATATTCATATCTAACAGCCTCTGGGCAACCTGTTGCATCTGTTTCAAACTGGAGGACGGCTCTTTGGATTCAGCATTCATTCTTTTTATCGTTGCTACTAATTGATCTGCACGTATTACCTGTTCTTTTATTTCTTTTTTTGCATACCTGTCATTTACAATAGTCTTAGGATTCGCAAGAACAACAAGTGGTTTATAAAAAGCTTTGGTTCCCCATTGTTTTAGCAATCCCATAAAAGCTCCCGCATTTTCTACTCTGCATTGGTTCAAAACGGTAAGATGTCTTTCATTTTGCGTAATCGGAGAATAAATACCTTCCTTGACTCGTTTACCGCCATACTCAAATGTCCTGATAAAAGCTCCACTGTTATTGATTTCAATATTACCAAATAGGTTTTTACATTCTATAACATATATCAGTTTTGCTGTCACAACAATAAAATCTATTTGTGCACTTAATCCAGTCTCCGTTTCAATATAAATATCATGTAAGACTACCATATCTATCCCACTGTTTTTCAGTTCAAAGACAATATTATCTTCTCCTGCAATTCCGGCTTTTGTAATAGCTATTTCTTTCTGTAATTTTGTATTCAGTTCCCCACATGTTTGTGGCAACAGTTTCTCCAGTCTTTCCAAATATGCTCTCGCATCACTTGCTTCCTTTAAAATAATCTGTTCCGGTTTTGAAAAAAATCCCATGTACTGCCTCCCTACCATTTGTTAAAATAGCTTTCATTCCTTATAAATTTTGCTCAACAACGCTATGATTTTTTCTTTTTCTCCGCTCCCATTGGTTTTCAGCCTCAACAATGGAATTTTATACAGTTCCATTATATGGTCTTTCAACAAATCCCTTGCTGCTTGTAAAGTATCTTTTTTATGATACGCATATCCATCCACTTCTATCGCTAATATAGGTGTTTTGCCAATTCTATTGTATATCAGGAAATCTAAATGAGTTGCTGGATTCATTGCATAACGACACTCCTGATCATCCAATAACACAGGATCTTTAATCAGCATATTCAGCGGGAAATGACAAACCACATCCAAACTCGCATATTTATTATCGGATATAATTTCTCTGATCAAAGTATATACCAGATTTTCAGAATCGTATTCCGATACTTTTTTATATTTCTGCAAATATGCCATTCTTTCTTCTGTATACTGCTTATATAAATAGTCAAAAACTGAATAAATCCTGCTTTCAACTACATCAAAGTTATTATACTGAATATATTTTATCAAGTCTGTTATATTACGTTCTTTTGATTGTTCATTTCCTGTTACCACCAAAAGCAATCTTTTCTTTGCTCTTGACACAGCGACATTAATCAAATATGGATCATCTGTAAAATCAGATATCTCATCATCTACAGTAGATATGATAATATTTTCCTTTTCTTTTCCCTGAAATTTATGCACTGTAGCAATATCAATATCATTAATTTCCCTGCTCAATGCCTCTACCTGATTTTTATATGGGGCTATAATTCCAGTTTCTTTTGGATTCAGATCGTATTTAGGGATAATATCATTTTTTATAGCATCTATCTGTCGTTGGCTGTAATGGCTTCGTTCATGATTTCCTTTGGCTGTTTTAACTACGGATAAAACATCTTTTTCCCCCTCATCTTTTGTCATAATAATTAATTCACCACGATAAAATTTCTGATTACAAAAGTTAATAATTTTAGGATGACACCTATAATGCTCCCGTAGCATTACCTGTGTTACATTTGGCATAATATCAAGAATAGATTGTAAGAAGCTTTTTGTGTATTGATATCCTTCATTTATATGAAACGTATCAAAAATGGCTTTTGCCCTGTCTTTTACATCATCTTTCATGACGTTCGGAAGCTGCTTTGTATCACCAACAATAACAGCGTTTCTCGCACAGGAAAGTGCCAGCGCTCCGGTGGCGACATCTACCTGTGATGCCTCATCCATGATCAGATAATCATATACAACACCTGTGTTCAAACTATTTCTGGATGAGAATGTTGTACTTAGTATAACTGGATATTCAAACAGAACATCATACGGATTCTTCCACAAATCATCCAGACTATATAATTTTCTTTGGTTGCACCCTTCATACTTTCTAGCTAAATGATCTTTTAACAAAATCATTGACTGCTCGCATAACTCATCAAGCAAATTCTTATTAACACCCTTTAAAGAGTTTTCAATATCTGCAATTTCCTCAGATAACTCCGCCAGCCTTGCTGCATAATACATAGCCTGAAAGGATGTAATCATTTTTGCTATAGGCTGTTTGTAGAAATTCCAATTGCTTGATCTACATTTCAAAAATATTTTTATCTTCACCCAAAAACTTGTTGCATTTTTCTTTTCTGCCAGCATCTGACATTCTTGCCATAATTCCATCCAATGCTTAGAAAATAATTTTTTTCTGGATTTTATATTACTAGTATCTACATCAGATTCATCAACATATTGATCAAAATATTTCTGTTCTGTGACTAACTGCGAAAGTTCCTGTCTTAAATGTGCCAGTTTTTCCTGCTTTTCAAATATAGTTTTTAACTGCTCAGACTGCTCCGCTATTTTCTGTTTTATATCTCTTGGTTTTTTATCTGTTTTCCATGATGAAAAATCCGGATAATCAGTCTTTTGATGTTCAATAAACCATTCCTTGTTCTTAGAATTTCCTAACGCAGCTACAATAAACCCCAGATTATAATTAGATGCAGATAATTTTTCATATACATTTTCGGTTGCCGAATTATTATTCGACACTATCTGTACTGTTTTTCCCTGTAACAATATATTGGCAACGATATTTAATATGGTCTGTGTTTTTCCAGTCCCTGGAGGTCCTTGTATAACACAGATCTGATTTTCCATAGCATTTTTGACTGCTTTATACTGACTACTATTACAACCAAATGGGAAAATTGGATTATAATGATACTTACTCTTCTTATTCTTCCCTGAAGATGGATTTAAATATTTAGCTAATGCTACATCGTTACCAACAAAAGAAATTTTGTCAATTTGTTTTGATAATAACTTTTCGCCCGTATCATCATTCTTGATTGTACACAAACCCGAGATTTGTTTTATATATTCAAATACGTTTGCTGCCTGACTTTGGTTAAGACATGATTCTATGATATGTAAATCGTCTTGTCTGTAATCTCTCTCACTACCATCCCCAAAACAAATGTGCCAATATGATTCTACTCCATTTTTAAATACATATATTGCATTGATATCAAAAAACTCTCTTCCCTCTCTACCAACGTGGTACATATTCGGATTTAATACAGTAGGATCTGTCAATTTTTTCACATTAGGATATGCATAAGAGTATACTTTCCCATTATTGAATTTTATATCCCATTTCTGAATTTCTCTATTGTAATTACATGACCTTATCTCAGATGTTTTTATTTCATCCTTTATGAGAATCATATACTCTCTTGTATTCATCTATTCCCTTCCCCTTTCTATTTCTGTCTCCAATGGAATGAAATCCTTGTAGCTATTTTTATTTTTCGCCCACATTTAATAATTTCCCCAATTTTGGACGACTCCCAATTGTATGCTTTTCCAGTTTTTCGCCCTTTTTTCTTTTCTTCATCAATTTTGTATGAAATAAGCGCGAAATTCTCTGGCTACACACAAGAGATTTTCTGTTATGAGAAGCATCTTGTGTTATTTTTCGCCTTTTAAGCTGTTTTTTTCTTATTTTGTATGAATAACAGACTTCCTGACAAATAAGCAGTCATACTTAATCAGATAAATTCTCCACTTTGGACGAAGCTTTCCATACTAAGGATTTATATTTCATACTAAGTTGATATTTTCCCTGATATTGGACGAATTTCTGCAATTATCTTTTCATTTTCACCAATATTCCGTATCTCGTCAGCAGTCTCATTCTCAATAAAATTGCCATATTCGACAAATTTTCTTCTCTAAAGGCTTTATCTCTGCTTCTCACAAACGATCCTGCCATCCACAACCCTGATCCCATACTTCTCAAGATCAACTCTGCCGTCCACAACTTCGATCCCGTCTGCGCGCAGGCGGTCTGCCTGTGCATTTTCCCCACCAAATGCAAAAGCGCCTGCAAGTTCCCCTTTGGCATTTACAATGCGGTAGCACGGGGTAAGTTCCGGGTCGGGATTTTTGTGCAGTGCATTCCCGACTGCTCTGCACATCTTTTTATCTCCTGCCAGCTCTGCGATCTGCCCATAGGTTGCAACCTTCCCTTTCGGTACCTGCCTGACCGCTTCATAGATCCGTTTTGCGGGGCTGTCCGTGACCAGATCGTAGCTTTCCGCGATCATCCGTCTGACCTCTTCTGCCGGAATACTGCCATCCACAATGATCGTATTCCAGTGCTCTTTATTTTGATGATAGCCGGGGATAACTGCAGCATATGCATTTCTCCAGAAGTCACGCCATTCCGGCTTGACTTTTACATTCAGATTTAAAAAGCCGTCTTTTTCATACGTCCAGAGAAAGACCTTTTTGCTTCCCTTCACCCGGACAAGCTGCCAGTTTGGATCATGGAATGGAGCTTCCTGATAGGTACCGGGAAAGGACAGTCCATATTCTAATACCTCTTGCCTTGTCAGCATATCCATAGTGTTTCTTGTCTCTTTTGTTTCTTTCATATTCCTGCCATTCTTTCTCCTAATTTCTTTATCGACTCTTCTACTATTTTCCCATCAGGTTGTACATACCATTTAACTTTTCCTGCCAGATTCTATAGCATTTATCTCTTTCGATCTATTTCCAGATTCTCTTACAACTGACCGAATATAGCTGCAATACCGCCGCTGATCCACAGCAGCACTTTTACTACCAGAGAAACAAGCAACAGCCACAATAGAATTCCTCCGATCCATGCAACTTTTTTTGTAAGCGACTGTAAACCACCCTTGCTTCCTTCAATGATCGCGATCGGTAACCCATAGTCAATCTGCTCAAAATATTGCCGATAAGAAAGAAGCTGCTGCCCGGTCATGCCATCTTCCAACTGCATTTTCCACACATCCAGCTTCTTTTCGTATGCTTCAAATTCCTGCAGCCGCTTCTGAAGCGCAAATATTTCATGATTGATATTACTGATCTGATATTTGTTTTTCAGAAAAGCCGCAAAATTCCTGTTATGATAAACCAGATATAAAAAAGATCCTTTTACAAGTTTATAGCAGACAACCGGCAAAGCGATCGTATACCCTGCGATCAAAATAAACAAACCCACAGCCGCCACGATTGAAAGCACCAGTCCGCCTGCCAGCATAAAAATGGCTTCCAGCGGCACCAGTAATACAAGTGCCGCTAAGATGCCACCATACATTCTAAGCTCAAAGATATCGTCCCCTTTTCTTTTACGTGCTGCTGCAAGCTGGCTCTCCAGCTTTCCCTTTTCAAAAAGGAACTGCTCTTCATATTGCGAATACCAATATGCTGCATCCGTATCATACAGGGACTTTGTTTTATTCCACATATATCCTCCATAGTTAGCCGCCGTCAACTTTTCTATGCCATAGCGGCATTTCGCGTCTATACCGTAGCACTATAACCGTGCGACCTATCTTCCTGTTACAGCATATCATATGCATACTATGAAAAGCAAATATGTGCAGACTTTTTACGCTTCTGTCCTGCCATCCAGCATATTCTCCAGTGTATGCCAGCCAAGCACCGCACATTTAACACGGGCAGGCATATGAGAAATATCAGCAAGTGCACCAGCTTCTTCCAAAAGCTCCATTTCCTCGTCTGTCGCCTCTCCCTTGATCATATGCAGAAAGCTTTCTTTCAGTCTTTCTGCTTCTTCTACCTCTCTGCCGATGATCAGATCCAGCATAATGTCCGCGGAAGCCTGCGAAATTGCACAGCCGTCGCCTGTGAAGGAGCCGTCCACGATCTTTCCATCCTCTACTTTAAGATTTAAAATAATATCATCTCCGCAGCTTGGATTTACGCCCTCAAGCTGCATATTGGCATCCGCAAGCTCATGCTTATGCATGGGATGCAGATTGTGATCCGTTAATATTTCATTGTAAAAGCTTCTGTTATTCTCCATAGCCCATTCTCCTTCTGATCGTCTGCACGCTTGCAAGCAGCTTTTCTATATCCTCTTCCGTGTTATAAAAATACATGCTGGCACGAGTGGTTGACATAACGCCAATCTGTTGCATCAGAGGCTGTGCACAGTGATGTCCCGCACGGACTGCAATGCCATCTGCATCCAGAATGCTGCTGACATCATGCGGATGCACGCCATCTATGGTAAAGCTGACAATACCACAATGCTCTTTCGGATCCGGTGATCCCTGAACCTGTACATGTGGCACCTTCTTAAGCCCATCCATCAGTTGTGTGGTCAGCAAAAGCTCCTGCTTCTGTATCTGCTCATAACCGACTTCCTGTAAATACCGGATCGCCGCCGCAAGTGCCCATGCTCCTGCGCCATTGACAGTACCTGCTTCAAATTTATGTGGCAGCTCGGCATACACTACCTTATCTCTTGTCACCGTCCGGATCATTTCTCCGCCGGTCAAAAAAGGCGGCATTTCAGAAAGCAGTTCCTTCCTTCCATATAATACGCCAATTCCCATAGGTGCCATCAGCTTATGCCCGGAAAATGCCAGGAAATCCACGCCCAGTTTTTGTACATCCACTTCCATATGCGGCGTAGACTGCGCTGCATCCAGTACAACAACGGCTCCGCTTTTCTTTGCCAATGCGACGATCTTGTCGATCGGTGTCCTGATGCCAAGCACATTGGATACCTGCGTAACTGCGACCAGCTTTGTTTTTTCCGAGAAAGCGGCCTGCAGATCTGCATCTAAAATATGTCCCTGCCGGTCACATTCCAGATATTTAACGACTGCACCCGTTTTTTCAGCCACCATACGCCACGGAAGCTGATTGCTGTGATGCTCCAATATACTGACTACAATCTCATCGCCTTCCCGCAGATGCGATAAACCATAGCTATAGGCAACCAGATTCAGGCTTTCCGTTGCATTTCTTGTAAAGATGATCTCCTTTGCGGATGCTGCATGGATAAATTTTGCCACACATTCCCGCGCCTCTTCATAGTGATCTGTTGCTTCTATTCCAAGAGAATACAGACCACGCAAAGGATTAGCATTATATTTTCTGTAAAATTCCATTTCTGCTTCTACGACCACATCCGGACGCTGCGCCGTTGCTGCACTGTCCAGATATACGATCGGATTTTCCCGCAGAAGCGGAAAATCCTGTCTGTAATCACGCTTCATCGCCTGTTACCTCCCAAAGCCAGTTTTCAGCCTGTTCTGCAATTTTCTGCTCTCCGATCCGGTTACAGAGTGCTTCCAGCTTTGCTCTTGCCAGCAGATTGCAGGCATCCTCTTCCGAAAGTCCTCTGCTTGCCAGATAAAACAGTACCTCATCTGCCGGTCTTCCGATCGAAGCACCATGATTTCCTTCTACATCATCCTCCGCGCATAGGATCAGCGGAACTGTCTGGTTGATGGCATCCTCTCCTAAAATGAGGACATCCTCCATTTCATCTCCCTTTGCACCCACGCAGCCCAGTGGAAAGTCAATCGTCCCGCGGAATACCTTTTTAGACGCATCCTGCAGTACGCCGCCCACATTCATGTTGCTTTCCGTTTTCTTTCCGATATGCTGTGCCACATAGTTCATATCCAGAAGCTGCTGTTTTTCTCTGTAATAACCGACATCAAGCTGCAGATGGCTCTTTTCTCCTGTTAGCGCAGCATAACTTCCTGCCCAGATCTTCTCTGCACCAAGAAACAACTGCACAACCTCTATCTGCGCCTGTTTGCCGCTTTCTACTCCGATATCATTGAAAAGCTGCATTCTATCGCCCAGCAGATCTACCTGCACAAGCCGGATCTTTGCATTTTCTTCTGCCTGCAGAAGTGTCCGCAGTACAGCTTTCCCTTCCGCATCCTTTTTGGAGCTTACAACAGTCCAGACGGTTACACTTTCTCCTGCCCTTGCATAGATTTTTACATCCTGAAAACAGTTTTTCCGATCCGGATAGTCCAATACAAGTACCACCTCATCACGTCTCATACGCTCTCTTCTCTCATCGGATTCCCCGCCCTCTTCTACTGCCTCCACACAAATATCTGCTGCATCTCCCGGTTTCAGGCGGCTTACTTCCGCGCCCATTCCGGTTCGGATCTGCTCAATCTTTTTATATACAGAAGATTCCTGTTCAGTCGTCAGTTCTCTTACAATTGGCTTTTCATCCTTTGGGTAGCGGACGGTAACAGCCGGTCTTTGCCAGCCATCAGCTTCCAGATTCTTTATTTCTGCCTGATTGACCGATAATCTGTTCCAGGTTTTTGCAGGCAGTCTGTTTACGATCATATCTATTTTCTGTTCCATTTCGTTCCTCCTACATGCCCGTTCCGTTTTAGCCTATGCTGCCTTTCATTTCAAGTTGTATCAGATTGTTCATTTCCACCGCATACTCAAGCGGCAGTTCCTTTGATACATTATCTGCAAAGCCGCTGACGATCATTGCTCTCGCATCTTCCTCCGAAAGTCCTCTTGACATCAGGTAAAAGACAGCTTCATCACTGATCCGTCCGATCTTTGCCTCATGTCCGATATCCGCATCTGCTGTCCGGATGTCCATTGCCGGGATCGTATCGGATCTTGACTTATCATCCAGCATCAGGGACTGACAGGAAACAGCCGCTTTTGTATTCTTTGCAGACTTTTCTACCTGCACGCTGCTTCTGAATGTACTGATACCGCCATCTTTGGAAATAGACCTTGTACCGATAAAGGAAGAAGTATTCTTTCCGATGTGCACGACTTTTGCTCCCGTGTCCAGATTCTGTCCTTTTCCAGCAAAGGTGATTCCCGTAAATTCCATCCGGGAATGATCTCCTTTCAGGATTGTCATCGGGTATAAGTAAGAAACATGGGATCCAAATGAACCGGAAACCCATTCCATCACGCCGCCGTCTTCCACCATGGCACGTTTTGTATTCAGGTTATACATGTTTTTAGACCAGTTTTCGATCGTCGAATAACGCAGTCTGGCATTTTTCTTTACAAAAAGCTCCACACAGCCCGCATGCAGATTTGCCACATTATATTTTGGTGCAGAGCAGCCTTCAATAAAATGCAAGTCTGCGCCCTCATCTACAATGATCAGCGTATGTTCAAACTGTCCTGCGCCCGGCGCATTCAGACGAAAATAAGACTGCAGCGGGATTTCCACGGAAACACCCGGTGGCACATACACAAAGGAACCGCCTGACCAGACTGCCCCATGCAGAGCAGCAAATTTATGGTCGTTCGGTCGTACAAGCTTCATAAAATATTTTCTGACCATATCTGCATATCCGCCTTTTAAGGCACTTTCCATATCCGTATACACAACGCCCTGCGCTGCCACTTCTTCTCTGACATTGTGATAAACAAGCTCCGAATCATACTGCGCACCAACACCTGCCAGCGATTTCCTTTCAGCCTGCGGAATGCCAAGCTTTTCAAACGTATCCTTAATATCTTCCGGTACTTCAGACCATTTTGCACTCATTTTCGTGTTCGGACGTACATAAGTCGCAATATGACTCATATCCAGTCCGTCAATGGATGGTCCCCAGTCAGGCACCTTCAGTTCATTATAAATCTGCAATGATTGCAGACGGAACATCGTCATCCAGGCAGGATCGTTCTTTTCCTTTGATATTTTTTCTACAATGGACGCATCCAGTCCTTCCTGCACACGATATACATCTTTTTCTTCATTACGGATATCATAAATGCTTCTGTCCACATCATCGACATAGGTTTTTTCTTTCATCCGGCTTACCTCCCCGTCTCTGATTCCTGTTTTAAAAGGTCCAGATATTTTTCAAATCCATGTTCATTGATCTCGTCGATCAGGGAAGCATCTCCTGTCTTTACAATATGTCCGTCTACCAGAACATGCGTATAATCCACATGCAAAGCTTCCAAAATCCTTGTGCTGTGCGTGATGATCAGAAGTGCTCCGTCTCTTGTCTTCTGGTATTCCTCCACACCTTTTGAAACAGTACGCACTGCGTCCACATCAAGTCCGGAATCCGTTTCGTCCAAAATTGCCAGCTCCGGTCTGAGCATCAGCATCTGCAAAATCTCTGTTTTCTTTTTTTCACCGCCGGAAAATCCAACATTCAGATCCCGCTCTGCATAGGATGGATCCATCTGCAGCAGTTCCATTTCCTTCTGCAGCTCCTTCTTAAAATCCCAAAGACGGATTCTGCTGCCACGTCTCTTTTCCACTGCGTTTCTGATAAAGGAGCTTAAAGAAAGACCCGGAACCTCCAAAGGACTCTGGAAGGATAAAAAGATACCATCTTTGGCTCTCTTATCTGCACCATCCTCATTGATCCGATTTCCGCGGAACAAAATATCCCCTTTCATTACTTCATATTTCGGATTGCCCATCAGTGCATAACCAAGTGTTGATTTTCCCGCACCGTTCGGTCCCATTAACACATGAGTCTCTCCTTTTCCGATTTCTAAATTTATATCATGCAGAATTTCCTTATCCTCTACACGAACTGAAATACCGTTTACCTGCAAAAGTTTGTCTGCCATTTTCTGATCCACACCTTTCCTTTTATTCAACCTACCTGTTTGGTAGGCAATTAAACTATAGTATGTTACTAGGATTTTGTCAACTCTAGCAATATATTTGCGTAGCAAATATATTGCTAAATAACCTGCACAGCAGGTTATAGACTTTCTACACTTCTCGTATAATTTGCAAAGCAAATATGGGACCAAATAATCTGCGTCAGCAGATTATAGCCTAACTATATCCTTCTTAACCAACCTGCGCAGCAAATGCATTGCTAAATAACCTGCACAGCAGGTTATAGTTTGTGCTATAATAAATTCAAATATCCGCTCCAAAGGAGCGGACAAAAAGGACGGATTTCATATGCTGATCTCAACCCGGGGACGATATGCACTCTACGTGCTGATCGATCTTGCCCATCATGAAAATGAAGGATATGTGCCACTCAAGGAAATTGCCGAACGGCAGCACATTTCCAAGAAATATATGGAAGGAATTTTAAAAATTCTGGTAGAACACGACCTGCTGGAGGGCGTGAAAGGGAAAGGTGGTGGATACCGGCTGACAAAACCCACTACAGACTATACATTAGGAGAAATCCTCAGACTGACAGAGGGCGATCTTGCTTCCGTTTCCTGCACTTCCTCATCTACAGGTCCATGCAAAAATATTTCCACCTGTCCCACACATCCGGTCTGGCAGAAGCTGGATTCGATCATCAATGATTATCTGGATGGGATCACACTTGCTCAACTCTTGTAAGCAAAATACCCCGGGATCAGAAATGATCCCGGGGATTTGTGTTGTGTTGTGAGTTTTATTAACTTTGATTATTATTTGTAATCTGATACTTGCTTTGCCTGTAAATTAAGCATTAGCCATCTGTGCAGCTACTTCTGCAGCGAAGTCTTCATTCTTCTTTTCCATACCTTCGCCAACTTCAAAACGTACAAATTTCTTGATTGCAAGATCTTTGTTTACGGAAGCAAGATATTTAGCTACAGACTGTTTTCCGTCTTCTGCTTTAACATATGTCTGATCAAGCAGGCAGATCTCTTTCAACTGCTTGGAAACACGACCTTCTACAAGACCATTGAAGATCTTGTCAGCTGCGATTGTTTCCTTATCAGCCATAGCAATCTCAGCAAGCTGTGCAGCAGCTTCCTTTGAAAGGAAGTTGAATAAATACTGCATATTAGATTTCTTTTCTTTGTAGATAGCTACATCTTCTGCTGACCATACATCGGCTACTGCCTTTTCGATCAGTTTGTTTAAGATCGGTTTTGGCAGAGATGCAGGATCATTTAATGCGCTGTCAACTGTGATCTCACGAAGCTTTGCAACTTCTTCATCAGCCATATCAGCTCTGCTGATATACTGTGGGTTCATAGCTGCGATCTGCATTGCGATATTTGTAAGTGCTTCCTTAGCTGCATCATCGGATGCACCGGTACCGGCAACTAATACACCGATTCTTCCGCCGCCGTGAAGGTAAGATGTTACAACATCCCCTGTCACCTTCTCGAAACGTCTGAAGGATAACTTTTCACCAATTGTTGCTGTCTTTTCAACTAAAGCTTCTTTCAGTCCGTTTTCAGCAAGAAGTGCTTCTACATCTTCTCCGTCCTTGCCACCATTTAAAGATGAAGCAAGTGCCTGATCCGCGATAGACTGTACAAATTCCTGAAATACTGCATTTTTTGCAACGAAGTCTGTCTCTGAGTTTACTTCTACAACAACTGCTGTATTACTGTTTGCTGCTGTACGTGTAATACCTTCTGCTGCGATACGGCTGGCTTTCTTCTCAGCCTTAGCTGCGCCGCTTTTTCTTAATACTTCAACTGCTGCATCCATATCTCCATCAGTTTCTGCAAGAGCTTTCTTACAGTCCATCATGCCTGCACCAGTCATTTCTCTTAACTCTTTTACCATAGCTGCTGTGATAGCCATTTTCGTGTCCTCCATTTATATTATGTTAGTCGTACTCTTACTTTCGGATACTGATTACTCAGCATCTGCCTGAGCGGATTCTTCAGCTTCTGCCTGTGCAGCTTCTTCTGCTGCACCCTGGTTTGCTTCGATAACAGCGTCTGCCATCTTGGAAACGATCAGTTTTACAGCGCGGATAGCATCATCGTTACCCGGGATAACGAAATCAAGTTCTTCCGGATCGCAGTTTGTATCAGCGATACCGATCAGAGTGATTCCAAGAGCCTGTGCTTCCTGTACGCAGATTCTTTCCTTCTTAGGATCAACAACAAAGATTGCATCCGGAATATGTTCCATCTCTTTGATACCGCCTAAGTTCTTTTCCAGTTTTTCCATTTCTTTCTTGATCTGGATTACTTCTTTTTTAGGAAGAACATCAAATGTACCGTCTTCTTCCATAGTTTCATATTTCTTTAATGTAGCGATACGTGTCTGGATTGTCTTGAAGTTTGTCAGCATACCGCCTAACCATCTCTCATTTACATAGTACATACCGCAACGCTCAGCTTCTGTCTTAACAGCTTCCTGTGCCTGTTTCTTTGTACCAACGAAAAGGATTGTACCACCTGCTGCAGCGATTTCAGATACTGCCTGGTAAGCTTCGTCTACTTTACCTACAGATGTCTGCAGATCGATAATGTGGATACCATTTCTCTCTGTGTAGATGTATGGAGCCATCTTAGGGTTCCATCTTCTTGTCTGATGTCCGAAATGAACACCTGCTTCTAATAACTGTTTCATTGAAATAACGCTCATGTCTTTACCTCCATTTGGTTTTTTTGCTTCCGCATGCTTCTTCTTTTACAGTCATTCTTCCCGGCGTTATACGGGATGTGCGCTGCACACTGTACGAAAGATCTTCTGCTTTGCAGCTTTCTCTTCCTTACATAGAACACCAACTGAAAATCGGCATACGTGTTTTCTAGTCACAACGAATAGAGTTTAACACAAATAAAACCTGATAGCAAGGGCTTTTTATGACTTTTTTAGCAGGTTCCTTTTGCAAATCTCATTCCAGCTTCAGATATTTTTTTGCTTCTGCTTCTGTAATATTCATTGTCTGCATTAAATTACGCAGCATCAAAATGGTTCCCTGATGCATTCCTCAATTGCCAGATAAACCGCGTATTGCAGTTCCATCGTTTTCTGCTTTTCCCGGATCTTCCTGCTCTACCTATTTAGTTATATAAGTATGGAATTCTGATCTGAACAGATAAGATGTGCTGTATATGATCTGAGGATAGCATCTCTGCTATCCTCAGTCAATTTAATATCATGCGTTTCTTTATTTTCTACACTCTCTGCTATAGTAAAGTACTTTATTTTATGATTTTAACAGATGCCTTCTGTCCTTTTCCTTTGAACAGCTTCTTATACGCTTTCACCTTTTTTGCCGAGACTTTGATCCTGCACTTGGCATTAACACCTTTCAATGTTGTCTTTCCGACTGTTTTCAGCTTCGTACTCTTCAATGTTATTTTTTTAAGACTCTTGCAATTCTTAAAAACATTTTTTCCAATCGCTTTCAGTCCTTTTCCAACTGTCACAGTCTTCAGACTGCTACAGCCCTCAAATGCGCTGTTTCCAATCTTTGTAACACTATCCGGGATTTTTACAGAAGTCAGCTTTTTATTATTTTTAAAGCACTTTTCAGCTACGCTTGTTACATGGTATTTTACTCCATTATAGGAAACATATTCCGGAATGGAAACAGTCTTTTTCTTTTTACCGGATGCTGTAAGTCCGGCGTATTCCACAGTTGGATTTTCAGCATCCGATCCTGTGACCTTAAACTTTGCCTGACTTTCTGCTACTGTAAAAACAGTTCCTCTAATAGCCGGATTGACAGTTTCACTGCCACTATCTGGTTGTTTTTCTGTTTTATTTATATCTGCCTTTTTCTGTGGATAAATCACCTGCGCCGAACACTTCTCAAACGCAACATTATCTGCATACTCAAAACTTTCTGGCAACTGGATAATTTTTATATCCTGACAGCATTGGAACCCCACACCAATATGCGTTACTCCTTCGGGCACCACATATTTTTCTGTTCTCTTTTTTGTAGGACACACAAGTAACGCTTTCATATCTTTGCTAAACAGAATACCATCCTGACTCTTATAAACCGGATTACCATCACTTACAACGATCTCCTCCAAAGCCCCGCCATATACAAGCCTTTCCGTCGTTACATCTGTCATTGCATTTCCTATATATATTTTTTTAACAGATTCTTTTTGCTCGTCCCTATACACATAAAGCGGAACCTGAAAACAAGCTCCATCACTGATCACCAGTTCCTCTACACCTGCATTATCTCCTAAAAATCCTTCCATGACATATTCTATAGTCTTAGGAAGTACAACCTTTTTGATCAGATACTTATCAGCTTCATCATGATCTTCTTCATCATTAAACCCAAGCCCCAAGCCTTCCGGCATTGCAGGATGCGGATTTCCAATACCTGCTACTGTATACTGTCCTATCTTTTCTGGAACAATTAATGTTTCTGATTTTCCACCATAGATACCCTCAATATATGCTTTTCCATTTAATACTGCATAATCAAATTGATACTCTTTATCTTCTGCCTTTATACGCAATGGGAATACCAATAAACAAACAGCCATGATCACAAAGAATCGTACCCTTGAAACTTTATTCCATTTCATCTTCATCTCCACCTTATTTCTATTCTGTACCAAACATTTCCTGTAATGATTATATTCCAGCAGTTTTTCACAAATCGCTGGCAGGCTGATCAGCCTGCTACCATAAATATCTTTCTTTGCTGCGAGCTTTGACAATACCTTTGTAAAAATGATACGTCATTATGTTGTAAAAGCATGGATTCTGATCAGAATTGAACTTGAACTGTATTGAGATACAAAAGCATGCTTCTTTATTTTCTACATACTCTGTTGTAGTAAAATATTATCAAAATATACTCACATCATTAGCTCACTTTAAAATAATTCTGCAATATATGCTTTCAGTTTCCCCTGATATTCCATAGAATCATCATTTGCGTCTGACCAAAGTATGTAATACAGCGTTCCATTCCATCTGAACAGCCCCAGTTCTCTGCAAACCTTTGTATTTACCGGTCCGTCATCCAAGTTATAAGATACATCCTCTATCTGATGATAGAGCTTTATTGTTCCATAAGCAGTATTTACCTGCTCCTCTTCAGTTGTATCAGATATACTGTCAGTTCCCGGCATCAGAGGAGAATCTTTTACTTCTGAATGAATTGTTTCTCCTGTTTTACTGTTCTCGTAAAGATCTACATAATCAGAGCCAACTACATACCCATTATAAACTCCCAGAATAATATTTTCTCCTACTGAAAAAAGCGACCTGGTAAGCGGAGATCCCATTCCTGAAGCATCCTCCTGAAAGCCTGATGGCAAATGAAAGCCCAGAATGCTGTCTCCTGCGTCATTCTGAATATTACATTCATAGCCATCCGGTACCGATGCAATCTCTCCATCTGGTTCAAGAAGCATCTTTACAGTATATTCTATATCCGTTCTGGCAGTATCCTCCGTTTCAAGTTCTCCTATTCCACCTGACTTATTTGAACAGACTACAATCACGTCTTTTCCATAGGGGATTATGGCATAAAAAACATAACTTGTAGATGTAAAGGTTCCTCCATTTCCATCAGAAGATTCATTTGTAAACGTTGACATTGTCAGGTATCCTTTTCCATAAGGCGAATCACACTCTCCCAGAAGCTTTTTTTCCTGCTTGGACGTGCTTTCACTATCCTGTTTTATTTCCAAAAGACTGTCAGGCATATTTTTATAAATGTCAAATTTTTCTGTGGCATTTTCTATATAATTGATTCGTATACTATCAGGCAAATTCTCGGATCTTCTGTATTCAGCTCCATTATCAAGTTGCTGATAATTCCAGCCAAATGGGGCCTGATACCCGATCGCATCTTCACCTGCTTCATTTTTTATAAAAGTGTCATAATGCATTGCTTCAAAATCAGGTTTTACCTGTTCTGCAAATTCTGATTCAACATCATCCTGCATCTGCTCTTCCTTTAATTTCTCCGTATCTGTTTCATCCGTCTTCTCTGTGCTTTCACTTTCCGTTGCGGTTGTGGTATCCAATCCCTGTGCGTTGTTTCCACAGCCTCCCAGCAAGAATGCAGACATTAAAACAATTCCAAGTGACTTAATAATTTTGTTCTTCATATTGATTATCTCCCTTACCTTTAATTTCCATTTCAGAATAGCATATTCCTCTCATTTACCAAATATGTGACAAGCATTGCGACACTTTTTTAATCAGTTGTTTTATCATCCGGCGAATGTATCTGATACTTTATCTCACTAAAAATACAGAAAGTTGAAAATTGCAAAAGCTGAAAAGCCGAAAATCACAAAACCCCTATAGCTTTTCCCTATGAATAATATTATAATAGAAAAGATCGCCTAACCGGCGGAACAACTTCTACAATAGTAGATCACGGGGACAGGGGGATACTCAAAATGAATTATTCTGACAATACAACACCTCTTCATGTACTTTTAAAAGAACTGATCGACAGGAGTAATTATACCGTTTACCAGTTGGCAAAAGTCTGTGATATAAATCGCTCCACACTGCAAAAGGCAGTTTCCGGACAGCGTCCGATCAGCAGAGATAATCTTGATAAGCTGATTCCATATCTTCATCTGACCGTCTCTGAGCAGAAGGAACTTCAAAAATCTATTCTTATCAGTGAAATAGGCGAGATTTCCTATCAGAAAAATATGTATATCCGCGATCTGTTATCTAATGCTGTCAGTCTGTCCCATTCATATCCGGCTCAGGCGCATCCAGCTACCATAGATCCGAATTCTTTACATGGTAACTTTATAACCGGATCCTTTCAGATTATAAATACGATTTGTAATCTTCTTACTTATGAAGTAAACCACCGGAATGAAGTGTACTTTTATAGTATATCCAGCTTTCACAATGACTTTTTCCCTGCTCTTTATAAGCAGCTCAGGGCAGATATTTATTTATCTGTAGAAATGAAACATATTGTTCCTTTTTCCGGCATTTCAGTTAATAACGATCCTGCTTCCCTGTATAACCTCAGAACACTTTCTTACCTGATGCCATTTGTCATGTCAGCAGGAAATGACAATCTCAGTTTTTATTACTGCTACGAAGAAGGAATTGCCGAAAAAATCTCCACTGTTCCATTTTCACACTCTATTGTTATGCCGGAGTATGTTGTTCTGCTGTCTGCAGACTGTGAAAATGCAGTTATTTTACAAAGTGATGCTGTATCCTATTTTAAAGAGCAGTTTTTCACAGTATTACAGGCTTCTCTGCCATTGTTAAATACAGTAGATACAGCCTCCCTGCTTTCTGTTTTTATACAGCTTTCTTCTGAAACAAGCCGTTCTTATATGCTGGAACTGCAGCCATGCCTGACAGCATTTGTTGATGAAGAAATCATACAGAATGTTATAAATAAGTCGCTGCCTGCAGCACAGCAGCAGCTTCTGACCGCAACACTTTTAAGACAATGCAGCAATCTGAAGAGAATATCGGATTTTATTTCTGTTTTTTCTAAAAGAGGACTGGATGATTTCGTAGAAAAAGGAATTGTCTATCAGGTTCCGTTGGAGCTGTACCAGCCGCCTTGCTTACAGGATCGTATCAAGATGCTGCAACGTCTGATCGATGCAAATGAAACGGGTGCAAAGAAATTTTATATGATAAAGGATACTCATTTTCACCCTGTATTTGAAATATTCACATATAATTCATCTGTTCTTTTCAGTCTTACAGATTCTCTTGCATCTGATGCCAGTATCTGTATTCTGAAAGAAAATACTATAATTGATTCATTTCAGGCATTTCTGCGACATGCTGTCAGTCACGACCTGACTTACAGCATAGAAGAGACAACCTCCATTTTCAAAGAAGCTGTGAGTCGATTAAAAGCGCAATGTGACAATATCTGATTTTATCTTTGCTATAAAAACCGCACTTCATCACCATAGGTGACGAGGTGCGACTGTTTTTATATGGAGTCTCGATTATAGTCTTTTTGCATATCTCATTCCAGCTTCAGATACTTTTTAATTACCCAACAATGTTCTGACGTATTGTTCTGACTTTCCCAGATCATCCATAATTTCTTCCAGACTTTTCCCTTTTTGCCACCATCTTGTCGCCAGAGCCTTTTCTGTTTCCTCTCGCCCACGCTCCATCCCCCGCTCATACTCATACGCTTTTTCACTTTTTATATGTTTCTCCATATCGTAATCATATAACATCATCGCAATAACCTCCCAATGTCATGAAGCGTATGCTTCATGATGTAGCCTCAGCTCATCGCCAACGGCGATTTTCATGAGCTGAGGTTCCACCGCTCTGTATTTGATTAGAAATTCTCTTAGTACATCTTCCCTGATGCACTCCTCAATTGCCAGATAAACCGCATATTGCAGTTCCATCGTTTTCTGTTTTTCCCGGATCTTCGTGATCAATATCGTGTAATCTTTTAGCAGTCTGCAGGCATTTTTCAATCCTTCATTATAGCCCTCATTGATATTTAATACTGTCGTGACCAGTTCAAGCTCCGGTTCTTCCTGCTTCTTTTCGTATGCATCCGAGAGCCTCAAAACAGTCTTTTCCGGCAGCTGCTCTGTTCCATTGTACAGAACAATAAATCGCGGCGTTGGCAGGCTGATCAGCCTGCTACCATAAATATCTTTCTCTGCTGTGAGCATTGACAACACCTTTGTAATATATTGCAGATTGCGAAGCGGCATATTCGGGTTGACACTGGACTGATGCTCGATCATATAAACCTCTGACAAAAATACAAACGATACGTCATTTTGTACAGACATATAAACTGCATTTTCCAGTGTTGTAATCTCTAAAGCAGAAGCATCTGTATAAGAAGAACCATTCAGCCCATTGTAAAGACTCAGCATTTCTTCTTTATTCCTGAAAATCGCCCGAAGCAGGAGATCCTTATGATTGCGCGCCACTTTATATTCGTTTAAAAACTGATAAGCCTCCTGCATAACGGATTTATATGCAGCTTCTGCAATATCAGCCTCTGTCGCATACCGGCTTTTTGATTGTTTGAATACATCCTCTTTTGGGGAATCATACCGATATTGGCTTTCTGCCTCACTGATAAACAAAGGCGTACGATTCTTTTCTGGCAAATTGTATTGATTTTCCTTTTCGCTGCTGTCATCCGGCAATATTCCTTTTTCTCCCGGACTTCCGGAAATTCCCTCCTCTCCCAGATTGATGAAAATAACCTGTACCTGTTTTTTCTGCATGTAAGCTCCTTTCGGCAGGAATTCCCATTGCATTTCCAATTCTTGCCTTCAGAACTCCCGTCTTATGTATTTTGTTGTAAAAGCATGGATTTCTGATCAGAATTGAATTTAGATTGTACTTAGATATGAAATATGCTTTTGTATAAATTGAGGATAGCATCTCTGCTATCCTCAGTCAATTTAATATCATATGTTTCTTTATTTTCTACACACTTTGCTGCAGTAAAGTGCTTTGCTTTCCTGTCGACACTTTGGTAATGCACTTTTAATGCAATCAGAAATTTCTCCCCTTCTACCGCGTTGTCAGAATCTGCGCGATCTCCGCCTCTGTGGCACCTGCAGGGATTGTCTTGACGCCTGTGCAGATTTTCTTATCGTAGCCATTCTGGCAGAGGTATCTGTCATAGGCAGAGGCATCACTGATAAGTCCGGCTTCGTACAGCTTTCTTGCCACTGTGTCAGAGCCGTCACCGCTGCTGACTGTGATCTGCTTTGCAGCTCCTGTCACGGTCTGTGTGTCTGCTGCAGAAGTCTCCCCTGCAACACCCTCATCCTGCCCTGCTGCCTTTGCATCCGCAGATACATTCTGTGCTGTATTTTTCTCCCCGGCTGCATTCTCCTGCACGGATCCGTCCTGTGTCTGCTCTTTTCTGTCTGTGGTATCCGTCTTAGCTTCTGTTCTCTCTGCCGCATCCGGATCCTCATGATAAATATCCTGCTGCGCCGTATCAGCAGCATTATTGTCCTGTTCATCGGCAGAAGAATCCACACCCGCTCCGGCAAGCAGTGGATTTCCCGTTTTTTCTTCCGCTGCAAGCCGGTTTGCGAGAGAAGTTTCTTCCTTCACCTGATTAGGCAGCTCAGCCGGTTTTGTATCTTCCGCAGTATTCTCTGACACTGTATCTGCAAGCACATCACTACTGTATTTCATTTCCATGCCAAGCGCTTCTGCCCGCTCTATGATCTGTTCATCTGTCAGACGCTCTGTTTTGCCATGTATTGTCACTGCCATAAGGATCGCTGTCACAAAGATGCCAATACCGAGCCCCCGCATATAATATCGTAATTTCATCCCTACATCTCCTTAAACAAGTCAATGATCAGCTTGACTTCACCGACACCAAGCCCAAGCTCTTTTGCAATCGCTACATTGCTTTTTCCCTGTTTATGAAGCGCGAGTACGCGTTCGTTCTTATTACTGCTATCTGTGATCGGCTGCAGGGAAAGTGCGATATCTCCGCTTTCCTGTGTCTGCTGCGGCTTTGCTTCTGTTTTTGCTTTCGCTGTCTTTTTCGGTTTGCTTTCTGCCTGTTTTGCCGGCTTTTCTTTTTTCGCAGGCTCAGCCGCCGGTTTTGCCACAGGCTTCTCCTCTGTCTTTACTGCCGGCTTTTCATCCTTTTCTTCTGCAGGTGCTGCCTTTTTCTCCTTTGGGATCACCGGGCTCTGCGCGATCGCCTTCTTGACAACAGACTCCGCAGCCTTGTCCATCTCATGCAGGCTGTCCTCTCTGCGTTTCAGCTTTTCGATCCCAGAAAGGCTGATTGGCTCAAAGGTCTCTTCCACAATCGGTTTCCCCGTTCTGGCATCCTCCATCACAGACTCGATCGGTTTATCCGGGTCGATCTCAGGCTCCGCAGCCCGTGCTGCATCCAGTTCGCTGACCCTGGCACTCGCTTCTTTCACTGCCATGGACACCTCTGTCGCTGTCTCCTTCAAGTTCTCATGCTTATCGTTTAACATATCATATAAAAACATGACTTCTTCATGATTTTTATGGATATCCTCCAAAACAGTCTGCGCATACTCGGAAACCGCTGTCATCTTTTCATTTGTCAGACGTTCCAGTCCTCGCTCTGTTTTTTCCATGGAATAATGAATCGTCTCATCCACCGCATCCGTTACCTGGACACGTACATTTTTCATTTCCTCCTGCAAAAGCTCCTGCAATTTTTCCTGTGTCAGTTGTTTATCTGCTGCATCCAGTTCACTTTTGCTTTCCGGTACGATAAAGCTTGCAATAAAAATAACCGCACCCAATATCAGAAGCAAAATTTCCAATGTTGTCATAGTATCTTCCTCTTTTCATATGCCGGTATCAAATAGAACAGTCAAAATGAGAACCATTGCCTTTTCCCCTGATGACTCTTCCCTCCGGCGGGATTTCATTTTTCTTTCTTCTGCGTCCGCCGTCTCCGAAATATTCATTTTTCCCTTTTTCACTCGCATCCTGACGTCTCTGTCTTGTATCTGTTTCTTCCGAACGTCTGACCTGACCTGCCTGCTCTTTTTCTGCCTTTTCCATCTGGTTCTGAAAAGCTGTCTGCTCAGTCATCGGTCTGAGATCCTCATTCTGTTTGATTGCAGAAACATCCTGCGCACGTCCTACCATCATATTCAGTTCGATCGGTCCCAGTGCCATAACGATTTCTCCTTTACAATGAGGTATACTTCACTTCACCGCCAACCAGTGCAAAACGGCAAAATTGTACTTTACTCTTTAAGGTCATGGAATCGTCCCCTATCACAACCTTTGTGCCGGGATATGCAGTGTCCCGCACGCAGACACATGCCTCTGTCTTCTGCCCAAGCATGTTTTCCAGCTTGTCAAATTCCGCATTGTCATCTGCAAGCTGCTTCTCCATCTGCTGGCTGGCAGTAAGCAGCGTCTGCACATATTTCATCTGCTCCGGTGAAAGTTTGACACCGCTTTTGACCTTTGCCGCCGCACCTGTCAGTGTTGTCTTTACCGTCATATATTTCTTCTGTAATTCTACGATCTCCTTCTGCAGCACCACATATCTTGCCTTCTGCTCCGGATTGACGCCGACCTCAACCACAGTATCCGCTCCAAGCTCTGATCCAAGCGTCTTGCAGGACACCTTCACCGTTGCCCGTACAATACCGCCTGCAATAAAGCCTTTCCTGCCGTCTACCGTAACCTCTGTTTTTGCACTTACCTTGCTATGCATCAGAGAATCCGCTTCTACGTAACTCCCTGCTTCAATCACAGCATTTTCCACAAATTTGGCAATGACTCTGCCGCCTGCCAGAAGCTTGCCACGTCCCATTCCATTCATGCCGCGTTCGATAACAATATCACCGCCCGCCTGAATTACAGCACCTTCCACGACACCCTTGACCTGTACATTTTCCTTTGCCGTCACGGAAAATCCTGCCTGTACATTACCATTTACGACCACACTGCCCTCGGAAGTAATATTTCCGGTAGCAGGTCCTACATTTTCCACTTCATAAATATCCGAAACAAATACCTGATCGCCGGACAGAACTACATGGCCGTTGATATCGGAATATAATTCCAGTCTGTCTTCCGATATTGTTATGTTTCTGCCATAACGGAGAGACAGATGCTTAACCTCCCTCGGTCTGAGCCGCTCTCCCAGCACATTGCAGCCTTCTTCCCCCTTATCCTCCGGGTGAAGTCTTGCAAGAAGATCCCCTTTCCGGCAATGATTCATTGTATTCAAATTAAAAAAGTCAACCGAGCCGTCTTCCCGCCTCGTCGGCTTTGCCTGTAAATCTGTTTCAAAGAAATACTCGATCCATGCATTTTCACCATGTCTCGGCTCTTTTCCTCGTGCTACCACAATGTCTGTACAGTAAGTCCTGTTTTTGAGAAACGCATCTATTGCCGCTTCATCGATTCCGAACCGGATCTGTCTCGCATAAAGATCTTTCAGGATCTCATCCTTTGACATGGTGCTTCCTGCATTACTTGGCGCAATAAACCGTGCTGTCACTGTCATTTTATCCTCTGACATGCGGAAAAAACACATTTCATTTTCCTGATAAGAACGCATACTGCAGAGCGGAATCTGTACAGGCTTATCCTTCAGCCTTCCGATCGTCTGATAGATCAGTTTGATATCATAATCCGCAATCCCTTTTAGCTGCAGATACGCCGCAATCTCATCCATACTGAGCGGACTGCCGCCATCTGTCTGTGGGATCAGTTCAATTGCCGTTCCTGTTTGTGATATGATCAATCGAAAATATGCGTTCATAATAAGCCCCCTTTCTCCCGGACTACACGGTATCATGCAAAATTCCCATATAATTACCAAGCTTTTTCTTCATCTTGGAAAGCCCTTTTGTATGTAACTGGGAAACGCGGGATTCCGACACTTCCAATATATTGCTGATTTCCTTCAGCGTCAGATCCTCATAATAATAAAGAACTATAACTTTCTTTTCCTTCTCGGTCAGAAGCTCCAGTGCATCTGCCAGTTTCACCTTCAGCTCCTGCTGCTCTATGACAGATTCCGGCTGTGCAAAATGTCTGGAAATCTGTCTTCCGTCACCCGAAATATCACTTCCCTGCTCCAGATATTCATTCAGGGAAACAATACCCGTAATCTTCATACTGGATTGCCAGTCTGTATATTCTTCCTGTGTTATGCCAAGTCCCTGTGCGATTTCTTCATCAGTTGCCTCTCTTCCTTTTTCCAGTTCAACCTGACGCATCACACTTTCGATCTGTTTCTGTTTTTTCCGTATCGTGCGGGGAATCCAGTCCATCTTCCGGATCTGGTCCAGAATTGCTCCCCTGATACGAAGACTGGCATAAGTTTCAAATTTAACATCTTTCAAAGAATCAAACTTATCGATTGCATCGATCAGTCCAAAGATCCCATAGCTTACCAGCTCTTCATATTCCACATTACTGCCAAGATACATATGTAGTCTGCCTGCCACCACCTTTACAAGCGGCGCATATTCCAGGATGATCTTCTCCCGGATGCCCGGATCTTTTGTTCTCGCATAATCCACCCAGAGATGTTTTCTTGCCGCTTCCTCCATAGATTACCCTCCTTGGCTACTGTTTCTCGATCACAGCTCCATCCTCGGTTTGCTGCCTTTCTTCCTGCTGCCCTGTCTCCTGTGCTGCTTCACCTTCCTGCTCTGCTTCCTTCTTCTTCTCCTGCTGCATACCGAATTTATCAAGCATCAGCCTGATCAGACAGCCCAGCACATAAAAAACAGCAAAAACAAGAAGAATCACCCAGGACATCGTATACAGACTATAATGCATCCGAAACATGACAATTCCTGCCACCAGTCCTGCTGTCAGCATAACAAGTGCCGGTATATTTCTGGTATTCATATTGTATACGTTTCCTTTCCGACTGCTTTGATCTGAAATTCCCCCGTTTCCGGATAAAAGATAACGGTTCTACCGAAATTTTTCCCTGTATCCTCCGCCAGGATCGGTATATTCAGCTGCTTCAGCTTTGCTTTCGTTGCCTCTACATTTCTTTCGCCCACACGTACCATACTGGATTTGTTCTGGAATGCAAACATCTGTGCCCCACCGGCGATCTTTGCAACCAGCCTTGATCTGTTGCCGCCCGCTGCCACGATCCGTTTTACCAGCTCTTCGATTCCAGTATCAGCGAATTTCGGAATATTGGAATTGTCTTTGATCTGCGTACTGTCAGGCAGCATGATATGTGCAAGACCCCCAATGCCTGTCACCGGATCCCGTAATGCGATTCCCACACAGGATCCCAGCCCCAGGGTCGTAATGCCGTCAGGACTGATACAGACATTCAGATCTGCCATTCCCACTTTTATTATCTCACTCATTCCATTACCTTGTTACACTTTCTACTAATTACATCCCAGAGATGCCATAATCTTATCATAGGATTCCAGATCAGGCACGAGAATGAAGAAACCATCCAGTAATTTATCATCCGTAAACTGTGTCTGGATCAGCAGGATCCTGTCACCCAACGCACCAAATTCTATCGCCGGAACACTTAAGATTGCTCCCGCCATATCAATGCTCAGATCGGGAACCGATGGGATGATCTTCATATTAGTCAGCATGGATAAGGAATTCAGATAAGCACCCGTAATAATATTACCGATCTCCTTCAAGGCAGAAAGCTCCATCTCTGAAAACTCTCCGCTGTCCGGACCAGATACGCCCATCAGCTTATTCACAAGATCATGGGCTGCGTCTTCTTTCAAAAGGAACATGATGCTTCCGGTAATATCACCTTCTACCAGCAGATAAACACCTGCCATGATCTGTTCCTCGCCACCCATGACCGCGCCAACCTCCTGAAATTTCAGAAGTTTGACCTGTGGAACCTTCATATCCACCTTGCAGCCAAGCATCTGTGCCAGAGCTGTCGTTGCATTACCGGCACCGATATTGCCCAGTTCTTTTAAAATGTCAAAATATTGCTGGGATACATGATTCAAATCAAATTTACTCATATATACCCCCCTTTTTCTAAATGTAATGCTTCTGTTATTGTCCGTCCTTATCTGTAAATGTTGCATTGACATCCAGCAGGGAGATCAGCCTGTCTTTGTCCTTACCGACTCCGTTGATAAAATTCGCTTTTTTATCCTTGGAATCATAAGCAACCTTCTCGATCTGGGACTGCTCCAGTGTTACCACTTCTTCTACCGCATCCACTAAAACACCGATACTGTCTCCGCTTTCCAGCTTGATGATGATGATACGTGTTGCTTTCGTGATCTCATCATCGTCAAGTCCCATTTTCAGCCGCAGGCTGATGACCGGAATGATCTCGCCACGCAGGTTGATCACACCCTTTATGTAGCTCTGCACCTTTGGCACACGTGTAATACGCTGCATCCGGACAATATTATCCACATATTTGATATCGATACCGAACTGCTCATCTCCATAACGGACTACGATGAACTGTGTTGTCATATACTGCTCTTTTAATTCGTCCATACTGCCCCTCCTTATAATAATGCATTCGTATCAAGGATCAGAGCGATCTCGCCGTCACCTAAGATCGTTGCACCGCTGATGATCTTATTCTTATTGATATAATTGCCAAGTGACTTGATAACGATCTCCTGCTGTCCCATCAGTTCGTCTACGACAAGACCTGCCAGCTTATCACCCTTCTTGACAATGATCACAAGCAGATTCTCATCCGGTTTCTTAGTAGATTCATTATCCAGCACTTCGTTTAAACGGATCAGTGGAATAACTGTACCACGCAGGTTGATCACTTCTTTTGCCTGTACATATTTGATCTCTGCCGGTTCCACATCTTCGATCGTCTGGATGGAGCCAAGCGGGATCGCATATTTTTCGCCACCCACTTCTACCATCAGTGCCTGTATGATCGCCAGTGTCAGCGGAAGTCTGATAATAAAGGTACTTCCCTCTCCCAGCTTTGTTTTTACTTCAACCTCGCCGCTCAGGGATTCAATCTTTGATTTTACAACATCAAGACCAACGCCCCTTCCGGATACATCAGTAACTTTCTCTGATGTAGAGAAACTTGGTAAAAACAGCAGCCCGATAATATCTTTATCTGCCATATTTTCTGCCTGCTCCGGAGTGATCGTACCACGTTCGATCGCTTTCTTTTTCACTGCTTCCACATCGATTCCGTTACCGTCATCTCTTACTTCAATAATAACATTATTTCCATCCTGATAAGCATCGAGGAAGATCGATCCAACTTCCGGCTTTCCTCTCTCCTTACGGACTTCAGCAGATTCCAGACCATGGTCTGCGGAATTACGAAGCAGATGCATCAGCGGATCTCCGATCTCATCTACCACAGTTCTGTCAAGCTCGGTCTCTTCACCGGACATGAACAGCTGCATTTTCTTATCCAGCTTCTTGGACAGATCACGGATCATCTTCGGGAATTTCTGTACGACAGTCTCGATTGGAACCATTCGTACCTTCATAACAGATTCATGCAGGTTTGTTGTCACGCTTTCCAGATATTCGATCTGCTCATTAAATGTATTGTTTGTCAAAATGCCTTCCTGGGATGAAGTGGATACCAGAGAGTTTTTCGCAATGATCAGCTCGCTGACCAGATTCATCAGAACATCCAGTTTTTCGATATCCACACGTACCGTTCTGTTAACGATCGGTTTGGAGATTGGCTTTTTATCTGCTGCCTTTGCCGGTGCTGCAGGTGCTGACTTCTTTGGCTGTTCTTCTTCCTTTGGCTGTACTTCGGCAATTGCCGCAGGCTGAACTGCTTCTTCCGGCTGCACAGGCTCTACCTCTCCCACATAAGCAGCCTCAATCTCAGATACATTGAGAACTGCATTCTTTACAGTCTCTGCATCTGCATCTGTCAGAATGATCACGCTGAAGTCGAATTCAAAATGCTCATCTTCAATATCCTGTGCACTCGGAACGGAAACGATCATGTCACCCAGCTCTTCCAGTGCTTTATATACAAGGAATGCTCTTGCAGCTTTTAAAATACAGGATTCCTGCACATAAACCGTCACACCGAGACATTTCTTTCCCTGTTTTTTTGCTTCTGCTATAACAGTATGCTCTGTATCGCCCAGCTTGATCTCCCGCCATTTTTCCTTGCCCGGATCTGCGCCTGCTTCCTGCTTCGGTTCTTCCTTTACAGGTTCCTTTTTTTCCTCTTTTGCCGGCTGTTGCGCGCCATCACCGCTGTTTTTAGCCAGATAATCATTCAACGCCTTGATCAGATGCTCATTGTCATTGGTACCCTCATCTCCCGTATTCTGGATATTCTCCGTATACTCTTCGAGTGCATCCAGACACTGGAATAAAAGATCTACCATGGCACCGTCAACTTTAATCGTATTGTTACGGACTTCCGAGAACACATTTTCCATATCATGTGTCAGCGTCTGCATCCGCTTATATCCCATCGTACCTGCCATGCCTTTCAGGGTATGTGCGGAACGGAATATTTCATTGATGGTATCCATGTTGTCCGGTTCCTGCTCGAGGATCATAAACTGATCACTCAGGCTCTGTAAGTGTTCTTTTGTTTCGTCAAGAAAGATTTCCAGATATTGCGTTACGTCCATATCATTTTACCCCCACGCTTTTTATAATGGCATCTGCCACATTTTCTACTGGTTCAATTTGATTGGTTAATCCGGATGCCACAATGCTGCGCGGCATTCCGTATACAGCACAGCTTTCTTTCTGCTGTGCGATCACATAAATTGGTTTCTTCTGATGCAGATTCCGTATGCCGGCGGTTCCGTCTGCTCCCATTCCGGTCATTACAACGCATACAACCCGCGCATAACCGGACTCTGCCAGCGATTCATACATAAAATTGGCGCATGGGCGGACACCCTCCCGTGCGGGTCCGTCCTTCAGGATCAGATAATGTTTTCCATCCCGCCGCACAATCTCCATATGCTTACCGCCTCTTGCAATATAAGCGCATCCCTTTTGGATTTCCATGTTATTTTCCGCTTCCATGACATGCAGCGGGCTGCGTTCATCCAGACGCTGTGCCAGCGATTTGGTAAAGCCCTCCGGCATATGCTGTACGATCAGAACCGGGGCATCCAGGTTCTGTGGCAATTTCGGTATTACCTCGGCAAGTGCCTTCGGTCCGCCTGTAGAACAGGCAATCGCCACAACCGCATTTCCATCCGGTATGACCTTCTGCTTTTTGATCTGTTTTCTGCTGCTTTCCCCGACCGTCACTTTTTTCGGCTGCGGTCTGCTCTGCACAGCAGAAGATAAAATAGCCAGAAATCGTCTGACAAAGGTATCCCCTTTTGCCTCCAAAATGGAATCCGGCTTATGAATAAAATCCACCGCACCAAGCTCCAGTGCCTGCAGAGTAATTTCTGCATCCTTTCTGGCTTCAGAACTGAACATCACCACATGCTCCTGCAGCCCCAGCCGGTTGATCTCCTTCAGGACACCGATCCCGTCCAGCTTCGGCATGATAATATCAAGAATAACCGCATCATATGTATTTTTCTGCATCAGACTGATTGCCTCCAGTCCGTTTGCAGCCATATCCTGCACACAGAATTGTTCATCCAAATTTATTATATCATATACTATTCTTCTCATGAGTGCAGAGTCATCTACAATCAGTATTTTTTTCTTATTATCCATTTTTTCTCTGCCTGTTCTTTCGTTCTTCTTCAAAAATATAACGAATAATCTCTTCCCGCTGCTGATTATCTATGTTGATATACTGTACCCTGTGCTCAAAGGTGCCTCTTCTGTTTTCCAGTTCCTTCACAGAAAGGATTTTTCCCACAAGGTTATATGTTTTCTGTATCTTTTCACTGCTCAGATTGTAAGTCAGATAGATCAGTGTCCCGTTTTCATATTTATAATCAGATACAAAACGAATCCCTCCGCCGCTGATATCCACCACCACACTCTGTCTGAGCGGAAGTCCTGCCTGAATGTACTGCTTGTTCTGTTCTATCGCAGAAAGCTCTTCCTCTACAAGTTCCCTGCTGCTCATATTGAGAATGCAGGAGAAACGATAAAATTCTCTTCTCTGATGTTTTCTCAGATTGGAGATTGTTTCGCATAGTAAAATATAGGTATTGTCCTTTTTGTAACGATCTGCGATCCTGACATAACATTGATACAATCCTTGCTTGGTATAAAAACAGACATCATATTCCCCGTCTACAGGAAGCAGAATTAGTTTTGTCTGCTCCATCGGCATCAAAACCTCAAACTGATCGTCGGACAATACATCATAAATTCTGGATATATAACTTTTCTTATCTGAAGCGCTGCCCAGTATACTTTTCTCCATCGACTGTAATTCGATTTTTTCTCCCGGTAAAATCAATTTTGTCAACATAATTTTCTCCTGTTTTTATTGCGGTGTATTTCCGATAAAATGTGCAAAAAACGCAGCCATACCACGTTTTTTTACAGCAGGTTCCCCTTCCCCTGGATACATCAGCTTTGCCGCGATCCGCTCATATGCCTTGGCAGATTTTGCATTCTCGTTCTGCAGAGAAACAGGCATCTGCTGCATCACTGCTTTTTCAAGCTGCACATCCTGCGGTACTGTACCTAAATAAGAAATCTCCATCTTCAGATACCTTGTCACGACCGTATTCAGCTTCTGATAAAGAATCTGCCCTTCCTCTATCTTTTCCATCTTATTCGCAATCATCATAACCTTTGTATTCTCATTGGAAAAACGCGGATGACGCCCGAGTGCTTTTAACAGAGAATACGAATCTGTAATGGAGGTCGGTTCCGGTGTCGTTACCAGAAGCACCTCGCTGCTCGCCACCAGAAATTCCAGTACAGCATCCGAAATGCCCGCTCCCGTGTCCACAATGATCACGTCCGCTATAGAATCCAACTTTGCCAGATTGCGGATAATATAAGCCAGATATTCCCGGTTCAGATTAGAAAGTCCCGCAATACCGGAACCACCCGAGATAAAACCGATTCCACCCGGTCCCCATGTAATGATCTCTGTGATATCCTTTCCCTTATAGATCAGATCACTCAGATTAAACTGTGGCACTGCGCCAAACATGATCTCAATATTTGCCAGTCCGAAATCCGCATCCAAAATCACAACACGCTGTCCCAGCTTTTTTAACTGGATCGCCAGATTGATGCTTGTATTTGATTTTCCGACACCGCCTTTCCCGCTTGTGACCGTAATGACGCGTGCAAGCGGACGGGGGCGCTCCTGATTCATTTTTATGATATTTCTAAGCTGTGATGCCTGATCCAAACGATCGCCCTCCTTTACTCGAACTGATTGCCGCCTAATAACAGCTTCACGGTTTTCTGCGCGTCAAATTCACCGATATCATCCGGGACATTCTGCCCACATGTCACATAAGACATCGGTGCATCCGTATGCAGACGCAGATTAAACAGATTTCCCTGACATTGTGTCTCGTCAAGCTTTGTAAATACGAGTCTGAAATCTGTCAGCTTCTGATATGTATCTGCTATGTTCAATAAATCTCTGTACTTGGTTGTTGCACTGACAACCAGATAAACTTCCTTTTCTGCCTGGCCGTCCGCTGCACGTAAAAGTGCCAGTGTATCGTCCCGCTGATCCGTATTTTTCTGGGAATGCCCGGAAGTATCCACGAAAATATAGTCATATGCCGCATAATCTTCTATCGCAGTTCTGATCTCCTGCGGTGTATAAATGATCCGGAACGGAACTTCCAGGATATTGGCGTATGTACGAAGCTGCTCTGCCGCTGCGATCCGGTATGTATCCGCTGTCAGAAGCACAATTTTTTTCTTTTCCACAACACTGAGGCGGGACGCGATTTTTGCGATCGTTGTTGTTTTTCCGACACCGGTCGGTCCAATGAAGTAAACAAGCTTTGGCCCTTTTTCTGCCGACTGTATCGTTTTGGTCTGCCCGAATTTCAGCACCATCTTCTGATACACAACGGAAAGCAGATAATCGATCGGCATATCCGGCTTTACACTGCCATCCAGCTCTTCCACAAGCTGATTGGCATACGTTTCTTCGATTTCATTATCCAGCAGCATTTTATAAAGGAGATGGAAGAAGGCGACATTACTGTCCTCTTTCTTTTCTTCTCCTTCGCTTTCCTTTTCTTCCTCCTGCGTGCTGCCGATCTGTTTTTCCAGCAGATTTTGTAAGGTGCTCAGTTTTTCTTCGATCGCGCTCTCCTGTCTGCTGTCAATCGTCTGCGTATTTTTCTCAGGCTGCCTCTGTTTCTCCTGTTGTCTCTGTTTCTCCGGCTGTGGTCCCGGCTCTGCCTTTCCCTGCTTTGCCTGCTGTTCCGGTTCCGTTTTCGCGCTCCGGGTGTTTCCAGCCGCTTCACTCTGTCTGGCAATCTCACTGACCTTCGCAACCGCTTCGCGGAAATTCTGTTTTTCCTCTTCCTCAAGAGCCACCGTCACTTCTACCTGTTGTGGCTTAAAGATGCTGAACAGACCTTTCTTTTTCACTTTTTTTACATTCATGACAACAATACCGCTGCCAAGTTCTTTTCTTGCCAGCTCAAGCGCTGTCTCTTCTGTTTTTGCCTGAAATTTTTTTATGATCATTTATGCGGTCACCATCCCAACTGATTGTAATTCAACATTTGTCTCCACCTCATTATAGGAAACAACGATCAAATCTTTAAAATAATCCTCTGTCAACCGTTTAAAATACATACGAACGATCGGTGAAGTAATAATGATCGGATTTTTACCGAGACTCTCCAGTTTATCGATTTCGGTCTGAACACTTGCCATGATCGCCTTTGTCCGCTCCGGTGCCAGTGTCAGATATGCGCCCTGTTCCGTCTGCTTGACACTGCTCATGATCTCCTGCTCGACCTTCGGATCCAGTGTTACCACGCTTGTTGTTTCATTTGCAGGGAAATATTTTGCAGAGATCGCACGCTTCAGGCTCTGTCTGACATATTCGGTCAGAACATCCGTATCTCTCGTTGTCTGGGCATAATCTGCCAGTGTTTCAAAAATAGTCAGCAGATCACGGATAGAAATGCCTTCACGCAGCAGATTCTGCAATACCTTTTGTACTTCGCCAAGTCCCAGCATCTTTGGCACCAGTTCTTCCACAATGGAAGGATTGCTTTCCTTTAAGTTGTCCACCAGATTCTGTACATCCTGGCGGGACAGAAGCTCTGCAATATGCTGGCGGATCACTTCCGTCAGATGAGTTGCAATAATGGACGGTGGATCGACTACCGTATAACCAAGGCTTTCCGCACGCTCACGCTGTCCTTCTGTGATCCAGACAGCCGGCAGATGGAAGGAAGGTTCAAACGTCTTGATACCTGTGATCTCTTCCTCTACATAACCGGGATTCATTGCCATATAATGATCAAACAGAATCTCTCCCTCACTGACCTGGATTCCTTTGATCTTGATAATATATTGATTCGGATTCAGCTGAATATTGTCACGCAGTCTGATGATCGGAACGATCGTACCAAGCTCAAGTGCGATCTGCCGTCTGATCATAACAACACGGTCAAGAAGATCTCCGCCCTGATTGACATCAGCCAGCGGTATGATACCATAACCAAACTCCAGCTCGATCGGATCGACCTGCAGAAGCGAGGTAACATTTTCCGGCTGTCTGATCTCCTCTGCCGCCATCTCCTCCTGATTTGCTTCATTTTCAATCTGCGCCGTTTCAATCGTACCTGCCATCATACGTCCCGTTACCACAAAAGCAACACCTACACCGACAAAAATGATCGTATTCAGCGGTGTCACAATACCAAGGCCGATCAGTACCGCACCTACCATATACATCGTACGCGGTACGCCAAAAAGCTGACTGATCAGTGCTGCACCGAAATCTGCATCCTTACTGCCCTTAGTCACCAGAATACCGGTTGATAAGGAGATCAGAAGAGATGGGATCTGGCTGACAAGTCCGTCACCGATCGTCAGAACTGCGTAAGTATTCAGTGCTGTATTAAAATCTAGCCCCTGACGGAACATTCCCATCAGAATACCACCGACAATATTCACGGCGGTGATGATCAGACCTGCGGTTGCATCTCCCTTTACATACTTGACCGCACCATCCATGGAACCGAAGAAGCTGGCTTCCTGCTGGATCTTATCACGTCGTTCCTTTGCCTGCTTGTCAGTGATCGCGCCTGTATTTAAGTCCGCGTCGATTGCCATCTGTTTACCGGGCATGGCATCCAGTGTAAAACGCGCCGTTACTTCAGCCACACGTTCGGAACCTTTGTTGATGACCATAAACTGGATGATGATCAGAATAATAAAGACAATCGCACCCATGATCAGGTCATTACCACCTACGAACTGTCCGAATGTACGGACAACATTACCCGGATCGCCGCTTGTCAGGATCAGACGGGTGGAAGATACATTCAGGGAAATCCTGAATATGGTCGTGAATAACAGAACTGTCGGGAAAAAAGACATATCCAGTGCTTCTTTTGCAAACATACTGCCAAACATGATCGTAAACGCTACTGCCATGTTAATACACAGCAGAACATCAAGAAGACCTGATGGAATTGGCACGATCAACATAATAAATGCCGCCAGAACATAGCCTGCAACTGCAAGATCTGCTTTTTTCATTCCATCACCTTCCTTTCCTGATCATATTTTTTTCTTATCTTAAGAAACGATTTATCCTATATCTTCCCCTGCATATGATAAACCATTGCCAGCACCTCCGCAACCGCCTGATACAGTTCCGGCGGTACCTGCTGCCCAATATCCACATTATAATACAACATACGGGCAAGTGGTTTATTTTCTACAATTTCTACTTTATTTTCTCTGGCAACTTCCTTGATCTTCGCCGCCAGATGATCCTCTCCTTTTGCGAGCACAACAGGTGCTGCTGCTTCTTTTGCATCATACCGGACCGCTACCGCAAAATGCGTCGGATTTGTGATAACCACATCTGCTTTCGGGATATCCTGCATCATACGCCTACGGGATGCTTCCTGCATTCTCTGTTTCTGTTTCCCCTTTACAGCCGGATCTCCTTCTGCATTTTTATATTCATCCTTGATCTCCTGCTTTGTCATCATCTGGTCTTTATTGAATTTATGCTTCTGGTATGAAAAATCAAGTACCGCGATAATAACATAAACGATCGATACCTTCATACCGATTGAAATCGCAATATCAGCGGCAGCAGCAATTCCCTGCCACAGTGTCATGTGAAACAGCAGGTAAATGACCTGCAGCTTGTCCCTGACCGTCGTATAAACCACATAACTGATCAGTCCGATCTTCAGAATAGATTTCAAAAGCTCCATCAGAGAATTGACGGAAAAAATACGTTTAAATCCATTGATCGGATTCATCTTACTGAATTTCGGCTGCAAAGGTTTTGTTGTTACCTTCCATTTTACCTGTAAAAAATCAGAAAGAAACGCAACCACAAAACCGACCGCAAGAAAGGGAGCCATGGTAAGGAGCATCCGCAAAAGCATATGAAACAGCAGCATGGAAAAATCTCCGCTCCGTATCTTACCGTCTGTCAGTCCGACCACTTCCGGAATATAATTATAAGCATCTTCAAAGCTGCCCAAAAACTGATCCCCCAGAAAAGAAAGAGATAACTTCAGCAGAACAAAAAGTGCGATCATTATAAATGCATTGGATACCTCACGGCTCTTTGCAACCTGTCCTTCTTTTCTGGCATCTTCCAGCTTTTTTGCTGTTGGTTTTTCTGTTTTTTCTCCGCCCGGTCCTTCTTTGGCGAAAAACTGTAGTCTGTATTCTATCATGGCATGATTGCCTCCACAAATGAGACGATCATGATCTTCATCTCTTTATAAATATAATCGCTGACATAAGGCAGCATGCCCACTGTCAGAAACATAACGCCCAGGCCGATCAGAATCTTGATCTGCATACCAACCGCAAACATATTCATCTGCGGTGCCACCTTTGCCAAAATGCCCAGTACAACATTGACGATGAGCGTCACACAGAAAATCGGCAGACAGATCTGAAAACCGATATTGATATACTGGCTCATAAAGCCGATCACAGCCTTCATCAGCGGTTCCGACCGGAAAACCGCGCCATTTACAGGGATCAGCTCATAAGTCTGCGCCAGCGCCTGCAAAATATAGCGGTGCATACCGGATACGATCAGAAGAAGCATTACTGTATACTGATAGTAGAAGCCTGAGATCGTAGCATTTTCCTTCGTCGTCGGATCGATCGCATTGACCATGGCAAAACCGATCTCCATATCGACAAGACGTCCCGCAAATAAAACAATGGAGCTGCAGATATTTGCGCCCCATCCGATGATCAGACCGACAAGTGCTTCCCGCATCACAATGACCGCATATTCCAGTACAGTCCCATAAACCAGTTCCTGATGCGGCAATGACACTGCATAAAGCAGATAAGACACAAACAATCCCAGACCGATCTTAAACTGATTCGGTGTATTATTCATACTGTAAAACGGTGCTGCATAAATAAAACATGTCACTCTGACAAAATATAATAATAATATTTCAAGTTCCTGGATTGAAAAACTATACTCTATCATGATCCATTACCTGATATAAACAGAAAAGTCCGACCACATATCCACCATGAGATTCGTCATCTGGTTCAGCATCCAGTGTCCTAAGATCATCAGCGTTACAAAAACTGCAACGATCTTCGGTACAAACGTAAGTGTCTGCTCCTGGATTGACGTAACAGTCTGAAAAATGCTGACGATCAGACCGATCACAAGCGAAATAATAAGTACCGGAGCTGACGTTAATATGACGGTATAAAGGGCTTTATTTGCAAGTTCCACAACAAGATCAACTGTCATACCTCATCCTCCTAGTAATAAAATGTTTTCACAAGATTTACAATGACCAGATTCCAACCATCCGCCAGTACAAATAACAAAATCTTAAACGGCATGGAAATCGTTGTCGGCGGAAGCATCATCATACCCATACTCATCAGGGCTGATGCCACAACCATATCGATCACAAGGAACGGAATATAGATCACAAAACCGATAATGAATGCTGTCCGCAGCTCACTTACCATAAACGCAGGAATCAGGGCACTCGTCGGGATATCGGCAAGCTCTCCCGTCCATTCGATATTGCCGATCTCGCAGAACATCTGTGCATCCTTGGTCTGTGTCTGCTTATACATAAACTCACGCAGTGGCTTCACTCCGGTCTCCAGAGCCTCCTCCTGCGTGATCTCGCCGGCCTCAAACGGTTTGATCGCATCCTCATTGATCGTATTGATCGTCGGACTCATAATAAAAAACGTCAGAAAAAGCGCCAGACCGATCAGCACCTGATTGGGTGGCGCGGACTGCGTATTGAGTGCCATTCTGGTAAAATGGAGCACGATCAGGATACGTGTAAAACTTGTCAGACAGATCAAAAGAGTCGGTGCGACTGCAATTGCCGTCAGGATCAGCAATATTCTGAGAGACCCTGCCAGTGTACCGTTCCCATCACTGTACGTAACTGTCATTGTATTTGCTATATTCAGATTTTTCAGATCCTCTGCGGAATCCGATGTGCCCGGCTCTGTAATATTGGTTCTTGTTTCCGTATCTCCTGCCAGATGTCTGTTCATGGTAGAAGCTTCTGCCTTGATGCTCCCTGCAGAAAAAAACAGAACTACCGCACAAAAAACCATTACAAGCCGTATGTACCATTTATTCATTTTTATCCGCCCGTTTCTTATCGTTTTTACTGTCCGCCGCATACTTCCTTGCTTTCTCCAGGATCTGTTTGAAATCCATCTGCGATGTCTCCTGCTTTGGTTTCAGCGTACCTGGATCCAGCTCCGACAGCATAGTCACTGTATCCTTACAGACTGCAAGAAGAATATATTTCTCTCCCGCCCGCACGATCTGCAGATACTTATTAGGCGCAATCCTGGAAGTCTCCACGATCTCTATATTGGTCGTATCGATCTGTTGTTTCTGAAAGCGGGCAATATAGCGTGTTGTTCCGTAGGTCAGCAGTAAAACAAACAGGAAGATCAGTATCACCGTAAACAGACGAGCTGCTGATTCTAACATACCTGCCGCAAGGATCATATCAGCCCACTACCTTTTTCACGGCTTCAATTACACGGTCTGCCTGGAACGGCTTTACGATAAAATCTTTGGCACCGGCCTGGATAGATTCAATAACCATTGCCTGCTGTCCCATTGCGGAACACATGATAACTGTTGCACCGGAATCCAGTTCTTTGATCTTTTTCAGTGCCTGGATACCATCCATCTCAGGCATTGTGATATCCATGAGCACCAGATCCGGTTTTGTCTCTGTGTACTTCTCAACAGCCTTTAAACCGTTCTCGGCTTCTCCGACCACATTATAACCGTTTTTGGTTAAGATATCCTTGATCATCATTCTCATAAACGCTGCGTCATCACAAATCAAAATATTCTTTGCCATAATTCTCTCTCCTAAATGAATTTTATTTTATAATCTCTGTCACTCTGATACCAAAGCTTTCTTCAATTACAACTACCTCACCTTTGGCAACAAACTTTCCGTTTACCAGTACATCAATCGGCTCTCCTGCGATCTTATCCAGTTCGATGATCGTACCCGGCGTAAAATCCAGAATCTCCGCAATAGACTTTTTGGTTCTGCCAAGCTCTACAGTAACCTCCAGCGGTACATCCATGATCAGACCGATATTTTCCTGACTTGCCATCTGCTGTGGCATCTGCGTATTGAATGCCTGGAACTGTGCAGGCTGTATATTTGCCTGCTGCATCTGTGGCATCTGCTGCATCTGCATTTGCGGCATTGCCTGCTGCATCTGCGGCATTTCTGCCTGCGGTGGAACATAAGGCTGCGGTTGCGGCTGCGGTGCAGGAGCCGGCTGTGGCTGCGGTGCAGGAACCGACTGTGGCTGCGGCGCAGGATCAGGCTGTGCAGGAGCTGCGCTCGTTCCCATCTGCTGTTCCATAAAAATCTTATACAGGGATTTTGCGAAATCGATCGGATACAGCTGCATGATCGTACTGTCTACCAGATCTTCAATCTGCATTCTGAATTCGATTTTTACAAAATCGCCGCCCAGAAACGGTGCAATATCTGCTCCGTTTTTATTTTCAAGTATGTTTACAAGACTTGCTTCCGGCGGACTGATATCGATCATCCTGCCAAGCATGGAGGAAAGGGATGTCGCAGAGGAACCCATCATCTGATTCATCGCCTCTGAAATAGCACTCAGATGCAGTTCTCCAAGCTCACCGTCTATATTGCTGCCATCACCGCCCATCATAAGATCGGTGATAACTTTTACGTCTCTTTCCCGCATGATCAGGATATTTGCACCATCCAGACCCTCCGTATATTTAATCTGAATAAAAACGCACGGTTTTTCCTGTTCGTCTATAAAATTTTTCCAATTTGCAATGGATACCGTCGGTGTTGTGATATTGACCTTACGGTTCACCAGGGAATAAAGTGTGGTAGCGGATGTTCCCATGCTGATATTGGCGATCTCGCCAATGGCATCCTTTTCAATATCCGTAAGGATCTCTTCCGTCGCTGCCGGCTGCGGATCCGGCTGTGGATCTGAACTGCCTGCGTTCATGCCTGATAACAGTGCATTTATTTCGTCCTGTGACAGCATACCGTCCATTTATTTATTCCTCCTCTCTGACAACTGACGTGATCCGTACAGCATAATTATCCTTGCTTGTACCGGGTAACGCAGTAAATTTTTTAATATTACCAACATAAACTTCCATTTCATCGTCTATCTTGGAATCAAGCCGGATGACATCTCCGACCTGTAATCCGGCAAAATCCATGACGGAAACAACACTCTTTCCAAGCACTGCTTTGACCGGAATATCAGTTCTCTTGATCATCGAACTGATATATTCTGCATAATTCTCTCCGCTTGCATTCTGCATCGTAGAGAACCAGAACTTCGTATTTAATTTATCCATGATATCTTCCAGCGTAATATATGGAAGACATGCGTTCATATACCCTTCCACATCACCGATCTTGATATTCAATGTCACGATCGCGATCATCTCATTCGGGGCTATGATCTGTGCAAACTGTGCATTTGTCTCGATCCGCTCCATGAACGGATCCAGATCCACTACATTTTTCCATGGTTCCCGCAATAGCTGCATACAGGTGACCATAATCTTGTCAAGTATTGACAATTCAATCTCTGAGAACTCCCTGTTCTTCTCCAGGGGCTTTCCGGCGCCTCCCAGCATACGATCCAGAATTGCAAAGCCGATATTCGTGGAAAGCTCCAGAATGATATCTCCCGCCATTGGTGCGAAATTGATAATGCCCAGTACGACCGGATTGCTCAGCGCATTCGTAAATTCCGAAAAAGTAACCGTTTCGGAACTCGCCACACTGACTTGTACCGTTTTTCGCAGATAAACCGGAAGATTCGTGGAAAGAAGCCGTCCGTAATGTTCAAATATGATTTCCAGCGTACGAAGATGCTCTTTTGAAAACTTTGCCGGTCTTTTAAAGTCGTAGTTCTTTACCGACTTCTCCGGCGCCGATTTCATTTCATCTACATCCAGCTCGCCGGTGCTCAGTGCCTGCAGCAGGCTGTCTATCTCATTTTGAGATAAAACCTCTCCCACCTGACTCACCTCCTGTCATGACATATGTCATTTCTTTCACCAGACTACTGGATGATAATATCGCGGAATGTAACTTTATAAACAAACTTTGAATCATAAAGTCCTTGGATCCTTGCCAGTATATCATCTCTGACAACGTCCGAATCCGCCTGAATCTGTTCCATCGTATAGCTGCCAAATGCTTCTACGATCTCACCTTTGATCAGGCTTTCATTATCTGCGATCTTTGTTCCGTATGTCTCATAATCTTTGTCTTTTGTATTCATGGCAAGAGACACCGAAACGAGTGCATAATGCTCCTTACCGTCTTCACCCTTGCGAAGCGGGATCGTCATGGAATCTTCGATATTATATACAGCCGTATCATCAATGGATACCTCTTTTTCCGCCGTATCCTCTCCGCTTGTATTCAGCTCCAGATTCAGAACCGTTGCAATACTGTTTACCACCGATGCGGTCTTTTTGTTTGTCGATGTCACGCTGACCATTGTGATTACTGTCAGCACGATATTAACGATTAGAAGCGCCAGAATCAGAACTGACATTAAATTCTTTTTCATTTTAAAACTCCCTTTTATTCATAATCAGATAATTCTGTATAGATCTTGATCTCCACACGCCGGTTTTTTGCTCTTCCCTCCGGTGTCGCATTATCTGCAACCGGAACATACTCACCACGTCCGGAATGTTTGATCTTTGCCGGATCAAGTGTGGTCGTAGACATAAAATAATCAAATACCGAAAGGGCTCTGAAGCTTGACAATTCATCATTGTTGGCAAATCTGGCGTTATGGATCGGCACATTGTCCGTATGACCTTCAATCTCGATCGTACTGTCCGCATAACGCTCCAATATCTGTCCCACCTTGTCCAGAAGCGGCTTTGCCTCTTCCCGGATCTGATCACTGCCCGAATCAAACAAAAAAGCACCGTTCAGATTCAACGAAACATACTGGGATGTAAAATCCACTGAAATATCGCTGTTATATTCCCCGTGATCTTCCTGCAGGCTTTCTTCTATATTCTCAGCCATCTGTTCTGCCTGCTCCATGGAAGCTGCCTGATATGCCTCAAGTGCATCCGATTGTGTGTCGGTATCTGCTGATTTACCGGTACTGTTTATGTACTTATCAAGCTCATTGAGCTGACTGACACCGTTACTGATCAGAATGCCGTCTCCGATCGCAGTTGCACCGGCCTCAAAAATGCTGAACGTCTGTGAAAAGGATGCAGCTACCGCTTCAAACTTCTGCGCGTCTACAGTAGACATGGAAAACAGAAGCACGAAGAAACAAAGAAGCAGGTTCATCAGATCACTGAACGTCGCCATCCATGCGGGGGAACCCTTTGGTGGTTCTTCCTGCCGCTTCTTAGCCATTTACTTCCGCCTCCTCTTCTCCGACTGTGGTTCTGTCCTTCGGTGCCAGGAAGGATTTCAGCTTCTCTTCAATAACACGCGGGTTTTCACCTGCCTGTATGGATAACAGACCTTCCACCATGATCTCCTTTGCCTCGATCTCCGCATCATTATCAGCCTTCAGCTTTGCGGAAACCGGCGTACAGAGCCAGTTGGCAAGTATGGAACCGTAAAACGTTGTAACAAGTGCAACGGACATATTCGGTCCGACTGATGTTACATCCGACATATTCTTTAACATGTTGATCAGACCGATCAGCGTACCGATCATACCCCAGGCAGGACCCATGGCACCAAGTGCCTCCCAGAACCCAATTCGTTTTTTGTGTCTTGCATCGATACTGCCCAGCTCCGTATCCATGATACCACGGACAAGCTCCGGATCTGTTCCGTCAACGATCAACAGGATTCCCTTCTTCAAAAAAGCATCGTCCAAATCTGCCGCTGCCTCTTCCAAAGAAAGCAATCCTTCTTTTCTTGCTACATTTGATAGCTCTATAATTTTGGAAATGATCTGCGGTGTATCAAGTGCCGGCGTTTTAAAGATCAGAAGAAAGCTCTTTAAACCAGCCAGAAAGTCTGACAACGTATGACTTGCCAGTGTCGCACAGATTGCACCACCGAATGTGATCAATATAGACGAGAAATCATAGAAATTGCCAAGTGCCGCTGCCCCGTCATCACCGCTGCAAATACCGTATATCAGGAAAAAGCCACACATGACCATTCCGATAATGGAAGCTATATCCAATTTTTTCACCTACCTATTATTTTATATGTATACACATACCTATAATCTTACTAATCAATTCTACTAAATTTTTTGTATCTTGTCTATGCCTTTTTACATTTCTAAACCACCCCGACCACTTAAATCCCGTTTTTTTATTACAGAGATTCCCCCTATATTTAATGATGGCAGGGGCAAAAAGTCTAAACCCATGTGAGCTTGCTCATAGGCGGGCAAAATCCCCTGAGTAGATTATTTACTATTACAAAAGCCCCTGTATACAAGATACAGAGGCTTTTCCTTTATTTCATCAAATTTATCTCTTCAGATTGACAAGTTCTTCCAACAATGTGTCAGAAACTGTAATAATTCTGGAGTTTGCCTGGAAACCTCTCTGCGTTGTGATCATTTCTGTAAATTCAGAAGAAAGATCTACGTTACTCATTTCCAGAACACCTGTCGTCATATAGCCACCGTCGCTTGTGACATCCATACCGATACCATCAAACTGACCGGAGTTCAAGGTAGCGGAATACAGATTGTCGCCTTCCTTCTGCAGACCGGACGGATTTGCAAAGCTTGCAACCGCGATCTGACCAAGCAGCTTTGTCATACCGTTGTCATATGCCGCATAGATCATACCGTCTGTCTGGATAGAAATACCTGTCATTTCACCAAGCTTTCTACCGGTTCCCTTTCCGTCCACATCACCGTAATCGCCGCTGATCGTACTCGTTCCGTTGTTGTTGTAGTTAGAGGATGGCGAAAAGTCAATCGTAATATTCTCAAAGGCACTGCCCGGCTGATCTCCAAAGTCAAGCACCAGATTCAGGTTATTGGTCAGTCCATTGACGCTCTGGATCTCACCTGTCGCCGTATTATACTGGATAATACCGCCTGTGATCTGCTTTCCGTCTGTTGCAATGCTGCCATCCGCTGCATTGATCACCTGTGCAAAGGTTCCACCGTCCAGATGGGCTCCCAGTGTCGTAACAGTACCATCAGCTCCCGTCACATACAGCTTTGCCATTTCATCGTAGGAAGTAAAGCCGTAAGACTCTGCCAATATCTGTTTCTGGGCATCTGTCAGCTTTCCGCTCAGATCCATTGTCTGGTTCTGACCTGCCTCATCCAGATAAGTCAATGTAGTGCCATTGATACTGCAGCCGTTTGCCAGAGAAAGCTTCTTGCTCTCTGCCACGTTTCTGACAGAACCGAGTTTAATATTTGTTTTATCGATCGCATTTCCCTTGGAATCAAGAATATCTGTCAATTCTACCGTATACTGTCCTTCTGCTGCTGTTGCCTTCATGGAAAGCTTTGCCGTATAGGAATATCCGCGGTTATCAAAGAAGCTGATGCTGACGATCTTACCTGCTTCCGAGCTGACTGAAGTATCATTCTTATCTACAATGCCGGATACGTGTGCCTGTGTGGTAGCCTCCGGTGGGTATGTCATATTATCGGAGCTCATGATACGAAGCGGGCTGACCGTATCTCTGACGATCTTTCCGTTATCCACGCCCCATCCCTGTACGGTATAACCGTTAGAGCTCATAGCCAGATTACCCTGACCGTCTACATAGAAAGAACCGTCTCTTGTAAAGTAGTTGGAGGATCCGTCACTGACAATAAAGAAAGAATTGCCTGTCAGCTTGATATCAAACGGATTGCCTGTAGACTGGGAAGAACCCGGTGTTTCCACAGCAGCGGTGATCGCACCTGATTTTACACCAAGACCGATCTGGCGGGCATTGGTACCAGCCTTGCCGGTCTGTGTATTGGCACCGGAAGCTGCCTGTGTTGTCTGATACATCAGTTCTGAAAATGTAATGGACTGTGATTTGAATGCGGTTGTGTTTACATTTGCGATGTTATTACCAATAACATCCATTTTTGTCTGGTGCGTCTTCAGACCCGATACACCAGAGTAGAGTGATCTCATCATAGTAAATGACCTCCTTGTGGTACGTTTTCGTTCCCTCTGTCATTCAGGAACCGATAGCCTCCTGTAAGGTCCGGCTAGTTGATTACGGTACCATCAATATTTGTAAAAATGTTTTCCTGTGTCTGATCCTGACTCGTCGCCGTGATCACTGTTCTGGATCCGGTACTGACGATAAATGCCAGATTATCGATCAGCACAAGCGGTTCCTTGATTCCTTTTCCGCTTGCCTTATCCATCCCCTCGCTCAAACGCTTCAGCTGACCTTCCGAAAGACTGATATTTCTTTCCGACAGCCTGTTTGCCGCATGCTTGGAAAATCTGACAGTCTGTGTATCAAGCTGTTTCTGCTTTTCTTCCAGTAATGCTCCAAAGCTGCCTGCTTCGCTTTTTTCCTGCGTTTTTGAAACCGGGGCTTTCTGTGTTTCCTGCAAAGCGGATATGTATGGGTTTATCTGTATACTCATATTCCGCCTCCGCTTCTATACATCCTGTGCTGTATCATTGCCGTCGTCTGTTTTGCCTGCATCGTCCGTTTTATCGCCGTCTGCATGATCCGTGTCATCTGCTTTCTTACCGGAAATCTCAGCCAGCTTCTTGCGATATTCTTCCAGCGAACCGACAACTGACTTTGATAAGAATGTCTTCTGATAATCATTCATATCATCATATTGTTTCAGAACCTTTTCGATCTTTTCTTTATCAGATGCTGTTACCTGTTCAATCTTCGGAAGCTTTGCCATATCCGATACAAGCTTCTGTGCCAGTCCGAAAGCTGTCAGGTAGTCCTGATCACATACATAAGTCACATCATCCAGAGAGTACAGTTCCTCATCAACGGAAACCATTGCTTTTCCGTTCTCATATTTTACATAATCCACTTTACCCATCTTCGTCGTTTCTTTGCCGTTATCATCCGTGGAAGTGATCTGTACGGTCTGTCCGACAAGGCTTGAGGCTCTGCTCAGATCCATGCTCTTACTCATATTCTGGATCTGTTCCACTTCCGAGAACGTCGCATACTGTGCTATGTATTCCGTATTGGAAGTCGGCTCAAGCGGATCCTGAAATTTCATCTGCGCTACTAAAAGCTGCAGGAAATCATCTTTGCCGAGTGTTGAGGATTTTTCCTTTGTACTTGTTGTCGATGTTGCATTTGTGATCTTGCCATCTTCTACAATTGCTGCTACGCCCATGCTTCTCTCCTTTCTTTTATACTTGGAAGTTCAGTTTGTTACCGCCCATCCGCATCATTTCAATCTGCAGTTTTTCTGCCTGTGTCATTTCCTCTTCATAGGCTTCCTCTTCCGGAAGTTCATCCAGAATTAAAAGTCTTCTGCCTGACTTTTTCTGTGCTTCTGCACTTTCCTGCTGCCCGCCGTTCTGATCCAGATTCTGTTCCAGCTGATGGCTGTGCTCCGTAATTTCGATCGCATCTACCTTCATGCCCTGTGCTTCCAGCGATTCCTTCAATGCTGCCACCTGGCTCTCCAGAGCTGCCCTGACTGCCTCATCCTGTGCATACAGCTGTGCGCTGATCACGCCACCCTTTGAGGATACGTGCAGGTTCACACTGCCAAGACTTGCCGGATTTAGCGCGATCTCCATTGAAGTGAGCTTTTCGTTCGAATGTATCTTCACATAATCCGCAATCTGATCTATGATCTTTTGTGTCCTTTGCAGGTCAAACCGCTCTGTCGTCCGTTCTGCCGCTATTGCACTGCCCTGCGTCTGCTGCAGATTTTCTGCGGGCTTTTGCATATCCTGCATCTGCTGCTGCATATTACCGTTTTCGTCTCTCTTTGTCTCACGCGGCTGCTCTGCCTCGATATCTGTGGTCGTTGCCGTCTGTACTTCCTGATCGCCTGTGCTTTCCTGCTGCATATCGGTAACAGGTGCTGCAGATTCCTGTTCCACTACAATAACCGGCTCTTCCGGTTCCTTTACGCTGTCTTGCAGAAGTGTTGTCAGCTGCTCTTTATCCATCCCCAAAGTATCTGCCAGCTCTTCGATCGTCTGCTCTACCGCATTTGCCAGATCACTTACCTGTGTATAAAGCGATTCATCCGTCAGAACCGCCATCTGATCCGTACCTGTCAGCTCTGACAATAGTGCTGCCATATTCTGCGAAAGATCTTCCGCGGAAATACCAAGTGCATCCATCGCCTGCAGGACTTCTTCCGGCGAAACACCGAGCTGCTCCGTGATCTGCTGCAGAATCTGCTGCATCACATCCGAAAGCAATACCGCATCCGGTTCTCCGTTTTCTTCTTCCTGCTTCGGTTCTTCTGCAGCGGTTTCTTCTGTCTGTTGCACTTGTTCCTTTTCTGCAGGTTTCTGCGCATCCTGTGCCTTTGGCTCTTTGACTTCATCTGTCTGCTGATTATCAGTCCGCTGCGTGTCTGTCTGCTGCAGATCTGCCTGGTCCGGCTGCTCTTTTGCCGGCTCCGCGGTCTGCTGTGCACCTTCTGCCGGGCTTTGCATTGTCGGGGCTGTCTGTCTGAGCATATCCGAAAAACTCTGTTCCGCATTCTGCTGCGCCTTTGGAGCTCTCATCTGATACCCTGTCGCCCCTGCAAGATTGCTAATTGCATTACTTGTCATATGGCTCCTCCTTTCCTTCCGATTTTGAGTTCCGTATCTGTACAGAACTCTATTATTTATATCGGTCGTCCGGGCACAAATATTAGCTTTCCGGATCCATAATTTTTGTAACTCGCGCCGCTACTGCCGCGTCCATCACGCCAAGTATCTTTCCTCTGTCGTCTGCTGACATCACACCCAGAATCCGGGCAACCAGCTGCAGATTATCCGTCATGGATTCAAAGATCGCTGCTGCCTCTTTTGGCTTCATTGCGGAATATGCAGCTGCATAATCCTGTATTTCCGTCGTTTCCTGCTGTTTGGCGACAACCTCTTTATATAGCGCCTCTGCTGTCGTCGGATCCATAGACTCATAATACTTGGCATATTCGTCTGCGCCCGGTCCTTTTTCCGCATAAACAACTTCCTGATAAAATTCATTTTTGATCTTCTGGAATTCCAGCTGGTTATTTTCGAACGTTTTCAGTCTTTCGATCTCCGCCTGCATCTGCGCGATCGTCGTCTCATCCGTCTGCGATTCCGCTGTCGCTGCGGAAAGCTGAAGCTCCAGTGTCTTGATCTGGTCGACCGCCTCCTGCAAAGAGCTGTACCCTTCATATCCACTCTCATCGGCCGCAGATTCCGACGCCGGCAGGATCTTATTGACAACCGGTACATTCCTCAGGATCGGTGTCATGACATTGCTGCCAAAACCTCCCACATCCAGTTTGATCAGAAGTCCGAGGATCAGAAGCCAGATCGCCACAATCACGATCGTGATCAATATGACGGATGCAGGATTTCCTTCCGAGTCGTCATCAAGCTGTGCTTCCTCCAGTGCGATTTCTTTTGCACGCGCCCGCGCTTCTTTCCGCTGCTTCTTCTGTTCCTGCTTTAGTTTATTTTTTTCATCCTTCAGCCGTTTTTTATCAGCTTTCAAATCTGCTGTCTGTTTCTCCGTATCTGCCATTTTGTCACCTGCTCTCTTCCTTCTTTGCCTTCTGTCCGTATGTATAGCTGGTCAGCTGGTCGATCTGCTTTCCTTCTTCCGCCTTTTCCTCCTGCTGAAAGACTTCAAACGCCTTATCCCGCAAAACCTCCTGCGTTTTTCTCTCCTGCATCAGATCCGTCATTGCCTTTCGCTTTTCTTCCACCTTCTGCTCTGCCCGATGAATGGCAAGTGCCTGTCTTTTCATTTTTTCTTTCATCAGAGAAACAGAAAGGCTGTTATCCGCAATATCCCGGATACTGAGACTTTCCTTCTGCCTGAGCTTTCTGCCTTCCTCCTGCAGCGCCGCATTTTCCCGCAGCATCACAGAAAGCCGCTCCTGCTCTTCTAAAAGCTCCATATTAGCAGCCGCGAATTCATTTTTTGCCTGCATCTCCAGCTTTTCTTTGATATTTAATATATTCTGCATCCGATACCGGAATTTTGCCATTGCTTATTCCCCTGCCTGTCAGGCTTCAAATATCTGTTCCAGCATATTGACTTCTTCTTCAAATTCAAACTTTTCATCCGTCTGCTGCATGACATAATCATTTACCGCGCCGATCTTCTCGATCGCATAATCGATATCGGGATTGCTGCCCTTTTTATAGGCTCCGATATTGATCAGATCTTCCGCTTCATGATAAGTTGCCATAACATTTTTCAGCTTACCTGCTGCCTGTTTATGCTCCTTCGCCGCGATCTGGCTCATGCAACGGGAAATACTCTGCAAAATATCGATCGCAGGATAATGGTTCTTATGTGCCAGCTTTCGATCCAGCATAATATGCCCGTCCAGAATACTTCTAGCCGTATCCGTGATCGGTTCGTTAAAATCATCACCGTCCACCAGGACAGTATACAGTCCGGTGATCGAACCTTTATCAGAACGTCCCGCGCGCTCTAAAAGCTTCGGCATTTCCGAGTACACGCTCGGCGGATAACCTCTTGTTACCGGCGGTTCTCCGCTTGCCAGTCCGATCTCACGCTGTGCCATGCTGAAACGTGTCAGGGAATCCATCATCAGAAGGACATCCTTTCCCTGATCGCGGAAATACTCTGCGATCGCCGTAGCCGTCTTGGCAGCTTTATTACGTTCCAGCGCCGGTTTATCGGAAGTCGCCACAACAACGACCGAACGCCGCATTCCCTCTTCTCCGAGGTCTCTCTCTATAAATTCCCGCACTTCCCTGCCTCGTTCACCGATCAGTGCGATCACATTGATGTCCGCTTTTGTATTGCGGGCAAACATACCCATTAAGGTAGATTTACCGACACCGGAGCCGGCAAAAATGCCGATACGCTGTCCTTTTCCGACTGTGATCAGTCCGTCTACCGCCTTTACACCAAGCGGAAGCACGGTATCGATGATCACTCTTGCCATCGGATCAGGCGGCGGTGCTTCTACCGGATACTCCATTCCCTGTGGGAAACTGCCATCCGGAAGTCTGCCAAGGCCATCCAGTGTTTTTCCCAGTAAAGAAGATCCTACATGCACCGTCAGCGGGCAGCCTTCGTTTTCCACGATACAGCCGCCGCCGATACCGTCCGTCACCTCATAAGGCATGAGCAGCGTCAGTCCGTCTTTAAAGCCGACAACCTCTGCAGAAATATAATCTCCGCAACGTCCGCTCTTATAAATGCGGCAAAGATCGCCCAATCTGGCATCCGGTCCTACCGATTCTATCGTCAGACCAACCACACCTGCGATCTTTCCCAGTCTTTTAAAATAAAGTTCTTCCTTTAATTCATCATATTTTTCAATATTCACACATGTATCTGACACCCTCATTGCTCCTTTGCTCCCGAATAGGACAACAAAAGCAGCTTCCGTTTCAGTTCTGAAAGCTGCACGGAAAGACTGCAGTCATATATGCCATCCGGTGTTTCGATCAGACACTCATTCTTCCCGAGCGTCCGGTCCTCCACAAATTCAAGCATGGATGGCTTAACGCCTCCATCCTCGGCGATCTGTGTCTTCTGCATACTGACAAACTGATAGTCCTGCTCGGATACATGGATCAGATAAGTATCTGTATTCTCCAGTGCATGCAGCGTGTTGCTGATCAGATGGAATATCACATTTCTGTATTCTGACAGATCTACCGCAAAAATATGGTCGTAAATATCGGTCAGCTTGTCGACTAGATATGGCTCCACATTGTCCAGCTTTTCCTGATACTCCCGCTCCATGGCTGCTTCCTTTTCAGAAAGCTCTGCCATTTTTGCCTGTGTTTCCTGCACCGCCTTCTGATTTCCCTCGCTATACCCTTGTGTATAGCCCTGCTGCTGTGCCTGTTCCAGCGCACGTCCCGCATCTGCCTGACTCTGTGCCTGTGCATCTGCGATGATCTGCTGTGCCTGTGCATTTGCCTCTGCTATGATCTGCTCTGCGCGGCTGTTTGCCTGCTCGATCAGCTTCGTTGCATTTTCATCCAGCGAGCTTTCTATCAGCTGCGCATCAGACTGTCCGTCCGGCTCTGCTACAGCCGTCTCATCATTTTCCGCTTCATCCATGTATGCCTCTTCTTCCTCCATGATCTCATTCGGATAAGAAGGCATTTTCCGAAGGGATTCCAGCTTTTGGGAAATTCTGTCATTGGAATTGATCACACGGACAGCATCCGCATCCAGCTTCACAAATCCCGCTTTAAACAAACTCTGACTAGACAATGATCTCGTCACCTCCGCCTCTGGAAATAACGATCTCAGCAGAATCCTCCAGCTTTCTGATAATATTGACGATCTTCTGCTGTGCTTCCTCTACATCCTTCATTCTGACAGGTCCCATGAAATCCATATCTTCCTTGATCATGGAAGCCAGACGTTTGGACAGGTTGTTAAAGATTGCATTCTGTACCTGTTCGTTTGCACCCTTTAAGGCGATCGCCAGATCAGAATTATCCACATCACGCAGCACTCTCTGGATCGCACGGTCATCAAGCAGCAGGATATCCTCGAAGACAAACATCTTCTTACGGATCTCGTCTGCCAGCTCCGGCTCTTCGATCTCCAGCGATTCCATGATATGCTTCTCTGTTCCTCTGTCTACCGTATTTAAGATCTCGACAACTGCATCGACGCCGCCGATCACGTTGTATTCCTGGTTGACAAGCGATGCAAGCTTTGTCTCCAGCACACGTTCTACCTCTTTGATGACGTCCGGACTTGTTCTGTCCATTGTCGCGATACGCATTGCCACATCTGCCTGTCTGTCCGGCGGAAGTGCGGAAATGATCTGTGCAGCCTGTCCCGCTGGCAGATAAGAAAGAATAAGTGCGATCGTCTGCGGATGCTCATCCTGAATGAAGTTCAGAAGCTGGGAAGCATCTGCCTTTCTGACAAACTCAAACGGTTTTACCTGCAGAGATGCGGTCAGCCGGCCGATGACTTCCATCGCCTTATCCGTACCGAGCGCATTTTCCAGAAGTTCTTTGGCGTATCCGATACCGCCTTCCGCGATATACTGCTGTGCCAGACAGATCTCGTAAAACTCCTTGATCACTTCATCTTTTGTCTGTGTTGTAATGCTTTTTGTATTGGCAATCTCCAGCGTCAGTTCTTCGATTTCCTCTTCCTTCAGATGCTTGAAGATCTGAGAGGACTTCTCAGGACCGAGTGCGATCAGAAGGATTGCCGCCTTCTGTACGCCGCTGATCTCCGAATCTCCATGTTTACCCATGGGCTACCCCCAGTCTTCCGTCAGCCAGTTGCGCAGTAAATTTGCAACTGCTTCGGGATTTTCATCCACAAATTTTTCAATGAGCTTACGTTCCTCCGATTTGGATTCCAGCTCAATATCTTCCAGGTCTTCCTGCGGTGTAGACTGCAGCAGTGATTCCACTGCAAGCTCTTCCTCCTGCTGATCAGCTTTCTGCGCACGCATGCTTCTGATCACAACAAATGCCAGCACAGCCAGAATCGCAATGATCAATATCACCTGTACGATATCCGTTGCCTTTATCGCAGAACCCTCTTTATCGATAAATACCGGTACATCATACGCCACGATCGCAATATTGGCTGTCGGGATACCGGTTGCATTGCTTACAATGCTGTATACATCATCATCCACCGTCAGCTTTGTCTGCTCACCGTTTGCCGCCTTGTACTCATCCCATGTCATATTCGTCAGAAGTCCCTGACTTTGAATATCCTCTTCTCTGTAGATATGCAGCTTTTTCGCCGTTACGGATACAGAAGAACTGTCATACTGGATCAATCCCGCCGGAATATTCTGTTCTGTGATCTTTTCGTCCGGCAGATACTTTCTGGATTCCTCCGTTACTGTCTCGGAGCTGTTGCTGCCATCCTCGATCACATAAGTACCGTCCTGATCATTGGAAGTCGTACCGGGTGTGCCTGCCACGCCATTGGCCGCTTCTGAATTGTAGGTGTCCTCTGAGGCGAGCATACCCTGTGTCTGTCCGTCCGGTGCGGAGTAATTATGCTCAGTTGTCTTATATGTCGAAAAATCCAGTGCCAGATTGCTGGCAACCTCGATATTGTCATACAGGTTCGTACCAAGCAGCACACTCTTTACTTCCTGCTTGACGATATTTTCCGCATCCTGTTTTACCGCAAACTGCGTACTCGCATTGCCTGTGCCCTGTGCCTGCGTCTCACCGGAATACAGGAGATTACCGAGGGAATCGATGATCGTTACATTATCCGTGCTGCTGTTACCGAGAGAAGTTGCGATCATATGCGCGATCGCAGATGCTTTATCACTGCCCAGTTCCCCATTTAATTCCAGCACAACGGAAGCAGAAGAATCTGTATTCTGCTGAATCAGCGTACCGTCATTTTCAGGAATACTGAATGTCACATGTGCCTTATCAATAACATCGATCGTCTGCAGATCCTGCTCCATCATTTTCTGCTTGTATACAATGTAGCGTTTCTGCTTATCCGACTCTGTCGTGGAAAGTCCGCCGGAGGTCACATCATCAATCTGCGGAACCGCAGTCGAAATATCATTGGCACCAAGCACCATACGCGCCTGGGAAGCCTGTCCGGACAGGACATAAATAGAAAGTGCATCATCCGATGTCTTATATGTAATACTATTATCCGCTAAAAGTGCTGTCGCATCGGATGCATCCTTTGTTGTTTCACAATTTGCAACCAGTGTATATTGCGGTCTTGTCAGAACATATGCCACAATAGAAACCGTCAGGATCACACCTGCCAGCGCACAGACAAGAATTGTTTTCTGCTTCGGGCTGAATTTGTTCCACCAGTCCAGAAGCTTCTTTGGAATCTGTTTTAATTTATCTGCCATTTTCGTCTCCTACTTTTCCATATTAAATCTGAATATTCATGATGGTCCGGTAGGACTCCAGAAATTTATCCCTGATCGCTACCGTATAAGAGATCGCAGCAGATGCTTTTTGCAATGCAATCGTAAGATCATGCGTATTTTCCGTCTCTCCCATTGCAAGCTTTACCTTTTCATCCTCTGCATCTGATATATATGCATTTGCCTGTGTGATGTTATCCATGGCAGCAGATAAAAAACCGCCAAACGCATCACTGCTTTTGTCATTTACCTTTCCCGGATCTTCTGTCTGCAGAGCATTTTTGATCACACCGCTGCTGACATTATACAACGAGGTAATATCCATTGTTATTCTCTCCCTTTACAAATCTTACTGTGCCATCTCCAGACCTTTGACAGCCATGCTCTTACTGGCGGAAAATGCCGTCGCATTCGCCTCGTAGGAACGGCTGGCATCGATCAGGTCTGTCATTTCCGTAATAACATTGACGTTCGGATATGTCACATATCCGTTTTCATCCGCATCCGGATGGGACGGATCATATACCATTTTCATTTCCGTTTCTGTATCTTCATAAGTCTTTCCGACACGTACACCGCCGCCGATATAATCCCCTTTTGCCTTTGCCAGCGCAGATGCAAATGTCCCGTTTTTGCCTTTTTCTTCAAATGTCACAAGCTTGCGGCGGTAAGGGGTTCCGTCTTCTGTTCTTGTGGTATCGATATTGGCTATATTTTCCGAGATCACATCCATCCGGTACCGCTCAGCTGTCAGACCGGATGCATTGATGCTGAAAGAATCAAATATACTCATAACTTCCTCCTACTCTACTGTGTCACTGCCTTGATCATGGAAAACTCATGATTGATGCTGTCAACCAGCGCATTGTACTTCAGCTGGTTTCTTGCCAGTGCAGCATTTTCTGTATCAATATCTACATTATTGCCATCCAGACGATAAGAGAAACCGGAGCTGTCCGTATAACTGCGGATCCTAAGATCTGCCTTGCTTAAATTTGCCACCTTTTCGTCTGTTGATCTGTAACGCGAATTACTGATCGCCTCCTGCAGACTGTCCTCAAACGCCACGTCCTGCCTTTTATAGCCGGGTGTATTTACGTTTGCAATATTATTGGAAATTGCCTCCTGCCTCATCCAGGAAGCATCTGCCGCCTTATCCAGCACATTTACATAATCATAAATATTGGAGTTGATCACTTTAACACCTCATTTCATCTAATAAGCCTACCTTATTCCATTATAAATTAAAACGCAAAAAACACAAGGATTTCTTGGCAAAAAAACAGGCCCGGAAACAGATCCTGCATCACAAAATCCCTTTCCAAGCCCGAGAATTCCTTTTCTCCGTCCGTTTTATCACATATTTTTTTTCACACGATCCAGTTCTTCATATACCAGATCATTGACAACCTTGATATACGTACCCTTCATTCCCGAAGATCTGGATTCGATCACACCCGCACTCTCAAACTTCCGCAGGGCATTGACGATAACCGATCTTGTAATGCCGATCCTGTCTGCGATCTTGCTCGCCACCAGAATGCCTTCCATGCCACTTAGTTCATCAAATATATGGATGATCGCTTCCAGCTCCGACTGGGAAAGCGTGCTGAGTGCGGATTTCACAACGGCTCTCTTTCTGACTTCTTCTGCACTTTCTTCATTGACTGAACGTAGCATTTCCAGTCCGACTACAGTTGTTCCGTACTCACAGAGGATAATATCATCGATTTCATATTCCTGCTGCTTCTTATAAATAAAAAGCGTACCCAGCCTCTCTCCCGCAATATCGATCGGGGACAGAAGTGCTTTATACTGGTGCGCCTTTTCTCCCTCATAACCGAGCGTTTCCAAATTGACATTTTCCTTTGTCGATAACACGCTTAAAAACCGCTCATTCAGAAGACTGTCCACAAAGACGCCGACCTTGCTTTCAAACAGCTCATCCAGCGTCTCGATCCCATCTGTCCTGCCAACACCGAGGATCTTGCCCTTTTTGCTGATCACCAGTACATTCGACTGCAGGATCTCTTTTAACACATTGCAGATATCATTAAATACGACCTTACTGGAATTGTTGTTGTGAAGTAACTTCCCGATCTTTCTGGTTTTATCCAATAATTGTACACTGCTCATTTTCATTCCCTCTTGCTCTTATCATTCGCACCCGGATCAATCTGTCATATAGCGCTTTTGCATATAATATTCAGAATTTATATGTATAATAACACAAATTGTCCGATTTTACAATAAAATCGGACAATTACCTCTCAGAATCTTATGCTTCTTTTGTTTCTTTCTTTTCTTTATAACCGCAGCCCTCTGCAGAACAAACAAGCTGATTACCCTTTTCTACAAGTACATTTCCGCATTTCGGGCAAAGCTTATTGCTCGGGCGCTGCCATACCATGAAATCACAGGCCGGATTATCCTCACAGCCATAATAACGTCTGCCTTTCTTCGTCTTACGGATCACAACCTCTTTCCCGCATTTCGGGCATTTCACGCCGATCTTCTCCAGATACGGCTTTGTGTTGCGACATTCCGGGAAGCCCGGACACGCCAGAAATTTTCCGTGCGGTCCATATTTAATGACCATCTGTCTGCCGCACTGGTCACAGACAACATCCGAAACCTCATCCTCAATCTTTACAGACTCCAGTTCCTTTTCTGCCTTTTCCACAGCCTCATGCAGATCCGGATAGAAATTGGAAACAACCACCTTCCAGTTGACGCCGCCCTCTTCCACGGAATCAAGCAGTGACTCCATATTTGCCGTAAAGCTGACATCTACAATGCTCGGGAAGGCTGTCTTCATAATATTGTTGACCGCTTCTCCAAGCTCTGTGACATACAAATTCTTTGCTTCCTTTACAATATATCTTCTGGCAAGGATCGTCGTGATCGTCGGTGCATACGTACTCGGCCGCCCGATCCCCTGCTCCTCCAGTGCCCTGACAAGACTTGCTTCCGTATAATGTGCAGGCGGCTGTGTAAAATGCTGCTTACTGTCAAAGCTCTCCCAGGAAAGCTTTGTATGTTCATCCAGACTGCCCAGCAATTTATTCCCTTCTGCCTTTTCATCCTCTTCCTGCGTATAAACACTCATAAAACCGTCAAACTTCACTTTGGATGCTGCTACAGTAAAGCGATAGTCATTTGCATCGATCTTCACAGATGTTGTCTCATAAACTGCAGATGCCATTCTGCTTGCGGTAAAACGCTTCCAGATCAGCTGATACAGCCTGAACTGCTCACGCGACAGAGAATCCTTGATCTCGGAAGGAACTCGCTCGATATCCGTCGGGCGGATCGCTTCATGCGCATCCTGGATCTTTTTGCCTTCCTTCTCCTTGGTATGCACATCAGCCGCATATTCGCCGCCATAGTTTTCCGTAATAAACTTATGGCTCATTGCTTCAGCTTCTTCCGATACGCGGGTAGAATCCGTACGCAGATAGGTGATCAGACCGACTGTACCACTGCCCTTGATCTCCACGCCTTCATATAACTGCTGTGCAATACGCATGGTTTTCTGTGTTGAAAAATTCAGCACCTTGCTGGCTTCCTGCTGCAAAGTAGAAGTCGTAAAAGGAAGCGGTGCTTTCTTCACACGTTCCCCCTTCTTCACATCTGTCACCTGATAGGCTGCGCCTTTCAGGTCTTTCTCTATCTTCTCCATTTCTTCCTTAGAAGAAATCGTCATCTTTTCCTTTGTCGTTCCGTAAAAATGTGCGACAAGAGGCTTCTTTTCCCCCGATACATTCAAAAGTGCATCCAGTGTCCAGTACTCTTCCGGGATAAATGCATTGATCTCATCCTCCCGGTCACATATAATGCGGAGTGCTACCGACTGTACACGACCTGCGGAAAGTCCTCTCTTTACCTTCGCCCACAGAAGCGGTGAAATCTGATACCCTACCATACGGTCAAGTACACGACGCGCCTGCTGTGCATCCACAAGTCCCATATCAATCTCACGCGGATGCTTCAGCGATTCTTTGACCGCATTCTTTGTGATCTCATTGAAGGTAATACGGTAAACTTTTTTATTTTCCAGCTTCAGCGCAATATATAAATGCCACGAAATTGCCTCTCCCTCGCGGTCAGGGTCAGTCGCGAGATAAATCTTATCTGCTTTCTTCACTTCCTTACGAAGTGCAGCTAATATATCTCCTTTGCCACGGATCGTAATATATTTCGGTTCAAAATCATGCTCGATATCAATTCCCATCTGGCTCTTAGGAAGGTCCCTGACGTGTCCGTTACTCGCCATGACCTCATAATTGCTGCCCAAAAACTTTTTAATTGTCTTCACCTTTGCCGGTGATTCCACAATAACCAAATACTTTGCCATACTACTTCCCCTAATGTCCTGTAATAATCGTTTCAAACTATACACTAAAAAAATGGATGTGTAAAGGATTTTTTCCGTTTGCCGCATTTTCGGTATCTTTTTTGACAAATCTGGCTAAAAAAGGGAAGGCGTTCGCCTTCCCTTCTGTGTTTTGATCTGTAATTAGTCGAGATCTAAGAGATCTGTCTTTGTTACAGAGAGTTCCTGATAACCAAGCTCCGGAACTACCGTTGTCGTTGTTTCACCTGTTATTGATGAAACAGAATTGATCGTAGTCTGGGCTTCCAGATAGATTGTAAACTCACCTGTTGTATTTAAGTATGAAAGTGGCAAGTAGAATCCATATGTTGTCATACTTTCCAGATTCGATACTTTTCCGTTTGCATCTCTTGCAATCTCTGTATTCAGCTGATTATTTGCTACCGAATAAGTTTTGATCACCTTTGAAATATTCACAACCGGAACCGTGACTTTATTGATAACCTTTTCCTCTACCTTCACTGCCGATTTATCATTCAGTGTAACAACATCATCTTTCTTCATTCCATCCAGCTTCAGATAATACTGAATTGCCATATATTTTGTACCTCTGACAAAGTTTGTATCATTCAGTCTGAAGTAAATTGGAGTTCCGCTTGTTGCTGCATCTACACCGGCATTTGTATTCGGATCTACAAACTGATACTTCCTTACTCCGTTAGAATTTGTCAGAATAGAGGAGTCTATTGCTGTTGTTCCGTCCGGATTCGTCACATTCTTATCATACGGTATTGATATACTTGTGATTGCTGCTGCATTTGGATTCGGTGTCTCAAAGAATCCAACGGATGGCTCTGTATAACTTGCCGTAAAGGATGCAAACAAGGTATTTACAAACAGCTGTGCTTCCGTTTCAGATGCATTTTCCAATGATGAATGTCCTGCACCGGTATATGTAATATTTCCCTTATTGTAAATATAATATCCGTCAGATGCCATCGGTCCCCCGATATTATCTGCATAGGGGTCGAAATCATGACCATTTCCGCCTAATGTATACCATACTACAACATCTGATTCACCGTCACCGTCATCATCTGTATCCATATCCAACTGGAAATACTGTGAATGAGTTGTAGTTACCTTAAACTGATCCGGTAACACATAAGGATATATTGTCAACTGACCTTCATTTAACTTATTTACAGTATAAGAATCTGCACCACTTTCATTTTTATCTCTGTTTGCCTTATTAGAGTTGATCCAATACTTATCGCCTGTGCTGTTCATAAAACGTACTGCAGTTGTATTATTCACACCCTGCGTTGTTCTCAGAACTGTCTGTCGTCCTTTACCCGGCTGATATGCTACCGTTTTACCGGTTGCTTCTATTGTCATGATCTCACTTGCATTCTGCGCTCTTGTATAATCATTAGAGGAATGCAGATATTTGACGCCACTCGAAGAAGTTGCCGCATTTACCAGTTCTTTTACCGTTATCTTTGTTCCATCTGACTCTGCTATAATATTCTGCGTCATACCATAACGATCCATACCTACCAGATTACGAAGTCTCTTTGCCTGTTTGTAGTTTGAGAAGAACATGATAAAGTCATGTGTCAAAAGCGTTGGTTTTCCGCTTTCCATATAACTTTCTACTGCTGCAATCGCATCATCGCTTGAGAAATTGGCAAAGTTATCACCAAATCCAAGGACTAACATATTCGCACCATATACACCTTCTTTTGTTACCTTATCGTCTTTGTCTTTTTCCGGTGCTTTAATTTCAATCGAATTGAAATAATCAAGCGCATATTCTTTCAGACTCTTCTTCGTTGCAGTATTACCATTTGCATCTGTTGATGCAGATGCTGCATAAGCACTGTATTTTGCTACAAAGTCTTTTTCAAACTCACTGACTGTTACAGTCTTGATCTCTACCGTATAGCCCGGTACATTTTGCAGATACTTGCCAAACTTGGAATTCGGATCAGCCAGTTGTGCTTCCAGATTCAGGTTAGAACCTGTATTATTTGTCAGCTGCAGTATCTTACAGATCTTATCTTCTCCTGTAATATTAGCCGCCAGTGTATAACCTTCTGCCGAATCATGTGCGTTCTGGTACTGATAAGACTGCACATCCAGCTTCCACTTCAAAAGCCCACTGTATTCATTAGAAACATCACGTTTTAACACATATTCTACATCTTTATTCAGAACATAATTGCCGTCTGCATTCTTTTCGGCTTCCGCACCTGTTCCTTTTACTGTTACCACAATATCCTTGATATCTTCCGTTGTGCTGGAATATTTACCATCATTATTGATATCAATATATAAATGCGGCTGATATGTTGCATTCATAGTCGGATCAGAACTGTCTGAAGCAATACTGAACTCAAATGTCATTGTTCTGCTTCCATCCGCATTCTGTTCCAAATATTTTACCTTATCAGGATCAATAACCTCAGAATTCTGCTTCCTCTCATACATATATTCCTGCGGCTGACTGTTTACAGTCAATACAAGTTTTTCTGTTGCAACATATTTATTGATCAGATCCTTTTCGATACTCTTTGCAGTAATCATACTCGTACTGATCATATTCTCATATTTAGTATATTGAGTTGATCCGCTATTATCTTCATACTGACCTGTTGCTGTATTGTATAGCTTACCACAACCGAACATCAGAAGTTCATACATATTGGAAGAATTATCCACACGCCCATGATCTCTGTCCGTTTCATTGCCATCTGTTACTGCTGTCGGATTTACAACCAGATTATCCTTTGTTGTAACAGGTCCATACATATCACCCGCAACAATTAACAATCCTTTTGCTTCAAGATAAGCTTCCAGCTTCTTCAGCTTATTCTTTGTGAGATCTCTTCCGGCATATCGCACAACATCTGTGTCCGTATCAAGATATCCTTTTAACTGACTTTTTACCTTGACTGTATCACCTATATTATAATATACCATACCGGTCATATATCCATCATTATAGGCAGGCAGATCCCGTTCCACAAATTTTGCCGAATCATATATACCATCTTTTACATCTCTGGTTTTAATTTTATTTGTGTAGAACAAACTCTTATTATTACTTTTACCTGTTTCAGATCCAATATAAATGATGTCATAATTTTCAATCAGATCATCATTCCGTCCATTGAATTCATCAATTGTCATAGATTCAAATTCAATGTATTTTGCCTTGTCTGAATAAAAGGCACTCAGATAATTGGATACAAAATCATCTCTGTTTTTCTTAAACTCACTATAATCATCAAAATCACTGTACTCTTCGATGCCATATTTTTCACTATACAAGAAATTTGTTGTCGGCTCAATTTCCAGGATTCTCAAGTTGTTCTTTACCACACTGATTCCAGTACCATCATTTACCAAAATATACTGGATTGCCACAGCAGGTGTTACATTGGTAGACATACTGCCTGAGGTTGAGTTCTTGTTTGTTGCATTGATATAACTGATAACAGGGCTGAAACCGCCTGATGCTACCGCTGCACTATATGGTGTATTGAAATCACCGTTTGCAAAATTGTCAAGCGCATCAACCAATGATTTTGCTGCAACAAAATCACTCATGTGGTGGTTATATACATATACATTACCACTGACAAAGTTACCATTACCACCTGAAAGAATACTATCCTTCAGATTATTGATGATATCTGTTTTTTTGAACAATCCGTCCGGATCCACTAATTCAGATGTAGTTGAATTAAAAATACCTGTATCCTTTGCAGCTGTCACAACAGAAGACTGTCCTTCCTGCCAGAGCAGAAGAGCCAGTTTACTGATATTATTGGAAAGCGAAGCATCATAGCCGGCGTAATCCATCATCAACGCTTTATGATTCTGGACTACCTGATTGTAAAGGTATGCCATGATCACCATACTTAAATCATTATTTCCCTTTACAAAGCTTTGATAAGTACCGTTGATATAGATCAAATCCGCCGAATCAATATCAGCCGTGGTAACTTTTGAGGCTGCTACCATCTTATAGTTGATCTTCATGTTGGCATACTTCTTATTACTGCCCAGTACGTACTCTTTAAACCAGTCACTGTTATAAAACTTTTTTCCCTCTATATCCGTTGCATAATAAAGCGCCAGATCTGTGATACCATAATACTCCTGCATGGTAGTTGCTTTTTCGGAACGTTTGAAAGTCAGATTACCGGTTCCCTGTACCTGCGTGATGTAAGGAATACCATCTGTTGCAGATGTCGGAAGCTGTAACTTTGTCTCATCAATGTCCGTTACCGGCTCAAGGATCTCTGTTTCTTCTATTTTTGTACCGGTCTGAACATCATTTCCACTGACATCTTTTTCCATAATCGGTACTTCATTTGTACTGACCGTAACCCGGCAAATTCTGCCACTATCATCAAGCTTATACCCGTCTCTCAGCTGATAGTCTCCACCGGATTCTACCATTGTATATACACCTTTTGCGAAACAATCCTTCTGGTCATACATATGGGAGGTCATTTTATTATAATAATTCGAAAAAATAGCAGCTTCCGCAAACATCGGATATTCCGCTATACCTGTGCTGATACCCTGCGAATCCATACCATTTGGTTTTACAAGACCATACATACGCAGCTGATAGATCTGTGATGCATAATCCGCATCATTATATCCCGTAGCCGGGCTTCCATGCACACCACCAAGTGCTGCATTTGGCAAGCCACCACCCAGTCCGTCTCCACCTCCGTATCTTCTTCTGGTTGAAGTAGATGAAAAATAACCAAGTTCTGCATGTTTGGAAACATTAATCTGCTGCTCATCCGTAAAACTGTATGAACTCTCATCAGGTTCAATTTCCAAGATGGTAAACGTATTACTGTCTTTGTATCTGTCGGTTATGGCATCAAATACTTTTGTTGTTGCCTGCACATCTGTAACATTCGTCATGATCTCGCCGGCAAATATAACAGCTGCCATGCAAAAGCCTGCCAATCCAACTATTAATTTCTTACTTTTTCCGTTCATTTTCATATGCTCTCCCCACTCGGAAATTTACTTTTATTTCTTCCAGTAATTATAGGTTTTGTTATATGTATAAGTAGATGAACCATAGATACATTTGTATTTATTACCGTCTTTATAAACCTTAGCTTTTACTGTCTTTCCGGTTGTATCAATACCGGATACTTCTGTAGCCGAACCGGCTGCAGTACCGATACTTGATGGCCAGCTGCCAAATTTGGAATTTGGTCCCGGAATATAAGTTCCCTGTCCTTCCACATTTGCAACATATACCTTAAAATCATAATAGGCTTTTGAATTGCCATGTTCTGATACATTATAAAAATCATCTACGGTCGTTCTTACAACCATATAATCTGCCGGATAATCCTTTGTGGATGTCTTTGCTGCTACATTGATCGTCATATCATCTACATAAGTATTCACATCACCATACGAACTTGTTACTGTCGGTGTCAGATACTTATTCGTTGCTTCCTGACCTTCTCTGTTCAGATTGCCTGAAAAATCAGTATCGCTTGCTTCTTTAACGTAAATACCAAGCTGCTCTCTCTTACTGATATTATAATAAGAAGTATGAACATCTAAATCCGAAGATTTACCTTTTTGTATACATACTGAACTGGCTCCTGTCGGAGTAATTTCAACACCATGCACCGGATATTTATATACCCCATATTCTCTTTCCACACCGTCTACATCAATATATCGCAGATGAATATTGACCTCGAAAGATCCATAGAATGTTTCCCTCTGCTTACTGGAATACTGGAAAGAGTCGTAATCAATATACAGACACTGTGAATTTTTATCCCATTTAAATGCCTTACCCGGATCTACATCATAGTTACTACCCTCACCAAACCACATATCAAGTACTTTGGCAACTCTGTACTGTCTTTCATTTCCATCTCCCTGCAGTGCCGGTACATTCTTAGTAAAATAATCATTCATATTTACATAGAAACCACGGCTGTGGAATCCATCTCCGCCGCTTCCCTTTGTCGGTACCACACCAAAGATGTAAGATCCATTTACAGAAGGATCAAAATGAGAAGTAGCTTCCACTTTAAATTCCATACTGTTTGTCGCACTGCTTCCAAGAGTGATTGTATTAGTTGTTCTGGTTGTTGATGCTGCTGCAATTGATGCATAGCTGGCATCCTTGCACTCCGTCCATTCACCCGTTCCATCTGAAGCCCGGTAATATATTTTCCAATCTAATGCACTGTTCACATTGTACTGGTCAATGGATGCCATTACAATAACGGTTCCGTTCGGCTGTGCATATCCTTCTGCTTCCGCAGCCTTACTTCCTCCATACAAAGCAGATTCATAAGAAGACTTCCAGGAAGTAATTCCGCTTGAACTGTTTAATCCAATTTTCTTTACAATTCTGAGCTTTACCTTTGCTGTTTTCTTTAAGGACTGCTGTGCTGCTACCACATCAAGTTCTGTACAGCTTGAATCAATAAAGGACTGACTTGGATCAATGACCAGTGTTGATGTTGACCCGGTCTCAGGAGACAATTTGAAAATATTAGCATCTGCCTTGGAAAGACTCCATGTACTGTCGGTGCTTTCCGGTGTACCAGAATAGATAGGTGTTGCAACAAAGTCAATCTTTTCATTTCCTGACGTGATCGTATACGGCGAAGCACTTAAAGTATCCTTATAATATTGAACAGGTTTATTGTTGATCACATCAATAAACACAAGCTTTGGAGTCAAAGTAAGTGCTCTGAGCTGTGGATCCTCCGGCTTTGCTTCCTTTGCATCCGGATCTGCATAAGCACGGTTTCTCATCAACACCTGATAATCACCTACATAACTTCTGCCGTTCTTGTTATATGTCAACGAAAAAGAAATAATATTTTCATCCTTCACACGATCAAGCTTTACATCAAAGCCTTCAATATACTGTCCAAGCAATGCCTTGGATTCTGTGCCGGTATATGCATTTGCATCACTATCATAGCTCTGCGTATATAAATACAGTTTGTTTTTATCACTTGGATCTGCCTGATCGCCACGTTCGATTCTGTATCGCGTAGATTCTGTTCTTGTTCTGGAAAGAAGAACAAGCTTATCGCTTACTGAATCATCAATCTGACATGTATAGTCCGACTCTGCAGTATTACCTGCATCAAAAGAATCAATGGCAAGCTCTGAAATACCATTTGCAACCAGCTGTGCCTCAGACTGCAGCTGTGCTTCCGTACTTAATCCACTATAGGTTTTGGAGGATGTTGTCATCATATAGCCTACTGTCGTAACAATAACACTCAGAATACCAAATGCTACCAGAAATTCGACTATACTGAAACCCCTGTTTTTTTCAGTTTTCCTCTTTTTCAAATCCATAACTCCTCCATTCCTCTTACTAAGAAATTACCCTTTACCTTCTTATTTACCGATTACCTTACCTGTTTCCGGTACAAGTTCAATCGTGTATTCATAACTTCCTGCTGTGATATAGATATACTTCAAATCTGACACTTTATAGCCGTCGTTAATATCTACGATCGCACCACTCGCTCTGTTGAAGCAGATTACAAGTGGATTTGAATTGCCTACATTTTCTACTTTTGTTCCATCTGATAGTTCGTAGGATACAGAAGCGCGGCCTCTCTTATTCAGCTTTGTTTTTTTCACAACATCCTTTGATGAACGTCCGTTGTGAATCGTCTGTACATAAAGATTTCTGTCCGAATCATCCCGGTAAATCTCCAGATAGATATCACCGGTCATTTTTGCTTTTCCAAGTGTTTCTATTTTATTTTCCGTAATGGCAGATGAGATCTTCTTATATCCCTCTTTTGCATCATAGCCGGTAATCCTTCCGACATTCACTGAAACCGCACCGATAAAAATGACCAGCATAGCAATGACTACAATTAATTCAACTATTGTGAAGCCATCATTGTTTTTCTTCATAAGACACCGCCTATTCTTTCTTCCAGTTCTGATATACGATAAGTGATCCTAAATCAATATATTCATTTCCAACCACTTCTGTTGTCTCCGCATAACTCAGCACACCACTGTCGCCCAGTGCTTCATAAGCATAAAATCCGGAAGGACATTTTGTACGAAGTGCCTTCAGAACAGCTGTCGGATTATATGTCACCTTCTTGCAGCCTGAACCAATATATACTGAACCGCCTGCAATAACCAGACCATCAAAATCAGATCTCAGATATACATCTTTCATGGCAATGATCAGTTTCAGATTTGCATCACCATCATAGATATAATCTTCTTTATCCACATGTGCTTTAATTGATCCATCATCATTCTGGAAATTCTGGGTTTTAATCTTATTGTTTACAGCATTCGCATCCACAATATTTTCAAATACAGTCTGTGACTGCTGCAGGCTGGTTGTGTCCAGAATATTGGGTTTCAGCATATGTAAAAGAGATGTATATGTATCGCTGTAAACTTCCCCGTTGGAAATTGAATTCTCCAGCTTATCCGTATCACCGTTCAATGTATCATCCTGAAGCACCAGTTCTCCTGCATTATTAAAGTAGAATGCATTGCCTGCAATTGTCAGCTTATCATTATCATTACTGTTCAGAGCGCTGTTCCATTTAATATCTGACACATATGATTTAATATAATCTGTCAACCCCTGTTTATCATATTCATAATATGCTTTGAAGAAATTATTAGCCTGTACTTCATTTGAACCGAAATCCAAATAAAAATATACAAGAACGCTGCCATTTACTCTTCTGAATACAGCCTTATAATTGTTAGTATAAGAATTTCCGAGTTTCTCCCAGAGTTTCTCTAAGTTGACCGGCTGATATACCAGTTCTTTTGTTGGCTGGTTATTTTCATCAAGTACATATGTTTCCGTCAATTTTCTATACTCATCATAACTCATAGGATTTTTTGCAAGCACCTGTTCGCCGGTTTTTGCATTGTACCCCATGCATTCAGCCGGAATCATATAAATCAGCTGATCTGCCTTAACAGAAAGAGATTCACCAAGCAGAATATCGGAAGTATTTTTCTTTACTGTTGTTTCAGTTTCCTGGTATTTTGTATTTTTACCAAGTGTTGTTTCATACTCTTCAATATTTTCAATATAATCGGAATTAGAATCCTCTTTTCCACCGCCTGCCTTATATCTGTCGATATCCGCATCATAATGCTTTGTACCTACATAAGCATGACCTGACAGAAGAAGTTCCTTTAATTTTGAAAAATCAAGACTTGTTCTGGCTCCGTTGATCAGGATAGAACTGCTGTTATCCGCACCGGAAAGAGAATCTCCATAGCCTCTGTAAATACCGCTTAACTTAATCCTGCTTGTATTTCCGTCTACCGTAAGGTCATCTGCTACATATGTTGTACCATCCAGATCCAGATTACCTGTTGTGACTGTAATGCCACCTGTATAGTTTTCATGTTTATCATCAACCGCAATACCATTTCGGTCTTTTACATTATTTACATTCAGAGAACCGGAAATCAGATAATAACTGTCTACCGAATCCAATGTATCATCCACAAAGGAAAGTGCTGCCGAATTGCTGACATAAACACCATCATTTCCGCCAAACACATTACCGGTAATATCTGTACCGGTTGATCCTCCTGCATGACTGCTGTCACCATCATTGTTCTTTCCATCATTGATCAGACTTGTATTTGCAATGATGGAATAGTTTTCCACATCAAGTCTGGAAGATGCAACCGCATAATTCAGTTCAGGCACCTTAATACGGATATCAGTTTCAATGATAGATACATATCCTTTTTCATCCGTATAGACAACCCTTACGTTTTCAAGAGTAATATAAGCAGTACCCTTCTGTACCAGTTTATTGCCATCAGTCACTCTCGGTTCCAGCCATGCGCCTCGTTCTCCGGAAGCTGATGCAAGCGGAATACTGTCATTCGTCAACATATCCGTCAAGTGAGACAATTTCCATGTAGGATCTGTTGCCGTCGGATTATCTGCAATTTTTTCCTTGATCTTTCCAAAAAACATTGTCTGAAAATTCAGTGACATCTGATCCGCAGAAAGACCTGATGAATTTTGCATCGTCTGAACATATGCTTCTGCCATGCTGTCCGATACATCCTGCTGCAAGCCTGCATTTATCGCATCCAATGCGGATTCTGCAGAATAGAAGTTGTTTTTTGCAACCCGGTCTGTTCCCTTCATCAAATAGTTGCAATATGCCATATAAACGATCATTGCAACAAGCATTCCAATAAAGGCAATACTGACAATAACCAAGATCATTGCCGCACCGCGGTTATCCTTTTTTTGTTTCTTCATCCAATTCCTCAAATATCCAATCATTGAATGTACATCCTTTCCCAATGAATTGTCCCTTTTATTAATCTGACAGACTTCCTGTAAATGTTGCAACCTTTTTATTGGTTTCCGCATCGTATACATCTACTGTTGTCTCATATACAAAATTCTTTTCTTCTTCTTCATAACCATCCGAGAAATTACTCAGATATAAAGTTTCGTTGACCGGACTACCGTTATATGTATACTTGCATCTGTTTGCATCATATTTTGAGTTCAGTGCATCATCGCTTGTATAACCTCTGTCCGCCACAAATTCCGTTGTACTGCCTTCCTGATAAACACGGACATTTTTCTTTGCTTCCTCACTTAAATTATACCGCAGATTGGATACAATTTTTGTGAGATTATTTAAAGCCACACCATCAAAATCAGTTGACGCAATGTCTACCTTTGTACCATAATTCTGGTTATAGAGTACATTGGCTGTCATATCCGCCTGCGTCTGTGTACGGATCAAATATACCGTGATTGGCTTTTCTGTGTTGTTATTTATCGTGATCGTATCTGTTACATTCGACTTTGAAGTACTTTCCATGCCCTCAAAATACAGATATACACTTCTCGGAAGCTGTGTAGAATTCAAAAGAGAAATATTGGCATCCGATCTTGTTACAGTATCATTAGCTGCAGTAATGCCAAGAGTACTGTAATAAGAAGATGGGATTGTATAGGTACGATAAATACCAACCGCATAATCCATTCCGCTCTTATCTTTGTTTTCAATCCGGATTTCAATATTTCTGTTCATGACAGCAGCAAAATCTGCCGCCGTTTTTACACCGGCCTTTGAGGATTTACTCAAAAACTCTGTTGCTGCTGCTTCAATCTCTGAACTACCAAGATTGCCTGTCGCATCATAGGTTGTGTTGATCGTCGCAATATTGGCAACATACTTTCCATTCTGCTTGTGTTTTGTCTTATCTGTACTCAAATGAAACTTCAGGTTGTATTTACTTTTCCCGATTTCTACACCATCAGCAAACAGATAATAATCAGAAACCTTAGATCCGTCATCCCACAATTTACGCATATTCTGTGCAATTCCGGCCTTTACTTCTGTTGTATACCGTCTGGTTGAAGCGTCACCATCTTCCGTGTCAAAAGATGCTGCCTCAGCCGCATAATGAGGTGTTCCATCATCATTGCAGTCCCCATGTGAAGTATACCCTTTTGTTGTCGCCGGCAGAATTTTGTTGATCAACGTTACTTCGCTTTCAAACATTTTCACAAATTCTTCAGCGGTATAAGCACTGGCACCTTCCATGATATCCTGTGCCATATTGGTCGCATTGAGGCTTATCCTTGCTTTTTTATTTATTCTTGCTGATTGTATAAAGTTTGCCACAAGCGGAGAGATCACAATGCCAAGCACAGCTACGGCAATGATCAGCTCCGTCAATGTGAATCCCTTATTATTTTTGCTTTTTCCCATGAAAGAACCTCTTTTATCCGGTTTCTCTAACTACTGATTTTTATTTCTTTTTTGTATTATCTTTCTCTGATGCAGCATCTTCACTCTCATCTGCTGCTTTCTGTGCTGCCTTTTCATTCTGGATTGCAGTCTTCTTTTCAGCACTGTTAAAGATATTGCTGCTTCCCATTACAACATTGGAAACAACCGGTGTTGTATAAGTAGCGTCTGTACCTGTCAGAGAATACATATTAAATACAAGTGTTCCTGTCAGATCGCCTGTCTCAGCATCAAAGGAAAGGGAAAGTCCATCAATAGATTTTCTCATCTGATCCTCATTCATGATCTTTACAATATCTTTTACCGCATTATAAGATGCAATGAAATCCATTGTAACAGGTGTCTGATACAGCAGGATTTCAGAAGCTGTACCTGCAGTTGCGGTATTATCTGTTGTTGCTGCAGTTTCTTCTGTTGCATCAGCTGCATCTGCTGCGTCTGTCGCATCTGTTTCTGTTGATGCATCAGCTGTCTGCTCTGCAGATGTATCTGCTGTCGTAACAACTTCTACCGGTGATGTACCAGGCATGTTGATCGCATTTGCCGTAGTATCAAAATTCTTCTCTAAGTTATCTACATAGAGGATTTCATCTTCCGGCTGATACGCTGCTGCGAACTGAGCTTTGATATTTTCAATCTCATCCTGCATGGTAGCTGTATCATCCAGATATTTCTGTTTATTATTTGCCAGATCCTGTAATCTGTCCACTTCCTGCTGCAGGGAAGCATTCTGGATCTTCAATGTATCTGTTTTATCATTCAGCTTTGTGAATACGAGGAAATATGTCAGAAGCGCTGCACCAATTCCCAAAACAATCAATAAAATATTTACATCTGATTTCTTTAACTTCATCTCTGTTCCTCCTATTCTGCTGTTGCTTCTGCATCTGCAGAATCTGCATTGTCGTCAGTTTCTTCTAAAAGTGCAGGATTTGTACCATATGTACAATCTGCTGTCACTTCCACATGACTTGTTCCTGTATCCTCATCTGTAACCTCTGTAATCGTTGTTACAACTACGTCCGAGAAACAGTCGAAGGAACGAAGATTGATAATAGAAGCTGCCGCTTCTTCTTTATTTGCTACCGAGAAGTTTAAGCTAACCCCTGTTGTTGTTACATTTAAAGTAATAACTTCCACATCTTTTGGAAGCTTCTGTTCCAGTTCTGTGATCACATCATATAAATCTCTGTTGTAATTATCTGTCTGTGCATATACTGCATTCAGATAATCACAATTTGCTTTTGTCTGTACATAGGTATCATAAATATCCTGTACCGGTTCCAGCTGTGTTTTCTTTTCCGCTAAGTTATCGCCCTCGATCTTTGTTGTAAAGTATTTCGGAACAGATAATGCAACAAGTACAACCGCGATGGCAAGCCCTGCCACAAATACAACAACCGGAAGCTTCTCATTGGATGCAGAGCTCTTCTTTGCGCCTTTTCCTTTACCACCTTTTTCGGAAGCCATGGAAGCCGGCATAAATCCGACTGAGCCAAGACCTGCACCGATAACGGAAATGTAATCACCAAGAGATACATCCTGCAGATGTAAGCCCTGGTTGATATTTGTACCTGCCAGATCCTTCAGTACTTCTACTTCTCTTCCCAGCTCATCGGAAAGGAGTCCTGCGAAGCCCCAGAAGTCGGCTGCGATACCTGTGATAATGATATTGTCGATCGCTGCATCTCTGTTTTTACTGTTATAGTAATCGATTACGCGGACGATCGAACTAATCAGCTGTTCGTATGCATAAGTAACATCCCTGCGCAGGCGGAGCATTTTCAGATTCGCACCTGCCTGTTTTGCCTTTACAGTTGCGCTTGCAACCTGTGAGCTGTCACCTGTTGCTGCTGCTGCTGCAATTGCTGCTTCATTCTGTCTTTCCAGTTCTGCAACTTCAGCTTCTTTATCAGCAAGTGTTGCTTCCTCATCTGCCTTCATTACAAGGTTGTTTCTACGAAGTGTTTTCACTGCTGCTTCATAAGAAAGCGGTTCTCCGTAAACATCTGTATCCATCATGATGTCTACAACCTGATCCGCACCGTAAATACCGGAACGCTGCATTGTGATGACACCATTGTTTGTTACTGTTAAAAGGGATGATCTTTCATCAATCTTAACTGTTAAGTTTACACCCGTTGCAAATCTGTGACGCAGTGCCTGGAAAATACTGTTACCACTATAGTCAATAGAAGAAAGCTCCAAGCCAAGCTGCTGGGCAAGATAGCTGTAGCCTTCCAGAATTTCAGATGGGCACGCCATGATCATAACTCTGTACTGCTTTGTGCCTGCTTCATCTGTCACAGTATCCATAATATTGTGAGCGAACTGATAACTGCTCGGATCAACCGGGAAGTAATCTGTAATATTGCTCATGAGCATCTCTGCAACCTTGTTCTCTTTTACCATAGGAATGGTTGCCTCTCTACTCGCGATCTTTGTGGAAGAAACTGCAAAGATAACCTTCTTTGCATTCATTCCGTTTGCTGCGATATAGGATTTCAGTTCCTGGATATAAGATTCTGTCGGGCTGATCGCGCCGTCATTCAGAATACCATCCGGAGTCTTCATACTGAAAACACCATATACCTGTGGATGTTTTGACCGGAAATCCATTTCACAGACCTGTGTCAGGGAATATCCGATTTCGATACTAAGTACTCTTTGTGCTTTTGCCATGATTTACCTCCCTAAAAGCGATAGGTTTTACCCTCTTTTTTCTTTTTTATATAAAGTCCGCTGCGCCGACTAATGTGTCACAAGCAAACTAAAATACCAATTGATAAACGGTTCGCCCCACAGCACGGATATAAAGATACCCATTGCCAGATAAGGTCCCATTGCCAGTACGTGTCCCTCGCCGGACACCTTCATACGAATCATATGTATGACAGATCCTAAGATACATCCAAGGATCAAAGCCAGAATCGATAGCTTCCAGCCGATCAACAAACCTGCAGCACGCATCAGTCTGACGTCGCCATAACCGATCGCTCTGCCGCCCGAAACACGGAAAATTATTTCCAAAAATGTACTGACAGCAAAGAGGCCAATCACGTAGGTCACCCAATCCCCTAAGTGAAATCCTAAGTGAATCAGCCCCAGTGCCAGTATAAACAGATTGATCCCAAACGGAATCTCATAAGTTCTAAAGTCTATCACGCTCAGTACGATGAGCGCTGAAGTCAATAAACAGTATATAACTGAATCTATACTCCACCCGTTAATGATAAAAATCAGCACATAAAGCGCACCATTCAGCGATTCGATGATCGGATACTGTGCTGAAATATGTGCCTTGCATTTTCGACATTTACCACCGAGAAACAGATAACTGAAAAGCGGGATCAGATCAAACCAGCGAAGCTGATAACCACAGCTCATGCAGTGGCTTCTCTTCTTCGAAAGGCTTTCCCCTGCGGGAATGCGATAGATGCAGACATTTAAGAAGCTGCCTATCACAATCCCAAAGAGGAATATAATGATTCCCAATATTATTTTATCTGCCAATAGTAACGTGGTCATAGGGGAATGTCTCCTTTAATCGTTCCGGATAGCATCCGAACCTTTTCAAGCTTTTGAATTCTTTTATTAGTCAGCTAAAGCACCAACACAGATGCCTGTAGCATTTGCGTTAGAGTTTGTAGAAGCACCTGTGTATACAGTGAAGTTACCCTGTGCATCCATGTAAACTGTGATATTAGTACCCTTACCAACTTTGGATTTTAATTTAGCTTCTACATCAGAAAACTGAGTAGCACCTAATGTACTCAGAACTTCTCCGCCCCATGTACCAGCGCCTGCTGTAATCTGGCCTTCTACGTTACCTGCTGTTGCCGGAACGCTTGACAGATCTGGATCAGAAGCCGCTGTTGTACATGCAGTATAAACGCTGTCAAGTACATCCTTATCAGCTGATACTCTTGATTTTTCAACGTACTTAATGTACTGAGGTGCTAATACACCGATTAAGATTGCCATGATAGCAATAACGATAATTAACTCAACGAGTGAGAAACCTTTGTTATTTGTCTTTTTCATTTTTAACCTCTCCTTTTAACTTATAAAAATATTTATTTTAAAAATCCCATCCCCTATTAATGAGATATTTTAAAATCACAACACATTAATCTGCAGCCATTCCGACAACAATCCCCGTTGCATTATGGTTTGCATTTGTTTTTGCACCAACATAAACTGTAAACTGGTTGCCGGAATCCACTTCAATTATAATCTTTCTGTTTCCTTTATCCGGTCTTGTCGCCACAGACGACTTCAATCTTCCTTCTACATCCTGTGCAAAATCTGCAGCCCCGAGAAGTTCCAGCACTCTCGCACTCCATCTCGGATGATTTCCTGAAATATCCACTGCAATATTGGTATCTCCTGCTCTCGGCAGATCTGTAATATCATCGTCCACAGATGCTGTCGAGCATGCTTGAAATACTTCATCCAAGATATCCTTATCTGCAGTTACCTTAGACTTTTCAACATATTTCAGATACTGCGGTGCTAGAACACCAATCAGGATTGCCATGATTGCAATCACTATGATGAGTTCTACCAGCGAAAAGCCCCTGTCTTTCTTTTTCATGCCTTCCCCTATTTTACAAATTATCAAGTCCTGAATACATAGCCGCCATCGGAGCCATAACCGCACCAATAATCACGCCACAGACACCTGCCAGCATGATGATCATCAACGGTTCCAGTGCTGCCATCAATGACTGTGTTGCCACTTCTACTTCTTCTTCATAATAATCAGCTAATGTATCCAGCATATTTTCAATATTACCTGTTTCCTCACCGATTCTTACCATATGATATACCATCGGTGGAAACAGACCCGATTTTTCAATCGGCTGCGAAAGTGGAACACCTTGGATAACATCCGCTCTGGCATCTCTCATAGCCATTGTATAGAATTTATTGCCCATTGTTTCGGCTACGATTTCAACTGCATCCGGCATAGAAATACCGGCAGCCAGCATGGTTGATAAGTTGCGGGCGAATTTCGCTGCATTCTGCTTCACCGTCAGATCTGCCAGCATTGGAATCTTGATCGCTGCTTTTGCAAATAAGGTTTCACCGGTTTCTGTTCGTTTGAACCATCTGATAAAGAATACAATCGCAATGATAACAGCTACTACAATATACCATCTTGCCTGCATAAACTCTGATGCAGCAACTACCGCAAGTGTAATTTTTGGCATGTCAATATCCATATCTGCAAACATGCTCATGAATGTCGGCACAACGAATGTCAGCATGACAATAACAACAACTACCGCTACAACCAATACCATGATCGGGTAGATCATTGTCTTCTTGATCAAGCCCTGGATCTTAGCAGATTTTTCAAACTGTACCGCCATACGTTCAAACGCAACATCCAGACTACCGGAAGCTTCACCGGCACTGACCATATGGATCAGCAGTTTTGGGAATACATCAGGTCTCTTCGCCATGGAGCTTGCAAGCGATTCACCTTTCTGTACACCAAGGTATACTTCCTGAAGTCCATCTTTCAATGTCGGGTTTTCAGTCTGCTCTGTCAGCATCCGCATGGATTCCAGAATCGTAACACCGGCCCTGTGCATACTCACGAACTGACGACAGAAGATACTCATATCTCTGACTGCGACTTTTTTCTTAAATAAAGATCCCATATTGATATCTTTATCAAGCAACGTCTGTTCCTTAATCTCGGTAGGTATCTTTCCCTCTTTTTTCAGCTGCTCTGCAGCCTTCTGTTCACTTTCCGCTTCAATTGAGCCATTGATCGATTTACCGTTTTTATCAACAGCAGAATATTTATAAGTTGTCACCTGCACACCCTCCTAGGTTTCTTTCTCTTCTATCTTTTCTGTATCCCTTAGCTTTCAAAGGAAACTTTTACCATTTCGCTGACTGATGTAATACCCTGCAGCACATATCTCGTCGCACTCATGCGAAGTGTACTCATACCGTTCTGGAGCGCCACATCTTTGATCGCATCAGCATCTCCGCCTTTCGCGATACATCTCTTTACATCATTATTCACTTCCATGATCTCATATACACCGATTCGTCCACGATAACCGCTGTTGTCACAGTTTGGGCATCCGACTGGTTCGTAAATTTCCACTTCCTGTCCTTCCATGCCAAGAATTTCAAGTTCATCTTCATTTGCAAGACGTTTCTGCTTGCATCTCGGGCATAAGCGGCGTACCAGACGCTGTGCAATGATACCTACCACCGAATCTGCGATCAGATAAGATTCAATTCCCATATCTTCCAGACGGGAAACTGTACTCGCTGCCGAGTTCGTATGCAGTGTACTTACAACCAAGTGACCTGTGATAGATGCCTGCACCGCAATGCTTGCTGTCTCACCGTCTCGAATTTCTCCGATCATGATAATATCCGGATCCTGACGCAGGATAGAACGAAGCGCACTTGCAAAGGTAAGTCCTGCTTTTACATTCGTCTGTACCTGATTAATACCTGCCACGTTTGCTTCGACAGGGTCTTCGACTGTGATAATATTAACTGCTTCTGTATTTAATTCGCTGAGTGCCGTGTAAAGTGTTGTTGATTTACCACTACCTGTAGGTCCCGTAACAAGAATGATGCCATGTGGATTCTTCAGGATATGTGTAAATACCTTTCTCTCGCTTTCGCTGAAACCAAGTTCTGAAATATCTCGTGTCAGATTACCTTTGTTGGTAATACGCATAACTGTCTTTTCGCCATATACCGTCGGAAGGATAGATACACGGATATCATATTCTCTGTTATCAACAAACGTTGTAATACGACCATCCTGCGGTTTTCTCTTTTCGGAGATATCCATTCCGCCGATAACCTTTAATCTGGCTACGATTGCAGGCAACAGCTTTATATTATATGTAATACGTTCAAATAATGCGCCATCAATTCGGTAACGAATCCGGACTTTCTTTTCCAGTGCCTCGATATGGATATCGGAAGCTCTCTGGCGGACTGCCTGTTCCAGCATGTTATTAACGAGCTGTACGATCGGAGAATTGTTAACATCCTCATTGATCATACGATCCATTTCATCTTCCTGGAACAGATCAGCTCTTTCCTGCTCATAATCATTGGCAGCCTTGATTGCTTCGGCGTTTCCGTAATACTTATCGATTGCCAGCATGATCTCACGCGGCGTTGCAACAGCCGGCTGGATCATACGATTACTGATCATCGAAAGGTCATCGATCGCCAGCATATCCATCGGATCGGACATTGCCATGCAGATCACATTGACATTGCGGTCGTCATACCGGTAAGGGATGGCTGAATACTTTTTCAATATATCCACATCAAACATGGAAATCAGATCATCCGGGATGCGGCTCTGTAGATCAGCCCTTTCATAGCCAAGCTGGTGACAAAGGGCGTTTGCCATTGTCTCATCTGTTACATATCCATCATTAACAAGAATTTCACCAAGTCGTTTTTTATTTTCCCTCTGCTTGGCAAGTGCTTCGTCAAGCTGCTCCGGTGAAATGATACCTTCATTGATAAGAATATCACCGATTCTTATCTTTCTTCTTCCTGATAACCCCATCTTACTGTCCTTTCATACTACTTCCTACTTTTTAAAATTCGGTCATTACGGGCATAGCAAACCCAAAGTATGAATTTTATGTAAATCATTTTAACATTTTCTTAAGATTGTGTAAAGGCGATTACATCCTTTTGTACTGAAATAAGTACACAAAAATTGTGCGTTATTTTGGGCATATTTACTATTTTCAAACGTTTTCGCATTTACTTTTTTGATATATTTACAAAAGAAAGGTGGTCGCAAACCGACCACCTTTCGCTTTTTACCCACTATTGCAGACGGTTTTCCACCTGCTCATGCAAATGCATATACGGTCACTCCTGCTATAATGCAGATCAAAGCTATTCCCTTTCTATAGTTCAATTTCTCCCCAAACAGCATCACTCCGAACAGCGTTATATACAAATACCCCGTTGTTTCCAGCATCTGTCCCAGAGATAACGAAATTCCTTTGTAAGCCAGAAGAGATAAAAAAGTAGCGATAAAAAATAGCATATACGCAATGATGACTCTGGCATTCACATATTCTCCCCATACAGAAGCATGCGGTTGCAGTGCCGCTTTTTTTAACAGCACCTGCGAAACAGAGCTGATCAGCACTCCCAGCAGAAGAACACATACATACATTATCACAGTACCGCTCATCTCCTTCCGTCGCCGTCAGCATAGGCATATAAAACCACACCCAAAACAACCAAAGCTGCGCCTATTATATGTCTGATATTTATTGTTTCGTGAAATAACAAACTTCCCCAGACAATTCCCCATACAACCGTAATCGCTTTATTTGCAAACGCAGTTGTAAGCGGCAGTTTTTTTAAAATCTGCTGCCAGCCAAGTGCATACAATCCAAGGAACAAAATACAACTGCCATACAGTATAAAAAACTTTGTGCTAAAAAGCGGTACACCTGCCGCTTTTTTACTGCAGACAGCACTGATCGAATATAGAAGTAAGATAATATGCAGCTTAATATATATACTTTTTCTGCTTTTCTTTTTTTCATTCATGTGGCTGTTCTTTATCTCCTATGATATCTCTGATCACATACTGTGGTGCACGATTGATGCAAATATAAATACGTCCGATGTATTCTCCGATAATACCCAGAACCAGCAAAATGATTCCACCGATAATCAACAGCAATGAAATTGTTGAACTCCATCCCAGCAATATTGCCTGTGGATGAAGCAGCTTACGTATAATCAGATACAGAGCATATGCAAAACCAAGTGCAGCAAGCAGGCACCCTGTACAGGATGCAAGACGTAATGGTTTTACAGAAAATGCCGTGAATCCATTAAACCATAAAGCAAGCAGTTTTTTGAAAGAATACCCTGACTCTCCTTCCAGTCTCGCCCTGTGTTTTACCGGAACATTCGTAATATTTTTAGTTGCACGCAAGACCAGACCGATCACATAAGGATAGGAGTGCTCATATTCCAGCATATTATCCACTATAAATCTTCTGACCGCAAAATAGCTGGATATGTACAAATCTTTCGGCTTATCCAGCATATATTCCGTCATAAACTTATTGATCCTGCTTCCAAAATTTCTGAAAGCAGAATGTTGTTTGTTCTCATACTCTGCGTAAACAACATCATATCCATTCTCTATCTGTGCCAGAAGCTTCCCCACTTCATTTGCCGGAGTCTGTCCGTCATCATCCAGGCAGACCACTATATCACCTGTAATATAATGAAAACCAGCCATTAACGCTGCATGTTGTCCGAAATTTTTTGCCAGACTGATCCCGGTTCTGTTTTTTTTCTGCTGACATAATTCTCGTATCACAGCAAATGTATCGTCTGGCGAGCAATCATTTACCATAATGATCTCATACGTATATTGCTTCATAGAAGCCATAGTTGTATCTATTTCCTCTACTACTGCCGGAAGTGTTTTTGATGATGCGTAGCAGGGTATTACAAATGATACTTTCATGCTTAATCTGTCTCCTTCTGTTTTTCAAAGATTGCCATATAAATAATATTTTCATATTGATCGTCTACAAATACATCATCCACAAAACAGCCTTCCTTTTTAAATCCTGCTTTTTCATAGCTTCTGATTGCTCTTTTGTTTTTTTCAAGTACTCGGAGTGTAATTTTATGTAAACCCAGCTGTCTGAATCCATACTCTAAGATCAATCCCGCTGCTTCCGTTCCATACCCTTTTCCCTGATACCGGTCTTCCCCAATAAAGATACCAAACTCTGCCTTTTTATTCTTCCGATCAATGTCACGCAAAAAAACGGAGCCTATTTTATCATTTCCATCTATTTCTATCACAAACTGTGCAACTTTTCCTGTCTCAACCATGGTATGCAGCCAATAATTATGACTTTCTTCTGTAAAAAGCCTTCGATCAAGGAACTGCCCCCTGACATGATTACGCCATTTCACAATATTTTTTGTATCATCCTCCGATATTGGAAGCAGCTTCACCCTTGCACCTTCTATTATCATATTTCCAACCTCATGCATAAAATTTTTTCACCTTCTCGATCACATATGCCCTGTCCGCATCTGTGAGATGATAATACATCGGCAGCCTAACGAGTCTTTCGCTTTCCTTTGTGGTATATACATCCTCTCCATGAAATCTTCCATATTTCTTACCTGCCGGTGAAGTATGCAATGGTATATAATGAAAGACTGCAAGTATTCCCTGCTCTTTCAAATAAGTAATAAATCTTGTTCTTTCTTCTATATCCTTCGTTTTCAGATAAAACATGTGTGCATTGTGTGTACATTCCTGCGGTATATAAGGCAGTTCTATCCGTCCGCATTCCTCCAATGGTTTTAACGCCTCGTAGTAGGCATTCCAGGAGGCCAGTCTGTTTTTATTTATCTCTTCTGCCATTTCAAGCTGCGCCCACAAATATGCTGCATTCAGTTCACTCGGCAAATAAGAGGATCCTGCCTCAATCCATGTATATTTATCAATCTGTCCTCTGTGAAATTTACTTCTGTTTGTCCCCTTTTCCCGGATAATTTCTGCGAGGTCTGCGTTCTCCCTGTTTTTGACCAGCAGCGCGCCGCCTTCTCCCATGCTGTAATTCTTTGTCTCATGAAAACTATAGCAGCCATAATCCCCTATCGATCCTAACGCTTTTCCTTTATATGTACTCATCATTCCCTGAGCCGCATCTTCCACTACTGCCAGATGATATTTGGATGCAATCGCCATAATTTTATCCATATCACAAGAAACCCCTGCATAATGTACCGGTACTATCGCTTTTGTTTTTTCCGTGATTGCATCTTCGATCAGATCTACATTAATATTCATCGTTCTCGGATCTATATCAACAAATACAGCCGTTGCGCCGCGCAATACAAATGCATCTGCTGTCGATACAAACGTATATGCAGGCATAATCACCTCGTCCCCTTCTTTTATGTCCAGCAAAAGTGCTGCCATTTCAGTTGCATGTGTACATGATGTAGTAAGGAGGGCTTTGGCTGTACCTGTCTTTTCTTCTATCCATGCGCTACACTTTTTTGTAAACTGTCCGTCTCCACATATTTTATGTGCATCTACAGCTTCTTTTATATAATCCATTTCATTTCCGGTAAAGGGCGGTATATTAAAATTGATCATCTGCAATCCCATCCTTATATTTTATTCCATATATTTCTTATAATAACCCATCCGGTGTACTATCGCAACCGTTTGCCAGCCAAATTCAAAAGGAGAGTCAGTCATTCACCGACTCTCCTTTCTATCGTACTTCTCTATCTTACTTTTTAATTTTCACCCTAGAAGACTGTCCTTTTTTCTTCAGGAGATTTTTGTATTCTCCCAATTTCTTCTTCGGTACTTTGATCGTCGCCTTTTTATAAATGCTCTTAAATGCATTCTTTCCAACTTTCTTTAATACCGTCGACTGAATCTTGATTGTTTTCAGTTTACTGCACTTATAGAATGCCTTGCTTCCAATGCTTTCCAGCTTCTTTGGCAGTGAGATCGTCTTCATTGCTTTGCATCCACTGAATACACTGTTTCCAATCGTTGTCAAAACTGCTTTTTTATGGAACGTAACTATTTTCAGCTTGCTGCAGCCACTGAATGCACCGTTTCCAATTGTTTTTACAGGCTTCGGAATCGTAATCTTCGTGAGCGCCTTACAGTTTTTAAACGCATTCGCTCCGATCTCTGTTACTTTACCCGGAATCTTGATCGTCTTCAATTTACCGCAGCCATTGAACATTCCACTCGGAACACCCGTAATACCGGACGGTAAAGTTACAGCTTGTAAATTTGTGCAGCCTTTAAACATATCATTTGGTAAGGTTGTTACATCAGCCTGTATTGTGACATTCTGAACTGTCCTATTTCCCTTGAAGGCATCTGCACTTACCTCAGTTACCTTACAGGTTACACCATCTACGACAACTGTAGCAGGAATTGTTACATTTGATGCACCATCCGCAGGTTTTGTATATTTTACCTCGCCCTGCTTTGTTGCACTTCCGGCAGTTTTTACTGTCACACTTGCACCTGTACTGTCCTTTGTCTCTGCACCGTTCTTCATCGGCGGATATGCGATATTCAAATCCACATATCCTTCCACTTTATCGCCATCCGGTGTTTTAACAGACGCTGTAATTCTGACTTTCTGTTTCTCTGCCGTTACACTCTGCACCGTTACATTACCCTGTGCATCTACACTAAGTACCTGCGGCTTATCTGATGTATAAGTGATTTTATTATCCGTCAGTTGGAATAATGTACCTAAGTCATTTTTTGCTTTTGATACCGATCCATTCAGATAGGTTCTTACACTATTGAGAACATTAAAAGTATCTCCCGGTCTGACACCGGCTGCAAATTCTGTTGGCATTGCCAGTGCTATGCTCTGGATATCCGCCACTACATTATAAGTAATCGTTACCGTCTGCTGTGGACTTCCTTCGGGATATACCTTGACAGTTGCTGCACCAGGCTTCTTGGCAGCAACGCTGAAGTATCTGCCTCTTGTTGCAGCAGATGCCGTTGCAGTACTTGCATTGTATGCTGCTGCCTCTACCTTCCACCGGTTTGTGCTTCCCGCAACCTGCTTTGCGCTTCCTGCTATTGCAATGACGGAAGGGTCACTGCTTTCAATGATCAGGTTACAGGTATTTGGTCTTGACTCTGAAGCCTTCAGATTTTTCAGATCAAAATAATAATTCTGACTGTAATTTGCCTTCTTTTTGCATGCACGTATTGTCTGTGTCAGAGTTGCTGTTCCGTTTGCTTCGTTTAAAGCAATGTTCTCTTCTTTGGTTCTGTTGGCATCCGTATACAATACCGGGCGATATGGTACATTTGCCACATGGATATTGTAAGTTGTTGTAAATATACTGTCCAGACTGGAAAGCTTCACTCCCTGCGTTCTGTTATTATTATCTCTTACAAAAGAAATCTGTGTTGCAATACTGAACGGAACCGTTTCATTATCCTGCATAGGCTTCAGCCCTGTGATCTTGATCGTTTCCACGGTCTGGTTTGCATCTGTCTTGAAGGTGATCGCATCTTTTGCATTTGTAAAGTAATCACTGCCTACCAGATATGCCGGATTTCCTGCCAGATTGTTCTTTTTATAATAATAGGATGACACACGTCCTTCTACATACATATATTCATCAATTGTGTCCGGTGAATTTTCATCCCCGATCAATAGATAGGTAAATGCCGGAGCATCCCCTTTTACATAAGGGGTTACATAATATGGCAATGTTGTTTCCCCGCCAATACCAATCGTTGTAACCGGTTCTGTCGTAACATCGATCGTCGGTTTCTTTTTTTCACCTGTAGAATTATACAGATCGCCAATTGCCTGTGTTTTCCACTTTCCATTGAATGCAGATACAGCCGCAAATGCCTTTTTGCTGATCGTAGTTGTTGTGTAAACCCTAAGTGTTGTCAGTCTCGGGCATGCTGCAAGACTGTTGTCAGCAACCAGATTAAAACTGTTTCCAAGTTCTACACTGTCCAGATTTGGGCAATCAGCAAATGTAAAGCTCTCCAGTCTCTTCATCTTCGTATTCTGCAGATCTGCCTTTCCGATACTGGAAATATAAAACGCATGATCTCCAATCATCACCAGATTCGTTGCCTGTGTAAAATCACAGTTGATCACATCTCTCACCTTTCCGTTTGCCTCAGGATAACTTGGAAGCACGGTGCAATCATAGGAAGGTGCCGAGTTCAAAGGTGCGATATATAATCCTTTGCTATCTGTATAGTCATAATCATAATGACCGATTGTTTCAGAAAATGCATATTTACCAATCTGATTCAGCTTGGAGCCAAAAATAACCGTATCCAGTTTTTCACATCTGTAAAATCCATAATCACCGATACTCTCAAGGCTGTCCGGAAGACCTGCTGTCACAATTTCCACTGTTTTTCCTTCTGCCGGATTCTGAACCGTTACTGCGCCGTTTGGTTTAAGGCTCAGAGATGCACAGCTTTGGAATGCATTATTCCCGATTACTGTCAGTTCTTCGCCAAATTTAACAGTCGTAAGTTTTGTCTGTCCTAGGAAACATCCCTTTCCGATCTTTTTGATCTTTGAAAGGTCAATTGCCTGCATCTCTGCCGGCCAGATAACATTTTGTGGTGTACCGCTTCCTTCGGTATCACTCTGCAGGTTTACGGAAGCAAAACAGTATTCTCCCAGCTCCGTAATATTACCAAGGTCCACATACTGCAGTGTAGATGCATATCCTGCCGAGCTGGTTATCTTACTATAGAATCCTGTAAAGAATGTATGATTTGGCAGCTTTGTAAGCTGTGGTGCCATATACGCACTTTTCAGAGTAAAGCACTCTGCAAATACGCCTTCTCCCAGTGTGTCCAGCTGTGTATACGGTCTGAGATCCACAGTATTCAGCCACATGCATCCAAGAAATGCCTGTTCTTTAATTTCCTTCAGATCCGCTACCGGGAGCAGACACTTTGAAATATCCGAAACTCTAGCCGCATTGAACATACTGTGTGGAATATACGTCCATGGATTTTTTTTGGTTTCTGTATACTGCCAGTGTGTCTCTTCAACCGCTGTTCCCGAGAAAGTTCCTCCCAGGCAGGATTTGTTCGTAACATAATCGGGAATACATACAATACCTTCTGTCTCATATTCTCCCTTTACCTGCATTGTGTTAAATCTGCGTGCTCCACGCAGCAGATATTCTCCGAGTTCCAGAGAATCATTTTCAATATTGGCCGGTAAAACCAGTGTTTTTACACTAATGTTGCTATACTGACTTGTACGGATTATATTCCCTCTCATATCTCTGTAAGCCAGTGCATAATTTCCAAGCCGTTTTAATTTTGGGTAAATAGAAAGATCCAGTGTATCAAATGTATTTCCAAATAATGCAACATCATCAATTTCTTCCAGATTTTTAGCTGTACCGGCTGTTGAAAAATCATTGACGCCGCAATCATAGAAAAGTCCCTCTTCCAGTTTTACTGTTGCCTGTGGCATAACAGCCTTTCTGAGTGATGCACTGTCCATAAATACATAAGTACCGATCTCAGGCATAGTGCCGTCTTCACGATCCTGAATGAGCACCTCTTTCAGTCCTGTTGTATCATATGCATTATCTGCAAGCTTTGTCAGCGTCTTAGGGAATTTGCCATTATAGGTTGCTTCTCCTTCTAATTTTGAAATTGTATCAAGTGCCTTACACTGAAGAAATGCACCCTTATCAATTTCCAGACTTTCCCCCATCTTCTCATTATCCGGTAAAATTGCCGTTTTCAATTTTTCACACTCTCTGAATGCTTCTGAATTGATCTTGCAGGTTACGCCTTTGTCTTTTCTGCCGCTTTCCATTGTAACGCTCTCAAGGCTTTCACAATTATAAAACGCACGGCTTTCGATCACTTCAATAGAGGCTGGCAGTACAACCGTCTGCACCTTACTCTCTGTAAAAACCTCTGAACCAAATTTTTCATTTTTCAGGACATAATTCTTTTTATAATTCGGTTTTTTGATCTTTATATAAGAATTGCTCTTCTCTCTATCATCTATACTATCCAGATGCTGCTCTTCTCCACCGATCCGCTTTAGATGTTTCATCTTCCCAAGGAAGCTGGCATCCGCAAATCCCGTTTCCCTGAATGCACAGGTACCGATACTTTCTGTAGCGCAGTCACCATCCTTTGTTGTACTCTGAGTTACTGTTGCAAGATTTTTGCAGGCATTAAAAGCAAAATCACCGATCGTCTGAACACTACTGCCAAGCACCAGTGCATTCATTGCCTCATTTTCCGCAAATGCACCTACACCAACAGATTTTACATAATCAGGCAATGTTACCACCTGGTCATCAGAATTTCCCGCATACATACTCACAAGCGGAGTTTGATAAAATGCTTCTTTTCCGATGCTGAGCTGCAGTTCGTTTTCCGCTTCATCCTTAATCACTGCAGCTAGTCTGATCTCTGTCAAAGGGATTTTTGCATTTTTCTTCGCAAAAGCTCTTGCATCTATTGCAGCAAGATGTGTACAGCCTGAAAGATCCAGGTTGCTCATATTGGCACCTTCAAAAGCCGAATCCATGATCTTATCCAGTTTGGAACCGGGTTCGATCGATACTATCATACCTGTTTTTTCGTTACCGCTTTCATAAAAACAAGCATTTGGAATTGACTGAATGCTGCTTCCAATCTTAACTTCACTCAATGATGTACAATTGGCAAAGAGAGAAGATGCTTTTTCCAGAATTGTTCCGGTTCCAAAACTCGGTATTGTAATTTTAACAAGTGCGGAACACCCGGCAAATGCATTGGTTCCAACTGATTCCAAGCCATCCGGCAATGTATCTGCAATCACACTTTCTCCATTTAACAATGTATTTACATATGCCAGCTCAGAGCAGTTGCTAAATGCATATCCCCCAATCCCGATAAGCGATACAGGCAGATCAATTCCTTTTAAAGAGCTGCAGCCTGCAAATGCATGATCTTCTATTATTGTTAATATATCGGGTAGTTTTATCTCTGTAAGGGATGCACAGCTGTTAAATTCATAGGATGATATTTTTGTCACATTAGTGGTACTGATATCAATAGCGCTGACATTTCTTGCATATCCCAGTCCTGTAATATCTGTAATATCCGAAGCAGACATATCTTTTAATTGTGTAAAATCTAAAGCTCCCGTATAACTTTTGATCAGTCCAATTGTCAGATTACTTTTTGAATATTTATCTGTATTCTTTGCTTTATTATAAAGCTCTACAACTGCTGCCGACAGCTTCTCATCTGCATACCTCGCAAAAAGCTCGTCATCATTTGGCATTTGTAATGCTTCATCCGCATCCAGGTCTTCCTTGCCTGCTTCTGTTTCCTCTTCGCCTGTTGTTTCATTTTCATCATCCGTCTCTTCCGGATCAGCCGGTTCCTCCTGCGTGACTTCTTCCTGTGGCTCTTCCGGATCTGTCACTGTATCCCCGTTTTCTTCAGTTGCTGCATCATTTGCTGATACAGCATCTGCCTGTTCCTGCGCGCCATCCGGCTGCACTTCCTGCGTCTGTGTAATTTCCACAGACGCAGCCAAAGTTTCCAGCCCGGTTCCTCCTGCGCAGATTGCTGCTGAAAGCACCAGTGTCAGTGCTTTCGTAAGCAAGTGTTTCTTTCTCATACTTTTCCTCCTTTTAAACTCTCATTATTTCAGCTTTGTTGTTTTATCATATTTTTTCTTTAAAAGCTTTTTATAAGCAGCCTTCTTTGCCTTTGGCAGCTTGATAACCGCTTTCTTTGCAATTCCCTTGAACGCTGAACCGCCGACAGTTTTCAGTTTTTTTGTTTTTATGGTCACTGTCTTGAGTTTTTTACATTTGTTAAATGCTTTTTTGCCGATCTTTGTAACCGCTGCCGGTATTGTGATCTTCTTCAAAGCCTTACAATTTGCAAAAGCGCCGGCACCAATCTCTGTAACATCTTTGCCAATTGTCACGGAAGAAAGCTTACTACAGCCACTGAATGCATTTTTACCTATTTTCTGAACACCTGCTGAAATCTTAACACTTGTCAGTTTCCTGCAATTTTTAAATGCATCCGGTGCAACCGACTCAACTTTATAGGTAATGCCTCCTACCGTAATTGTCGCCGGAACAGTTATCTTCTTTACATTTTTATCTGCCGGTGCTGTATAAACGACCGTAGGCTGCTTTTCATCCTCACTCACAACCTGATAAGAAGCACCTGCTTCTGCAGCCGATAATTGTGTACCTGCCTTCGCCGGTTTATTTTCCGGTGTCTTAGCCGGTTCCTGCGAAGGTGTCTTTGAAGGCTCCGGAGCAGGCGTTTTGGAAGGCTGCGGTGTTGGTACTTTGGACGGTTCCGGTGTTGGCACAGGTGTAGGTGTAGGTGTCGGTGTAGGTTCTGCCGGTGCTGTCTTCTTTTCCCACTTTGCATAAATTGTTAATGCCACTTTCGTATGAGCAGGTATCGCAGTAATCTGCTTTGTACATTCTTTGTCCGTATACCAGCCAAGGAACGTATAGCCTTCTCTCTCAATTGCCTGTAATACAATTTCCTCCTCATTATCAAATGGTACATACTTCGGATTTTGCTTATTCACAGAATCCGGTGCTCCATTCAGCTTATAAATAACAGCCGGATTTTCCTGCCATTTGGCATAAACTGTAACACCACCTATACCCGGTTTGATTTCTGTAATCGGAATGGTACAAGCCTTATCCGTATACCATCCGACAAAGATTGCATCTTCTCTTGTTGCATCTTTCAGTATAATAGGCTCTGTACTATCTGAGCTGAATGAATAAGGATTTGGATTATTTTTGGTAAGTCCGCCATTCAATTTATAATCGATCGTATTCTTCGTTACAACCTTGCTGACTTTAAATCCGTAACGCTCACCACTTGCATCTGCGTCAATCTGCACCCTGACGGTATCACCTTTTACTGTAAACGTCCGGTCATCAAGCTGATCGCCCGTATACTTATACTTCACTGTACTATCTTCTGTCACTACTGTTGCGACACCATTTACAGCAGTATCTCCATCATACAATAATGATTTTCCATCTTTGTCATACACAAGTATAAAGTCATGATCAGGCTCTACTTCTGTCACAGGATCAAATGTGATTTTTATCTCAGATACACCGTCCACATGATAGGTCCAGGAATCTTTTGTATTTGCTTCATAATTATGGGAACCGTCCTCATTATTATTGGTAAACTTCGTTGGATCCGCAACAATATGCTGTGTTGAATCAACCGTTACATCAAACGTTTGGGTAAATTCAGATCCATCCGTTGCACTACAAATGATAGAAGTTTTTCCTTTCTTCAGGGCAGTTATCACATAGGTATTGCTGATCTTATCTTTCTTCTCAACAGAGATGACAGAAGCGTCTCCCGCCTTTATTGTATACTCATCGGATGCCTGCTTATTGGATTTTTGTACATCGAAAGTCACAGTGATACTTTCGCCGCCTCTGAGTGCCAGAGAAGTCAGACTATCTGTTCCACCCTCCTTCTGCATCACGCAGGTATTGATCGGGCTGATTACCTTAACCTTGCATTCTGCCTTTACATCTCCCGCTTTTGCAGTTATCGTTACCGTACCTTCTGCATTCGCGGTAATCACACCATTGGCATCTACTTTTGCAATTTTTTCATCACTAGATTCCCATGTGAGCGCATCCAGTACGCTGTCTTCCTTCGTCTCATCAGCAGGAATTACACTTGCCACCATGGCTTTCTTATTTTTGAGCATCATAGTCAGTTCTGACTGATCCAGTTTAATTGCTGCAGCCCTGTAAACAGCCTCATCCAGACTGTCCCATTTCATACATGGCTGATCTGTATTCGCCAGACTCGTACTGTAAATAGCGATCGTTCCCTTGCCATCTGCAACATTTGGTACAGACCGTCCGTCTGTTTCTGTTCTGTATGTATCAAAAAACGCTGTCTTAAGTTTTGTATTTTCAGCACCGTGAATTGTGAAGTCTGCATTAAATATATGCTGGCTCACTGCACTGGCTGTTTCATCCACAACTTCTTTTTCAAAAACAGAAAGCTGATTTTTCATGCCTGCATAGGTATTTGTGATACCACCGCCAATCTCCGGATCTCCAAAAATATATACGTCTTTCAGTCCGGAACCATAGAATGCATTTGTTCCAATTTGGCCTACCTTAACCGGAATCTCAATTTTTTCCAGCTTCTCACAGTTTTTGAACGTACTCTGACTGATGATCGATATATTGTTACTAATATGCACATCTTCCAGATTTTTACAAGCCTCAAATGCGCTTGCTCCGATCATTGTCACCTGGTTTGGTATATACAGTTTCTTCAAACCGGACTCTTTAAAAGCATTCGCTGTGATCGTTACAATATTTTTTGGAATTTTCAGGTTTTCACCTGTCAAAGAGGTACATCCTGCAAATGCGCCATCCGGAATTGCTGTGATACCGCCTGCTGTCGGCAGAACAACCTCTGCCAGTGCTGTATCCCCCTTGAATGACTCTTTATCCCATTTTTTCAGAGATGCTGCCCGACTCATATCAGCCTTTACCAGAGCTCCTTCATTTGCAAAAGCTCCCTGCAACACTTCTGTTACAGTTTCCGGCAAAACAAGCTCCTGCAATGAGCTGCAGCCATCAAATGCACTGATGCCAATCTTCTCTACTCCCTTTACTTTACCGGTTTCCGTATTCACGGCAAACGTCACATTTTCAACACTGCTGGCATCCTTAAATGCTTTCTGCCCAATCTCAGTAACAGTTTCCGGAATTTGTACATCTATAATAGAGGTACAGCCAAGGAAAAGATTATCCGGTATTTTTGGGGTTTCCGGCAGAATTGTTGCGCCTTCCTGTACTTCGGTACTGTCCTCTGTTCGCCCATGCACTGTTGCGATCATCGTTCCGGCAAAAGGTCCTTTTTCAATGGTTCCTTCTTTTGTCGTTCCGGCCGTTGTGAGGGTAGAAGGTATGGTAACAGCAGAAATCTGTGTGTTGGCAAATGCCATGCCCTGAATTGTCGTCACCCCTTCTTCCATTTTCACTGCCTTCAGATTTGTACACTCTGCAAAAGCCTTGGCATTGATCGTCTTCGCTGCTATCGTAACATCTGTCAGTCCACTGCAGCCTTCAAAAGCTGAATTGCTGACAGTTAAAATGCCCTTCGGAATTGTAACTTCTTCTACCGATGTACAGCCCTTAAATGCATTTTTACCAATCGTTCTCAGGCTTGCTTTGACAGACTGCAGCTCAATCTTCTGCAGACTTGTAGTATTCATGCATAAATTATCCGGAATAGTATTGATCAACGTACCAAATGAAACTATTTCCAGTTTTCCGCCTGCGAACGGACCATATTCCACTCCATTGATCTTACCGGTTGCTACGGAAGTCAGCTGACGCGGTATCTGTACTGCCTTAAATCCGCATCCGTAAAAAGCAAGCGCCCCAATAGCGTTTACATGATTCAGAGTTAATGTTGCAGGATCTGTTCCATCATCTGCCACACCACAGCCTCTGAATGCTTCCTGCGATACGGTTTTGATCGTATCCAGATTTATCTCTTTCAGCGCCTTATTGTCCTTAAAGGCAGATGTTCCGATTGTTGTACTCAGTGTTGTCTTTCCTGTGTTATCTGTTGTCGTCACACCGGTAACAGATACCTTCTTTAAGCTCATGCAGCCGCCAAAAGTTCTGTTTGTGTCACTGGAATCAATTTTTGCAACATTCTTTAATGTAAGTGTTTCCAGAGAAGAACAGCCGTTAAACGCACCTGCATTAATGGTTTCTACTGTATCAAGTACATTTTCCTCAGCAGCTACATATTCTCCTGTTTCCTGATCACTCTTTACTACTGATAACTTCTTAAGGCCGCTGCAATCCTTAAAGGTATTCTGGTCGATCGTTTTGAGACTTTCCGGTAATACCACTTCTTCCAGAGAAGTCGTACCCATAAACATACCCTGTAATGATTTTGTTACACCATCTGCAAACGTTACTTTTCTCAGCACACCTCCTGCAAATGGACTGACTGTTTTCCCTGCAGCGGATGCTGCTGTAATCTTTGTCAGCGAAGCCGGAACCGTAATTTCTGTCAATCCGGTATTGTAGAAAGCCAGTCCGTTGATCGTTGTCAATTCATCACTCAGGTTGATATCTGTCAGATTCACACAGCCCTCAAAGGCACTTGTATCAATGGTGGAAATATTATCCAGCCCTGTACCGTATGACAGTACCACTCTTTGCAGACTGGTTGCATTTTTAAACGCGTTTGCACAAACGGTATGCTTTGCCTCATCACTAAATCTAACTTCCTTTATGTTGCTCTTCGCGAACGGAGAAAATACTATCTTTGTTTCCGGATCCGTATAAGTTGTAACAGTCTTCAGATTCCTGATATCAGCACTTGTAAATTGACATCCCTCAAATGCCCTGCTGCCCACATTCTGAATAGAATCCAGCAATATTATATTATCGTCTGTCTGCTCTCCAGATCCCGCAAATGCCAGGCTACCAATTGTTTTCACATTTTGAACTGTGAGACCATATAATTTATCACAATCCGCAAAAGCTGATTCTCCGATGGTATCTACATTACTGATTTCCACTATAGAAACAGGAAGCTTAGCGAATACACTTTTTCCAACTGATTTGATGTTTTTAACAGTAATAATCTGACTCAAATTCTCACACGTTGCAAATGCCCCATCCGCAATCGTCGTCTGCTTCGTTTCACCACCATCAATCTGAAGCCAGGTCAGACCTGTACATCCTTCAAATGCTGTTGCATTAATTACCGCCAGATTTGATGTATCCAGCTTCAGGCTATTCATAATCACGCAATTTTTAAATGCAGCCGTTCCCAAAGTTGTAATTGCAGGCAGCTCGCTGATCTGGATGTCTGTGCAGTTTTCAAATGCAGAGTTACCGATTGTTGACAGACCTTCCGGTAATTGTGTAAAACTAACGGATTCACAGTTTTTAAAAGCAGATGCATTGATTGTTGTCACAGACTGTGGCAGTTCAGAAAGTGTCATTAGGCTGCAGCCCTCAAAGGCACTTGTATCAATCGTTGTAAGCTTTGAAGCAGCCTGTTCTTTAAAAGTCACCTTTTCAAGATTACTACAGTCTGCAAATGCATGATCCCCGATCTTCTGCACACTTGCCGGTATTTCGATTTCTGTTAGTGTTGTAATTTTGTTTAAGAAATACTGCGGAATCACCTGAATACCATCTGCAAATGTCACTTTCTTCAGAGTACTGTTTTCCCCGGATGTAAACGGAGAATTCTTCGCAGTACCGGTTTCAAAGGTAGATGGAATCGTAATTTCTTTCAGTCTGGTATCTTTTAAGGCACTGTCTCCTAACCCGGTCACGCCCTCTCCCAATGTCAGTTTTGTCAGATTCTGGCAGCCTGCAAATGCGGAAGCACCGATTGTTGTGCCCGCAGGATTACCTGCAATATGAACCGCTTTGATGCCGATTTTATAGTCAGACGGCTCTTTTTCGCCATCTGCCTGAAGTGTTTCATCCGCACTATAGCAGTTCGCAAATGCACTGTCCTCTATAGCTGTTACTGTTCCCGGAATTTCAAGAACCGACTTTTCATTTGGCAGCATTACCTTTGCACCACTTGCGCTGGAATATTTTTCATTTACTCCTTCCGGCAAAGCACCTTCCAGACGGGTGCAGCCTGCAAATGCATCTTTCTTAATGATCTGTAAGCCCTCTGCCAAATTTAAACGCATCAGCTTGATACAGCCTGAAAAAGCGCTGCTTCCAATAATTCCAACATTTTTTGCCGTTGATACTTCTACAAGGTTTGTACACCCGGAGAACACACTGCTACCAAGTTCCGTTGTTCCTGCTTCGCCATTGTCATTAAACTTGACATTCGCCAGAGTAGTCAGTTTTGAAAATGCACTATCATTGATTTTTGTAATGGTTCCGCTCAAACGCAGGCTGACAATGGAAGTGCATCCTGAAAATGCTTGTTTTCCGATTTCTGCCAGCTTCGTCATATTACCAAGATCGACGTCTGCGACACCATCATTCTTGTTTATTGCTTTCAGGTTTGTGCAATTCATAAATGCACCGGTATCTATTAAGGTAATATCCTCCGAAATTACAAAATCTGTTGCAAAGATCTTCGAAAAGGCATAGGCATGTATTTCTGTTACGGCTGGCAATTCTACTTTACCGCTTATACCCATACAACTATTAAACGCATATTCTCCAATCTTTACCAGGTTGTTAGTTCCTGTTATGCCGGTAATTAAACTGGAATCAAATGCATGATTTCCTATTTCTGTGATCTGATTTTGAAAATCCACTTTTAGGTTGCTTTCCATATTTTGGAAGAGATTATCTATTACCTTGGTAAGCCCTTCTTCCCATTCAATCTGTCCGATATGCTGGCATTTAGAAAATGGCTGTTTTGCCTCCCGCAGCGTAACCGGAATACGTACATGGGTGAGCGCAGTCGCACCAAAAGCAGAGTCGCCAAGCACTTCCAATTTTGCGGGAAGCTCGCACTCTGTTAATGCACCATCATTTGCAAAACACATTGCTGCAATTTCCGTTACACTTTCTGTATTTGTAAATGTAACCGTTGCCAGGCTAAGACAATTTGCAAATGTATTTTGTTCCAGTTTTGTTACACTTGCCGGAATGGTAACAGTTGTAAATTGTTCCCCTTTACACCCCATAAATGCAGATGCCCCGATTGTGACCATATTTTCTGTAATCGGCGAATACGATGCATCTGAAACAAGTACCTCACAACCGGAAAAAGCACTCGCACCGATTCCTGTCATTTTTTCCGGAGCTGCATAAGTAACCTTTGCAAGTACTTTATCGCTCATAAAGCTACTGGCAGGAATTTCAGTAATACCACTCGGGAAATTCTCAACCTCTGTCAGCTTGCCGCAATTCGCGAATACGCTATCACCCATTGCTGTCATTTTAGAGCCGGCTTCGAAGGTGAATTTTGTACACGCCGTTCCACGAAATGCACCTTCCCCCAATATTTCTACTGATTGCGGAAGTATAACCTCTCCGCTCAGATTCGCAGCACTGAATGCATAATTACCAATCTCTTTTAACCCGGATTCTGCTTCAAATGTGACTGACTTCACCGGAGTCTTGGCTCCCACATCCTTAAATGCATTGGTTCCGATCAAGGTAACTTCTTTCCCTATGACAAGATCAAGATTGGGCAGACCTGCTCCACAGATTCCACCGTCGTTATAAATCGTATTAACCGTATATTCCTCTTTATTATATGATACTGTTTTAATAATCAGCTTAACACTGCTCTTCTCATCCACTGCCGGTCTGTCTGATTCATTTTCCGCCGGTAAGATTCTAACAAGTCTTGCTGTATGATTCACACTATCAAAGTCAAAACCACAGTTCACTTTGCCGGCATAATTACCTTCCTGATCCTGTACGGCAATTTCTACATATGTAGCACTGGTAACTTCTCCATCTGCTGTCTCAGCCTCAATTTCTTCCTCTTCTGCTGCCTGTGTTTCAATCTTGCTTTCCTGCCCATTCGGATCTGTAACAGGATCAACCGGGTTGACCTCATTTGCAGACAGCGTCTGCTTTTGTACAGATTCTTCTGTACCTGTCTGCTCTTCTGCCACGGGTACTTCTTCCTGCTGCTCTGCAGCCCGGACATTTTGTTTCTCTCCTGTCTCTGTCTGTGTGTTCTGCACTTCCTGCGCAGAAACCTCCTGCACCTGATCTGCAAAAACCGGCGTCTGCGTTCCTGTAGCCACCATAGAGGCAGCCAGCGTGAGCGCAAGTGTCCTTCTCATCTCTTTCGGTAATTTGTTAAATACCATTCATGTATCCCCTTTCTTATTTGTTTCGCTCTTTATCATGACATATATGAAAGATGCATGACCGGATGTTGTCTGCCCCAACATGTTCCCATCATTACAGACACAGTCAGCGCATCATATAGTCTTTTTTATTATAATTTTTCCATTGCCATAATTCAATGCTGTAAAGTTGCAAAATGAACGCATTTTTTTGTGAATTATGCCCAACTCATCAAATAAAAAAACGAATTCATAAAGAATACGCCCCTCCCTTTTCCACAACCGCTCCATCCAGTTCCATCTGCAAAAGGGCTGTCATGATCTCCGCAATATTGGCATCTCCGATTTCTTCATAAAGCTGCTGCATCGTTTTTGGCATATAGTCCATGCAGGCATACAGACGGTCTTTCAGATCATCCTTCGCATACAGATTTTTTCGTCCGTTCATATTATGTAAACCTATGCCATCTTGTGATTTATTATTTTTATCCGCGTGTTTATGCATTTCATCAGCATACTGAGGTATTCCATTCTGATTCCCGTTACATGAGCCGACACTATAGCCCGTCTGCACTTTTCTTTCCAGTATCATCTGTCTGATTTCCAGCAGACATTCCTCGATATCTGTGATAATGCCTGCTCCCTGGCTGATCATGTGATTGCAGCCAAGGCTCATCGGATCCGTGATCCGCCCCGGAATGGCATACACATCCTTTCCCTGCTCAAGTGCCATATTGACTGTAATGCTTGTCCCGCTTTTCTGCCTTGCCTCTACCACGATCAAGGCATCACTTAGGCCACTGATGATCCGGTTCCGTGGTGGAAAATTGCATGCCATAGGCGCTGTCCCCGGCAAATATTCACTGAGAATCTCACCGTTTTTCAGTACTGCATCATACAGGCTCCTGTTCTGCGCCGGATAACAGATATCTACACCGCTTCCCAGCACTGCCTGTACAAAGCCGCCCGCCTGATTGGCAGCTTCCTGCGCTATACTGTCAATTCCTGCTGCCAGTCCACTGACAACCGTCATCCCCAGATCTGCACAGCGCATTCCCAGTCTTTTTGCGATTTCTTTTCCGTATCCGCTACAGTTTCTGGCTCCGATGATGGCGATCGTCGGCTGATCCGGTCTGTTCTTTGTATTATCTGTCCTTTTGAAATAGGCGAATGGCGGATCCGGGATATTACGCAGCTTATATGCGTAGTCCTCATGCAATATGGATACAAATGTGATCCCTTTTTCCTGCAGTTTTGCATATTCTCCCTGCAGGTCAAATGTCCTGCGGCTTTCTAAAATAAGGGCAATATCTCTTTCCGTCACACTTTCCTGCCCATTTTGGCAAATAGACCGCCACAGCTTCTTCAGTTCTTCCTCTTTCATCTCATAAAGATCCTTGGGGCTGATCCCCCGCTCCGTCATCCGGATCATGCGGCTTCGCCGCAGTGGATTTGTCTGGTACAGCCAGTATTCATATTTCTTTTGTTCTTCTATGTTTTTTGTTGTCATGTAAGGTCTCCTTTACGCATGCCACAACCCCTTATTCAGCGCTATCGCCTCGCTGACATGCGCCTCTCTTATCTCATCTGACTCTGCCAGATCGGCGATCGTTCTTGCCAGCCTGCGGATACGGAACAGGCTTCTTGGATTTAGCTGGTATTTTGTGTAGGTTCTCTCCAGAATCCGCTCTGCGCCTGCATTCATTCCGCAGTACAGTATCGTTTCTTCATTGGATAAATCTGCATTAAATTTATTGTCCATCCCATATCTTATCTTCTGTCTGTTGATCGCCTTTTGTACACGTTTCGAAATCACTGCACTAGATTCATTTCCCTGTTTCTGTAACTGTCCCCACTCAATCCGTCCTACTTCAGCACAGATATCCAGTCTGTTTAAAAGTGCTCCCGAGACACGCTTTTGATATTTTTCTCTTTCCTGATCCGTACAATTACACTTGTGAAGATCCGGGTAATAGCCGCATGGGCACGGGTTCATCGCACCAGCAAGTAAAAAGTCCGAAGGATACGTGCAGGCATATCTTGCCCTGATGATCTGCACTTTCTTATCCTCAACAGGCTGTCTTAAAAGATCCAGCTTTTCTCTGCCAAATTCCGGCAGTTCATCTAAAAACAGCACACCTCGATGTGCCAGCGTCACAATTCCGGGCATCGGCGTATTTCCGCCTCCTACCAGAGCCTGTGCAGTGATCGTATGATGCGGCTGTAGGAAAGGTCTCTGCCATACCATCCCTTCTCCTTTTTGCAGTTTTCCTGCCATACTGCAAATTTTTGTAACAGCAATGCTTTCCTCCCTGCTCATCAGAGGCATAATGGTAGGAATCCGCTCTGCGATCATAGATTTCCCGCTGCCCGGCGGTCCGACCAGCAGCAGGTTATGAAATCCTGCAGCAGCGATCTCTGCAGCACGCTTCGCCATTTCCTGTCCGCATACATCCGCAAAGTCCTTTTTATTTTCCCGATTTATCACAAGGCTTCCAACGGTTTCATCATCTTCTGTTTTTTCTTCTGCATTCCGGTCATCTGATGATCCGCCGGCAGTCTGCTTTCCTGTCCATACAGATACCGCTTCTGCAAGCGAGCTGACAGCCCGAACCTGCATACCGTCTACCGCTTCTGCTTCTTCCCTGTTTTCGATTGGAACAATACACTTGCCGATTCCCATATCCAGTGCATACATCAAAATCGGAAATACGCCCTTTACCGGCTTGATCGTGCCATCCAGCCCCATCTCGCCCAGCACAAGATATTCTCCCGTACCCCTTGTCTCTTCGTTTTCCCTTGCCGCATCCGCCGTTTTAGCAGCCTCGCCCATCTGTCCGCTTGCTGCAAGCAGGGCAAGTGCTACAGGCAGGTCAAATGCACTGCCGCCTTTTCTGACATCCGCAGGCGACAGATTGATAGTGATCCGCTTTACAGGCAGCTGATAACCACTGTTTTTGATGCCAACGCGTACGCGTTCCCTTGTTTCTTTTACTTCGCTTGAAAGATAGCCGATCATATCCATACACGGAAGTCCGTCGGAAATGTCAGCCTCAACCTGTACCAGAAAGCTCTCCATGCCATGAAAAGCCCCTGACAGAATAGATTTGTACATAGATGTGTTCTCCTTTTTGATTTTTTGACATGATAAATAAATTGTTATTGCTTTTATGAGGGATTTATTTCATTGATTGTTTTGAAATCATGAATGATATGTTTCAGATGACCGGGCAGGCAATCCTGCCCGGCCACAGATTTTAGATTTTATAAGATTTAGAATACTTTTGTCTTCATTTTTTCCGGATCACGCGAGAACTGGATACAGTTTTCCTTGGAGATCTTTCTCTGCATATATAAAGCAAGCAGGGAATCATCCAGTGTCATCATGCCTTCCTTCTTACCGGTCTGGATAATGGAATCAAGCTGATGTGACTTACCTTCACGGATCAGGTTTCGGACAGCGTATGTAGCATGCATAACCTCGAAAGCCGCGCATCGTCCGTCTCCTGCAACGTTAGGGATCAATGTCTGGGAAATGATCGCCTCAATAACGTTGGAAAGCTGTACACGGATCTGCTGCTGCTGATGCTCCGGGAATACGTCGATGATACGGTCGACAGTACTTGCCGCATCGACTGTATGCAGTGTGGAGAATACCAGATGTCCTGTTTCAGCAGCGGTGATGGCGATACTGATTGTTTCAAAGTCACGCATTTCTCCGACGAGAATAACATCCGGATCTTCACGAAGTGCTGCTCGAAGACCGGCTTCAAAGCTTAACGTATCCTGCCCGATCTCACGCTGGTTTACCATGGACATCTTATGATGATGCGCATACTCGATCGGCTCTTCCAGTGTAATGATATGAGCATCTCTGTTTTCATTTACTTTATTGATGATGGATGCCAGTGTCGTTGACTTACCACTACCGGTAGGTCCTGTTACAAGGACAAGTCCACGCTTTCTCAGATACAGATCTACGATTGATTTCGGAACTCCCAGCTTTTCAGGATCCGGGATTTCATCAGTGATAGTACGGAGTGCAAGTGCGATCGCACCACGCTGCTTGAATACGTTGACACGATAACGGCCAATTCCGGCAAATGCAATTGAAAGGTCGTATTCCCCGCGTTCCTCGAATTTTTCACGCTGCACCGGGTTTAATACATCCAGACAAAGCTCCAATGTATCCTCCGGTCTGAGGATTGGATAATCCATCTTTACCAAATGACCATTCAGACGCATTGTTGGTGGAATGCCAACCGTCAGATGGATATCGGATGCCCCCGCCTCATAGGCAACGTGCAGTATTTCCTCTAAACTTTCCATAATAAATGTACCTCTCTTTTCTTTCCGGCATAAACCGGAATTATACATTACATATCTTCAAAAGCCTTTTTCAATGTCAGTAATGCCTTCTTTTCAATACGTGACACATAGCTTCTGGATATACCCAGTTTTTCCCCGATTTCCCTCTGCGTCAGCTCCTGTTCATCCGAGAGCCCGTAACGCATCGTGATGATCTCTTTTTCCCTGTCAGATAAAACTGTAGACACCAGCCTTCTGACCTTGCTGATATCCTCCCGCCGGCTGATCATCTCTGCAAAATCTTCCTGTTTGGATAATGTCACATCCAAAAGGCTGATCTCATTTCCCTCTTTATCAGTTCCGATCGGTTCATACAGGGATACATCCCTTGCGGTTTTCTTCCGCATACGGAGCATCATCAACAGTTCGTTATCAATACATCTGGCTGCATAAGTCGCCAGACGGCTTCCTTTTCCCCCATCGAATGTCCGGATCGCCTTAATGAGTCCTATTGTCCCTATGGAGATCAAATCCTCTGCGTCCTCTTCCACATTCTGGTATTTTTTTACAATATGGGCAACCAGCCGCAGATTTCTTTCTATCAGTATCTGTCTGGCTTCCTCACTCTGTTTGACATCGTTCCCCTTAAGCATCTGCAGATAATACGCTTCTTCCTCGTCAGAAAGTGGTTTTTGAAAGGTCTGCAAGGGAAGCCTCCCAAATACGTTTTATACCATTGTATGCATAGGGTTTGGTTAAAGTAACGACCAATTTTTATTATACATAGAAAACACAGACAGCGCAAGGATTATAGCAGAAAATCTGCAAATACATAATTGCTGACATCAACCCCTTTTGTGGTTAACATAACTTTTTCAATATTTGTTTTTCCTTTTGCAGGTTTTGCGGCAGCTGCTTCTTTACGATCCTCTTTGCGTTCTATCCGTAAAAGACCTTCTTCTTCGTGTTTTCGTAAAACGTCGCCATAGACATCTTCCATTGTTTTCCCGAAGCGTTTCTCAAATTCCGTCCCGGATACACCTGCCATAACACGCAGCCCCAAAAACATGAATTCTTCCATCTTCGCCTGCACGGAAAGCTCTTCCCGGTCCTCAACATATGCGCCTTGGTTTACATAAATATCGAAATCAGTTGTATTATGAAACCGTACACCATCCATATAGGAAGAGCTTCCAAGTCCCAGCCCCAGATAATCTCCCCCTTGCCAGTACACAAGATTATGCCTGCAGGCATACCCTTTTTTCGCATAATTGGAAATTTCATACCGTTCATACCCCGCCTGTGCCAATATCTGCTCCGTTTCCCTGTACATCAGGCGTTCCTGTTCTTCATCCGGCAATGGATAACATCCGCTATTATATTTTTGATAAAAAGGCGTCCCTTCTTCTAAGATCAGGCTGTAAGCCGAAATATGCTCCGGTGCAAGGTGGATGATCTTACGAAGTCCTGTAGTATAACTCTCCACAGTCTGGTACGGAAGTGCTGCCATCAGATCCACGTTGATATTCTGAAAACCGGCTTCTCTGCACCATGTATAGGTGTTTAAGAAGTCCTCATAGGAGTGAATACGTCCAAGTGTTTTCAGTTCCATGTCATTTGTAGACTGCAGCCCTATGCTGAGTCTGTTGATCCCCATCTGATAAAGTGCCCTGCACTTCTCTTTTGAAGCGGTTCCCGGATTCATTTCCATGGACGCCTCTATATCATCGTAAAAATTAAAAGTGCATTTAATTTTCTGTATAATACAGTCCAGTTGATCCACTGATAAAATTGACGGTGTGCCACCGCCTATATAAAGTGTTTTAATCTTTCTATCCGCTGTTTCTGTTCCCTGATAACGCTCTATTTCCGTAAGAAGAGCCTGTACATACCGATCCCTTGCTTTCTCATCTGCCGGTGCAGAGAGAAAATCACAATAGCCGCACTTTCGTACGCAAAAAGGGATATGGATATACAGGCTTAACTCTTCTTTATTTTGCATGCTGTTCTCGTTTCTATTTTTTGTCGTCCAGTTTCAGGACGCTCATAAATGCCTTCTGCGGGATTTCCACGTTACCGACCTGACGCATACGCTTCTTGCCTTCCTTCTGCTTTTCCAGAAGTTTTCTCTTACGGGAAATATCACCGCCGTAACATTTCGCAAGTACATCCTTACGCATCGCCTTAACAGTTTCTCTGGCAATTACCTTACCGCCTACAGCCGCCTGGATCGGAATTTCAAACAGGTGACGCGGAATCTCATCCTTCAGCTTTTCACACATTTTTCTGCCACGCTCATATGCTCCGTCCTTATGCACGATAAAGGACAGGGCATCCACTTCTTCTTTATTGATCAGAATATCCAGTTTCACAAGCTCCGACGGCTCATAACCTTTCAGCTCATAATCAAAGGATGCATAACCTCTGGAACGGGATTTCAGCGCATCAAAGAAATCGTAGATGATCTCATTGAGCGGAAGCTCATATTTCAAAAGTGCTCTTGTCTCTTCAATGTATTCCATGCCAAGATAAACGCCTCGTCTTTCCTGACAAAGCTCCATGATCGATCCGATAAATTCTGTCGTGACCATGATCTCCGCACTGACGATCGGTTCCTCCATGTGCTCGATCTCCGAAGGATCCGGCAGATTACTCGGATTCGTCAGTTCGATCATTTCACCGTTTGTTTTAAATACCTTATATACAACGCCCGGTGCTGTCGTGACCAGATCCAGGTTGTATTCTCTCTCCAGTCTTTCCTGAATGATCTCCAGATGCAGAAGTCCCAGAAAACCGCATCGGAATCCAAATCCAAGTGCGATCGATGTTTCCGGCTCATAATTCAGGGAAGCATCGTTCAGCTGCAGCTTTTCCAGTGCATCCCGAAGCTCCGGATATTTGGCACCGTCTGCAGGATATAGTCCGCAGTATACCATGGAATTTACCTTCTTATAGCCCGGAAGCGGCTCGCTGCATGGGTTTGAAGCATCTGTGACCGTGTCGCCCACGCGTGTATCCCTGACATTTTTAATGGAGGCTGTGATATAACCTACCATGCCTGCGGACAGCTCATCACACGGAATAAACTGACCGGGACCGAAATAACCGACTTCCACGACATCTGCCTGTGCGCCCGTCGCCATCATTCTGATCGTTGTACCTTTTCTTACCTTTCCTTCCCGGATCCGGCAGAAAATGATAACGCCTTTATAAGAATCATACAGAGAATCAAAAATAAGTGCCTGCAGAGGCTTGTCCGGATCTCCCGTCGGTGCAGGAATCTTTTTGACGATCTGCTCCAACACTTCATCGATCCCGATTCCGTTTTTAGCCGAAATAAGAGGCGCATCCATGGCTTCAATCCCGATCACATCCTCGATTTCTTCCTTTACACGATCCGGATCCGCACTCGGCAGATCGATCTTGTTGATGACCGGGAAAACATCCAGATCATGATCCAGTGCCAGATATACATTGGCAAGCGTCTGTGCTTCGATTCCCTGCGCAGCATCCACGACAAGGATCGCCCCATCACAGGCCGCCAGCGCACGACTTACCTCATAATTGAAATCCACATGACCGGGTGTATCGATCAGATTGAAGATATATTCTTCTCCGTCCTTTGCTTTATAAATAATACGAACCGTCTGCGCCTTGATCGTAATACCTCTTTCACGCTCCAGATCCATATTATCCAGCACCTGCGCCTGCATTTCACGTTCTGTCAAAAGCCCTGTCCGCTCAATGATGCGGTCTGCCAGTGTTGATTTGCCGTGATCGATGTGGGCAACAATGCAAAAATTCCTGATTTTACTCTGATCTATATGTGTCATGTAGTTCCTCCGTGTTTCAATGTTTCATTTGCTTACATCCACGCCTGCAAGTATAGCATAAAACTGTGGTTTTCTTCAAGAAAGAATGGTATAATTGTATTCATATTTTTACGTCTTCTATCAGACAGATCATGGAGGAAAATTATGAAAATCAACATTCTACCGGACAACTCAAAAAAGAACAGAGCACCGGAACCTGCTCCCGTATTTCAACCTTATTACACCGGTTCATCAAAAACTCTTGCATTTTTAGGAAATAATCTGCTTTATCTCATTTCATTTTTGTTTCCTGTTGTCGTATTATTTACGTTGATGGCGCTCAACGGTTTTGCACCATTTGGCGATAAAAATCTGTTTATTTTAGATGGCTCCGTTTATAATCTGCCGCATTTTGCCACCTTTGTGGAGCAACTGCATTCCGGCAATTTTTCCTTTTTTATGGAAGGCGGTGTTCTTGGTAAAGAATACTTTTCTACGATCGTATTCTATTTAACCAGTCCACTCCATCTTCTGCTCTGTTTCTTTTCACAGAAAACTGCCATTGTCCTGCTTGTCGTTGTTACAGTACTGCAGATTGGATTTGCCGGCTTTGCCATGACCTTCTATCTGACGCACCGTCTGCAGGGATATCGATATTCCAAGTATGATTACAGTGTACTGCTGTTTTCCTTTGCGTTTTCACTCAGCGGATATTTTCTGGTACAGTACAATGATTTCATGTATTTGGACTGCGTGATACTGTTTCCGCTCCTCTTTTTAGCCTTAGAGCACTTACTTTACAAAGATACTTATAAATATTTCTATGGTTTACTGGCATTTTGCTTCTTTTGCAACTTCTATATGGCAGCTATTATTTTTGTGCTGCTGTTTTTCTATGTACTGACAAGAAAAAAAGGTGATTTTACAAATTCCGTTACAAAAAGTATCAAATATTTATTTACAGGGATCTTCGCAGCTTTAACAAGTGCTGTTACGGTTATTCCGGGATTTTATTTCTTTTATCTTTCACAAATAAAGACCAGTACGATCCCGGATGCCAGCTTTGTTCAAGACTGGCTTACTTTTTATGGGAGTTTTATGTCCAAAAACTATGGTTCCTATGTTTCTTGTGCTAATTATGGCAGCAATCTGTATTGCGGCCTGTTACCTGTCATTCTGTTATTTGCATATTTCATAAGCAAAAAAACAAGTGTATCTGATAAAGTCCGTAATTTTATCTTTTTGGTATTTCTTTGCATAATCATTAATTTTTCTTCTTTCCTGTATGGGTTCCATTTCAATGCAGTTACAGACAGTTCTTTTAATAATTATTGCTTCCTGCTACCATTTTTCATTCTGACTATTTCAGCTGATATGCTATATGAATTACGCCATAATTCTGCCTCAAAAACAGCTTTCTGCCTGTTCACTCCTATCATTCTTTTAATAATAGCCTCTCTGAAATCCAAGCATTACTCAAGCTCTACCTCTATCAGTTTTTCTCTCATTATGCTGATCACCTATGCCATAGTTCTTCTTTTTTACAAGAGTGGCTCTATTCAGCGAAAAACTCTTCGCATTATCCTCTTAATCTTACTGGCTGTTGAAGCGGTGATCAATTGCAGTCAGACTATTCAGTATATAGCTGTCGACGCTTCTCCTATAGCAGACAGCATAGTTACCAATTCCTCTTTTCACTCCTATTGTGAAAATCCTTTTTCATTTGATGTAGAAGAGGAAGTGTCCCTCCCTCTGATATATAATGTAGGAAACTCCCCTCAGAATCGCTCCGAACAATATGCAACTGAATTTGAAGAGCAAAATGCAATTACAAATTCCTTGGGAATATCCCCGGATCTGTTTTCAACTGCCGACTTCAAATTTACTGTGCATGAAACCTCAGATATTACGTCCCATATTAGCACCAATAACATTTTAAGTATAAAAGTAACCCCTGACAGTTTAAAAGCAAAAAATAAATTTAATATTTTAACTCTGGATATCACTCCAGACAAAGACGGATATCTTTTTATTCATACAACAGATACATTCTATATCGGATATGTAAAAAAAGGAGAGACGGTATCTCATCAGATGACTTTCCAGACAGTTACAAATAAATATGCAAATTACTGGATTTATGGAGCATATATTGATAAATCAGTCTTGGATTCCATCCAATCCATCAGTGAAACTGCTACTATATCAGATACAGTGTGCAATGCCACATCATTTTTCTCTAATGTAACATGTCAGGAAAAGGGAACTCTTGTTTTAAACGCGCCCTATTCCTCGTTTTTATCCGTTAAAATAGATGGGCAAAGCTCTGCTTATCATAGGAGTTTTACTGATACAGTGGCGTTAGATTTTCCTGCAGGCACGCATACAATCAGCGTGTCTTATCATTGTGTCCCGCTCTATATTGGCTGTTTGATATCACTTTTATGTATTTGTATTTTATATTTACGAAAAGTGCATTTATTAAATCATATGCAAAATTTGACTGACAGAATATTATGCAGTCCTAAAATTAAAAAGGCGCCTTTCTGGCTTAAGTGCAACCATATTTTGCTTCTGTCTTTTGCAATACCATGCACAACTTTATTTATGTGCCTTATATTTTTAGGATACACGCCTTTTGGTTCTTGTCCATTTTATTCAGGAGATGGTATTTGCTTAGTTATACCAACATTAATTCAGGCACAGGATCAGGTAAGTAATAATAGTTTCCTCTATTCATGGACATCTGGCGGCGGATACAATTTCTTCTACAGTTTTCCATCCGCAATACTCTTTTACTGGCTACGCCTGTTTCATCCATCTACGATATTGCCGCTTTTTACAATACTTGGCGTTTTAGGAATTTCAATAAGCGGTCCATGCCTTTATTACTATTTAACACATAGACTGAATGGCAAACGTTTTCATAAAGAAGATTCCCGCATACTGTTATTTACAACAGCTTACAGTTTAAGTGCTTTTATTATTAACTTCCGTAATAACATATTATGGATTCCTATATATGCACTTTTTCCCATTATCCTTATCTGTTGTGATAAATTAATATATCAGAAAAAAACCTTACTTTATATGCTTTTACTTGCTTTTTGTATTGCAATAAACCCGTTTTTTGCCTTTTTTGTCTGTATCTTCTTAGCCCTGTACTTTTTTACCTATAAATTCAAAGGGATAAAGGACTTTTTCATAAAGGGATTACGCTTTGCTTATGCATCTCTTTTAGGCGCCGGTCTGTCATTTTGCAGCATTTTAGCTACTTATTTAGCATTCCAATCTACAGCATACAGCTCTTATGATGCAGTCAAACCGACTTTTACTTTTTATCAAAATTATTGGGATAGCTTTAAACAATTGTTTATTTTCCCGGAGTCAGTCACTGTTACAGAACAAAATGGTGCTATTAATTTATATTGTGGTTTATTCATAATCATTCTGCTGTTTTTGATTCCGTTTATCAAGCACTCCAAACGAAATATTTTAAATACCATATATTTAGCTTTTATTCTTTTCAGCAGCAACAATGAAATATTAAGCTATATATGGAACGGCTTTCATTATCAGTCAAAGGTTCCGAACAGATACTCTTTTTTAGCTATATTTTTAATGCTTGACCTTTGTTCAGAAGTTGTAATGTCAATCGACAAAAAGAAAAATAAAGGTTTATGGTCAGCGTTACTTTTGCCTGTTATTTTTGTCATTGGCATATTGTATTTTTCATCCCTTAACATTAAATCTGTGTCTGCAATAGCAACCCTGATTTTTATCGGATGTTATGTTCTAATTCTACTGTACAGAATTCTCACCAAAAAGAAACGAATTCTGACAAAGGGTCTTTTATTTTTAGCCACAGCGGAAATCATTTTGAATTCAGCTTATTCCATATATAAAGAAGAAAGATCATCAGGAAAGATTATCGACTATTTTACAAGCAGCACTGCTTATTGTAAAAGCATCATGGAAGATACCACTTTACAAAACCGGATTAATCTGATTGGCTCCTTTAGCTTAAATGGCAACATGAATACGCAAGTCAACAGTATTAACCAGTTTAACTCTTTCCTCACCCAATACCAATTTTCAATTGGCCGTGCATTAGGTTATAGTACATCCTCAAATACACTTACTAACTCAAGGAATCTCTCTCCGTTTAGTAACTTATTGACAAATACAGAATACATCATAGTAGCAGATTACACAGATGACTGTGTTGACCTTGATCATTACACGCCTGTTGCAAGTATTGACAATATGATAATTCTTCATAATCCAAATACATTAAGTCTGGGCTTATATTATCCGGAGCAGATTATTGATGATGTACGTACAAATACACTGAGTACCTGTGAGGCATATTTTAACAAATTAGTATCCACCTTTTCAGATCATACATTATTTTCCAATGGAATCATGTTGTCAAACCAGCAGGAAACTGATTATGCATCCAGCACTACCTATTACAATTCCGATCAAGAGTTACATATACGTCTAACTTTTGTTCCTCAAGAGAGCGGGATCTATTATTATCGTTCCAGTGAATTCTATTATTTAGGTGAACTGGAAGCCGGCAAGCAATATCAATATGATTTTCCAACTTTTGATGATGCCGGAATTGGCTTTATTTTTAAATATAACGATGCTGCATTTGATGAATATTATCATAATGCAGCACCTTATGCACTACAAATTACAGAATTTACTGATACATCTGTAAAAGGAAATATAACACTCCCTGATAATGGTTATATTTATCTGAGTATTCCTTATGAACGCGGTTGGAGTGCAACAATTGACGGAAAAGAAGCTACCATAGAAACCGCTCCTGAAGGTTTTTCTATGATCAAAGCTTCCGCCGGAACACATGAAGTCCATTTAACTTTCCGTCCTTACGGATTGACTGTTTGTATTGTAGGTACACTGATCGCCTGGATCATCTTCCTGTTTACGATCCTCTTTGAAAGGCGTCATAACAAACGGATGCTGTTAAAGGCAGCTGAGGCAGATACTACTCTCCCTCCAGCACACTTGCGATCACATCAGCAAGCAGAGGAACCGCATTGTGAACTTCCTCAAGCGTGTTCGTCTGCGCCCCAAGCTCCACAAGAAGGCTCCTTGCCCGATACTGCATGTTATACCGATAACCTTTCAGATAGATCCGGCGGGCAAGCCCCGGATAGTATTGCTGACACTTCAGCTGCATCTGAAATGAAAATGCAAGGTTAGCATCCCGGTTTTCATTCACCAGATACGGAATCTCTCCGGCTTTTCTGGTACGGCTCAGTCCATTGAAAAACATGAACTGAGCTGTTTTTTTGCCCTGATATTCCGTCACAAGATGTGTATCCTCTCCCACACCGTCTCTGTGCAGGTCAATGACCACCTCAATAGACGGATGTTCCGTCAGGATCTGCTGAAGCGCCGGTGCAGCTACAGAATAAGCATAATCTCTGTCCGTATCATAAATCCCCCTGTCATGCAGTACACCAAACCCCCTTTCTTCTAAAAGGGACGCAAGCCGGTCTCCCGCTCCTACCACAGTGGTAGACAAGTCTCCTTCCACAGAATCCGCATATCCTTCCTGTGCATGTGTATGATAGATCAGAATCTGCGGCTCATCTCCACCTTTTGAAATAGTTAAATCCTGATTCAATAATTTATCTATATTTAATTCCGTATTATCGATATAGGTTGTGGAATCCAGCACATAAAAGGTCTGTAGCAGTGTATCAAAATTCTGATAAGGCGTCAGATCCAGTGGCTGATTTCCGGTGTGTGCTGCCACGAGCTGATCCATAACCGCCTTTTGATTTTCACTTGTCATGGCATCTATATCTGCGTTTTCTCGGTCTCCTTCTGTGTCAGAACTTTCATCCTGCTCGCTCTGTGTATTTTCCATGTTATTTACTTCTTTTCCATCATCGGAAAAATCCATCTGCTCTGTCTGTATCCCTTGTTCATTTTTCTCTGTTCCATCCTCTGCTGCTTCACTTGATACCGGCTGATCACTTTCATAATCCATCTGACCATTGCCATAGTTATGACTTCCTTTTTCATCTGTTTTTTCATCTGACGTTTCTTCCAAGTTATCCTCTGCTTCCAGAACCTCATGCGACTCGTCCCTTCCTTCCAGCAAAATATAGGTTGTAGCAAGATCCTGCCCATCTGCTTCCACCTGCTCCTTCGCATAAGCATATAAGGGCATACAGCCTGTTATCCCCTTATATATGCCTTTTTCCTCATCTTCTGTCTGTATGCTGTAAGGCAGCATCAGGCAGTGTAGCTGTATGGAAACAGGCAGCCCCAAAGCTCCGATATATAAAAAAAAGAGACATCCGGTCATCACTACCAGAAGCCTCCCTGTTCTTTTTCCGATCATGCGCATTTTACGATTCATCCGTCACCATCCCAAGACTTCTTTTTACATCCTATGAAGCCGGTTTGCAGGTTATGTCTCACAAATTGCACATCACTGCCGATTTCGTTCGTCGCCATAACAGAGACGAGATACGCTCTGCGAATCTCGCTCTGATTAGCGGTCGTCAAATGCACCGCATAAATGCGTGCATTTTCCTCGTCGCCATAACAAAAAGGCATCCGGACTGACGGGATCCGAATGCCTTACCATTTTGATTTATGTTCGATTAAGCCATCTTGTTAACCGCTTTAGCTAAACGGGAAACTTTTCTGGATGCTGTGTTTTTATGATAAACACCCTTAGAAGTAGCTTTATCAATTGTTACTGTAGCATCATTTAATGCTGCCTTAGCTGCTTCCTTGTCGTTTGCATCGATTGCTGCGTAAACTTTCTTTACTGCAGTCTTAACACCGGACTTAATTGCTTTGTTTCTTTCTGTCTTAGTTGCTGTAACTAATACTCTTTTCTTTGCAGATTTGATGTTAGCCAAGATCTACACCTCCCATGTAATGTTCAATTATTGTTTGTAACGTGTCACATTACGCCGGACACGGACAGTCTAATGTAAACACACGCATATTATAATAAGGTAAGCGCCTTTATTTGTCAAGTGTTTCCATCATTTTTTTTCATTTCGGATATATTTCATTGCTCTGTTGCAGTTACCTTAAAAATCTTGCTTTCGTGTATGATTCTCCGTATTTTGTGCAATACTAACTACAATATAATGATGCCAGGGACAAAAGGTCTAAACCGGAGCAATTCGCAGGCATCAAAAAAGGAGCCCTTATGATCTCTTCAGAAATCAGAACCGACCTCGCGCTGGAGGCGCATGAAAGTATCCGAAATACGGATAGCTGCAAATCTCTTCACGGGGTAACGGTATCGGAATATGACCGAAAAAAAAGCCATACGCACATCACAGAAGTAAATGTGACTACCAGAAACGGCGCCAAGGCAATTGGTAAGCCTATGGGCACTTATATTACCATAGAAGCACCCCGCATGGTGCAAAACGATGAAGGCTGTCACCGTGAAATTTCCGTAGAGCTTGCCAGACAGCTCAAAAAGCTGATTCCCGATCTGCAAAAGGAGCAGTCTGTCCTCGTGATCGGTCTCGGTAACCGCGATGTGACCGCCGATGCGCTTGGGCCTACGGTTGTTGACCATCTCTGCATCACCAGACATATTATCCGGGAATATGGCAAAGCCGCTTATAATAAAGAAAAAATGCATGAGATCAGCGCACTTGCGCCCGGCGTTATGGCAAAAAATGGAATGGAAACCGCCGAGATCATCCGGGGAGTCGTAAAACAGACCGAACCTGATGTCATGATCGTGATCGATGCTCTTGCTGCCCGCTCCACAAAAAGACTGAATTCCACGATCCAGCTGACCGACACAGGTATCCAGCCCGGCTCCGGCGTCGGAAACCACCGGAACGGCCTGACCGAGGAAACCATCGGAATCCCTGTCATTGCCATTGGCGTGCCCACAGTCGTGGATGCAGCCACCATTGTGATCAGTGCACTGGAAAGCATTGAATCTGATATGCTCCTGTTAGAGCAGGATAATCCGATCGTCCAGAAAACGTTCCATGACCTTTACAATATGTATGTGACAAGCAAAGATATTGATGAAACAATAAAGCGCCTCAGCTTTACGATTTCTGAGGCGCTTAATATAGCTCTTTCTCTGTAAAATTGTCAGCCCCTCACAAGGCCAAAGAATCCAGTCAAAGACCTGCTCTCCTGCCTAACGGTGTCTTCCGCCACCGCCATGGGAATGACCACCGCTTGATACATGATGGCCACCGCCGCCACCGGAATGACCGCCGCCACCGCTGCTGCTTGATGTCTCGATCTTTCGCTTCGTGACAGATTTAGTCATAAACTGATCCACCTGATTGTTCATGACCGGAGTCCGTTCCACATAGGTAGAAGCTGTTGTTGTTCTTTTGCCTTCCTGCTTTTTCAGATTCACGAGCACATAGGAAACGGCTACGATCAATGCAATGATCATGATACTGAACGGATCTACCATAATGCCTATCGAATCCTCCGCTTCCCGCTCAGCCATATAGCTTGCTACCTGCATAACATACGTCTTATATGCCTCATACGGATCTGCATCCGTCAGGTCACAGACTGCATCCAGCAGATTGTTGATCGCAGATGTCGTATAGGCATTTTCCGCGATTCCGGTCGTACCAAACCATACATATCTGTCATAATAATTATCTACATAGATAACACCGTCACCGATCGGTTTATCATAACCGAATTTGTTATCCTCATAAAACTGATCCGCATATTCCATCAGCGCATCATCACTGCTGCCCACATCTTCATTTAATGTTACCAGCACAATATCAAGAGATACTTCTTTTTCCTTCTCTGCGATCAGTTCCCGCAGATCGTCCTCCTGTGCATCCGTCAGCACATCCGCATAATCAAATACTCTTTCGTCTGTCAGGCATTCGGTATTCATCCGCTTACCTTTATTTGCCGCAGCAGCCTTCTGCTTTGTCATATATACAGCGGTTGCAGCAATCGTTACCACCAGTATGACCACCAGCGTGATATATAAATATTTAAATCTCGCAAAATATTCTTTCATATTATAATACCTCCGCCAGCAGCATGATCATTGCAAGGATTGCAGATGTACAGCCAAATACCGTTGCCCCGTAGCCCCAGACTCTTGCCCAGGAGACGGGCGGTTTGCCGACGATCTTGCCTGTCTGCCCATTCATTTTGAACAGGTAGTCCTTCCCTTTATACTTATAAGAATAACACCAGACCGGAAGCAGGGCATAATCCGCCTTTTTCTCATCCATGGTGACATTATCCGTCCGGTTTGTGATCGTACTGTATCCGGTGATCGTCTTATTCATAATGGCCTTTGCATCAGCCTTCGCCTTATCCTTTGCACGCGGACCAAGCTCCGTGGCATCCATATTATATTTTTCCGCAAAGAATCCGGACATGTATTTTGTCTGGAAATCTTCCAGAGCCTTATAGTCATACGGCTCGATCAGATCCATGGCTTCATCCGGCATTGCAATAGATGCATCTACCGGCAGTTTTTCGAAATCGATCGTTGCATCACGCTCCACCTGATACAGAGACGTCTCCGTGTATTCATAGTTTCCGCTTCTCCATGTCCGTATCTTGCTTCCTGTTGCCCTGATATTATAATGGCAGTCGAAATCATACAGAAAAAACGGGATATACATACCTTCAATCTCTGACAGCTTTGCATCAGACAGAAAATCCGCCGGAATAAATGCAGATTTCGCATAGCGTGCCCGGATCTTCTCCTGCACTTCCTTTTTCCCGAGCTTAAATGGAAGGATCACATGCGGCTTATAGCAGCCTTCCGTCCGTTCTTCAAAAATCACATAAGTTCCGCAATGCTCACATTTAACCGCGGACATATAATCTCCCGGCTTCAGCTCACCGCCGCAGTTCATGCAGACAGCCATTCCACCGCCCGGTGCAAGTTCTTCGCTGTCCTGGCTGTCGCAATAAGGACAGTACATCGTACCCTTTTCCGGGGAATAAACTGCGTTTGCACCGCAATTTCTACATTTATAAATCATATCCTTCTCCTTCTGCTTCTGCTTTTCCGTCTTTACACAGCTATCCTGCCCTTAGCCATAAAGCTTGTTCTTTCAAACAAGCAGATTTCACTTACTGCTCACGGAATACCAGTTCTCCGCCTTCCATGCTGTCTACGATCGCAAGTGATTCCAGACGGATCCCTCTGTCCCTGATCAGCTTTCCGCCCTGCTGGAAGCCCTTCTCAATGGCAATTCCGATACCTTCTACTGTTGCGCCTGCACTCTGTACAAGATCGATCAGACCTTCTAAGGCACATCCGTTTGCAAGAAAATCATCTATGATCAATATATGATCTTCCGGGTTCAGATATTTCTTCGATACGATCACATCGTATACTCTCTGATGGGTAAATGACTGGATCTTTGTAGAATAAACATCTCCGTCAATATTGATGCTCTGTGCCTTCTTGGCAAAAACAACCGGCACATCAAAATACTGTGCCACAATACAGGCAATCCCGATACCGGACGCTTCGATTGTCAGAATCTTATTGACCTTGCAGTCTGCAAACAGTCTTTTAAACTCCTTGCCCATCTCATTAAACAATGCAATATCCATCTGATGATTCAGGAAATTATCTACTTTCAACACATTTCCCGGCTTCACAATTCCATCCTTCTTGATTCTCTCTTCTAACAATTTCATAGCCTAGCTGCCTCCATTATCACTTGTCATGCATTTTATGCACTTATTATTTAAAATTGTACTCTATTTTCCGTCAGATTTCCACATAAATTGTCAAATATATTCATCTTGCTACAGCATTCTTTTTTCAAACTGTATATTGTATTCATTTTCACATTCTGCTATACTAAGTTGAAATTTGATGGTAAGCATACTACATTTTTAATATTGGTCAGTTTTCAGGCTGACTTATCCTATGTATGAGATATGACTTACCGCGAATAATATGCAATTTGCAAAAATGCAGGAGGAGTAAAAATGAGAAATTTAAAGAAATTTGTAGCACTTTCATTAGTAGCCGGCATGACACTGCTTGCAGGCTGCGGCAGCAAAGTTCCGGAGAATACAGTCAATTCTGTAGATGATCTTCCGGGCAAGACGATCGGTGTACAGCTCGGTACAACAGGTGATATTTATGCATCTGATTATGAAGAGCCTGCAGATGCCGACACACCTGCTTCCAAGATCGAACGTTACAACAAAGGAAACGATGCTGTTCAGGCATTAAAGCAGGGTAAGATCGACTGCGTTATCATCGACGAGCAGCCTGCCAAGGCATTTGTTGAGAAGAATGACGATCTGAAGATCTTAGATGAAGAATTCGCAGTAGAGGAATATGCGATCTGTATTTCCAAGGATAACAAAGACTTAACAGAAAAGATCAACAGCGCACTTGCTGAGTTAAAGGAAGACGGTACTTTAGACAAGATTACAGCTAACTACATCGGTGATGATACAAAGGGCACATGTCCTTATGAATCTCCTGAAAATGTAGACCGCTCCAACGGTACTCTGACAATGGCAACAAACGCTGCTTTCGAGCCATACGAATACTACGAAGGAAACGAAATCGTTGGTATCGATGCTGATATGGCACAGGCACTTTGCGATAAGCTTGGATATGAACTGAAGATTGAAGATATGGAATTCGATTCTATCATCAACGCTGTACAGTCCGGTAAAGCTGATATGGGTGTTGCAGGTATGACTGTTACAGAAGATCGTTTAAAGAATATCGACTTCTCTGATCCATATACAACTGCTACACAGGTTATTATCGTAAGAAAATAGGTGAACATAATTGAGTGATTTTATTGCAAGCTTTCAACAAAACTTTATAGATGAATCCCGCTATCTGTACCTGCTGCAAGGTCTTGGTACTACTCTGTTGATCACGGCGTTTGCCGCGATCATCGGAATTATCCTCGGCTTTCTGGTTGCAGTGATCCGGTCTACGTATGACCAGACCGGAAAGATGAAATTCTTAAATGCGATCTGTAATATCTACCTGACAGTGATCCGTGGCACTCCGACCATGGTACAGCTTTTGATCATGTATTACGTGATCTTCGCTTCTTCTAACTTAAATAAAGTTGTAGTTGCGTTTCTGGCATTTGGTATCAACTCCGGCGCTTACGTTGCAGAAATCGTACGTTCCGGTATTATGTCCATTGACCGCGGTCAGTTAGAAGCCGGCAGAAGCCTTGGTTTTTCCTATGCAAGCACCATGTGGTACATCATTATGCCACAGGCATTTAAAAATGTATTACCTGCCCTTGCAAACGAATTTATCGTTTTATTAAAGGAAACTTCCATCTGCGGATACATCGGTCTGATGGATCTGACACGTGGCGGTGATATCATCAGAAGCCGTACTTATAATGCGTTTATGCCTCTTTTGGCAGTAGCACTGATTTACCTGATTCTGGTCATGATCCTTTCAGCCTTAGTCAGACAGTTAGAAAGGAGGCTGCGTAACAGTGAGCGATAAATCATTATTTCATGTAGAAGGACTTTGTAAATCATTTGGCAACGGTCTTGTGCTTGACCATATTTCTACAGATATCGAAAAAGGTGAGGTTGTCGTTATCATCGGTCCATCCGGTTCCGGTAAATCAACCTTCCTGCGTTCCCTCAATCTTCTGGAAATGCCTACGGGCGGCAAGATCTACTTTGAGGGCAATGATATCACAGATAAGCATTTGAATATTGATGCCTATCGTCAGAAGATCGGAATGGTCTTCCAGCACTTTAATCTGTTTCCACATATGACGATCTTAAAGAATCTGACGCTTGCTCCCATGAAGCTGCAGGGGATGTCCGAAAAGGATGCAAAAGAGCTTGCCATGCAATATCTGGAGCGCGTTGGACTTTCCGATAAGGCAGATGCCTATCCAAGCCAGTTATCCGGCGGTCAGAAGCAGCGTATCGCGATCGTGCGTGCTCTGTGTATGAACCCTGAGGTACTGCTCTTCGATGAGCCAACCTCCGCTCTGGATCCGGAAATGGTCGGTGAGGTATTGGCCGTTATCAAGGATCTGGCATACAACGGTATGACAATGCTGATCGTCACGCACGAAATGGGATTTGCAAAAGAAGTTGCAAGCCGTGTCATGTTTATTGATGAAGGCAAGATTCTGGAAGAAAACACACCGGAAGAATTGTTTGATCATCCGCAAAGCGAACGACTGAAATCGTTCCTGGCGAAGATTTTATGATGCCAGGGTCAAAAGGTCTAAAACCACATGAGCTTGCTCATAAGTGGTTGAAAGACCTTGGGACCCGCCCCGATATGAGCATAAAAGTGGGATGTTAATCCCACGATATGCGAATATTGGGCAGGATTGTGGGAGTGCAGAGCACGGAACAATCCGCAGGCATCAAAGCCCGGGCTTTTGACCCCGACATCATTTTATAGCATTATATATTGAGTATTAAAAAAGGGTTGTATCTGTAAGCGCAATCACGTTTGCCTACCCTGCGATTTATCTGAGTCACATTTTACCGGGCTCCCGTCACATCAAAGCTTTGTGATCGCTCGCTCCGGTAAAGTGACCGATAAATCTCGGTCGGCTACACTATCGATTGCTTATTACAGATACAACCCCTTTTTATACAATACTTTTTGCAGATGCATTACATTTGATGGCGGACTACGAGGTATTCGTTGTCAAGCTGGTAGTATGGGCAGTCGCGTACGCTGTCTGCCATAAAACGTGCCATTTCATCTTCATCTAAATCCATGTCACAGCAATAACACTCATAATCTTCGTCATATACGTAATTCACACAGGAATCACAGCTGGATTCTCTTCTTTTCTTTTCCATATTTGTCACCTACTCTTTTTTTCGTATTTGTATATCTTTCATGTCATCATATCGTTTTTGGCTCCTGACACTATATCCGTGCTTCTGTGCTTCTAAGCTGTTTCCCCAATTCAGCATCATGATCATAAATCATAGCACATTCCCGCCGCAGCTACATATCATATAGTAATAAATGATCAGAAAGTGAGCATCTTATGAACGATTCTATAGGATGTAATTCTTCTACCTGTCCTACCATTGGTTCCCAATCCGCAACCGTCTGTCTGCCTGTTTCGATCAGTCCTTATGCAGTCACCGGTCCTGCCTGTGTGAAATGCCGTGGCAGCGCAGTCATCAATCATACCTGTATGGACTGTAAAGGAATAGTCAATGGAAAATGTGATTTTGTCATTTCCCAAAAGATCCAGATCGATCTTCCTGTCGAATTTGGTGCAACTGTTAAGGTTGGCGATACTTATGTGGACTGTGACTGCAGTCCCTGCAGAGATGCCTGTCCTTTAGAAGGGCAGCCATGCAGCTTAGAAGCTGCTGACGAAGCACGATAAGAGCTTCTATGGAGCCTCGCCCATGAAAATGGGCGAGGCTCTATAATGCATCTGCTTCGCAGATGCATTACATTATTCAAAATAGCCGATGTAGCGGACTTTGTATTTGCCATGCGGAAACAGGTATTCGTATAAGTCGATGAAATAATCATCCGTCATGCTTGCGATATAGTCCACAACAATATCGTCTACCGGTTCGTCCTCATATGCAAAATCTTTTGCATAATATTTCGTATGCTCTCTGATATATTCCATATGATGTTTATAAATAACAGACGTTTTGTCATGATTGACCAGATCTTCACGCAGTTTTTCATAAATTGCATCAAACATCGGATAAATCTGCTCATCAAATATCTTGCGGTTACTGTCGTGCGCATAGATCCGTTCGTAATTTTCCTTCTTCCCGATGGAAAATGCCTCATAAAACTCCGGATCCATCTGCAGATATGGTTTTCCATAAGACCGTTCAATGATATTGACAGTCATATTATGGATGATCTCCGCATTGATCTTACCGATTCCCCTGTCCTCAAACGCCTCATCATCTGCGATCAGACCGAGCTTGACCGCATCCTGTCTGTCTTTCCCCAGATATGCAATAATATCGGAAACACGCATGACACAGCCTTCCAGTGTAGCAGGAATCAACTTCTTCGTAGCGCCCTTCTCCGTATAACACATTTCCATCTTCTGATCAAACACCTTAAAATCCGTATACGCCTGTGGCTTATATTCCTGCATTTCCATCTCGCCATTATGGCAGATGATCCCATCCAGTGTCTGCAGGCTCAAATTCACAGGAAAGATTCTGTCAAGCACCCTCGCACTGTGAATATTATGGTTAAAATAGCGTCCTGTATGATCATGATAAATCTGGCTGAGCTTCCGCTCCCCCTCATGTCCAAACGGCGTATGACCGATGTCATGTCCGATTGAAATTGCCTCGATCAGATCCAGATTCAGGTTCAGCGCCTGTCCAATGTTACGCGCTGTTCTCGATACAAGCTGTACATGAGATGCGCGTCTGGAAATATCATCATTTTTATACAAAGAAAACACCTGTGTTTTATCCGCATAACGATTGTAATATGGGATATGCATAATCTTTTCACAATCCCTGACAAATGCCGGGCGCCAGATCGTCTGCTTATCATGTGCCATATCCCGGCGGATCACAGCATCATCGGAACATGCATATGGATTTTTTACATGGTTCTCCCTGTCTTCCCGGATCCGTTCCTCAAGTTCTTTGGAAAGTGGTATATAATTTTTTGTCTGGCTCATTCTCTTCCCCCTGTTTTCCTTTCTGCTGCTCCCGATCAGAACATCTGGTGTTTTAGTATCTGTATCACTTTATCGTAATTTTCCGGCTGATGCGGGAAAGTACAATCGGTACAGACCTTGATCTTTTTCCCGTCCTTTTCCAGATAATGATAATTTCCCGGACACTTAAGCGTATACAACGGGCAGTAACAAAACAGACAATTCAGTTCCTCAATTCCCTTATGGCACGGATAATACTGGCATGCCCTGTTTTCAAAATAACGGTAGGAATCATTCATTTTCTATTTTGCTCCTTTCCTTTTTCTGTTCCAATTTCTGCACTGTTCCACAAAATTTATAACAAAATCAGGGCAGGACGGATAATACAGGTGCGGGAATCCGATAAAATGTGATCTGTCTGCATGGATACATGTCCAGCTTCTTTTCCCGATCGGCTTTCCGGCTATACAATCACATCCGTTATTTGTACTGTCAAAGTAATGGAATTCATGTCCCCTGATCTGCTCTCCCTGTCGGAGTAATCCTTCTTGTCCCTGCTCCGGTTCTATTGTAACATATCCAAACCGGATCAGTCTTTCTTTTTTTTCGCATACACCTGTTATGGCACCGGCCATCGGATATTCTTTTCCATCCGCCGTGATCAGCTTCTCCTGCAGATACATAAAACCGCCGCACTCTGCCAGTACCGGTTTACCTTCCAGATATTGTTCTCTGATTTCATTTCGCATGTTTTTATTTGCTGTCAGCTGCCCGGCAAACAGCTCCGGATACCCGCCTCCCAGAAGCAGACCATCCAGATCAGGCGGAAGTGTCTGATCCTTAAGCGGTGAAAAATACACAAGCTCTGCCCCCGCTTCCTGCAGCATATGAAGATTGTCCGCATAATAAAAACAGAACGCTTCATCTCTTGCCACTCCGATCCTGACGGAAGTGTTAGCTGTATAATTTCCGGTCTTTTCGGCTTTTTCTGTCTTATGTTGTGACGTGTATGTCATTTTATGTGCATTTATTTCTGGCATGAGATGCGCTTCTGTTCCTTGCCGCTTCTGCATCTCCGGTGCCATGTTTGCCAGCTCTACGATCTGTTCAACACGGACTGTTTTCTCCAGTGCCTGTGCTGCACATTGCACCTGTTCTTTTATATCTTCTATTTCCGCAGGAAGCTGCAAGCCCAGATAACGGCTCTCCCATTTCTGCTCCTGTTCCGGAAAACAGCCCAATACAATCACGCCTGTTTCTTTTTCTATCACAGGTGTTATGGTCTTGCAGAACATTTCGGATATCCTGTTTAAAATGACACCTTTGATCAAATTTTTCTCATCCAGTGCCAGAAATCCTTTGATCTGTGCCACGACAGAATACCCCATTCCTTTTGCATCGATCACAAGGATCACAGGTGTTTGTAAATCACTTGCAAGCTCATAAGCAGATGCCTGCTTTGTAATTCCCCCCAGTCCGTCATACAGTCCCATGGCACCTTCTATCACCGAAATATCATAACTGTTATCAAATTGAAATAATTTTCTGACCTGATCCTTTTCCGAGAAAAACGGATCCAGATTTTTGGACGGGATTCCCAGAACGGTCGTATGAAACATCGGATCAATATAATCCGGTCCGCTTTTAAACGCACCTACATGATATCCGCGCATCTGCAGTGCCTGTAATAAAGCACATGTGATATATGTTTTTCCGCTCCCACTCTTTGGTGCGGCGATCATAATTCTGGGATATGTCATGCTTCTTCTCCTTGCCTGCTTCTTTATTTCCTGATTTCCCGGTATCTGTTCCTCGGATTATATGCTACCTGTATCTTTTTGATATTCTAATAGGATGACGCCAGGGTCAAAAGTTCTAAACCCACGGGAGCTTTAGACCTCGACATCCTATGATGATGTCTCCGCAAATGTAAATGCATATATATATACCGGATTTGCCGCCTGCAGCATATGATAACCGCCAAGCTGCTTCGTTTTCGTTACTGAAAGCTGAAGAATTTCCTCCTGCTCAACCGGCAATTCTTTTAACAGTTCCTGCATCTGACAAATTGTTTCCATGCTGACCGCATTGACCACGATCCGCATATGGCTGTTTTTCCGATATAATGTCCACAGGATTTCCCGCAGATTTCCCTTGCTGCCTCCAATAAAAGCATGTGTCGCCACAGGCAGATCTTCCAGTCCATCCGGTGCTTTTGTCCTGATATATCTTACATTATGTAAACCGAACTGTTTGCAGTTTTCTTCCAGCAGAGAAACAGCTTCTCCATTTACTTCCATGGCATATACCTGCACACGCGGCGACAATGCTGCGATTTCCACCGATACAGAACCTGTTCCGCTTCCAATATCATATACAACCGCATCCTCTGTCAAATGTAATTTGCATATAGAAACCGACCTGACTTCTTCTTTCGTCATCGGAACCTGTCCCCGGATAAACACATCATCCGGATAGCCCGGTGTCAGTCTGTGTTTCTTCGGTTGCTCGTTGATAAGCATACCAGCGTACAGCCCTTCTTCGGGCTTATCCTGCAGCTGATCCTGCGGATCTTCCTGCAAACTGTTCTGTAGACTATCTTGCCAACCATCGTTATGATCTCTGTTCATCAGTTTACATAATTCATATACTGTCAGACATCTGACCCACTCCTGCGGATAAGAAAGCTGATATCCAAGATATATTTTTAAGTTTTTCCATTCTTCTTTTGCAAATTCGCTGCTCAGCAGATTCCCGATTTCCTCCACATCTGCCATGCCTGATGTCAGGAAAAAGGTTTTTTTCTCATGCTTTGCCGCATCCAGCAATCTGCTCTTCCACAAAGCAGGCTCCACACCATGGGTTGATAAGATCTTTGCATCCTGCCAGCTGATCCCTGTCCGGGCGGAAAGCACGGAAAGCGAAGAAATCCCCGGCAGTACTTCTGCCTTTCCCATTCCTTTATGTTTACATAATTCATTATATAATTTTTCACAGCCACTGTAAAATCCTGTGTCACCGGAAAACAAAATTACGATTTTTGCACTGTTTTCCTGTATATTTTCAATCAAAGGAATGATATCTTTTGATAAATAACAGTTGTATTTTTTTACATTTTGTTTACATAATTTCTTTACACTTTCTATCATGCGTTTTGCGCCAAACACATAATCAGCTTCTGCGATCCGATTTCTGACTTCCTCTGTCAGCAAAGTCTCTGCGCCCATACCAATGCCTGCCAGAGTGATCTGCAGGTTCCGTTGCTGCTCCTGTTTCTTTTCCTTCTCTTTATTTTCTTGACATTCATGAACTTTCTGGTAAACTACCTCTTCTGTTTTTGCGTCATACAGGTCAACCAGATCCTGTCCTTCTTGCGTCTTTTTACGCGATGGATCTGTCACGCTTTCCAGCCTTCTAAGCTGCTCCAGCACTTCGTCCATATCCATAACAGGTGTTTTTTCATCTGGTCTGAGAATGATATAGCTTGGAATCTGCGCCTCACCAGCGGCTGCGAGCTTTGTATCCTCTCCGCCGGTTTTACCGCTTTCCTTGGTAACCAGAACAGATGCCTGATATTGCCTGATCATGGCAAGATTCATTTCTTTGGAAAACGGTCCCTGCATAGCAATGATCTGTCTGCCCTCCAGTCCGTTTCTGACGCACTCCTGCAGGCTTTCCATCCCGGGAAGCACACGTACGACCAGTCGTTTTCTGATCGTTTCCTCCCGGCAAAAAGCAGAAAGTTCTTTGCTTCCTGTTGTCAGAAAGATCTTGCCTTCTGTTTTCTTTAACGCTTCCACACAGGCAGCTGTATTTTGAAAATATTTCCTTGCCATGTAATTCTGTTCTTCTGCCTGCTGTTCTCCTGCCTGTCGTTCTCCTGCCTGTCGTTCTCCTGCCTGTCGTTCTCCTTCTTCCCCGGGAATCTTTTCTCTCCCCAGCCTGAAATAGGGAATATCCAATCCCTTCAGACTTTCCCGGATATTCACAGATACCTCCGTTGCAAACGGATGTGTGGCATCTACTACCGCCAGATACTGCTCATTTTCACACTTTAGGCGCATCTGTTCTGCTGTCATTCTGCCCTGTAAAATACAGATATACGGCGAAATCTTTTCATCCATGATCTGTCTGCCATATTCCGTTGCCACACTGATGTCACAGTAAATACGCTCTCTGGCAAGTTCCTGTGCCAGTTCTCTGCCTTCTGTTGTTCCCGCATAGATCAAAACTTTTTTCATATCCGATACCCTCGCCCTGTTACCAGCTTATCTCCCATGATCACAGACTTAGAATTTCCAATAAATACAGTAGTAAACATATTAACCGGCGTTTCTCTGAGCTGTCCGAGTGTCAGCACATGCGCCCTGGTTCCGTCTCTTCCTATATTTTCCACATAACCGCAGGCTCTGTCCGGTGATGCGCCTGCAGTTAACATAATATCGCATGCCCGTTTGAGATGATCCCTGCGCTTATGGCTGGACGGATTGTAAACAGCGATCGCAAAATCTCCCTGCACAGCCGCTGTCAAACGTTTTTCAATCTGTTCCCACGGTGTCAGCAGATCACTCAGGCTGATCACACAGTAATCATGATTGAGTGGTGCACCAAGAACCGCCGCTCCGCTGTTTGCTGCTGTGATTCCCGGCAGCACGACAAGCTCCGTCTGCTGATACGCCTTATTTTCCTGTTGCAGTTCATACATCGGGGCTGCCATTCCATATACGCCTGCATCTCCGCTGCATACCATAGATACTGTTTTACCTTCACCTGCAAGTGAAAAACAGATTCTGCAACGTTCGATCTCCTGCCGCATCGGTGTCGTCACAAATTCTTTATCCGGGTAAAATGCTCTCAGCAGATCCACATAAACCGTATAGCCTACGATCACATCACTTGCTTCCAGCGCATCTTTCGCCTGCTGCGTCATCATTTCCTGACTGCCCGGTCCCATTCCGATAACGTAGATGATGGATTCTGCTTTTGATTTATTTTTTTTCACTTTCATGTTGTCTTCTTCTACTTCGGCTTCATTTTTTATATGATCTGTCATTGTTGTGACCCTCTTCATACATTTTCTCATTTTTCTGTTGTTTTGGGCGAATATTCCTGAAAATATAAAGAAATATCCGTTTTCTTTCAGGATATATCCTGAAATATGCTATCTTGGCAAGACAAGAAATCCGGTTTCTCCGGAATTCTCTCCGCTACCGCCAGCGTCATGCCATCTTCTGCAATCTTCCTTTGCAGAAGCCGGCCCTTTCCAAGACAAACTGCTGCCCTCTCGCATACACTTCCGACTCCCGTTGTTTCTTTTACAAAATCAGATTCGGAAAATGAGCCTTCTACCTGTGAAAGCACCTCGCTGCTATATGTGATGAGCGGTATGCCATAATACTGTGCCAGTTCCTGCAGCCCCACCTCTTCCGCTTTTAAATCTATGCTTGCAATCGCATAACAGTCTCTGCGCTGCTCCTCCGTTACATGATACTCCACAAAGTTTCTCAGTTCTGTCAGGCTTTTTCCCTTTTTACAGCCTATCCCCAGCACATAAGGCTTTGCTGTCAGATACAATATCTCTGTATTTTTTCTTACCTCATTTTGTTTCCTTATCTTATTTTGCATTGTAGAGATTACAAGATCAGGGCTTAGATCAGATCTGGTTCCCCCGTCATATAAGACAAGCCCCTCCGGCAGTTCCGCTTCGCTTATCTGAAATGAGAAAGCCTCGTCTAACTGCACAGACACCTGTTGCCCACGCAGCAGCTTATCGGAAATATACCGGATGCCATCCCTGTTTTCAATGCGAAGCCCGTTCTTTTTTGCAAATACATCAACCGCAAATATATGATTCACATCTGTCGCTGTTGTCAGCACCGGTTCTGCCCCTGTCGCTTCTGCCAGCCTGCAGGCAAGCTCGTTTGCCCCGCCGATGTGCCCTGACAGGAGCGGAATGATATGCTTTCCTTTTTCATCCATCACAAGCACCGGGCTGTCTGTCAGCTTATCCTGCACAAAGGGTGCTATTGCACGAACCGCTATTCCACAGGCACCGACAAACAGGATGGGCTGATGATCTGCAAACGCCTCCCCTGTCCATTCCTGCAGAGGCTCGTCCTCCCGCCATTTCAGATGAAGAGACGGCATTTTTTCTATTAATTTTTCCGTGGTCTGTCTTCCCTGCTTTGTAAACGCACAAACTCTGATTACCATGTTGCTTTCCCATTCTCATCCATGTTTTATCGGATGCTTCCTTAACTATCAGCTCGTCTTTTTCTGAATTCTGTTTCAAAATCAGGTGCATATAACCGCGATTTTTCATAGCCTGCATGTGCGATCACATCACCCACCAGAACGATCGCAGTCTTGGTGATACCGTGCTCTGCTGCAGTCTGTGCTAACTTTTCGATCGTGGTCACAAAGCACGCTTCCTCCGGCCAGGTTGCCTTATATACAAGTGCTGCAGGCGTTTCTGCCGGATAACCGCCCTCTGTCAGTCGCCCGGAAAGCTCTTCCAGCATTCCCGTGCTTAAATAGATCGCCATACTCGCCTGATGCGCGGCAAAGCTTTCTATGCTTTCCTTTGGTGGCACCTTTGTCTTTCCTTCCATCCGTGTGATGATCAGCGACTGTGAAATACCGGGCAGCGTGTATTCCAGATTCAATGACGAAGCCGCTCCAAAGCAAGCACTTACCCCGGGGCAGCTTTCATAAGTGATCCCTTTTTCATCCAGAAGATCCATCTGCTCCCGCACTGCGCCATATATACTTGGCTCACCCGTGTGCAGTCTGACAACCGTCTTTCCTGCTTTCTCTGCATTTTCCATCACTGCGATCACTTCATCCAGCGTCATATAGGCACTGTTGTGTATTTCACAATCTTCTTTTGCATATGTCAAAAGCTCCGGATTGACAAGTGATCCTGCATAAATGATCACATCTGCCTTTTCCAGCAGATTTTTACCACGTACCGTGATCAGATCTGCCGCTCCGCTGCCTGCTCCTACAAAATATACCATTTCCGTTTCCTCTTCCTACAATCTAATCTATCAGTTTTCATTCTTCATCAAAGTCTCCAGCATAGCCTCTGCGCCACTGCTCTCAGCTAACAATCCATATCCGTTCGCATACATCATACACTCGATCTGCAGCCTGCCTGCTGCCCGTTTTTGCAGATAAAACATGATCTTTTCCATCAGTATCTGCATGGTCTTTTGCAGATTACCGCCTTCCTGCAAAAGACGGATACCTTCCTCCGTTGTAACTGCCTCCAGAATCTCCAGCGCCTGCGTTTTACTGCCGCCGCTTTTCAGTGCCGCTGCTGCAAGCAGCTCCATTCTGCAATCCCCCTCTTTGGAATGCGTATTCATAATACCACCGGATATTTTTACCAGCTTACCGATATGCCCTGTTAAAAGCATACCACAAAATCCTGTTTCTGCCGCCATATCGATCGTATTTCCGATAAAATTGGAGCATTTCACGCTTTTATCCAGATCGTAAGCAAAGGCTTCCTTCATAAAATCAAGTCCATAGTTACCCGGCGTTACCGCTATCATCTGCTGTCCCATTGCCTTTTTCTGCCTGAGTTCGACCTGTATTGCATCAAGCAGTGCCTGACTGCTCATCGGCTCCACGATCCCGCTTGTTCCCAGAATAGATATACCACCCGTGATGCCAAGTCTTGGATTAAAGGTCTTCTGTGCAATCTCTTCGCCTTTCGGAACAGAAATGGTTACCTGCAGCTTTCCGTTATAATCACAAAGTGCACAGATCCTTCGCACTTCCTTTTCGATCATTTCCCGCGGCACATGATTGATCGCCGCTTCCCCAACCGGCTGATCCAGCCCCGGCTTTGTTACTCTGCCGACGCCTTTTCCGCCACGTATGATGATCTGCTGCACAGCATCAGTCTTATCTTTCTGCAGGCTTTCTTTTTGCAGGAAGGCAACTTCGGCGACAATATGCGCGCCTGTCGTGATATCCGGATCATCTCCGCCATCTTTTACGATCGCACAGGCTGCGCTGCTCTCATTTATACTTATGTCAACCAATTTGGCAGTATAAGAAATCCCTTTTGGTGTCAGGATCGTCATTTCTTCCTTCTTTCTGCCTGTCAGAAGCATATAACATGCCGCTGCTGCTGCTGCCGCCGCGCAGCTTCCCGTTGTAAAGCCATATCGCATCATGCCGCCTCCCTTCTATTTCATCTCATATTCCATCACATTTTGCCAATCTGTCTTATTTCCAGATTTCCTTTTATCTGTCTCTCAGTCCATATAAGAGCCCGTTACAGATAGCGGCGGCGATATTACTGCCGCCTTTTCTGCCGCGATTGACAATATAAGGGACATCCGTTTCCATGATCAGCTCTTTGGCCGCCACCACATTTACAAAACCAACCGGAACACCGATCACAAACGCCGGTTTGAAAATGCCCTCCTGCATCATCTCATATAATGAGATCAATGCTGTCGGTGCATTTCCGACTGCAAAAATAACAGGCTTCTCAAGCTTTGCAGCACGTTCCATGCTGACTGTAGCACGCGTTACCCCTCTTGTCTTTGCCTCCTGTGCCACATCCTCATCCGCCATGAAACAATGTACCTGACCACCAAGATCTGCCAGCACCTTTTTGTTGATTCCCGCCTTTGCCATATTTGTGTCCGTCACAATATCAGCACCGTTTTGCAGGAGTATTCTGGCTGTTTCGATCGCATTTTCCGAATACATCATGGTGTCTGCATACTCAAAATCCGCACTTGTATGGATCACACGCATTGTAATGGGTGCTTCCTCTTCCTTTATCGTAATATGCCGCATTGCAAGCTCTTCTGCAATGATGGCAAAACTTCTTTTTTCGATGTCTCCGGGTTTTACGAATTCAAGCTCTTTCATAGTATCTTATTCCTCTTTTCTATTTCCCCTCTTGCTTTATTCTGCTTAGCATAAAATTTCTGCCATTGCATCAAGCAGCATCCGGTTCTCCTCAGATAACTTTACTGCCACTCTGTAATATCCATCTGTAAGCCCCGGGTAATCACTGCAATCCCGGATCATTATCTGTTTCCTGAGTAATCTGGCTTTTAATCCAGCCTCTGTTGCCTGCTCCGGCCCAACCTGACAATCCGTAGCAGGCTTCTTACATAATCTCTTTTCACTGCCATGATTCCGGTCTGTGCTTTTCTGTCTGCCATATTGGTTTACATAAAATAATATATAATTTGTATCTGACGGATATACCTTGCAGCCCAGCTTTTCAAGTTCCCGGCCCATACGTTCGCGTTCCGACCCGATCAGCCTGCATGCCCTATCCAGATACCTCGTATCCGCAAGCGCTGCCACTCCTGCAGCCTGTGCAAGTGTTGATACGTTCCATTCCGGTAACTGCTTTTGTACGCTGCTTAAAACTGCCTGCTTTCCGACCAGATATCCCAATCTGATGCCCGGCATTGCAAATGTTTTTGTAAAAGCTCGCAGGATCAGCAGTTTTTCATAGCCGTCAATCTCCCGCAGCATAGAATACTGCGCTGCCTGCCCGGTCAGCTCCATGAAACATTCATCCAGCACAAGATATGTATTCGTCTTTTCACAAACCGTCAATAATCGCCGGATATACGCCGGTTCTGTCAGCTTACCGGTCGGATTGTTTGGCGTTGTCAGAAACAAAAGTTCCGGTTTTTCCTCTTTTATCCTTGTCTCCAGCTTTCTGCCATATTCCTCTGTAAAAGCAAACCCATCCGCTTCCGACAGTGGAACACGGATCACTTCTGTTCCAATTGCCTGCAAAGCCGTCTCATACCCGGAAAAGCAGGGAGCTGACAACAGTGCCTTTTGTGGACGCAGCATATGACACACAGCCAGGATCAGTTCGCTGGCGCCATTTCCGCACAAAATCTGCTCCGGTCTGATTCCCAGGCAATCTGCAAGCTTTATACGAAGCTTCTGACATTGCAGATCAGGATACTGCATTGCAAGATCACCACTGTTTTCCATGACCTGCCTCACCGCATCAGGTAATCCAATCGGATTTATGTTAACCGAAAAATCATATGTTACCTGCTGCCGATAAATATCTCCACCGTGCATTTCTGTCCCCTTTCCGGATTCCTGCTTCTTTTCCTTCCACTGTTCAGCTCTACAGAGCCTGATACCTGATGACAACTGATCATAGGATCTGATTTATGACAGCCCACACCATCATAATGCATAGCAGACAGGAAAATGCCGTCCTGTACAGCAGTTTATTGGCGCGTCTGATATCCTCCGGCTCAATTTCTCTTCGGGGGTCCCCGATATAGGGCTTTTCCACTAACTTTCCAAAATAATAAGAAGGTCCTGCCAGCCTGAGCCTCAGTGCCCCCGCACAGGCAGCTTCTGTCTGCGCCGAATTGGGACTTGCATGCTTTCTCCGATCCCGCAGATAAACTCTTTTCGCTTCTTTTGCGCTATAGTCCTTTCCAAGCAGGCTGCATGACAGAATCATCAGCCACGCACTGATCCGGGAAGGAAGATAGTTCAGCACATCATCCAGTTTTGCTGCACATCTGCCAAAATCGAGATATTTATCATTTTTATACCCGATCATGGAGTCCATTGTATTGACAGCCTTATAAAAAAATCCTGCCACAGGACCTCCGACCGCCAGGTACAGCATCGGCGCGATCACACCATCGGATGCATTTTCCGCTACCGTTTCTACTGCAGCCCGCGTTACTCCTGCCTCATCCAGCGTTTGTGTATCTCTGCCAACGATCATGGAAACCGCATATCTGGCTTCCTCTATTGTCCCATGTATCAGTGCGGTATACACCTTTTCGCTTTCTACCCGCAGACATTTCAGTGCCAGAAGCTGATAGGTCATTACAGCTTCTGCCAGACAGCCCAGATATGGGTGCAGATAGTAAGCACCAAGTAATATAACTGCAGCCACAAGCACTGTTAAAAGACAGACCGTTACCACCAGCACTGCTCCGTTTCGTCTTTTTACCACGCCTGTATCTGTCTGCCGCAGTAAACGCTTTCGCAGCATGTCGATCAGATACCCGATCAGCCGGATGGGATGTGGCAGCCAGTGCGGATCTCCGCATAAAAGATCCAATATAAATCCTGCCAAAAAAGCAATGATATGATATTTCATGGTTCTATTCTCCTCACTGCCTGTATTTTTCCTGCTCCTTCATATTGAAATGCATAACCTGCCAGATTCGGTACCTGATATGCAAAATAATCATCCTGCATCAGACAGGAAAGTATTGCCATAATACTGCCTCCATGCACCACTGCTGCAATCTGCCCGCAATTTTCCCGCCATGCCAGCTCTGTCATCTGCCGAAAGCCCTCCATGGTGCGTTTGATAAAACATTCCCTGTCTTCTCCCTCCGGAAACGGCAGTCTGCCACCACTGTCTATCCATGCCTGATAAGCCGGATCCGCCGACAGTTCCATATAGTTTTTTGCTTCAAACCGCCCAAAGTCCATTTCACGCAGTTTGTCTATCACAACCTGCTCCTGCCCCGGAAACAGCAGCTCTGCAGTCTGTCTGCACCGCAGCATCGGACTGACAAACAGCTTCTGCGAACCGGCAATGGCCTCCTGCTCCAGTCTTTTTTGAAGAGCGCTGATCTTCCGCATGCTTTCCATATCATCCAAAAGCAATGGTTCGTCTGTTTTTCCAATATATCGTTTTTCCAGATTTCCCTGTGTCTGCCCATGTCTGAGCAGCAATACCTCAAGCTTCATTTCTTCTCCTCATGCCGGTTTGTCAGCTGCATCATACATCCTGCTGCCATTTTCCCACTCATTCATCTGCACCGTCTACAGGCAGTCCTCATTGTTTCCTGATCCATCATTTAACGCTCTTTATACACTGACCAAGTCCACATAAAATACGGACTACGGTTTCTGCCTGTTCTGCCAGCTCTGTCAGAATTCTTCCTGTTACCTCTCGGTAATCCCGCTCCGCCTTTTCGACCGGGACGATACCATTTCCGATCTCATCACAGATAAAGCAGACCTTCTCATGCCTCTGATCGATATCCAGAAGCTCTGCCAGGATTTCAGCCTGCGTCTTTCCTTTCGCCAGCTCCGCCGCTATGATCCGATGTAAATGATTGCAGATCACGATACGACCGTTATCCCCCTGCACATCAGTTTCTTCCTGATCCCGGTCTCCCGGCTTATCTGCCTGTACCCTTTCTGTACACATCCCGCTTTTCGTTTGCTGCCAGCTATTTTCATCATAAATCTGCGCCCCGGGATACTTTTTTCTGACATATGTCAGCTTTCCCTGCGCATACCCGCCGATATATAATTCCATCTATCTTACCCTATTTGTTCTTTCTTATCTGTTTCTGACTACCTACAAAAGAGACAACACGCCAAGTCCGATCACTACCGCAAGTTCAGATGTTGTTACAAAATAACCTGCCAGATCGCCTGTGATTCCGCCAAACTGCTTGTGGCTCATCCATCTGTAATAGAGGAAGCTGCAAAAAAGGCAGCCCAAGGCAGCCAGTCCATACCAGCCTGTCAGAACAAACAGTGCCACACTTCCTATCAAAAGCTGCACAGCCAGCACAACTGCCACACATTTTTTATCTGCTGTCAGTGCAGATGTCTGCAGCATGCCATCGTGTGCACTTTTCCATAATACCACACTCAGCCCACTGAGACACCGGGATAAGAAGAAGGAAAAGGCAAATGCAAGAATTGCCTCCGGCTCACTGATCACAGATAAAAAGCCCAGTCCCAGCAGAACTGCTGTCAACAATGAGAGCACTGCAAATGCACCGATATGCGGATCCTTCAGTATCTCCCGTTTCTTCTCCATACTCTGATACGAATGCAGGGCATCACAGGTATCCAGAAAGCCGTCTACATGAAATCCTCCTGTTACAAGCAAGGGGATCGCTGCCATCACACAAAGCGACAGAAACGACGTCTGCCATGAGCAGCTGATCTGATACCACACCACTTCCAGAACACCGATCAATGCACCGATCCACGGGAAGAAACAGAGGTGATATTTCATATCCTCCGACTTCCAGACAAATCGCGGCATCGGAATTTTGGAATACATCGAAAAAGCCACTGCTATTGATTTAAACCATATCTTGAATTGTTTCATATTTTCAGCCTATTCCCTGCCTTTTACTTTCTGCCTTTTACTTTCTGTCTTTTACTTTCTTACTTTTACTTTCTGCCTTCTGCTTTCCAACAGACAGCCTGTCCTGCCATAACCTCATAAACCGTATCCGCCTGCTCTGCAAGCCATATATTGATCTGCCCCAACGCCTCTATATAGGCGATCGTTTCCGGTGCATAGTTTTCATATGCTGCAAAGCCCCGCAGCCCATTGATATATGGATTGCATTTTCCGTCCTCAAATACATTATTGGTCACAACAATGACATGACAGGCAGCATCAAACAACTTCCGCAGATGCCGTGTGATCTTCCGGATTACGAGCTTCTGGTGTAATGTTCCGGTTTCTGTAAACATCTCATTGGCTACCAAATTTGACATACATTCCAGCAAAACAACCGCATCTGTCGGCTGATGGATCTTACCGATGCAGTCTGCAACATCCGTCGGATATTCCAGCGTTTCAAATCCTTTTCCATGCCGCAGCTGACGGTGGCGCATGACACGCTCCCTGCCTTCAGATCCGTATACCTGCATAGTTGCCAGATAGTAACGATTTTCTGCCGGTTGCTTTAAGACAAGATTTTCCGCAAAAGCACTTTTTCCGCTGCCGCTGCCACCGGTTATCAGTACAATATGGCTTTTTCCCGTAAAATCTGTCCTATTTAGTATATCGCTCATATTGCTCCACTCCCGCTGCTTCAAAGGAATTGCAGCTCTGATATACAAGTGCTGCCTGCTTTAAAAGTGTCAGCATCATGACAGCACCGGTTCCTTCTCCCACTGCCATTTTAGCATCGATCACAGGATCCAGCCGCAGCTTTTCACTGATCTTTTCTGCTGCAGGCTCTTTGCTTCTATGTGATGGGATCAGAAAATCCCTGACATTTGGCAAAAGCCGCTCTGCCACCAGTGCTGCCACCAGACTGATCACTCCGTCAAGCACGATCGGCATATGATACACGGCTCCGCCGATGATCGCGCCTGCCATGGCAGCTATATCCAGACCGCCTACCGTCTGTAAGATGGTAAATGTATCTGTTTCCCGCAGTCCGTACCGCAAAAGTGCCTGTTCTATTACTTCTTTTTTATGCGTCAGTCCCTGCTCATCCAGTCCTGCCCCTTTGCCTGTTACCATATCTGCACTAAGTCCCAGCATGACTGCTGCCATAGCTGCGCTTGTTGTCGTATTACCGATCCCCATCTCACCGATCCCCAGGAGCTGATACCCCTTCTGCTTCCACGCAAGCACCAGATCCATTCCTGTCTGCATCGCCTGATATACCTCTTCCCCGGTCATCGCAGGTTCTTTCAGGAAATTACGCGTTCCCTTCCTGACGCAGAACGGCAGAACTGCATCTGATACGGGATTTGCGATTCCCACATTCACGGCTGTTACATCTGCCCGGATCATCGCCGCCATCACACCGACCGCAGTCTTTCCTGCTGCAATATTCTCCGCACAAATGGCAGTTACTTCCTGCCCGGACTGGCTGACATGTTCTTCTACGATCCCATTATCCGCGCAGAAAACAAGGATCGCACTCTTTTCAAACGCAGGATCGATCCTGCCCTGTATCGCCCCCACTTTAGCCGTCAGATCTTCGAATCTGCCCATGCTGTCCAGCGGTTTTGCTACCTTATCCCAGTTTTTGCGGATCCGGTCATACAAATTCCTGTCGTAAGTCCCGGCTAACCCCTGTTTTAATATTTCCCTGATGTCTCTGCTTCCGTTTATCTGCATATACTTTCTATTCCTGTTTTTCTTATCTCTTATCTATCTTTACTGCACTTCTCTGTTACCTTGTGCTGTTTTGCCGGCACTTGCAATACCATTTCATCCATATCACTTACAATTTTGCTTCCCGCAGCATTCCATATACCGCATCCATATCCAGATATTCCCGCATAGTTTCTGCCAGCTTATCATACTGTTCTTCTTTAAATGCCGCATAGTCTGTCGCATCCGCACGTAGGCTTCTGCCCTTTCTTTCTGCCAGCGTTTCCGCAATACGATATGCCAGATCACCAGCATCAAAAATCCCGTGCACATAGCTGCCATACACATTTCCAGCCATACAGCCATCTGCATATACCGGTGCATGCCCGGATCGATCTGTATGCATATCTGCCGTAAGCCGCAGCAAACCTGAAGCCCGGTTTATTACTTCCTGCTTACTGCACGCCTCACCGTTTTCCACATGCAGCTTCCGTTTTTCCCATTCCTGCATATCTGTGATCTGTACATCTGCATTCCCGCAATAAGAAGTCTCTCCCATATGGATTTCATAGCCTCTGATGCTCTGCCCTGATAAACAGGAGAAAGTACCCACCACCTTATCAAATGTACCTGTTACCTGCCTTGTCTGCTTCTGCAGCTTCAATACCGTTCGGATTGGCAGCAATTCCATTCCACGGATACTTCCGCCTTCTTCCGTCTGCTCCGGGTCATCGATCTGCATGCCAAGCATCTGATATCCACCACAAATGCCGAACACCGGATTATCTATTGCAAACCGCTTGATCGCAGCCTCCATACCACTCTCTCTCAGCCATTTCAGATCCCCGATCGTATTTTTACTGCCCGGCAGAATGACCATATCTGCCTGTTCCAGTTCTTTTGACTGGTTTACATAAATAAGGTTTACATCATCTATCTGTTCGAAAACTGTAAAATCGGAAATATTGGAGATCCTTGGCAGGCGGACAACTGCGATCGTTACTGCGCCATTTCCTTTCCGGGTAAAACGGGTTGTCAGGCTGTCCTCATCATCCAGCGAAAGCTTCATGTACGGCAGGACACCGCACACCGGAATCCGCCCTCTCTCCTCCAGCATTATGATCCCCGGATCCAGAATGGTTTTATCTCCACGGAATTTATTGATGATAAGCCCTTTTACGCGCTCTCTTTCTGCATCCGTCAAGAGCATCAATGTTCCCAGAAGCTGTGCAAACACGCCGCCTCTGTCGATATCCCCGACCAGAAGCACCGGCGCATCAACAAGCTCTGCCATTCCCATGTTCACAATGTCGTTTTCCCGCAGATTGATCTCTGCCGGAGAACCTGCGCCCTCGATCACAATGATATCTGCCTTTTCAGAAAGCTTCCGAAATGCTTCCCGGATCGCCGGAAGCAGCTTGTGCTTATAGGTAAAATAGTCCTTCGCCGCCATATTACCAAGCACCTGACCGTTTACGATCACCTGACTGCCGCTGTCATTGGTCGGCTTTAACAGGATCGGATTCATACAGACCTCCGGCTCTATTCCCGCCGCCTCTGCCTGCATGACCTGCGCCCGTCCCATTTCCGCGCCATCCTTTGTGATAAAGGAATTGAGTGCCATATTCTGTGATTTGAAAGGTGCCACGCGGTAACCGTCCTGTTTAAAGATCCTGCAAAGCCCTGCCACCACAAGACTTTTTCCGGCGCTTGACATTGTTCCCTGCACCATGATAACTTTTGGCATATTATGTTAACTCCATCTTCTTTGTCTCAGCATCCCTGTTTTCCGCTTCCTGTAAATACAGTTTCAGCCTTCTATCAATACTTCTTCCACCTGTTTGAGCTTCCCGCACTGCTCCGCATACGTTTTCAAACTCTTACAAGCTTCATTCAAAGGTCCGAATGTATCCAGCAGGCAAATACAGCCTGCACACGCATCAATCCATTTTTTCGCCTCTGTAAGCTGCTGCTCACCGATCGGATAAAAGGCTATTTGTGCCACCACATTAACAGCCAGTGCTTTTGCAATTCGGTATTCCACATCATTTTCCGATAAAATACCTGCGGCAAACGAAATGCCTTCCCGCTGCAATCTTCTGTAAACAGAAATACCCGCACCGCCGCCACTGATCACAAATACCTCCGGGGCTCTACCGCCTTTTGGATCTTTTCCCGGATCTGTCAGTTTTCTGTCTTCTGCATCCAGCATACAGGGAACGCCCAGCAGCGGATCAAATGCCGCATCTGCCACGCCATACAGCTTCTGTACTCTGTTACCGCTGAAAATCTTCTCCGGTGTATCGATCACAATACCGCCATCCTCCACACACGCGATCAGATCCGAAACCTGCTGTGCCAGATCCAGCTCATGCAGTGACATGATGACTGCCACGTTTTTCTCCCTTGCCAGCCGCCGTATCCCCGACAAAATATCGAGCTTATAGCGGATATCCAGATAGGAGGTTGGTTCATCCAGCACCAGAATCTCTGTTTCCTGACAGATCGCCCGCGCTAACATAATACGCTGTCGTTGTCCATCACTGACTTTATTAAAATCCTGCACCGCCACATCCTCAGCATGCACAAATGCAATGGCTTCCTCTACCTTCTGCCAGTCTGCCTCCGTTAAAATGCCAAGCCTTCCGGTATAAGGATAGCGGCCTGTTGCAACAATATCACGACAGGTCATCAGCTCCGGTCTGATATGCTCCGTCATGACCATTGCCAGCTTCTTGGCAATCTCCGCCTCTTTCATCGTTTCCATTGCCTGTCCGCCCAGAAAAATACTGCCGCCCATTATTTTCAGTTGTCTGGTGACACTCTTTAAAATGGTAGATTTACCGCATCCGTTCGGTCCGATCAATGTCAGCACCCTGCCCGGTCTGACACACAGACTGATCTCTTTTACAAGAGGACTTCCGTAGCCGACAGTCAGGTTGTCTGTCTGTAACCCACTCATAAGCTTCCCCTCCTCTTTTTCAGCATCATCACAAGGACAACCGGTACAAGCAATACTGCCGTTACAGAGCTGATACTGATCTCGGTCGGTGCAAATACTGTTCTGGCAATCCCATCACAGAACAATGTAATGACCGCGCCTCCCAGAAAACAGCCCGGTATCAGGAGAAGCGGCTTTGCCGTTTTAGTCAGTGTTTTGACCAGATGCGGAACAGCGATCCCGACAAAGGAGATCGGACCTGCAAATGCTGTTACACAGGCTGACAAAATGCTTGATAACAGGATCAAAAGAACACGCAAAAGTCCGATCCTAACGCCCATATTCCGGGCATACGCCTCTCCCATCTGATAAGCACTGATCGGCTTTGCCAGAAGAAAGGACACACATACACCAAGCAGCACCAGCACCGCCATCAGCCGGACAGACTGCCATGTCATACCGGAAAAGCTGCCCAGCGACCAGTTATGCAGGTTGACAATGTTGGAATCATCCGCAAACGTTACACAAAAATCAGTGATCGCCGAACAGATGTAACCGATCATTATACCGCAGACAACCAGCATGGACATATCATGCACACGTACGGAAACAAGCAATACAAAGCCCATCGCCAGCAAAGAACCAAGAAAAGCAGCTGCTACCATGCCCCAGGAAGAAAGTGTGATCCCTTTTCCGAGGAAAGCGATCATTGTGATCGCCACGACTAACTTTGCGCCGGACGAGATACCCAGCACATAAGGACCTGCGATCGGATTTCCGAAAAAGGTCTGCAACAAAAAGCCGGACACGGAAAGTGCCCCTCCCAAAAGCAGCGCTGCCAGTATTCTCGGCAATCTGATCTCCCATATGATGTTATATGCTGTCCCATTTTCCTGATCTCCCAACAGGATCTGTCTGATCTGTTCTCCGGTCAGTGAAATACTGCCACTGCAGATATTCCACCAGATCACAAGACCCAGCAGGATAAAGATCAATAAAAAGGACAAAATGTAACGTTTTCTTCCTGCTTTCATTTTACCTCTTTCAGATACTTCAGTTCATGCGAAGTATCTCCTGTCATTACCGCATGCAGATCCTCGATAAAAGATGCAATTCCGGTCGTCTCCTGGAAAAAGTCAGCTGTTGTGCAATATACCTTTCCCTCTTTTACCGCCTTGAAATCAGCAAACAGTGGGCTCTTCGCAAGCAAGGTATCCACACTGTCAAGCTCTCCTTCGATCGTACTGTTATAGATCAGGATATCCGCATCCTTTGCCTGCGCATAAAAATCTTCCATCTGCATATTCATGGTGGAGAGCGCATTTTCATCATCTTCTTTGACAGCCTGCGGTAAATAACTGCCGCCAGCAAGCTGTATCATTTTGGCAATGTAATCTCCCGGCTTTCTGACGTTTACCGAACCGTTGGAGGTTACATAGAAAAATGCCATCGTCTGATCCGTTGCATCCTTTTTCATGATCGGTTCCACCTTGGCAACCTGCTCCTGATAAAAGGCATCTGCCTGCTCTTCTTTTCCAAATAATACACCATACAGTCTGATCCATTCAAGTCTTCCGAGCGGGTGTGTTTCATAACTGGAACGCTCCACCAGAACAGGGATTCCAAGTGCTTCCAGCTTTTCTTTTACCTCCGGATTATGCAGGATCATTGTGTTCTCAATGGCAAGATCGCAGTTTTCACTGATGATCTTCTCGTAATCGGGCTGATTATACTTGCCCGCATATAACATATCTCCATCTGCCATTGCATCTTTTGCCGCCTGAATATACCAGTCCTCCTGCTTTGTACCGGACAGCCGGACATCATCCAGTGCATCTATTGCCTGTAAAAGATCCATAACGGAAGTGGAAACCACATATGCCTTTTTCGGTTGTCTGAGCATTGTCACATCTGCCGGCAGGTTAGCCACCGCTTCTTCTCCGTCCGGAACAAGCAAAAAACGCTCGTCTCCGATCGTGATCATTTTATAAACGCCATATTCCTCTATCTGAAACTGCGTCGCATACGAAAGTGATACGCCGCCCGTTTTTTTCAATGTTGTAAAATCGATTCCACCGTCGGCTTCTTTTGTTGTTTCTTTCCGTTCTGCCGACGCTTCCCTGTCATCCGGCTCCTGCCCTGCTTCATATTCTTTCTCTGCCCCGGCAAGTTCCTCTTCATCCTGTCTGAAAATCAGATGATACTCTATTTCATGCGGAACACTCATTGCTGTCGTATCCGCAACTATATCCAACTCACAATCCAGACCGTCGATCGGGATTGTAAATGTGGAGTTTCCTTCCTCATCCTCTACAGACTCATCCATATACTTTACACCGTCTACCAGCATATAATCATAATGCTTACTGCTGAATACGATTTGTGCATACGCCTGTCCATCTTCTACAGAAACAGAAGCGGGCGAGGCTACAGATGCCTTGCCCGTTCCGCCCAAAAGCTTTACATAAACTGTATAACTTCCGTCTTTCAATGCTTCTTTTGTATCAGAAGCACCACAGCCTGTCAGAATAACCAAAAGGAGCATGATACAAAGCAGCCCTATTCCTGTTTTATTTCTGTTTTTACGATTTTTCTGCTCCATAACCGCTCCTTCTTTCTACACTGCTTTTTTCTTATTCTTCCGCTGCTTTGGCATCTGCCACACTTACCTTGTGGTCATACCATTTGCCTTTTTTCCCTAAGATCGCAAGATCAAATTCCTGATCCAGTGCTTCTACCGGTACATCAAAGCCATATACTTCTTCCTCTGTACCATCCGCATACTTGACAGTGTCTGTTGTCGGCTCTAAAAGCGTCGCACCATCTTTCTGCGCATCCTCTGCTGTTCCGACAAACAGATTTACGATATTTTTAGAAGCCAGGCTGATATGAATTGTCATCTTGCCGTCTTTTACCGTTAAAGTGCCCTGTCCGTCATTTGCCTCATTCACATGAAACATGCTGCTGTCTGTATTGAAAGCTGCTGTATAAGTGCCATCTGCTAAAGCTGCTGACTGCACATCACTCGTTTTATTTTCGTCTGCCGCAGATGTATCTGCAAGATCAGCATTTGCGATTGCATCTGCTGTGTGGTTTACATAAATCTTCTGTACATCAGCGATCTCGCCAAGCCCAGCGATCTGGCAATCGATAGAATCAAATGCACCGCTTGCTTCAAACTGGCTCTTCCAAGAATCATCGTCATCGCCTGCCATATCATTATTGGCATGATCACCTGCTACAACCATAAGTGGACGAAGGACAACTTTCTTGTAACCTGCATCTTTTACTGCTGCAATGACATTTTCACATGCCGTCTCTTCAGGCTCGCCTTCTACGGTTCCGATGAATACATTGTCATAGCCAAGCTCTGCCATCTGTGAAGCCATCTGGCTGTAGCTTACTTTTGCTGTATGAGAAGTACCATGTCCCATGAATACAAATGCTGTACCATCTTCTTTTGCTGCATCTAAGGAATCAAAACCTGCAGTCTGAACTGCTTCTGCTGTGATTGCTTCTGCAACTGCCTTCTTGTCCTCGTTTACAACGGAAGCATCTGCTCCAACCTCACCGAGCAGCGGCTCAGCTACTGTAACGGAGCCGAACTGATCCTGATACTTTTCAACTGCTTCTACCAGTTCATCATACTCTGCACCATGCATCAGATGTGTTGGCTGTACAACCAGATTTACAACACCGTTATCAACTGCACGCTGCAGTGCCTGATCCATATTGTCGATTACTTCGCCATCTCTTGCCTGAATATGGTTGATGATGATCTGTGCTGTAAATGCTCTTCTGACAGACCAGTCAGGATTAGCTTCTGCTAATGCATCTTCAATGCTCTTGATATCGTTTACACGGCTGTCATTGAATGATGTACCGAAGCTGACTACTAACAGCTCGTTTGCGCCAATGCCATCCGCATTTAACGGATCATCCTTGGAAGCATCTCCTGTGTCACGTCCGAAATAATCAGGATCTGCATTTTCGCCGCTTACAAGCTCTTTCTGCGCATCTGTCAGTGCATCCCATGCTTCTTTCGCTGCTTTACACTGCGCATCTGTATCATCTGTTCTTTCCTGTACATAGATCGCATCGATCAGGGCAGCAACTTCATCTGCCTTTGCCTGATCATCTTCTGCATCTGTTGCCTCTGCGTCTGTGGCATCTGTTGCATCCTCTGTGCTGTCTGCCTCGTCTGTGGCTTCTGTTGTATCTGCTGTATCAGATGCTGCTTTAGAACCACAACCTGTTACCATTGCCATAGTCAGTACTGTGGCAAGTAATACTGTTACGATTTTCTTTTTCATAACGTCCTCCTTAAAAATATGGTATGTCTCATGGATGCGGCCGGGATGAATTCGATACATTATGCTTGTTTTCCTATTACGCAAAAAAATCCGGTATAACCGGATTCTTACAAGCCCTCAAAAGAAGCCATCTGTAAAAACAAACAGCCTGCCTTTGCAGTACGACCAATGCCTCGTGATCCGGGAACTTCCCTGTACCAAACAACTGGCAGGTTTCCTGGCTGAAAGATCATCACATGCCTTTTACCTTCCCAGCTTAGCCAGTGGCATATTGCAAAGCCATGCTCCTTTATCACAGTGACGAGATCGTACAGGAATCACACCTGTTTCCCTTTTAACCCTTGCATCCGCTATCCGGATCCGTTTTGATCAGACAGCATATGATGCGCAGGCACCATTTGTTTATCTATGAAACTGTGGCTAGTGTAGCACAAACTGCGGAACATGGCAAGGACAGCCCTTATAATAATTTTCTGCCCGGTATTCACAGCTGTGTTTTTGTATGTTGCCTAATATTCTCAGGATAGCAGATGACTCCTGTATAATACCGTTCTGTCAAACACCTTCGGTGCCTGTTCTCCCACAAACCGGATCGACACCTTATTACCGACCTGCGAGATCACCTTACCCGCGCCAAACTTTTTATGATGTACCTCTGCGCCCGGCTGCAGCCCTTCTTCAAATGCCTGATAAGCAGCTTCCTCTATCGTATTTTCCTGTGCAGATCCCTGCATCAATGTCTTTGAGTAAGCACTGTATACTGTATTGACCGCTTTTACACTGCGCCCAAGAAGCTGATCCCGGAACAGAGAAGGCGTTTTGGTCGCAAATAAATAAAGCTCCTCCCTTGCTCTGGTAACCCCAACATAGAAAATCCGCCGCTCTTCCTCATAGGCTTCCAGTTCTTTTCCGTCCAGACGTTTTGCCGGTACTTTCTCCGGGAATACACCATCCAGTATATCCAGAAGATACACACGGTCGTATTCGAGTCCCTTGCTTGAATGGATCGTCGACAGGATAAACGGACAATCATATGCCTGTTCCTTATGCTGCATCACATCCTGTAAATAAGAAAGTCTGTTCAAAAAATCCTGTAACATATCTGTCCGCGCTGCAATGTTTTTCAGAATAAATACTTTATTTTCCTTCAATCCTGCTCTTTCCAGATACTCCCGATAGCCCATATACTGCACGATACGCCCGATGGCTCTGCCCGCCTGCTCTGTCCGCATGTGATTCAAATGCATCCGAATTGATTTCAGGCTGCTAACTGTTCTTGCCTTCAGCCCACAATGACCGATCGCAGCATCCAGTACCGGAATATCCCTTTCCATGCTGATCTGCACTGCCTGCATGGCATCCAGCTTTTTCAGATACATGTTCAGTTTGTAATAAATCTGCATAAAGCTTTCCGTATCATACGGATTCAAAGCAAAAGTTATGATATTTCTGACATCCTGCACGATCCGATGGGTAAAAAAGCCCAGCTCCGCATTTTTGATCCGATATGGGATCTGTTCATATTCCAGCAGATCCACAAGCGGGATCACACTCTCGTTATCCCGGTACAAAACCGCTGTCTGCTCGCTGCAGCCATTTGCCACCTTTGCCAGATAGGTATACTGTGCCCCTCTGGAAGACAGCTCGATCACATGCACATCCTGCTGTGATTCTCTCGTGGCATGCATTTCCTTTTTATGCCGCAGTGTATTCTTTCTGATAAAATGATCCGCCCGCTCTACGATCCGCGCATTTGACCGGAAGTTTTCCTCCATCAGAAGCACTTTGGCATTCTTGTGATCTTTTTCAAATTCCAGAAGTGCCTGCGGGTAAGCCGCCCGGAACCCATAAATACTCTGATCCTCATCCCCGACCATAAACAGGTTATCGTTAGCACCAGCTAACAATTTAATGATCTCATGCTGGATCCTGGAAGTATCCTGTGCTTCATCTACACAGATATAATGATATTTTTTCTGAAAATCAGAAAGTACCTGGGGCACCTTTTTCAGGATCGTATAAGCATGCAGTAACTGATCATCATAGTCCATCAGCTTTTCTTCCCGCATCCTGCTGCAATACCTTTGATAAATACGCGCAATCGGAATTCCCTCGCATTCTTTCTCAAATTCACGTATCTCATGCTCTGAAAGCATGCTGTTTTTGATATAGGTAATGTAGGAGCGAACACTCTGCAGATCACTCTCTGTCGGATATTCTCCTGCCTCCTGCACATAGATCTGCGACAGCATCCCTGCAATCTGCTTTTCATCTGTCAAAAGTTCAAATGCAGTCTTTCCGATCCTTCTGCCATACTCATAAATTACCTTTGAGCAAATTCCGTTAATGGTACGGAATTCCATCCGCGAGGCCAGTTCACTGCCAAAGAGATACCGGAAACGCTCCGCCATATCCTTTGTTGCCGCCACTGTATAGGTCAGCGTCAGAATTTCCTCCGGGTATACCGAGCAGCACTTTACCATGTATCCAAGACGCGTCACCAGCACGGTTGTCTTTCCACTTCCCGGAACTGCCAAAAGCAGTACAGGGCCTTCTACTGCCTGTACTGCTGTAAGCTGCTGTGGACTGAGGGTAATATTCAGTTGGGTGAGGTGGGTGAGAAAATCTTGATGAGTCATGAATTGTATAAAATCCTTTTCTAGTATATATCCAGTTTCTCTGCTATTTCTTTATTAAAACCAGTTATTTTTCAGCTTTATCTCAAAATACCAATGGACTTATACTATTCTTTATCGATAAGGGGCATTTAAATTGGTATATGTGTTCATTCATACAGCTCCGAACTCCTTATCTCCAACTGTTCTTTGATTGATTCAGTGGATGTTTCTTTTTACAAAAATATATGTAACCCCCTCAATTATTGTATTGAACATTTGTTCTATTGTCAATACCATGTTTTTCCTTAATTCTCATCTCAGGAAAATTTTGATTTTATTTCACCATTGATTTTTCAATTCATCTGCCATATTTTATCTAGTACCTTACCGATTTAATAATCATGTATTACTTGTCTCACGAACCTGAAATGTATCCCCTACCTTTTCTGCTATCAGTGTGGGGCTCGGCTGTGTTTCCAAATCATTTCTTAGTCCTTTCGGCTTATTGGAAGAAGGCTGCGCAAAAATTATTTTTTGATCAATGACAAATATACGTTGTTGCTCTAATAAATCTATGTCCAACTGATTATTGATGCAGTATTCTCGTGCACACTTCTTGGCACTTTCAATATCCATTTTATTATTAGTAACTTTCATAACGCTCTTCCTTTCCGCTGTATTTAATCCTGATCAGCAACTAAATTATTATAAAGCAATTCATGTTAGGTACTGTCAGCTATCAAACAAAACATCTTGATCTTACTAAGGTATAATCAAATATACTATATATCTCAAATAATATTTTTGTAAAATCAATATGTTTTTGTGATATTTTCTGTGCAGAATACATACTGATCATTTTCTTTATAGAACTGATTAACTACTTCATAGCTTTTTTTGTCACGATCTACAGTTATTACGATGTAGTACATTCTGCCCTCATCTAATTTCTTGTCCACTTCATTATTTAGGTCAAAAAAATATTTCCAACACAATTGTTCTTTCTCCATTATCACTCCATTATCCTTTTTTTCATCCTTCTCTTTATTATTGACACCTATTCCATACACTTCTTCACGCGAACGTAGCAAATTAGGAATATCTTCATTCGATATTTCTACATTATTTTTATATACAACCCCCTCTGCGCCATCTACTTCAATTTGCATATTATATTCAAACTCCCCAGAAGAATTATAAAGTACAATTTGCCCGTCTGATTCAAATAAAACATTTATTGTAGCAGTTTTTGGGTAGACTATGTTTATCACAAAGACTAAACACAGCGAACTTACGATTACCAATATTATAAACTTACAACCGTATTTCTTAAGTGTTTTCCAAACCTTATCCTTTTTCATCTTTTTTCTATACTTATATAACAGCACTAAAAACAGAATAATTATAATTATAATGATAATGATAAATTCCACTCTTTCCCATCCGTCGCTACATATAGCATCTATCACCAATGACGATGCAATATAAATGTAAATCATTTGTAAATGGATTATTGTATTATCTACCAAACTTTGAAACCTAATATCTGATTTTTCGTCACATGATTGATAATCAGGATTTTTAAGATTATACCTCTGTAAATCTGTTACAATAAAGTCCAAAATATAAATTAGTATAATTAATGCACTGGCAACAATAATTGAAAATCCTCCTACTATCCACCAAAACAATACTCCTGTCTGCGGTACAACCAAAATTGTTTTTGCCAACAATTTCCAAGAAAAATTACATATTGCCCATACAGCAGCAACAATTACTAGTAATGCTGCAATTCTTGTGGATCTTCTTTGTTCCTCATCATTATCTTTACTCTTACCGATTGTTTCCTGTACCTCAGAATAAATATTTTTGGTATCCTGCTTTTTTTTAGCTGTTTTTTTCTTTCCCATAAGTTCTTCTCCTTCTGTTATTTAAATAAAATTGAAATATTATGTGATATATCAATATCCTTAAATGAAAAACTCAGTGCAAAATCAAAAGGTTTTCTA
>ULTW01002752.1_pt1 | contig 171870 bp, 148 predicted proteins | sample 1957961 | NCBI WGS metagenome assembly ULTW01 (sample SAMEA4835744, study PRJEB28245) | human gut metagenome | biome: gut microbiome; material: fecal sample | place: Denmark | collected 2008 | reverse complement strand
CGAAGGGCAAGAAGGTGTAACTGAGAAAACTTAGAGCAATCGGAATTTGCACGTTATGGAGGAAATTAGAATGAACATTAATGAATATCAGGAATTGGCAATGACTACTTTAAATCCTGAACTAAGTAAAAGAGACGTATTAATAAATAGTGTAATGGGATTATGTGGCGAATCAGGAGAAGCCATTGACATAGTAAAAAAATGGATGGCTCAAGGACATGAATTGGACAAGGAACATTTGGCAAAGGAACTTGGAGATGTAGCTTGGTATATTGCAGAAGCTGCGACAGCACTAGATATATCTCTTGAAGACATTTTTCAAGCAAATATTGATAAATTAAAGAGGCGATATCCAGATGGATTTGAAACAAAGAAATCTTTAGTGCGCCTAAAAGGAGATATATAAATTCCAGTTTGTCAATTACAGGTGACATTGAAAGAGTCAGCCCATTCAAGGTGCTGGCTCTTTCAAAAATTCCATTCTAATAAATTGCACGACAACTTAGAGTAAAAATGAATACCCATTAGCCAGAAATGAATAGAAAATGAATAAAAGAATGGTGTTTCGTATAATTATGAGCTAGTATGCATCAGACACACTTTTGTAAAAAGGGAGTTATTTTATTTATCTTGCGGCTATCACCAGCAGCACAGCTCCGATCATAATACCAAAGTCAGACACATTAAAGATGACATTTCTCAGCCTCTTATTTTTCACCCGGAAACCAAAATAATCAACCACATAGCCTCTTGTCAGGCGATCACACATATTGCTGAAGGCACCTCCCAAAAGCAGGGACAGTGCCCATTTCAGGAGCCGTTTTCCGTGTCTGCCGAGTGTCACGATAAATAGAAGCAGGCATAAAAGTGTGATCACCGCCGCTGTCAGTTTCACCAGCTCCTTTTTCTTCTCTCCCAGATTTAAAAAAGCACCGAAATTATGATATTTCGTCAAAAAGAGTTTTCCACCCAGAATTGGGATCCGTTCCTTTTGATCGATCAGATTTTCAACGAGATATTTGATAATGCCATCCCCGATAAAGAGGGTAAGTAGTATAATTATGTAAAACAAACTTTTCTCTCCTTTTCCCTGCTTTTGCAGAATCTGTTTCCTGACTTTTACCGCGCTTATATCTATCTGGTATCCTATCACAGTTCTCCCATAAATAAAATACTCTTCTTCACGAAACCGCCAGAAAAATCATGTCAGATTCTATTCCACAAGTGCATCAAAAATACCGGCAATATCCATCCTCCCGTAGCCCCACTGGCGGTTGGGATATTCCAGCGTTTTTTCACGTTCGGCGCCGCGGATAAAGTAATTCCGAATACCTTTACTGTTGATGACTGGATCCTTTCTCTCCACGATCGCCCATTGCATAAACTGTGCCGCCGCACCTGTCATAAGCCCGGTCGCAATGCTGCTGCCGCCTGACAGCCCCAGTGCAGTCTGCACGCGTACCCCCGCTACGGAAAGATCCGGTTTGATCAAGCCCTGTCTCTGAAAGCCGCGCCCGCTGTCAATCGAAAAGCTGTTATTGGAAGAATCATAATAGGTCAGGCTTATCGCATTTTCACAGTAGGACGGTTCTGTCATTGTGGTATAGGGATCCGGTCTCAGAAAATAGACCGGTTCATTCAGAAATGCTGTAATTGGAAGCCAGCTGTGAAAACGCGCAGTTCCTGCACTTCCCTGTGCATATACACGTATTGTCCAGATGCCAGCAAGCGGATTTTCAAAACGCAGATAGATAAGCTCCTCTCCGCTGTTCAGTTCTATCGGAATATAATCCACACTGACTTTTGAATTACTATATACAAAATCAAACTGCAGCGTCTGCCCGAAGCGAGCCGGTATCCGGCTGATCGTTTCCCCATCCGGCGATCGGAGCATGATCGTATAAACATTGGGAATTTCACCCCACAGCTCCATGGTAAATCCGCTGCTGCCTTCTGCGACACGTACTTCCACATCCTCATAGGGATTTTCAGCCTGCAGCATGATACCGCCTGCGTAGTGATGCGCCGCATTTCCTTCATTTCCGCCACCTATGACAATACAGTGATGCCTCTCCTGCGTCAGCGTATTCAGATATATGTTTAAGAAAGAATTACCGGTGTGATCTCCCATGTTGGTTCCCATTGTGATCCCGATGACAACCGGTTTATTTTCCTGCTGGCTGATATCATGAATATACTTCAGTGCCGCCACGATATCCGACTCGTCATAGGCATCTGCCGCTTCCGGTATTCTGTAATAAGTGCGCAGATATGACTTTGCCTGCCTGCATTTTACCATGATCAGTTCTGCCGAGGGCGCTGCTTTAGATGCCACGGAAGCAACCTTTGTACCATGTCCGTTTTCATCCGTCAATAAGAGCGGTACACTCTGGGCATTTTCGCGCTGACGCAGGTTTTCATTGATCTCTTCTTTTGAAAAAACAGTTCCGTAGGGAAGCCCTATAGGCGTCTGTCCGCTCTGCTGTGTCTGATCCCAGACAGAATGCAGCTTTGTCGTTCCATCTTCCTTTAAAAAGTCAGGGAACGTATATCTGATCCCTGTATCAATCAGCCCGATCAGTATTCCATTTCCGGTCAGACTGAGTGGTGGCTGCTGCACACGCAGGATACCACTGTCCTCATATGCACCTGCAAGCCGCTGCCCCTCCTGCTGCAGCCTGTATTCCCCATATACCGCATTTTCGCTCTGTTTTATGGTCGAAAAAAGCCCGGAAGTTTCCTCCCGGGCAGCAAGTCCGTAACATTTCGGAACAAAGGCATAGCGGTATTCTGAAGCACTGAGTGGCAGAAGATTCGTCCTGCTTACATACAAAATACCGAAATTCTCCTCGATCGGTACAAAGCAGTAGTCCACTCCATTCTGTTTTAACAGATCAAAATCTGCTATATAATCCACAAGCAGATTCAGATAATCCTCTGATACGATTTTTTCCCTGCAATCCATAGATGCCTCTCATGGCTTTTTTCTATTCTATGCCGGGAAGTGTCTCCGTACTACGGATTTCAATCTTCGGGCCGCCACAGCCCTCGATATATTCCTTCGTGATCGTCACGCGTCCTATATTTTCGTCTTTCGGGATCTCATACATAATATCAAGCATGAATTCCTCGATGATGGCACGCAGTGCCCTGGCTCCTGTATCCTTTTCCATTGCCTTTTCCGCGATCGCTTCGAGTGCACCGTCATCAAATTCAAGATCTACCTCGTCCAGGGCAAGCAGCTTCTGATACTGCTTCAGGATCGCATTTTTCGGCTCTTTTAAGATCTTGATATACATATCCTTGTCGAGCGCATCCAATGTATAAATGATCGGCAGTCTGCCAAGAAATTCCGGAATCATACCGAACTTCTTCAGATCCTCGATCGTTACCTTTTTGATCAGATCCTTGTCGTTATTAAATTTATCTTTCAGATCAGCTTCATAGCCGATGGACGTTTTTTTCATCAGACGCTGTTTGATGATATCATCCAGATCCGGGAATGCACCACCACAGATAAACAGAATATTTCTTGTATTGACTGTTGTAAGCGGTACCATCGCATTTTTGCTGTTTGCACCAACCGGCACTTCTACTTCTGCACCTTCTAGCAGCTTCAGCATACCCTGCTGTACGGATTCGCCGGATACATCACGGCTCGTTGTTTCCTTCTTCTTCGCGATCTTATCGATCTCATCAATGAAGATGATACCCATTTCCGCACGCTCCACATCATTATCTGCGGCAGCAAGCAGCTTGGAAACAACGCTCTCGATATCATCACCGATATAGCCCGCCTCTGTCAGGGAAGTGGCATCTGTGATCGCAAGCGGTACATCCAAAAGACGTGCAAGCGTTTTGACCAGATAGGTCTTACCGCAGCCTGTCGGCCCGATCATCAGCATATTGGACTTTTCGATCTCGATATCATCCATTGTATTGGTTGCCACACGTTTGTAGTGATTGTAAACCGCAACAGAAATAACCTTTTTGGCATAATCCTGTCCAACCACGAAATCATCCAGCTGTGCCTTGATCTTGTGTGGCGGTGGAATATTTTTGATATCCAGTACCGGTTCATTTTCCGCCTTCTTTTTTTTCTTCTTCAGCTTCTGCTTATTCGGAATACCACCGTCTCCCTGCAGATCTGCCAGATTGACGAAACTGATGTTTGGGAACTTTTTAGACAGATCAGAAAGGTCTGACTGGTTCATGGACTGCGCCAGCATGGATGGATCCAGCATCCCCTGGTAATCAAACTGACTGACAGCATCCATTGTCTTATGCATACAGTCATTGCAGACACAGATGTTATTCGGCAGTTTAAACTGCTTACCCGTTACGCTTTCCGGTCTGCGGCAGACAAAGCAGACATCCTCGTACGGGCTGTCATCCTCGTCGTCGTCCGCCTCCTCTTCCGTATCCTCTACGGTTCCTTCACAGGCTTCCCTGTTCTCATCAGCTACATTTTCAGGTTCGTCGCCATTTTGTACATCCTCACCGGGCTTCACTTCCCTGAAATCATTCGCTTCCGTTATTTTGCCTTCTTTTCCATCACAGGCAGGTGGATCCTGCTTTATCTTTTCATCAGTAACGGAAATCTCTTCTGTATCATCAAAATCCTCATCCGCCGTATCTGTCACGTCAAAATCTTCGGAAAATTCATCTTCTTCTGCTTCCGTTGTATTCCGGTATACCGCTTTTTTTCTGTCTTCTCCCTGAAAATCTTCATCAAAATCATCTTCTGAAATAATTTCCTTTTCTATCTTTTCTTTTTCGTCTTCTTCATCAAAGAAAACATCTTCATCATAATCAGACATTGTTTCTCTCCTTTATCATTTACTGATTTCCATCAAGCGTAACCTCTAAAATACGCTCCTGATAACCGCCGTCCACAGACATCATCACACCGATCTGTACGGATGTCCCCGCTTCCATGCTGTCAAGCAGTGCGGAAAGCCCCTCCATTGTTTCTACGGTTTCTCCGTCACAGCTTATGATGATATCCCCCTTCTTCAGTCCTGCCTTCTGTGCTGCGGTTCCTTCATATACTCTTGAAATATAAACGCCAACCGGAATTCCGTACATTTCCTGTACCTGGCTGTCTACATTCAGCCCGGAAATGCCCAGATAGCCCCGTTTATTCTGCTCTACCGGTGTTCTTGTCTGTTTATTCATCAGTTCGGCAATGATCGGCTTTGCCGTAGAGATCGGAATGGCATATCCCATGCCTTCCACCTTTGTTCCGGCGATCTTATTGGAATTGATCCCGATTACTTCACCGCTGACATTTAAAAGCGCACCGCCTGAATTACCCGGATTGATCGCTGCATCTGTCTGGATCAGTGCCTGCGTATTTCCATCTTCATCTACAGAATAATCTCTGTTCAAAGCACTGATCACACCCGTGGTCACGCTTTGCCCGTAACCGAGTGCATTCCCGATCGCGATCGCAGGCTCTCCGACCTTTAAGTTATCGGAATCTCCCAGTGTTGCAATCCTGATCGCACTCTTCGTTGCTGCGGACAGATCCGAAAGCTTTATGGCAATCACTGCCAAATCCGCATCTGCGTCTGTTCCCTTTACCACTGCATCATAGATGCTCTCATCAATAAATTGTACAGAAAGCGAAGTAGAATCCGCTACGACATGATTATTCGTCACAAGCAGAAGCTCTTCCTCGTTTTCTCCAACGATAAAACCGGATCCGCTTCCTGTTTCTTCCTGCCTGATCGCATAGCCCCAAAAATTTTCTGTCACGGAATACGTTCCGAAAATAGAGACTACCGACGGCATTACGGTATCAACAACATCAGTCACATCCGTCACAACAGCCTTTGTCATGCCTTCTGACTGTGCCACAGCAATGTCAGATTCCTCTTGCAGATCTGACATTGGCACATCCGTTGCCTGATCTGTTTCTACCGCATTTGCTGCGGCAGAAGCGTCCGGTTCAACAGCTGCAAAATCACCGGGCTGTTCTGTTGCAGCCGCTTTTCCCTGTATATCTGCTGCCACTACTCCTGAAATCTGCGGCATAAACTGTCCCACGCCCCAGATCATAAGTCCTGCGCAGAGTCCAAACAAAAGTCCGCTTCCAACCGTTGCCCAGAAACGACCCTTCTTTTTCTTTTTTGGTTTATCGGATAAATCAGGCTGATAGATATCTTCCTGTCTTACGTTCCATTCATCTTGTCCATACATAACACATTACCTCACTTTATGGGATAGATTTCTTCCAGTGTGTATAGTGTATCTCTGAAATGTGTTTATTTTGTGGAAACAGGCTTCTAATACAGATTTTTCCAGTAATTTCGGTCAGCAGTAAAGTGCAGGATCCACTTTTCTGGCAGCTTTCTGTAATGCTTGCCCAGAAGATAGCCCAGGTATTTACAACCGCTGATATAGATCAGCTTAAAGATCTGCAAGCCTTGTTTCTGCCCAATCAGATAACGGGCTGTTTTCTTTACCATTGAAATGCCTTCTCCCTCTGCGGGAACAGCGGCAAATACCTCAGGGTGATCCGCCTGTGATACACCCATATCAAAATTCCGGTGGAACTGCTGCACGCCTGTATAATTGTGTGAATGGTATACGCAGGCATCTGCCGCATAAGCAATGCTGTAGCCTGCCATGATCGCCTTGTGCGCATAGATCATATCCTCATTGAATATCGCATGATCCGGATAACCCCCAAGCCTGTCAAAGATATCTCTCTTATAGGCCGCACAGACATCCGAGCAGAAGAAGGTCTTGATCCCCAGCTTTTCGATATCCTCTTTTGATTTCATACAGGATGTATCCGGATAATTGTAATTTCTGGTAAACTGTTCTATCATACCGGCATCCGGATTGGCAAGCTGTCTGGCATAGCTGACTGCCACATTATCAGGGACAAGTGCTTTGACCAGATTTTCGATCAGATGCTCATCTTTCGGATACGCATCCATCGTCATCATCACAAAGATGTCTGCATCGGAATGCGCAACCGCGCGCGAACGTGTTGCCGCATGGTCAAATTCCCGCCTGGAAATATGTGTCACACATAAATTACAATATTCCTCCTCATAGCGTCTGCCATATATGATCTTTTCAAAGTACTTTTCTTCCGTATTGATAATCCGGATATGTGAAATTGGAAACGTCTGTTTATCCAAAAGTGCGATCAGCTCAAAAAAACGCTGATCCGGCTTATAAGTCGGTATAATTACGTCTACCGTCATAATTCTTTCCTTCTTTACGATAATTTTAAAAAAAGGAGCTTTTTTCAAAGCTCCTTTTTTATTTACTTATTTTCCTGTATCACTGTGTACCCTTGCCGCGATCGACTGTACCTCTCCGGAAGGCTGGTAATCACCGACATCACCAAATAAGAACTGATGCAGATTTAAAACATCCGCTGTCAGATCTGTACTCATAACACAGCTTGCGCCATGTACATCTCCCGTTGCACGGTACTGTTCTGCCGGGAAACCACCGGTCTCACCGATCGAATAGCTTGCCACATCTGTCAGAAGCTCTGTAATCTCTGTAAATGTCATGGAAGTAGAAATCTCTTCAAAGATCGTATTTGCTGCCTTATTCAGTGTTGCAATATTTGCTTTTTTCGCTTTATCCAGAATTGCCTGAATAACTTCTCTCTGACGCTCTGTACGCTTGAAGTCATCACCAGCGGTATAACGAATACGGCAGTAGGAAACAGCCTGAATACCGTCCAGTGTCTGCAAGCCTGTGGAAGTAACTTTGTTATACGATTTTCCAAGTGACTTGGAAGTTTCCACCTGATAGTTATTCAGATGGTTGATCTCACTTTCATCGACGTCGATCTCAACTCCGCCTAACGCATCGATCGTATCTGCAACACCTGCCCAGCCGACTGTCACATAATCCGTAATATTCAGATCAAGATTCATGTTCAGCATATTGATCGCCTGCAGAGGACCACCCTTTGCATAAGCGGAATTTGCTTTGTTATAGCTGTCATTACCGATATTCAGATACGTATCACGGTAGACGGAAACAAGCTTGACTTCCTTTGTTGTCTCATTAATGGAAGCAACAATGATCGTATCGGTTCTGTTGCCCTTGCCGAGTGACTTATCACGGGCATCCACACCAAACAGTGCTACATTACGATAACCGCTCATATGACCGCCCAGTCCTTCATTGGTGGCTATGTCACCGGCATTGATGTCATTTTCTCCGTCAATACCGTCATTGATCACAATATCATCTTCATTAATATCCTCATGATGGATCTTGCCATACAATACAACTACATATAATGCGATCAACATCAAAAGCAGTACAAAAACTTCAACAGCGATCAGGATGATCCTGTTGCGCTTTTTTTTCGCACGTTCCTCCTTTGTCATTCTCTTCTTTCCTGTCTTCTTTTTCGGATCTGTACTTCCCATTTCATTACTCCTTACTGTCACTTGTATTAGTATGCGTTTTTATTGACAAAACCTTTGAAAATGGTAAGGAATAAAATCTTGATATCCAGTCCCATTGTCCAGTTCTCAATATAGTATAAATCACAGTCAATACGTTTGCGGATCGAGGTATCTCCCCTGTATCCGTTTACCTGCGCCCAACCTGTCATGCCCGGTCTTACTTGATGCTTGATCATATAACGCGGTATCTCTTCTTTAAATTTTTCCACAAAAAACGGTCTTTCCGGTCTTGGTCCTACCAGACTCATATCACCAAGCAGCACATTGAAGAGCTGTGGCAGTTCATCTATGCTTGTCCTGCGGAGCACCCTTCCGACCTTCGTCACACGCGGATCGTCTCTGGTTGTCCACTCTTTCTTTTCCTCACTCGGCTTTTGCAGCTCCATCGTACGGAATTTGTACATCTGGAACGGCTTATTATGCAGTCCCACACGCTCCTGCTTAAAGATCACAGGACCTTCGCTCGTGCACTTGATAAGAAGCGCAGTAACAAGAAGTACCGGTGAAAAGATCACCAGTGCAATGGCACCGAATACAATATCAAAGGCCCTCTTTGCCACCATGTTTAACGTATTTGTCAATGGCACATGCCTGATATTGATCACAGGCAGTCCGTTCAGATCTTCCGTATACGGCTTACTCGGAATAACGCTGTTATAATCCGGAATGAACTTTGTATGCACACCGGATTTTTCGCACAGGTTAACAATTTCTTCCAATCGTCCGTAATTTTCCAATGCCAGCGTAACGGCAATTTCATCCAGCTTGTTCTCCGGCAGAATATAAAACAGATTATCAATCTGCCCGATCACCTTGATGCCTCTGTATTCCGTACCACGCGGGATCTTGTCATCCAGAATACCTCTGACAACATAGCCCCACTGCGGATTCTGTTTGATCCTGTCAATATAAAGCTCTGCCGCTCTTGAATAACCGACCAGCAGGATGTACTTCACATTATATCCCTTTTTACGCAGAATACGGAGCCATTTGTGGATCATGACACGAATCAGTGAATCCAGAAATATATTCAACACGTAGAAATAAAATAACATACTACGGGAGAAATCCGGCTGATTGATAATATACAATCCTGCGATCAGGAACAGCAGCCCCACCGTATTGGCTCGCATGACATTGTAAATGCCACGGCGCATGCTTGTCGCGCGCTTTGCGGTATAAAGCGATGTAATATAATATAAAAAGATATAAACCGGAACGATCAATATAAGTGCGCTGAAATATGTCTCCGGCGGCAACGCTTCATTCCCGGAATACAAAACCGGCAGATGACTGCGGAATTTCAAAAACCATGCCAGAACATATGCAATTACGATAATGATTGCGTCCAGCACGACATGCATCCGGTTAAACATTTTCTGATTATCCTTTATCATGGTTCTACCACCCAATCCATATACAATACGATATTTTACAATATTTACAACAAAAGGGCAACATTTTTATTCTTAAGAATCAATGAATCAACCGTCTGACAACGCCCGCATACAGCATTCCCTGTATTTTGCAGTACTGCCACAATCTACGCGCGGCAAACGGAATCTTATGCTTTCTGCCCTCTTTGGAGCAGGACAGCCGGATGCCCTTCCACAGTCCCCGCAGATAAAGAAGCCCAAATCCCTTTTTTATAAAGAAAAGAGTCTTGACCAGAAATCCCAAAAGCAAAAACGGCAGATTTAAAATCAGCTGCAAAAGCGGCATATTTTTATAGATCAGATAAATACTGTTGCGGGAGGAGAGATCCACCTTGAACGCGTTGTATCTCGATCCGCTTGCGCCGCTTCCCGCATGGTAAACGATCGCATCCGGGCAATAGCCGTTCTGATACCCAAATATCCTTGCACGATAACCGATATCGATATCCTCCAGATACGCAAAATGGTTTTCATCAAAATAGCCGATCTTTGCAAACACATCCCGCCGGTAGATCGCTGCACCGCCGCAGGCGGCAAAAATCTTTGACGGCTCTGTATACCACCCGCTGTCCATGCCTTTTCCTCTGGCAAATGCCCAGCCGAGTGCACAATAGAAATCACCTGCATCATCAATGATCTCAGGCTCTTTCATGGAAAGCATCTTGGCACTGATGCTGAAATAATCCGGCCGCATGTCCATGCTTTTTTCCAGATTTGCCACAAAACGGTCATCCACCACGGTATCGTTATTAAGCAGAAGCACATAAGGCGTTCTGCTGGCTCTGATCCCCTGATTGACTGCCTTGCAGAACCCAAGATTCTCTTCATTGGCGATCAGCTCCACCCACGGGAATTTCTCCGCCACAAGTTCTCTGCTCCCGTCCGAAGATCCATTATCCACGACGATCGTTGCAAACTCCGTTTCCTTGCAGCGGGAAAGGAAGGTCAGACAATCTTCCATATACTTTATACCGTTGTAATTTGGAATCACTACCGTTGTTTTGATCATATTATTGTTTACTCCCCGGCAGATATACGATCCTGCCCTGTTTCTGCTCAGCATCATTGCGAAATACAGTCTGCTGCAGCGGCGGATCTGTCACATCCACAGTCATGGATGCGCGATGCAGATAACCACTGTAATGTTTTTTCAGACCGGTAAATACATGTTCTCCGTATTTTGCGCCTTGCAGTGTGCCACTTTCCGCCACCCTGCCTCTTCTACACTCATTTGAGCAGACTGCCACAACATCCGGGCGCTGCGCAAAAATATCCTTCCAGTCGATCCGGTAAAAGCCCAGATGATTTGTATGACAGATCTCCGCCTGCCATCCGTTCTGCCTTGCAAAGTCCTCCAGTGCACGCTTTCCCGCCTCATAAGCATAGAGCTTACTCTGCGGATTGTCTGCGGTAGAACCAAGATGCGCCCGCCAGTGATAACAGATCTGCGGAATATGTGCGATTTTACGATCCATATATGCCTGCGGATAAAGAAGACGTCCTTCTGTATCCTTTGGTCCTTCCTTTCCGATCTCATATACAGTGCGGAGAAACAGATCATAATCCTGTGCACCGTCATAGTTGCTGCGAAACTGCAGCTTTCTCATAAGATCTGCACGGATCGCAGAAAAATGACAGATGTAATTATTGGAGAGCAGATAGTCCAGATTAAAATCCGGCTTCCAGTTCGGCTCAAACACGGTCGTTCCGGTCTGGTCGATCTTATCCTCATCGGTATATAAAAACAGATAGTCCTGCTCCTCAAGCCGCTGCATCATATAGGCAAGCGCATCCTTGCACAAAAGATCATCATGATCCAGAAGCCCGATATACTCTCCTGTTGCATGGGCAAGTGCTTCATTTGTATTATGGGATATTCCGGCATTTTCCTGCAGTCTGAAATAAGTCAGCCTGTCATCCCGGTACGTCTTTGCCACACGCTCCACCCGGTCTGATGCGGAAGCATCCGCCAGCACAAGCTGCAGCTTTTTGTAGCTCTGTCCCAGAACAGAGTCGATCATTTCGCGCAGATATGTTTCATCGGTCTCATACGCCGGTACTAAAATACTGAACGTATACGCTTTTTCCCATGTTCTGTTTTCTGCATCAGAAAATGCATCCATTTCCCAGCGTTCCCCAGGTGTTACCTGCCGCATATAAGATGCTGCCTGTCTGCCAGCCTGATCCATTCCTTTTTTATCTATTCTTTCAAGCACAGCCGTTATTGTATTTGCAATGCCATTTCGTTTCAGATAAGAAACGGTTCTTCGGATCTTACTCATAAGCCGCCTCCTGTCTTACTGTCTTACTCCCTTTCGCCTTCTTTTGGGTCAGCAGGCAGACAGAATAAAATAACACCGCATATCCGATCAGATAAACAGAATAATAATACATAAACAGTCTGGACGGTGCTGTCAGAAATACAAGCGGCACTTTCACAAGTGCGGTCAAAAGCAGAAACAATGGAAGCCATTTCTTACGGATCAATAAAATAACAGATGCTACAAGTAGTATCAGAACTGCCGGCAGTGCAGAGTATACCAGATCCGTCACTGCCAGCTTCTGTGTATAGTCTTTTTGTGTCCTTAATTCCAGCCCTTTAATAACAGCCGTTCTTGTTTTGTCAGAGATTGGGCTGCTCAGCGGATACTGCCGGAACGTGATATAATTCGGTACAGACTCTGTAAAGAGTTCCGTCGTATTTTCCAGAAGTCCTGTAGATGACACAAATGTCTCAAACCGTTCTTTCAGAAAAACAGCCGGATAACGCAGGATCAGTTTATAATATGCCTGCTTAAAAGAAGCGAACTCTTTGTCGGTATAGGATCTCTGGAAATCCGGGCGGCTCCAGAACAGATTGATCCCTGTCTTTCCTTCTCTTGCGCCTTCCAGTGTCACCTCCACACTGACAACCTTGTCAATTTCAGCAAGCAGTTGTCTGTCGACTGCAGTGTCTGTTTCATGCGCTGCCTCAACCAGTGGTACAAGCGGTAGTACAACGCTTGTCAGTTCATATTGGCTGCCACTTGTTATTTTTTCGCCCAGTTTTTGCGGTACGAATAAAATAACAGTACACATCAAATATAGTAATATCTGTTTCCGGTATTTCTTTCCTCTGCCCATCCAAAGAAGCAGCAGCGGGAAACAAACCACATAATAAATCGCTTCTGTCCGCCACACAGTCACAACTGCAGCAAGCACCGACAGATACCATGCAGGCATCGTATTCTTTTTCCAGTTAAAATACAGTTCTGTCAAAAGCCAGAGTTCCAAAAACGCATGCATACTGACACGCATCGGATACAGGTTCGAATCCAGTACCGGTAACAGTAAGAACGGAACAAGCATCAATAAATAACAGAGGCTTTTTTTCTTTTTTCCTACCTGCTCCGACTCTGCAGACAGGCAGAGTGTCACCAGTCTTGCAATGATCAGGGAGATACAGATGATCTGCACCAGGATCACGCCCGCCGGAAACGGAAACAGCATCAGAGCATATATATAAAATACGCTTGTTATATAATTCTGCCAAAAATGCGGAAAGAGCTGCACAGCACTCGTTAGGATTCCAAACTCATCCATACGCCAGATGCCCGGCCACGTCAGAAGCAAAAGAACAAGCATCAACAGGAAATACCCAAATGCCACTCTTTTGAATGTCTTATCTGCCTTTTTGCAAACATAAAAAATTCCCTGCCATACTGCGATCAGCAGGAAAAGGAACACAAGTTTTACACCACAGGTTTCAATCGATTTTACGATATTTTTCGCAGAGCTGAAGTCAAACACCACATACCGGAAGATAAAGTGGTCTGTCCAAAAGCTCAGGAGAAAATGAACGCAGGAAATCACCAGTGCTGTTTTATAAAGTTGTAAGCCCTTCTTTTCCTGCTTCATGGTCTCTCCTTTCTCATTCTTCTATCTCTCAGCCTTTATAGTGTTCGAGGAAGTAATTCAGTTCCTCCGGCGTTCCGAGTACATGCACCTTCTCAAAATCCACGATGGAAATGCGGACATCTCCGCCCTTGGAGATCAGGTAATTGTAAAGCGGTGCGACATATTTTTCACCCTTTTCCAGCTTTTCTTCGCTGGTATAGTATTCGTTATAAAGTTGTTCGTACAGTGCACAGGTCTTGAAATAATAAGCACCGAGTGTACAGTTGTCGGAAATACGTTCTTTTTCACGTACCTCTACGACTTTGCCGTTTGCATCCAGCTTTGCAAAGCTCCAGTGGTCGCCCGGTGCATGGAAACACGGAATGAAACCGTCTCCGGCGATCTGCTCCGTCTTCATTTCATAGGCTTCCACATACGTATCGATATTATAAATCATCAGGGCAGATTCCTTATCCCACACATCCTTCGCCAGCATGGCTGTGGTCGCCTGTCCGTCTGTCAGATAATCGATCCCGATCACCGTTACATTGGTGATACCGATCTTTTCACAGGAGCTGCGGATGAATTCCTCCGCATCGTCTTCTTTACGAACAACAAAGATATAGTCATTTTCCGGGTCTGCAAAGCCCTTCAGACTTTCCATTGACCAGTCAAATAAAGTTCTGCCATGCGCCTCGATCTGGTATTTGGGCACCTTGTAGCCCGCTTTGCGGAAACGGGAACCAAGTCCTGCCATTGTGATCACAACTGTCATTTTCATGTCATATCCTCCTACATTATCTCGCCGTCATGTGCCATCAGGGAAGCACCGTATACGTTCTGTGCTGCCAGAAGCTCTGCAAGCAGCTTGTTTTCCTGTGCTGTTTTGATCTCAATGATCAGATCCATGCCATCCTTACTGAGATTCCGTGATTTTACAACCGGGCGTTTTGCATACTGCCCTACGATCTGCATGATCCCAGCTTCCGCCTGTGCATCTTTGGCATTGACAACAAGCAGTACACTTGCTTTTCCCACCGGTGTCAGTTCCAGCAAAAACAATCCGATCGTCAGGACAAGTGACATGATCATACCGATCTTATACATTTCTGCGCCACAGATAATACCGATACTGATCGACCAGAATAAAAAGATCAGATCCATCGGATCTTTGATCGCCGTCCGGAATCTGACAATAGAAAGTGCACCGACCATACCGAGGGAGATCACAAGGTTAGACTGCATTGCCAAAATGATACTCGATGTGATGACCGCGATCATAAACAGCGCAATATTAAATGTCTTGGAATAAAAGGTCTTCTTTGTTGCCACATAATATACAATAAAAATATACAATGCCAGCGCACACGTTACCGCCAGTGTGACAAGGATCCTTACGGTTGTGATATCGCTTCCGCCAAAGCCCTCCAGAAAAGATTTTTTAAAGATGTTCGAAAAAGTGTTCATTGCCTGCCCTCTTTCTGCAAAGATAATATTTGGAAAAGGTCTCCTGTCTGAGCTTTCCCAGATCCAGCTGCTGTTTCAAAACCGCCGGAAGGTACTCATCATACTTGACCTCCAGCAAATGTTCTCCCGGTGGGAGCAGCGGTATTTTCTGCATTTCTTTCTCAAAAAAGTGGGAAAAATCCACAGAAGCCGCAATATTTTTATCAAATGTGATTCGCACATTTCCTCTTCTGTCCACATAGGGAATGCGGTCATATGCCACGATCACCTTAGGCTGCATCCGTCTTGTGCGCATCAGGAGCAAAAACTGTGCAAGGAGCGGTGGATAGCTTTCCAGATCCTTCTGATCGATCGGAAGCAGCTGCCCCCGGATCAGCATATCCGCCTGCTGACGGGATAGCGGAGCCGCATATTTCCGCGTCATACCGTTTTCTTTGATTTTTTTCTCCAGCTTGATCGAAGCATCACCGGCATTGTAAATACGGATCCTGTATTTTACACGCGGATCCGCGCCGGCTTCATTGCTGTAAAAGCTGCTATTGTGATAATCATCAAAATAAATGCTGCGGATATGGTAATACCCCTGCTCTCCCACATGGGCGTCCTTCGCGATCAGTGGCTCGAGCCGCATACCAAGCATCAGCAGATCTTTTTCATTCACACTGAACTTATATTCATGCCTGCTTTTTGCGATCGCCACGTTTTCACTCCTCTCCGCTTTACAAACCGTCTATCATACTGTCCATATATGCCATACGCTGCTTCGTAAATTCCGTCAGAAGCGACAGATCCGTAGAAGCATTGCCGCCCGGCCATCTTTCCATTTCCCGTGCCATGGCACCGGAACCGGTCAGCTCCTGCTGCAGGTGCTGTGCTCTTTCCAGCAGTGCCTCGGCCGTAAAGGCTTTTTCTTTCCAGTCTTCCCACTTTTCTTTTGCAAGTGCCCGTGCATGATCCGCATCCAGCGCGATCGCCCGGCAGCCCGGTTCAAACTGCACCTGCGTCCCGGTTTCCTCCAGCGTTTCTTCCGCATAATACTTGTTATCCGCATAAACCGCGCCAAAGGAGATATTCAGATCCCACGGGATAAAATAACCTCTGTAATTTCCATTTTCGTTCCGTGCTGCATAGTACACATTTTTATTACTGTTATCGAATCCACCGATTGCCTGAAAAAACAGCCAGTTATCCACAAGATTGGATAGGTTGACAAGCTGTCCGATCTGCCGTGAAAAAGTTTTATCATCTGCCTCGATACAGGCAGCCAGACGGCGCAGCGGTTCCCACTCTTCCTCTGTCCCAAGAACCTGATTTCCCTTCAGGTAAAAACCACCCCTGTAATCGATCTGGTTTAAATCGGGTAATCCGCCCAGAAAATCACTTTCCTGCCAGGCAGCGGCATATTTTTTCTTGTAAAGTCGCTCGGGCAGTGTATCATTACCTGCATTTGCAGACAGTCCAAGCTGCTTTCTGTCGATCGGATGCGTCAGCAGATACAAGCCGGTATAAGAATCATTGATCAGCACTTCCACATATTCGCCCTGCATGCCAAAATTTTTACCATAGGGATTGTCATAGGCGCCTGTTTCCTGCCACAGATCCATGCACAGCTTGTCACGCAGCCTTGTATTATCCGCATACAGGCTGTTTAAAATCCAGTCATCATCATTCCGGATGCCCAAAAGATTACAGTTCTTTTTCTCAAAGCTGCCATCCTTTTTCTTCTTTTTCAGCATAAGGCGAAGACTTTTCTTCTCGTATGCCAGACTTGTATTGCCTCTGAGCCTGCTTGTCGTATAACAGGTCGTGACCCAGTCGGTCTTCGTATTACTGTCATATAAGGAAAAAGCATACAACATTTCTCCTGCTTCCGTCATTTCCTCCGTGGACGTAAATGTCACAACAGGCAGTCCTGTCAGTTTCAAGGAATACGCAGCATACACATTTCCCTTTGCCGCCAGAAACGGGATCGCATGATTTTCCGCCATCAGAGTCTGCTTGTCTTCTTTGCCGAAATCTTCCAGAAACAGGACAGTCTCACCATTCTCTGCACGGATCTCCCCACTCTCCCATAAAGAATCCGATGCGGAAAGCGGCAGAAAAAAAGTCTTGCTGCCGTCATCATACGGAAGCTTTTCTCCGGCAAAGCAGAGAGAAAAACCTTCCAGCGTTTCCTGCTCCTGCATACGGGACGCAATCTTTTCCGCCTTGTGCTCCGTTACGGTCTGATAGGACAGTCCGCCGTCTTCCCTTTGCCAGATGCTATATGCAGTTATGAGTATAAGGAGCAGCATGCTGCCCCATATCAGAAACTTTCTCATAGGTTACTGATTCTGTGGACGGCTTTTCTTACAGATCTCATCCATTTCATCTACGCTGCAGCGCAGAAATTCATCCGGACGGATCGTTCTGTCATCTACATAAAAGCCCTTATGACCCGGCCATGGTTTTCCGTAAACAATCTCATCGTATGGAATATCCCATTTTTCCAGCCATGCCAGAAGCACCTTTGCGGTATTGGCATTGATCAGTCCGATGTTGCCATGATAGCTGTTCATGTTACGGGATGTAAACAGCACGATCTTCGCGCCTCCCGCCTTATATTCACGGATCTTATCGATCATTTCCGGGTAAGGAACCAGATCGATATACGCCTCCTCCTTTTTCTTGATCGGACACAGCGTACCGTCTATATCAAAACAAAATGTCAGATCTTCGTACATGTCTCTACCTCCTCTAAAATTCTGATCGCATTCATTAAAAAGCCAAATACTTTACCCGGCTGATCCATATGGTATGGCAGCATGGATAAAAACAGGCTTGCTTCATATAATCTGACTCTGACATAGTCAAAGCCGTTCTTTTCCAGATAGTTCTTAAATACTTCTATATACGGCGCAGCATCCGCATCAATGCTCAGATGGATCTTCATATCCCGGTCCATTGTGATGAGGTACAGACCGCTGTTAAAGAAATCATAGCAGCCGCAGATCGAATGGGACAGTTTTGCGAGATCATAGTACACATCTGTATACATATCTTCCTCATTGAGCGCACCCTTCGGATCGATCAGCTTCAGCAGATTTGCTTCTCTACTGTACAGGATGTTGGAAAAACACAGATCCCCATGTCCGATCGCAAGGGCATTTTCTGCCGGACGTGCTGCGATCTTCTCATACAGCCGCAGATATTTCTCTACCACCGCATCAATGCCTGCATAGTCTGTTCCCATGGAAAGCAGTGCATCGAACCGGCTGTAGGCAGGCAGCTTTTTCAGATCCGCCATACGTTCCTTCAGCTTCTCCACATAAAGGGCATCCGCAACCGCTTTCGCTTCCTTCTCGGAAACCTGTTTTCTGCCGCGGATGTTAATGAAGTAAAACAGCTTATCCAGAATATCGGAAAGCTCCTCCGTGCTGACCGCACCATGTACGAACCGGATCGCGATGTCGGTCATATGATAGCGTTCCATCGTATAGCTGGCACCGTTTGCATCCTCCCGGTAATCATATGGCATGACAAACCACATTTTCATATTGTCGGGCAATAAATAATAAAACTTATATTCAGATTTAATTTTTTCTATTTTTGTTGATTTCTTTGTTACTGTATAGGCATCGCCGGCAAGTGCGTTGAAAAATCTGGCATCAAAGCCACCGGTAATAAAGGTCAGGAAATGATTCAAGTCTGACAGATCCATAAATGCAGCTGTTTCTACCCGTTCTGCCAGTACATTCCGTTCCAAAAGCTGCTGTGCTTTCTTGTCGTATGTTTCCACATCAGGGAGCATCACTGCTGCAGGCTGATCGCCACAGTATACAGTGTAGCATTCATTCACATAAGCCGTCTTTGTCAGAAGCGTCTGGAACTGCGCAGTATCTGCCAGTCCAAAGTTGGAATACAGATAAAAAACTGCCCGCCCCTCTTGTATTTTTGTTAATTCTTCTTTTAACTTTTCGTTCTCTCGTTCATCACTGATCGAATACATGGAAACCACGTTTTTATTTTTCTCGATCTCCTCCCGCATTCTGTTTTTCAGTGTCACACGTTTAAAGATCGTATCTCCATAGGATTTATCTCCTGTAATGGACCGGATCTCTTTATTCGGTTTCAGACTGTCATCATAGATAACGATTACTTTCTTCATGCCCGTTCCTTTCTGTGATAGAGCAGATAGCTCACATAGCCGAGTATCGTCAGGATCAGAAGTGCAATCGCACCCATCCTTGTATATGTCTCCAGAAGACTGCTCTCTCCTTTTAACAGCACCGCTTCAATATAGGAAGCAAAATCACCCAATCCGAATGAAATATGCATCCATATAGATAACGCCCGCAATGTAATAATTTCAGCGCCCCAGCCAAGGAAGGAAGCTGCCACGATCAGTGCAGAACGTCCCGTGATCAGCTCATGGGTAAAGTCATACCAGGACTTTACAATATCCAGTCCACGCAGTGCCACCAGTGCCCGCCCGGATGTTTTCCGCATGATCAGATACCGGTTTAAGTACGTATAGCTCGCCGGAATTGCCAGATACACAAGCGCGATCACAAAAAGAGCTACCAGAAATACGATGGTGATCACGGAAATGCCCCCGCGCAGGATCAGATCCAGCGGCAGTAAAACGCAAAGAAGCGCAAGGGTATCAAAAAACCGGTCTACCAGAACGCTTAAAAAGCCTACCTGCCAGATTTTCGTGACCCGTGCGATCTCTTCAATACGATATAATTCGCCCAGCTTGAACGGAATGATTAAATTGATAAAGGTTGTCCGCAGGTAGAGCAGGATAAAACGTCCGAAGCTGATCCTGTGTTCCATCAGAACCAGATACAGGCGCAGCATTTTAAAGAAATGCACCGCTATAAACCCGACTGCGATCGTAAGTATGCAAATCATGATACGCTCCGTTTTCTTTTATGCCTGTGGCTCGCAGTCCGCAAGCTCTTCAATCTGTCTGCTCGTGTAGCTTTCTCTTACTACCTCACGGTATTCCTGTTTGATCTTCTCATGGTCAAACAGATAACCAAATGCCATTTTCAGGACTGTGACAGCCTGATTTACCATTTTTACATTGGATACCTGATCATCTTCTCTCCAGGAAACCGGATAAAAGATAATATCATGCTTGTAGTAATGAGATGCCAGGATCATGACATAATTGAACATCAGATTATCCGGGAACTTTTCAAAGAAGGAATCCTCCAGCATCTTTGTGCTGTACAGGTTCAGTCCGCTTCCCAGATCAAAGATCCTCTGCTTTGTGATAAACGCAAAAATAAAATCATATACCACATTTCCCAGTGTACGGAATGTGGAATAGCCTTTCAGTCTGGAGCCTTTCATAAATCTGGCACCCAGTACACAATCATGCTTCTGATAGATCTTCTTTTCCAGCATCGGGACAAAATCATGGATGTCTCCCTGATCGTCTCCGTGCAGCATGCAGACATAATCATAACCATGCTCCACTGCATAATGGAATGCCATTTTCTGTGAACCGCCCAGACCGTAATTGTCATCATTACGCATCAGCTTCACAGGCAGAGATGGATGCTCTGCAAGATACTCCATTACCACCTGTTCGGTATGATCCGTACTGCGGTTATTGACAACCAGGATTTCCTCAAAATAAGGAACTACCTCCTCGTCAAGCTGGTGCAGCACACGTACAATCTGTTTTTCACAGTTATATGCCGGTATAAAAAGCAGCATTCTGTCATTCATATGTTACCCTTCCTTCTGTTCCAAAAAGATCTTTCTCGTAATAAAATTATAAACCATCACAATAGCAGTCGCAACAATTTTGGCTGCTGCAGTCACTGTTGTCGGGCCGATCAGATTCTTCAGCCATGTCCAGTTTTCATACAGGACATCGATCGATACTTTGATGATCAGCTCATTGATCACAAGTCCGATCAGGCTCAGTATCGTGAAGATGATAAATTCTTTTTTTCTGTCCATGTCCTCTTTGCGGACAAATACATACTTCATGGACAGCAGATAATTCACAATAACAGATATCGTAAATCCAAAAAACGCGCCGACAAGTGCTGCGCTGCCTGTGGGCATACCTGCCACGCTTCGCAGAAGCGTGGACAGTCCCATAGTGATCAGAAAATCGATCAGAAAACAGACAACTCCAACAACGCCGAATTTTAATATCTGTTCTATTAGTTTTTTCATATCAGATAACTCCTATACTTCAGGAATCATAGCAAGTACTGCGTTCTTCAGTGCTTCCAGTTTTTCTTCGGAATCCTGCAGGGAATTACCCTTTACACCCATGTAGAACTTGATCTTAGGCTCTGTTCCGGACGGACGTGCACAACACCAGGAATCATTTTCCAGATCAAAATAAAGTACATTTGACTTCGGAAGACCTGTACTGCTCTTTTCGCCTGTTGCCATATCCGTTACAACATCTGCATCGTAGTCGCGTACCTTCAGTACCTTCAGACCTGCCAGTTCCTTTGCAGGATTTTTGCGGAGTGCAGCCATGATGTCTTTGATCGCCTGCGCGCCTGTGACACCCTTCATGGTGATCGTGTGCAGACCTTCCTTGAAATATCCGTACTCTTCGTAGATCTTCAGCATCTGATCCCAGAGTGTGATGCCGTTCTTCTTGCAGTATGCAGCCACTTCACACAGACACATAACAGCCACAACAGCATCCTTGTCCCTTGCATGTGTACCTGCCAGACAGCCGTAGCTTTCTTCCAGACCGAATACGTAGTTGTAAGTATGGTTCTGTTCAAACAGCTTGATCTGCTCGCCGATGTACTTAAAGCCTGTCAGTACTTCGATCTCTTTTACGTTATATGCCTTTGTCATGACATCTGCCATGTTGGTTGTAACAATCGTCTTAACAAGTGCTGGATTTTCAGGCATGGTACCTGTCTTTGTCTTTTCTCTTAACAGATATTCAGCGATCAGCATCCCTGACATGTTACCTGTAAAGGATACATATTCTCCGCTCTTTGTATCAAGTGCGTAAATGCCGAGGCGGTCAGCATCCGGATCTGTTGCCAGAATGATATCTGCGCCAACTTTTTTTGCAAGCTTGATTGCAAGCTCAAAAGCTGCAGGATCTTCCGGGTTCGGATAAGCCAGTGTTGTAAATTCAGGATCAGGAAGCTCCTGCTCCGGTACAACATATACATTCTTGAAGCCAAGCTCAGCTAAGACACGCTTGACCGGAACAAGTCCTGTACCGTGCAGTGGTGTGTAAACGATCTTGATCTCATCTGCTACTTCCTTAATGATCTCAGGATGTACGATCTGCTTTTTCAGCTCTACCATATATGCATCATCGATTTCTTTGCCGATAATCGTTAAAAGTCCCTGTGCCTTGGCATCTGCTTCAGACATTGTTTTTACTGTATGATAATCTGTGATCGCCTTTACCTCTGCAACAATCTCCACATCCTTCGGAGCTGTGATCTGCGCGCCGTCTTCCCAGTATACCTTATAGCCGTTGTATTCCGGCGGGTTATGGCTGGCCGTTACGACGATACCTGCTGTACATCCCAGCTTACGGACAGCAAAGGAAAGCTCCGGTGTCGGGCGAAGGGCATCGAATAAGTATGCCTTAATTCCGTTTGCATTCAGGCAGAGGGCTGCTTCCAATGCAAATTCCGGTGAAAATCTTCTGGAATCATATGCGATCGCCACGCCTTTTTCCTGACTGCCCTGCTTGATGATATAATTGGCAAGACCCTGTGTTGCTTTTCTGACCGTGTAGAAGTTCATACGATTTGTTCCTGCACCGATCACACCACGAAGGCCGCCTGTACCGAATTCGAGGTCACGATAGAAGCGATCTTCGATCTCTTCCTCATTGTTACGGATTGCCAAAAGCTCGTTTTTGGTATTCTGATCAAAATAATCATCCTCTAACCAAAAGTTGTAAGTTTCTCTGTAGCTCATTCTTTCTCCTCCTGCTATATGATAAATTTATTACTTTACTGTTTTGCCTTCTTCCAGTTCACGGTAAAATCGGAGTGATCCAGTGAGAAGTTCGGGTTATAATACGGATCGCCCTTTGCCAGCGCATCTGCCCATTTAACGCGGAACCGGTCTGATTCCTGCTGGTAACGCAGGGCTCTTTCGTCCTTTTTATCGCTGCCTCTTGATTTGGATTCATAATGATACAGCTCTGCAAACGGTGTGAAGATATTGAGAAGTCCTTTTTCCCTGACACGCAGGCAGAAATCCACGTCATTGAGTGCCACGGTAAAGCTCTCATCCAGTCCGCCCAGTTCTTCATAAAGTGCTTTGGAAACCATCATACAGGCACCTGTTACTGCTGTGACATCCTGTGCATAGCAGAGCCTGCCCATATAGCCAACATTAGCTTCTGGGATCCGGTAATGCGTGTGTCCGGCTGTGCGATGTGCGCCCAGTCCGATCACGATACCTGCATGCTGGATCGTTTTATCCGGATAGTACAGCTTGGCACCGACTACGCCGACATCCTTACGCATTGCATACATCAGAAGCTCTTCCATCCAGTCCGGGGTAATGACCTCCGTATCGTTGTTCAAAAGCAGCAGATATTCTCCCTTTGCATATTGTACACCGAAATTGTTGATTTTTGAATAGTTGAAATCACCTTTATATTCTACCACCTGCACACGCGGATGTCTGCTGATTTCTTCATAATAGGTTCTGATCTCTGCCGTTTCACTGTTATTTTCGACAATGACGATCTCATAATTGTCATATGTGGACAGATTGATGATCGATTCCACGCAACGGCTCAGATCGTCCACATGATCCTTATTCGGAATGATGATTGATACAAGCGGACGGCTTGTCAGCTCATATTTGATCCGGAAGATCGTTGCAAATGCCCTTGTGCTCTCAATTTCAAAGTTCCGGTAGCCAAGCTTTGTCAGATGATCGGCGACCGCGCCCTTTGCCGCATCGATCGCATAAGTCTTGGCATCGATAGAGGATGCCACACTTCCCTTGTGAGATCTCCAGTAATACAGGATCCGCGGTACATGCACGATATGCTTTGCCTTTGCTGTCAGGCGCAGTATCATGTCGTGATCCTGACTGCCGTCAAACTGGCTGCGGAACAGCTCGCCGCTCTCCAAAAGCTCTCTGCTGAACACGCTGAAATGGCAGATATAATTGTTGGCAAGCAGGTTATCCGGTGCAAAATCCGGCTTGAAATGCAGCGTGATCATATGATCGATGCTGTTTCCCTTAAAGGTTGCTTCATCACAGTAAATGTAATCCGCATCCTTTTCGCAGATCGCCTGCATATAAGCAAATAAAACGCACGGATGCAGCAGATCATCATGATCGAACAGTGCAATGTAATTTCCCGTCGCCATCTTATAGCATTCATTTGTATTGCCGGAAATTCCTTCGTTTTTGGCAAGCTTCTGATATTTGATCCTGCTGTCCTTCTGCCGGTATTCCTGACAGATCCTGCCGACAAAATCATGCGCATCATCGGAACCGTCCGCCAGGCAAAGCTCCCATTTACCGTAGGTCTGTGCGGTGACAGACTCGATCATTTCCCGCAGGAAACGCTCCGGTGTGTTATAGAGCGGCACAAGAATACTGAATGTCACATCCTTTGGGAAAACGGTTGTTTCCTCTTTTTTCCGTTCTGCCGCACTTGGAAAGCTGCCCGTTCCATGGATCCTGATCGCTTTCTTTTCCCTGTATTTGGACAGAAGCTTATGCGCAATGCCCTTGGGATTGCCGTGGCACAGGATCCGGTTCTTCGTTGCGATACAATAATTGATGACCACTCTGGCAGGCTTTGCAAGCTTCCAGAATATAGAACCCTTGATCTTGTCCAGCTTCCTGGTCAGATCCTCTACTTCCCTCTGGCTGGCTGAAAGGCGGTAAGCAAGCTGTTCGTTTTTTTCTTTTTCGCGCTCATATAAATCCTGATAATATTTTTCCAAATCCTCTGCCATACTTTAGTCCTCTTTATTTCCTTTCAGTCTGCGGAGCGGCTTTGTCAGTCTCCAGCTGGCTGAATTTTTCATATCCTCAAGCTGCTGTTGTCTGTTTTCATACAGAAAATGCAGACTGGCAAGCTCTTCTTTGATTTCTTTTTCCGCCGCACCGGACAACCTGATCTCCTCGATGCTGAGCAGGATCTGTCCGTCAGGCTCTGCGATCCGGATCGTCGCAGGCTCCTTCTCCTCAAATGTATATATGAGCCCGCACAAATGCATACCATTTGTCACAAAGCTCTGACTGCAGCCCAGTCTGAGCATACCCGGAAACGGAAGGCGCAGAGTGATCTCTCCTTCTTTTTCCGGCGTCAGCACAAGATGCCAGATAAAATTCTCATCTCTGCTTACAGACAGCTTCTCCTCGCTACCATCCGCGTATTGCACAGAAACCTGTATGTCTGAAAGCGCGGCCAGTTCTTCCTGCAGTTTTTCCTTTGCAAGCACCGGCTTTCCTTCTTTGTCATAGCTGTTTCTCAGTACCAGTGCACCATTTTGCACATACTGCTGAAAACCTGTCTCCATCTGCAGAAAGCTTTTCCGCATTTCCTTTGTAATGCCTGCTTTTTCATACAGACCTGCAAGGGCAGGCTGCTGATAGCAGGTTCTGTTCTTCGCTTCCAGATAAAAATACAGGAAACGGAATATCACAAACTCCAGCGGAACCGGGAAAGTAAATGTCCATTCATAATCTATGATCTGCGCGCTGTCATCAAGCAGAATATTCTGGCAGACCAGATCCACATCCGTGACCGGAAGCGTATGAAGCTGCAAAAGACCATCAGGCAGACTGCCAAATACCGCACGGAAATCCTCTGTTTCCGAAAACATACTCTGCCCCGGGAGATTCTTAAGCTGCTCTGCGAAAGAAAGCAGACAATCTGCCACCTCTTTGCTTTTGCCCTCTGCCAACCATTCATCTAGCTGCTGTTCTAAGCTTTTTCCCGCAACAAGTGCAAAACGCATGCTGCCTGTTTCTTTTTCTGCTGCCAGAATATGATTTACCTGCAACCTTCTATCCAATAGCGTTACGCCGGAAAACAACGCGTCCAGCTTTGCTTCCAGCTCTGTCATGCGGGCAATATGTGGGATTGCAGCCCCCGTCATTGCCTGCTTTTCCACATGATCCCGATAGAGAAGCGTCCTGATCTGTGCATCTTCTCTCCGCTCATTGGAAAACCGCACATAGACAGGCAGTTCTTCCTGAAGTTTAGAAAGTACCAGTGCATACGCATGGGCAAATACCGGATACAGATGCGCTTTTGTCAATGCATCCACCGCTTCCCGCTCTTCAAACAGTTCAAGCCGTGCCCTGTCGAAGTGATACCTGTTATCATCACATTCTCCCATGGACGGCAGGTGATCGTCCGAAAAAAGTGCCACAGGAAACGCCGTATTCGGATACGGGTAATACCATCTGCTCTGGAGCTTCATTCCTGTTTCTTTCACAGCCAGATCTAACTGCCTACGGATCTTTTCCGTCTGCTCAGCCTTTGAAAATGCCGGCCTGCCCTGCGCGAACAGGTGAATGCTGAGTGGATTGTCAAAATACAGGATCAGTCTGTCACAGCCGGAAAGCATTTCCGAAAGCTGCTCCGGGCTTGGCAGAGCAGTCAGTGCCACATAGCGGTTTCTGTCTCCATCCAGCATACGCATCAGATTGCCTGTTCTGTTTGTCCTTGCTCCCTCGTTCATTGCATCAGCCTTTCTCCACTGTGATCTCAGTGTTCATGTCAAAAAAGCCAACTGTGTTTTTATCTGAAATAACTGAAATGCCTACCAGATCATATAATCTGTGGTATACCTTAAATTCATCACCGACATAGCCTGTGCAGCCTAAAGAGATCAGATAGTCGCCGCCCTGCAGATCCATCTGCTGGCTGTACGTCACGATCCTTGTCTCGCCCTTCTCTACAACGCCGGTCTCAACCCGTTCAAACATCGTATTGGTGCCTGTGATATCAGTTCCCTGCGGATTTTTGATCGTAAAAGTAAAGATCGGATTTTTCACCGTATCGTTAAAATACAGCTTCGCCTTTACCTGGAATCTGGAACCCTTCTGGATAATATTGCTGAAGCTGCCATACTGGTCGATGATCGCAAAGTCAACGATCTCCGCCTGTCTCTCGCCGTAATCGATCACATTGTCATTGATCTCAAAATGATGCTTCCATGCATCTGCATCGCCCGTCTCCAGCGTCAGCTTGCTTTTCCCGGAAATATCCTCAAGCGTATCCACATCCAGCTGGTTGACAAGCAGCTTTTTATACATGTTGATCATGTCCTTCGGATTGCCTTCTGCCAGCTTCACACCCTGATTGAGCAGGATGACTCTGTCACAGTACTTGGCAATGCTGCTTAAGTCATGGCTGACAAACAGGATCGTCTTACCCATCTGCTGAAATTCCTCAAACTTGTGGAAGCATTTCATCTGGAAAAAGACGTCTCCGACAGAAAGTGCCTCATCGACGATCAAAATCTCCGGCTCGATATTGATGGCAACCGCAAATGCCAGACGGACAAACATACCGGAGCTGTATGTCTTGACCGGCTGGTATACAAAATCACCGATATCCGCAAAATCAAGGATATCCTGCAGTCTGGCATCAATCTCTGCCTCCGTGAAGCCGATCATGGTACCATTCAGATAAATGTTTTCAATGCCGGTGTATTCCATATTAAACCCGGCGCCAAGCTCAAGCAGTGCGGATATTCTGCCGTTGACCTTCACATCACCGCTTGTTTTGGAAAGGACACCGGTAATGATCTTCAGGATCGTGGATTTACCGGAACCATTTGTACCGATAATACCAACGCTCTCTCCCTTTTTGATCGTCAGATCCACATGCTTTAAGGCATAATGCTCCTTAAATTGTTTTTTCCGGGAAAGACCGAGCGATTCCTTCAAACGGTCGGTCGGTTTGTTATAAAGCTTGTATACCTTACACAGATCCGTCACCTCAATGACAGTTTCCGCATTATCATTTCTTTCTTCGGTTTGTTTCTGTTTTTCTTCCATCTGCCTGCTCCTTCGGTCATCAGAGTACATCTGCAAAATGTGGTTTCAGTCGTTTAAAGACAAAAGTGCCAAATGCAAATAATAAAAGCGTCACTGCCCAGAAGTAGATCGTCATACCTGTATCCTGCCAGAAAAATCTGTGGTCAAATAAAGACTCTCTGTATCCGGTCACGATATAATACAGCGGATTTAACTTAAACAAAACAGCAATCTTATGCCCTTCCACTCTTGTGAAAGACCACATGATCGGTGTTGCCCACATACCGATCTGCAGTGCGATCGCAACGATCTGGGACAGATCCCGGAAAAAGACAACCACAGAACATAAGGTGTAGCTCATTGCCAGCACAAGCACAAACATACAGAAGCTGTAGTAAATGAGCTGCAGCAGATACAAAGACGGCGGATAACCGTAGATCAGATAGATCACCAGCAGAACACCGACAAAAAATACATGGATAAAGCAGGCTGCCAGTATTTTGATCAGCGGCAGTATGCTGATCTTAAACACAACCTTTTTCACGAGATAATTATATTCGATCAGGGCATTGGTCGAGCTCGATACTGCCTCTGAAAAGAAGAACCACGGTACAAGGCCGCTTGTCAGATAAACAACAAAAGGAACCTCCACACCTGATTTGAACATCTCAGCCTTTGCACTGAAGCCCTTTTCAAATACGAGCCAGTATACCAGTATGGTAATGACCGGCTGTACAAAAGCCCAGATAATGCCAAGGTAGGAACCGGCATATTTTGTTTTAAAGTCATTTTTTGCAAGCTTCCAGATCAGCTTTCTGCTCTGCCACAATTCTACCGGCAGAGAAACCAGCTTATTGAGAAATTGTTTCATCTGTTTTCTTCTCTCCTAAGTCTCTTCTTTTCTCCCTGTTTGAAACAAAAACATACTATTTAATCATACCATACAATGCCATAATTGGCAAACTGCGCCGCTAGTAAAACCGCACACTGTGCCCTTCGCTGCTGTAGGATATGATCTTTGCCCCTATTTTCTCCATCAATGCCTTGTAATGCGGTGTCGTATAATAGCTTTCCAGTCCGGTTTCTTTGTTTTTATTTTCCATCAGCCAGTCCGGTGCATCGAAAAAAGCTTTCCGCGGCGCAACAGCTTCATAGAAATAATCCGGCATCAGGCTGTTTCCATGATGTGCCATCTGGACAAAATCTGACTTGACATCTTCCGGATATGTGGCAAGGATCGTATCTGCGATCTCGCAGCCTATTTTGCTGCCTGCTCCCGTATCCGGGTACAATGCACGATTATCTGCATTATTGTCCCCGATATCGCCGAGAAACAGCATACTTCTTTTCTGCCCGCTCAGTTTGAATACCATGGAACCGTCATTTAACACATTCGTGCTTTCAGACAGGATCTCAGGTGTTCCGGTATATAAGACTTTCATATGCAGACCGATCACATCCAGTTCATCACCTGCGGAAAGATATGTCACATTATCATGTCCTTTAAGTCCCTGCAGCAGATAATCGACTGTATCCACGCGGATCCCCTGTAAGCGGATCGCATCCAGATCAAGCTGTCCCAGCAGGATCCGGTCAATCTCGATCTCCGTTTTATCCCATTCCGCCGCCAGAATGGAACAGAGCACACCGCAGTGGTCGTCATGCGGATGGGTGATGATCCAGGCATCTACCTTACCACCTTTTTCCTTAATGACATTAACAAGCTCCTCGCTCTGCCATGCGCGCCCACCGTCTACCACAACAAGACCGCCGTCCGTACTTTCGATCGTGTAGCTCATACACTGATAGCCTTCCGGATCCTGATACTGCGTCACGGTATACTTGGTCGGCAGATCATATTTATATACCCGATAGTTTTCCGTCTGTCCGATCAGCCGGATATCATAGGCATTGATGTCACCGGTCAGCTCCTGCCAGCTTCCGAGCACCAGATAACTGAACCGTTTTTTTCGCATGCCCTTTATAACTGTTTTTACCGGAATCTCGCTCACGTCCATCGTCAGAAGAGAGGCAACGGTATTCCATTTCTTTTTGTTATAATTACCAAATTCCTTCCGGACATACCAAAGCTCTATATTGGCATTATACATGCGGATATCTTCCGCAAGCGGCTCTGTCACAAGTGCCCGCGGAGACTGCACACCCTGTCTGTTCGGCACTATTTTGGCATCTGCGGGAAGTCCTTCAAAATCACGCATGATGATATTGCTGACTTCAATTGCATCCTGACTGATTTTTTCCATGTTTTCTGCCTTTTTGTACTCCGTTGTCGTAAAAACGCTGTTTCCGCACAACAGAAGCAGGATCAGACACGGCAGGATCAGCTTTTTGGAATGCTGCATGAAAACCGAAGCGGTCAGTGCCACCATGACAGGCGAAAGCAGCAGCCAGAAAAATCGTTCATAGACATCCATATTTCCTGTTTTATCTATGACATACAAAGACAGAGGATTCAGCATAAAAATACAGGCAATACCAAGATACCAGACATACACCTTCATCATACGGCTTTTTTCTTTATAAACGCACCAGAATAAAAAGGCACATAAAAATAAAATGCCGATAGATCCCAGTCCAAAATACACATCTGTTTTTTCTTTTAAATCTGTCAGAAGCTGTACCACTGTCATATATTTGTCCTTTCTCCCGATTCTTCACTGCTAAAATACTTTCTGTCCGCCCATAAGCGGTCGATTTATTGTGGATCTGCATGACCATCTCATTACAAAAGATAGAGAACCGCCAGTGCTGCTTCAGGCAGGCAGCAAAGCACAGCCGGCAGGATTCCCTGCCATTTTCTGTATACGATCGACATGGCAAGCACCAGACAGCCCAGCAGAAACGGTGCCAAATACAGTCCTGTTTCTCCCATGAAGCTGCAGGCAAGCATGCCCGCTGCCAGCAAGATCCAGCAGCTCAGCCGTTCTCTGCGCGTATAAACCTGTTTTTCATAGGTTGCTTCCAGTGCCAGACAGCCAAAATACCAGATATAAGGAATGCCCAGTGCCACAAACATTCCCTTTCCCTGCCAGATCCGTGTGACAAGAAAATTTTCCGGGCTGAACACATAGTAATTCCCGATCATATGAAGCAGGGCAAGACAGCACAAAAACTTACCACCCGCCTGCTGTTTTCCTTCTTTTTGCAACATCCTCTTTCCGAGCTGGTAATACAGACCGTATGCAAGCGGCATGTAAAACAGCGGAAACAGATTATGTGTGATCACCAGATGATGCAACCCGTCCGATAATAAAGACAATGTTGCCTGATAAATCGGCAGCGCGGAAAGCACATACCGTCTAGAGATCGCTTTTGTCATCAGTCCGTTATAAGCATCCTTCTGCAGTACATAATCATAGCTCAGACTCATGGAAGAAAGTCCGGAATAAAATGCATCATCCTTATCCGGTGTTGCCATCCACAAAATGGCAAAAATCTGTATGACGATCAGCAAGATACCGATCACCAAAAACGGATCAATGCTTTTGAAATCGATACCTTTTTTCTGCAGTGCTGCCCGCCTGCCAAGCCTGCGGTAAGAAACACGCAGTACGCCGGCAAAAGCCAGCAGCACGGATACCAGTATAAAAAGCAGGCTCAAAAGCCGGAAGCTTCCGTTTTTCAGCTGAAAGCCGACTTCCAGTATTTCATATACCGCATACGATATCATAAGCCCCGCTACGGTGCGGAGTATCGTCACATTTCCCACATCCTTCTGTCCGTCCACAAACAGACAGCCGATCAGATACGGTATCACGCACATATAACAAAAACAAAGTAAAACTTGTATCACGATCATGTTCTCATCCTCTTATTGCAAAGAAAATAGCATCAGTTCCCCGGTCTGTCCCACGAACCGATAACCGAGGGAGGTAAAAATCTCTTCTGCATCGAAATCAGTTCCCTGCTGCTTTGGATCGTACACCACCACATATCTGCAATCGATCTGCGGATACAAGTGCAGACAGTTTGCAAGTGCGCCAAGCTGTTCATCCTTATTGATGAGCAGGCTGTCCTTTGCCTCGTAGGAACTGTAGCCCTGATACAGTGTCTGCAGCTGCCCACTGTAAGCATCCGGGGAAGCTGCGATATCTTTTCCGTAGATTGGCTGCAGCCTGCCACTGTAGATCCGGCTCTTTGCCATCAGCGCAGACGGTCCCCAGAAGGTAACGGCATCTGCATCCCCCGCATCTGCCAGCATCAGATCATACGCTTCTTTTTCCTGCTCCCGGTAGCAGCCCTGCACAGGCATCCTGCTGCCTGCCTGCGTATAGACAAGCGTGCCCGAAAAAACAAACAGAATCACCATTCCCAGTTCAAACAGCGGCAGTATTTTCTTTCTGTACACTCTGATCTTCTGCCAGGCAAGCGCCAAAGCCAGACAAAGAACAGGCACGACAAGCTCGATATGACTGACCTTATAGTAGGTTTTTTCCATACCACCATAGTCTGCAAACAGTCGGTACGCCAGCGGGCAGGCAAAAACAAGATAGGTCAGAAATCCGTATAACACAAGCCATCTGCCATCCTCCTGTTTTTTCTGTACAAACAGAAAAATATACAGCAGAAATAACGCAACCAGAAACAGCCCCCAGTATTTGTCTTCCAGCTTCATAAAATACAGCATGATATCCATCAGGCATCCCCCCCTTTCTCATCCTTTTTCCTATCTGCCACACGGTCAGTCAGAAAAAGAAAGATTTTCACAAGGAAAAGAAGCAGAAGCGCCGCCACACCGACAAGGAAACTTTCCCTGCCTCCCAACACATACGAAAGCACCAGAAGAAGAAGCAGCATCACGCCTGCTATTCCTTTCTGTTTTCCCGTCTTTCCGGTTCCATATACAAACACCGGCAGCAGACAAAGTACCAGATGATCTGAAAGGACACTGCCTTCATATACGGCAAATAACACGCCATAGCTCGTATTCATATAAGCACTTGCCCCACAGATCGTCGCAAGCGCAAAAAACAACAGATAAACCGGCAGATTTTCATTTTTCACAGGCAGTACAGTAAACAATGCTGCCATTGCCAGAAAAATCAAAAGCAATAAAAACGGCGGCAGATACTGTAGCAAAAGCTGCGCAGGTGTCAGAGAAAACCCTCTGCACAGACAGGCATACAAAACCGGAAGCACATTACCACGCAACGGCAAGTCGTCCGCAGCTCCGGTCAGTGCGTTGAAACCGGAAAGCTGCCCTGTAAAGAGAATCGTCTGTACCCGCTCCGGTGTATCGTAATAAGACTCCAGCGTAAAACCTTTCAGATAATAGGAAGCACAGATTGCCAGAAATGCAATGAGCAGAAAAACAATCTGCTTTCCGCCTTTCTCTTTCCATACAAACTGCCTTGCGGTAAACCGGCGATAGGAAGGCAGCACAAAAAGCAACACACCAAGTCCCATGACTGCAAGCACAAGACAGGCAAATAACCGATAAACCGTAGTAAAGCTCTGCAAAAACACACTACTGCCGGCACAGCACATCCAGAAAACCGCACCCAGAAGCACAGGATGCAGATGCCTGTTTTCTTTTTCTTCTTTTGTAATATACTGCAGCACATTTCCCGTCAGGAAACAAAGCAGCAATAAAAATGGCAGGATCAGCCAGTTTCCCATATTTTCTCTCCTATTTTCTGTCCTTTGCAAAATAAACGGTCAGTGGTCCGTCTGTCACGGGCAATACTGTATCAAAATAGTTTTCCACAAATCCCTTCAACGGCTCCTCGTCCAGCAATACGGAAAAATCCGCACCGTATTCCCGGTCTACAAAAAGCACCGTCGGTATTTTTTCAGGATACATCCTGTAGTATGTCATAAGCTGATCGGAAAATGCCGGTGTGGAGATCGTATTACCGGTCGCGATCTGTCCCTTTTGAAGCACACTGTACAAAAACATGTCACAGCCTATATACAGCAGCCTGTCTTCTGCTCCCACATATTTCTGCAATGCTGCATATTTGGCTTCATATTGCGCAGCATCAAATTCGCCCAGATAGATGCCCGAAAGAACACCCGTCTCGGTCTTTACATACGTGTCAAAAATGTTTTTCCGCTGTGTGGAAGTAAACCGGACAAGCAGGATACGCGCCGCAAGAAGCTGCAGCAGCAAGGCAGCCAGCAGCACCGCATACGCCAGATAGGCTTTCCGCGGCTTCTCTCCTGCTCCGATCACTCTGCCGATCAGAAGAAGCCCCGTCAGAACGCCCGGCAGCAGGAAGCTGACCGAATATTCCGCCGTCAGATTGGAAGTCGTCAGGACAGCCAGAAGTGCTGCTGCCGAAAACAAAACACCTCCATAAAAGAGCTGTCTGTCTTCTTCTGTCTTATCAAATGCCGCATAAGCATACCAGCCGATCACAAACAACTGGCAGACAATCGGGTAAAAGACCATAAAATCCACACTCTGTATTGTATGAAACTGGATCATCATCCAGACTGCCTGCAGCAGGAGCAGGACATCCATAAAAACAGATGCATGCGCGTTCTTTTTATCCAGAACAGGCCTGCCCACCTGACAAAGCACAATAAAACCGGCTGTCACATACAGTATCCGGGCAAGATGCACCAGATGATCCTTTGCCATTGCCACAAGAGACTGTTTATGGGATGCATCACTTAAGACATTCGGAATATTCTGCAGAACCTGCGTGATTCCGCCGCCACGGACACAAATGTACAGCAAAAAACACACGCCCGCCAGAAAACAGGTCAAGGCAAACAGAAAGCTTTCTTTCCGGTTTTCCTTCGCATACACAAAAAAAAGCACCTGCAGATACAGAAACAACAGCACTGCAGTCGGATAGCACAAAACCGCCATGCTCATAAAAAGTCCTGACAGGATAAGATACCTTTTTTTCTTATGCTGCATATAACTGAGCGTGCAAAGGATGAGTGCCATCATCATCCAGTAATAAATGCTCGTAAATTCCGGCGACTGGATGTGCTTCGGTGTAAAATTCAGATACAGAATTGCACAGATTCCGGCCAGAAACGGCTGATACCGGCGCAGAACGCAATAACACCAGACGGAAAGAAGCGCCTGCACAAGCACCCCCATAAAGCGCATAAAAACAAGAGCACCATCCAGATTTCCGGCGATGCTCTTATAAATCCATACAAGAGGGGCATACAAAAAAGCCGACATCTGATGCGGTTCCCAAAGATCAATGAACATCCGCTCACCACCGGCGATCCGGACCGCCATGGTAAATGCATAGGATTCATCAATATCCGCACTCACATATACACTCTTCCATATTCCGATCAGTGACAGGAGTATGCAAACTGCAAACAAAATTCCTGCCCACACTCTGTTCTTCTTCATGTATGATGTTTGCTCCTTAATAATCCATATAACTTACGTTAAAATCAACCAATGTGGAAATACCGTCAACCGTTCCGGCGGAAGTATACTGCCACATATCATACGTCCCCTGATAGGACGGTTTGCCGGAATACTGCGCCAGCCAGACAGAATACGGCGACAGCTTCTGTGCATCCAGCTTCCCGGTCAGCCAGTTTTTACTTGCATAAACACCCGCTGTATAGCCGGCATTTTCAATCGTTTCACAAAACGCAGTGCAGACAGCAGTTCTTGTTTCCACATCAAGACCGTCTGCCCTTCCGTTTCCACCCGCTCCTTCTGTATCGATATACAGTGGGAACGATATTTTATACTGATTACACAGCATCAGAACCATACTGGCCTCTTCCACCGCTTCCACCGGTGTTGTTGCCTGTGTAAAGAAATAAACACCGACACGGACACCTGCTTCTGTTGCATTTTTGATATTCTTTTCAAAATAAGGATCTTCCACCAGTGCACCGGTGCTCGCACCACGATATCCACAACGGATGATGGCATATTCCACACCTGCTGCCTTTACCTTCTGCCAGTCGATCTCCTTATTCCATTTCGAAACGTCAATCCCGAAAACAGACGCTCCGTCTGCCAGTCTGACATTTGTTTCTGTTCCGTCCGCATCTTCTTCCGCTTCCCGGACACCGGTATCTTCCACGGCAGGATCTACCTCATCCTCTGTCTTTACAAGAAAAGAGATATCCTGCAGCACCGTATAAGAAACAGATTCACTGACAGAAGCCGAAAGTGCTGTATCGGGCACTGCATAACCATCTACCGGATTTAAGGAAACCGCATACTCGCCTGCGACAAGATCTGTCAGATACAGCATACCATCCTGATCTTCATCTTCATATGTCTGCGTCTGGGCACCGTCTTTTGCAATCCGGAACGTAAACTGCTGACCGCTGACCGGATTTCCGTTGCCGTCCACCACAAAAATACGAAGATCCTTCTGTGTACTGGAAGCCTGCAGAGACAGTACTTTTGACTGATCTGCTTCCTCCGGCTCCACATCAAAAAAATCCGGATCCTGCAGAAAGGCTGTCGGATCCTTATCGGGATTCAGCTGATACCGGGCATAAATACCATTCTGCGCCTCTGCACTCTCCTGCTGCATGCTTGTCACCTGTATGCCTGTAGTCGCCGGTTTCTCCCGGTTGATCAGATATACCGTACCTAAAATCAGCAGTACGATAACGGAAACGCAGGCTATCACCTGCGCTTTCAGTTTAGAGTCCATTTGCAACCTCTACTAAATATTTCCCGTAATTTGTCTTCATCAGCGGCTGCGCCAGTGCAAGCAGCTGCTCTTTATCTATAAATCCACGTTTATAAGCAATCTCTTCAATACAGGAGATGTAAAGTCCCTGTCTCTTCTGGAAAGCTGCCACGAAATCAGCCGCATCTAAAAGAGAATCATGGTTTCCCGTATCCAGCCATGCAAAGCCGCGTCCCAGTGTTTCTACCTGCAAAGTGCCGCGGGAAAGATATTCATTGTTGATGCTTGTGATCTCGATCTCACCACGGGCAGACGGTTTTACATTTGCCGCGATCTCCACAACATCATTATCATAGAAATACAGACCCGGAACCGCATAATTGCTCTTTGGCTGATCCGGCTTTTCCTCGATGGAAAGTGCCTTGCCGTTTTCATCAAATTCTACAACGCCGTATTCTCTCGGATCTCTGACATAATAGCCAAAGATCGTAGCACCCTTTTCCTTCTGTACGCGCTCGGAAACATTTCTGAGCACGCGGGAAAAGCTCTGTCCGTAGAAAATATTGTCACCAAGCACAAGCGCAACGCTGTCGTCTCCGATAAAATCCGCCCCGATGATAAAGGCATCTGCCAGTCCTCTCGGCTGCTCCTGCACGGCATAAGAAAACTGCATGCCAAGCTGCTCGCCACTGCCAAATAAATCCTTAAATACAGGCAGATCACGTGGTGTGGAAATGATCAGTACCTCACGGATGCCTGCCAGCATCAGTGTGGATAACGGATAATAGATCATCGGTTTGTCATAAACCGGCATGATCTGCTTGGAAATTGCTTTTGTCAGTGGATAAAGGCGTGTACCGGATCCACCTGCCAGAATAATACCCTTCATATTTTATTCTCCTTTGTACATCTCCTGATAGTACTTCTGATAATCACCGCTTGTTACGTTCTTCATCCAGTCTTCATGCTCAAAGAACCATTTGATCGTCTTCTTGATGCCTTCCTTGAACATTGTCTCTGGCTCCCAGCCGATCTCTGCCTTGATCTTGTCAGGTGCGATCGCATAGCGTCTGTCATGTCCCTTACGATCTTCCACATAGGTGATCAGGTCATTGGATACCAGCTTCTTTCTCGGATCGGAATCAGGCAGCATTTCCTGCAGTGTGTCGATGATGATATGGATGATCTCGATATTCTGCTTTTCATTATGACCGCCGACATTATAAGTTTCAAACAGACGGCCTTTTTCCTGTACCATATCAATGGCTTTTGCGTGATCCTCTACATATAACCAGTCACGGACATTTTTACCGTCGCCGTATACCGGAAGCTTCTTGCCCTGCAGTGCATTGTTGATGATCAGCGGGATCAGCTTCTCCGGGAACTGGTAAGGACCATAGTTATTGGAGCAGTTTGTAATATTTGCCGGGAATTTGTATGTGTCCATATATGCTTTTACAAGCATATCAGAGCTTGCCTTACTTGCGGAATATGGGCTGTGCGGTGCGTAAGGGGTTGTCTCATAGAAATAACCGCCGTCCTCACTTAAAGAACCGTATACTTCATCTGTGGATACATGCAGGAATTTCTTTCCTTCCTTGAAAGAACCGTCCGGCAGTTCCCACGCTGCTTTTGCACAGTTCAGCATAACGGCTGTACCGAGTACGTTTGTCTGTACAAAGATCTCCGGGTTGCGGATACTTCTGTCTACATGGCTCTCCGCTGCGAAATGTACCACGCGGTCGATGTCATTTTCCGCAAAGATCTTGGAGATGGCTTCTTTATCGCAGATATCAGCCTTTACAAACGTGTAATTCTCTCTGTTTTCGATATCCTTTAAGTTCTCCAGATTGCCTGCATATGTCAAAGCATCCACGTTGATGATGCGGATCTCATTGTCATATTTTTTGAACATATAATGAATATAATTGGATCCGATAAAGCCGGCTCCTCCTGTTACAAGGTATGTTCTCATTTTATTCCCTCCTGTTATTTCGTACGTTTCTGTACCATAGTTAATTATATTTTAATACATCTTTATAAAAAATGCATTATTTATTTATTACATTCTTTTGCCTGTTCCTGTCATAATCCGTCGACCGGTTCTCCTTGACGTTTTGATACCATGCCATCACAATAAAAAGTATCCCTAAACAAAGGAGAACTGCCATGTTATATGTGCATTATTGTATTACCTGTGATAAGATCCATATTTTAAACGGGCACAAAAAAATTTGTCCTGCCTGCGGAAAAAAACTGCACGAACTGAAGCTCACCTTTTTGCAGTACAGTACACTTGACGATACCGACAGGCAAAAACTGCTTACGCGGATTCATGACCGGCTTTCCGGCGGAGCTGATACTCCGCAAGTGCGATAATCAAAAAAACAAACGGTGTGCAGAGCACCTGCTGGTAACAGAACAGGTTGTGACCCATATAGGATACAATACAGCCCGCAGCACATAAAAGCACCGGACTGTCTTCGCTGTTTTTTACAAACCGTACCAGGGCTGACAGGAAAAATCCGATATAAGCCGCTGCACCAAGGAAACCATAGTCAACAATCATATTGACCCATTCATTGTGGGCATTAGTCAGGACATTACTGCCCCACATCTGATTCAACATATCTTCATACAGACTGTATGCATAGCCCGCGTAATGATCCGGTCCCACACCGAACAGCTTACGCGGCAGACTCATTTCCGCAATCATCTTTCCGGTAAATGACCATGTAAATCCTCGTCCATTCCCCCACTGTGCTTCCCATGTCAGATAAGGGATCTTTTCCGAGAGCATCAGAAAGATACCCGAAAGCTTTCCTTTTGCACTTAATACAAGTATCAATATACTGAAAAGGATCCCTGCCACGACAAGTCCGTAAAAGATATTACGGATCACCACCATCACATTTGTGGCATATTTTCCTTTTTTGTCCAGCAGATAGAAAAATGCCATGAAAAGCAGGCAGATCACCGGAAGGATCCAGACTCTGCTGTCAAATAGCAGTGTATTGCTGATCGTATCCAGCTCCAGTATTTCATTTGGATGTATTTTTAATAAAAGCCACATTGCTTTCGGTGCCAGAAAATACATAAAACCGATCTCACACAGACGGATCATGCGCCCCGCACTTTTTACCGAAACAAACAGAAGCAGTAAAAATACCGCCGTACTTGCTATATAAGCACTGTCTGTATTCTGCGACACCAGTGTCATAAACCCGGTAAAGGTAAAAATACCGCTGCAAACACGGATCCATGTTTTCTGTGCCAGATAAAAACAGATCACGCCAAGCGGTAAAATACTGCAGACAAAGCTGGAATACCAGGATGCCTGCCCCATTGTGGACAAAAACTGGTTCTTATAAAAATCGGAAATATTATCATATACACCGATTGGGTCGATCAGCAGCCTGTGCAGGATACCGATCACAAATGCATATATGGCAAACAGACAAAGTGCCGTCATCACAAGCTTTCCGTCCTTACAGAACCGTGAAAAGACAAAATACAGCAATACGAAGGTAAGCTGTGCAAACAGTCCCATATACCAACCGTCATACCCCCAGAAGCAGGCTTTCAGATCTCCGCTTGCAAAGAAACTGATCAGCGCCAGTAAAAGAAATGCCAGCAGAAAAAGATCCGTTGTCGAAAAACGCTGTCTGAATTTTTTCTGTTTTTCCTGCTTTTCCGTCAACAGCCAGAATATGGCAAGCAGCAGCAAAAGCGGCATTCCAAATACACAGACATGTGCATAGACATTGAACTTTGCCGTACCGATCTTCACATAGCCTTCCTGCATATAAAAGACAAGTACGCCTGCCATAATAATGCCAAATAAAACGGTTAAATATTCCAGCAGGTTTTGCAGAACTTCTGCCGCCGTACTTTCCTGTTGCTTTTTTTGACTGTTTTTGACTAATTTTGTTGACATATGCTTTCCTTACTTTGCTTTTACCTTTCTGTTCTGCGCATAACTGCCATACACCTTTTTCCCATCCAGCAGACGATACGCCCTGATCCTGTAATAATACGTTTTTCCTTTTTTGGCTGTTTTATCCGTATAGCCGCTTCTCTTTTTGTCAGCTGTCGTTTTGATCTTTTTATAGCTGCCGTTTTTTCCTGTTTTCCGATAGATCACATAACCATCCACAGTTTTCAGACTTTTCCATGTGAGCTTTATTCCTTTGCCGCGCACCGCTTTTGCCTGTAACGAAGGAACCGTCGAAACCGCTGTTTTTACACCGGACTTCCCGCCATAATATTTCTTGCCGTCTATCGTCCGATATGCACAGACGCGGTACGAATATGCCTGCTTACCGTCTGCCAAAGCAAGTGTGACCTGTCTTGTCGATGCCTTGACTGTTTTAATCCTTTTATAGTTGCCGCCGTTCAGGCGGTAGATTGCATAACCGGAAGCACCGCTGACCTTTTTCCAGCTCAGCTTCAGCTTTTTCCCGGAAACAGACGCCGTTACCTTAGGCTTATCCGGTGGTACAACAACCGTACACGTTGCTCTTACCGTACCATTATACACAGTAATGACAGCTTTTCCAGTCTTTTTTGCAATAATTTCTCCGCAGTCGTTTACGGATGCCACTGCCGGATGATCCGATTTCCAATATACCATCCACGGCGTCGCACCTTCTGCAGAGTAGGTTGGTGTCGCTGTCAGGGACGTCTGTTTACCGATCTGCAAGGTAAGCTTCTCCCGGTCAAGCTTTAATGCCGTCAGTGTTGCAACTGTCGGCTCCTGAGACGGCGTCGGAGAAGGCGTAGATGACGGATCCGGCGAAACGGCAGGTGACGGTGAATAGCTCGGGGAAGCAGACGGCGTCGGAGACGGATTTGGTGAAACGTCCGGCTCCTGAGATGGCACTCTGTTGTCCGTGTATGCTTTGATCCGCAGGATCGCACCTTCTACGCTGCCACTTGTCGTCCGGATCGTCTTCTCCGACAGATCCTCCCATTTTGTCTGGTATAAAAAACTCACACCCGGATTTTCATAAGTAGATACGGAAATAAATGGATTTCCGCCACTCGTATATTGACTGTCCTTGCTGATATAAAAAGAAACTGCATCGGCAAACTCATATACGACCGCATATCTGTCCCCTTCCTCAAATGGCAGTGCTTCTGTCAGTGGAATCGTATGATAACCGGGATATGTGAGATGTACATTCTGTGTCAGCAGAAGTGTCCCGCTTTGCGGGTTCCCCATTTCCGGATTTTTATAAACAGTCAGGGTGCAGTCTGTGTCCGTCTGTCCGATCCCGATCCCGACTGCCCGCAGGATCTCTCCTCCTTTTTCTGTCACAGCAAACAGGTTGGAGGCTTTTGCCCCGCCTGTTAAGGTAATCATCGATATTCCCGCATCTCCGTCATACTGACAGATATTGTCATAATTATCCGCTGCCTGCGCATCAAACACATAAGCATATCTTGTCGTAGTTTCTGTGCTGTTAATGGATGCATCATAATAGGACAGCCAGAAATTGCCGTTTTGTGCACAGCCCGTTTTCTCATCGCCCCAGCTGTTACGGATCAGCCATGCGCCATCCCCCGGTGCCTGCTGCGCAAAATTCTCCTTCGGAAATGTATCATCCCAGCCAATGACAGCCACTGCGTGATTGGTTCTTGTTACATTTGGATTATAATAGCTGTCATGCACAGGATCGTCATACTGGATGCTGGTCGAAGAATAATAGCTTATCCCCAGTGCACCATACTGCATGATCAGTTTTTTCACTTCCTGTTTTCTCTGCACATCCGCAGCTGTTCCCATATTGATCAGAAAGGCATTCTGTACATGGCATGCATCTTCCCCGTAAGCTGCGCCGGTCGAATTAGCCGCTCCCAAAAGGCCGTTCACATCTGCGCTGCTATCTGCAGCAAGCCCGCTGTACGGTGCCTTTTCCTCTGCAACCGGTCCGCACCAGCTGACAAGATGCCACATGGTAAGCAGCGTATTTCCGCCCTGGGTCAGATAATTTTTCCCCTCCATGGCAGCTTCATTATAATCACCCGTTGTACCGCCCTTTGCATCTGTTGTATTTCCCTTGTTATAGAAATAATAAGCAAGCTGGCGTTCTGACAGATCGATTGTGCCTGTTGCCAGTCCGTTCCGTATCATGGAAGCCTCACAGGCTGCCAGCGCAGAAAATGTCCAACAGATCCCATAGGGATTCTGATCACGGAATGCCGATGGCAGATAGCTTACCACCTGTCCATCTGCTATTGCCGCATCCGAACGGTAAACAGCAGGTATCTCATTTTCTGAAACCGCTCCTGCCCTATCCGCTTCCAACGAAAATGCCGCGATCCCATTTTCCCGCTCTGCCTGATCCTCCGGCAGTTCAAAATCCAGGTCCGTATAGCCTGTCGCATTTCCGGATATGGTTTCCTGCTCCCGTGGCAGGGATGTGACACTTTTGCTCCAGTCTGCATAAACAGGCATAGAAATATCTGAGAACATTACAGCCGCCAGAGCAAGTGCAAGAATCTTTTTCCGGCTTTTATGCAGTTTTTTTCTGGTTTTATCTTGCTTATGCTTCATTTCTTTCCTTTCCACGCTATGTTTCCTGCCTCCCAAAATGCATCACACTGTTTTTCTTTATTGCTCGTTTCTGTGATCCGGAAGTTCATAAAAGGTGCGGAGCACCTTCCCAAAATAAAAACTGAATTTCTGACAACCTGCTACGTTCAGATGGTCATAGTCAGCAAAATCCGTGGCAAAATCAATCCCGATCTCATCGTATGCCTCATTAAAATCGAGAAATCTCACCTCATCCTCCGGGTAAGTTGCAAGCAACTCTTTCACGGTATTATATACCTTTTGGTCATCTTCCTGCACAATATAAGGCGTCAGGATCAGCAGAACCGGTATTCCCTCCTGCTTTGCCAGATCCAGAAGCTTCTGAAAATACAATGCTGTTTTTTCCGTCATGGGCATCTGCTCCGTCACCTTTGAAACATCCGGTCGTTCCATCGCTTCCACGTGATCTGCGGGCACATGTCCCCTGTAATTCTCCGGCAGACTGTAGTCTGCCAGAAAATCGGAAAATGTTATTTCCCGATATCTGTTATGATAGATCGGAAACTCCAGAAAATACAGCCATACATCCTTCTGCTGCTCTGCCGAAAGGCTCTCCCGGATCGCCGCCATTTTTTCTTTAGACGGACGCATGCCAAACGTGCTTTTGATCAGCTTGCTTTCCTTCACATAATCAAAGGGCTCCACAAGCCTGTAAATGTCTAATACGATAAGCTTTGGATGCTGGTATTTCAAAGCCTCTTTGAGTGTATAATACGTATTCCAGACCGGCTGCATACTGGCACAGAGATCATATGCAGAAATGCCTTCCTCTTTTGAAAGAACCGCCGGATCTATATTGACATACGCATGAGAGGATCCCATGACCAGTACATCCACACTTCCCCGGGGTTGCTTGTAAAAGCCTTCCATCTGCCGGATACCATCCTCATAACGAAAAGCAAGCATACGATTCAGTTGTGACACAAGCACACCTGCAAGCAGAAAAAAAACAAGTATGCGGATCCCTTTTCTTTTCATAAACCCATTCCTTAAAACTGAAAATAAATAAACTGCGTGGCATCATAAGCCGGTCCGTACATGCCATATACATATACGGCTGCCAGCAGGCATAAAGCCACTATATACCGCAGGATCAATGGTTTTTCCATTACCCGCTCTGTCAGTTCTTTTCCTCTGATTTTCAAGATATCCGCCAGAATCAGAACCAAAAGACCGATCAGCAATATGCCCCATTCATACAGATCCAGCCCCATTCCCAGAAGAGTACCATCATATAGCTGTGAAAAACCACCCGTTACTATCATTCTTTTGATATAAGCCAATGCCATCTGCAGAGAATCTGCCCGGAAAAAGATCCATGCAAAGCTTGTCAGCAGGAAGGTACGCATGATGCGAATCAGCTGCAATGCCGGATGTGACGACCGTGTCATTTTCTGTGGTAAACACTGCTGCAGCAAATCTCCGGCAATCTGATAAACGCCATGCAGACCGCCCCAGAACACAAAATGCAGACCGACACCGTGCCACATACCACTCGCCAGAAATGTGAGTAACAGATTCAGATATTTCCTGAACTGTCCCTTTCTGTTACCTCCAAGCGGAATATATAGATAATCCCGCAAAAAGCTACTCAGGGAAATATGCCATCTGCGCCAGAAATCCTTAATCGATACCGCCAGGTAAGGTGCATCAAAATTCCGCACCAATGCAAAGCCCATGACAGTACCGGCTCCGATCGCTATGCAGGAATAGCCCGCGAAATCGCAGTAGATCTGAAGGGCATATAAAACTGCTGCAAGCACTAAAATACCGGAGCCAAAACCTTCATATCCCGCATATGCCGCATTCACAAAAACAGCAATCCGATCTGCCAGCACCAACTTCAGAAAATAGCCCCACAACATAAAAAACAATCCATTTGCGATCCGCTTCTCATCCCAAAGCTTCTTCTGCGCAAGCGTCTTAAGCTGTGGCAGGAAATCTGCTGCCCGCTGGATCGGGCCCGACAATATCGTCGGAAAAAACGATACATAAAGCGCATATCGGAAAAAGTTCTTTTCTGCATCCAGCTTTTTCCAATACACATCTATCGTATAAGAAAGCGCCTGAAAAGTATAAAAAGAAATCCCCACAGGCACAAGCAGGTGGAACGGTATATATTTACAGAAAAATAAAATCCCAAGATTTGCAAAAACGCTTCCAAATACCACCCACTTCTTCAGACGGTCTGATTTCGGCTTTCCTTTCCGGGAAAGCACAGAAAGCATAAGTCCACTGACATAAGTGATCACAGTCGTCAAAAGCAGCAACAGAGCAAATCCGGGATTCTGACTCATATAAAAATAGTAACTGGCAAAAAGCAGCCAGAGATATCTTGCTTTTTTCGGGACCAGAAAATAGATGCCTACAACAACCGGAAAAAAGCACAAAAAAGAAATTGAGTTAAAAAGCATACCAAGCCCCCTGTTTCCTTCCATTGCATAATTTTAGTATAGCATATGCCTGCGAAAGGAAACAAGAGGGCGTAACCGGCAGAAATGATCCTTTACTCCGCCAGATAGATCTTGACACCGTCCTGTATCTTACTGATCGTGTCGTCCAAAGACTGTCTGCCAAGCAGATAAGCAGGAACAGCTTTTTCCAGTTCTTCCAAAACCTTGGCATCCTGCATAGTCTTTTGGGATAGTGACTCACATATCGTTTCCAGACGATCCGCATCTGCAGCTTTGATCTGCTCGATATCCAGCCCGATCTCCTGTCCGTCTGCGCCTTCGATCGTTGTATAGGCGGCATAATTGGAACGATCCAGGTTTACCTGCATATGAAGGGATTCTTTATTGACCGGAAATCCGTCGTAAAAATCACCATCCTGTACTTCTCTGCTCATCACAAAGGCTGCAAATTCTTTTGCCAGGTCAGCCTGCTTCGTATTTGCATTTACACCGATTTCCACAGTCGGTATATAAGCATTTTCAAAGCTTGTATAATCGCCCTTTACCAGATTGATGATCGCCAGATCAAACATGGCATCGTTAAAGCCGGAAATCTGACAGAGCGCAGCCTGCATGGTAGAGGGCAGATCCCATTCATTGCTTGCCCGCTCTCCCTTTTTATGCTTTTCAATCAGATCAGAATGTGCAGCGATCGTCTGCAGCTCCTGAAGTACCGTGCGCAGCTTTTCTGTATCCAGCTGCTTATCCTTTATGATGTCCGGCATAAAATAAGGCGCAAAGGTATCCACAAGATCTTCTCCGGTAAATGTACCCAAAAGGCTTCCGTCCGTCTGCTCTGCTGCCTTTGCAAGTGCTGCCAGATCTGTCATTTCAGATGCTCTTTTCTCTTTGGAAAGAAGCAGGGGCAGTGCAAATCTGATCGGCAGAATCTGCTGCTTTCCGTCCGCAGCCTTTTCTCCGTCTACGATTGCCTGCAAAAGCTCTCCGTTTTCTTCCATTGGCGTTACGATATCCGACAGATCCATCAGAACGCCCTTTTTGGCAAGCGCATTATCATCCAGACCACTCAGCACGATCACATCTTCCCCGTCTCCCGCAGCCAGCGAAGTCATCAGGCGGTTACGCTGCGTCTCCGCTTCCTTATCATCAGTGTCTGCACATGCAACATGTACGGAAACCATTGTGTCAGGATGCTTTTTCTGGAAAAGGGTTGCAGCCTGATTGATCGTAGCCTGATCATACAAAGTATAAACCGTCAGTTCTTTTTCCGGTTTTAGGGAAAGTTCCGGATTATAAGCATACTGATACAACTTCTGTCCCTGATCATTTTGAAACAGCGCATAATAGACTTCGTTTGTATCGTCAGACATATCGCTTGTCATGCCACGGCACCAGCTGTCTGACAGACCGAATGACATATAGCTGCCATCCAGCAGATCTTCAAACTGCCCGGCATCCTTTGCTTTCCGGTGCAAGCCGTCCGCATTTGCCACGATCAGATTGCCCGCAGTATCTGCATCCGCTGCGCAGCTTCCGCTCTTTTTGCTGGAAATATCCACCTGCGATATCACCTTGATACTGTCCTCCGGGCAGATCCCGATCCCCTGCATGGTTCCGCTGTCTCCATCTATGATCAGTGCATAGCTGTCACCCATTCCGATCAGTGCTTCATATCGTTCACCTTCCAATGGTCTTGATTCGGCAAGTGACAGTGTCTGCCTGTCATACCGCTCTATTTTTGTATAAAAAAGTGCAATGACTGCATGATCTGTAACCGCAATATCTTCCGGAGTATCCACAAACCCATATTGCGGGTCTTTCTCTGCCCAGCCTTCCGGCGTGACCTCTGCCATGCCTGTGTCATCACAGGTATACAAAAATCCCTGCAGGTTTTCATCATCTATCTGCGCATCATAGTACACATAATAAACTGCATCTGCCTTTCTGATCTTCAGCGTATAAGCATCTGCCGGCAGCGTAAGCTGTGCCATTCCTGCGGGAGTATCCTCCGCGAAGGTCTTTGTCTGTGGATCCATTACAAAACGCTTCAGCGAAATATTGTCCCCATTTTCCTGTCTTTGATACAGAACTACCTTTTCATCTTCCCGGCAGATCTGTACAAACTCTCCCGCTACATCCGGGAGTGCGATCTCCGTCTCCTCATACCGTCCTTTTTCGTTCGCCGGGTCTTCTGCCTTTTTACCGCAACCTGCCAGCAACGACAGAGCAAGCAGAAAAAATACCGCAAACTTTCCGCATTTTCTCTTCATAACATTCTCTCCTTTTCTCTTATAGGATTTCCTATCTTGTCGTGCCCATCTTAGCACTTTAAAATCCGAAAAAGGAGAAATGCGCCAATTCTTAACGGCTTCTTCTGCAATTCTTAATATTCTGCCCTATATCTGCTTCCGAGTATGCTATAACGTCAGATCCTCCACCCTTATACTGCCTTTCCATCGTTACAATATAGTGGATTTAGAACAGGTTTACAAGTTTCCTTTGCATGGATAATCTGTCCCCGACCGCATGTTTTCTACCCGGTTGTATTTCTTCTATAACGGGCATCTGCCAGAGTGCGCATTCTTTTCTTTCTTCCCATGTGGGCGGCGGATCAGAATTGACTTTTTCCTCTTCCCCCTGCTTCTCTTCCTGCCTGCTGCTTTCTGCCGCCGGTGGTTTTATCTGCACCAGCTTCTCCGACATCTGCACAGAGAGTACAAGCTGCTTTTGCAGGCTGCCATCTTCATAGGAAATCCAGTAAAAGCCACTGCCCACACCTTGATATCCCTTTTGTCCCCAGCTGTTTTTCACCAGCCAGGCACCATCTTTTTGGGGCTTCTTTACAAAATGCTCCGCTCCGTATGTATCATCCCAGCCCACCACCTCGACAGTATGGTTCAGACGCTTCGTCACATAGGGAAAATAATAAGAACTGTCTCCCGATCCGTCCGCTCGGTCTCGATAATAAAGTCCATAACTGTAATAACTGATCATCAGCCCTCCTGTCTGCAGGATCCGGCGCTTGCAGGCATCTGCATCTGCCAGCGGCTGCGTTCCCACAGAAAGCACTTTATATTGCTGCCTGTAAAGCTCCTGCTCAGGCAGCATAAAATCATCCGTGATCTGCCGCATCGGTACTTCCGTTTCCGGTACAGGTCCCATTCCGGCAAGTGCAGCTTCAAACACTGCCGTTCTGGTATTTGTCCGTCTGCAGAACTGCGAAAAAGAACAGCCGTCTGCCTGCAGATGGTATGCAGCATATGCGCCGTGCAGCTCGGACAGATCCACGTCCGCTCCCCTGTATCCTTTTATCAGAAGTGCCGATTCCATCAGCGCAATTCCCGCATAATCCCAGCATAGTGCCAGATCCCCCTGATCTCTGACAGGTGTTACCATCTGCTTCTGTCTCGGATCATAGCTTTTCGGGATCTGTCCTGTCACGGTCTGTGTATGCTGCTCAGACATTATCTCATTACCTGCTTTTCTTCCAAGGCTTTCCAGTGCCTGCAGCTCCCTGTTCCACTCCATGACCGAAAAACTGTCTGCCGCCAAGACCGGATTTTTCAAAAATACCAGCAGGACACAGACTGACAGAAAACCTGCCAGCCCATGTCTGCAATAGAATAATTTTCTATTTTCCATATTTTCCCTTTAAAAGCTTTGCATATGCAGTCTGCTTTCCCTTTGGAACCGCAAACTGTATCTTTGATGCACAGCCTTTGAATGCTTCTTTTCCGATTTTTCTAAGCTGCACGGTTCGTATTGTCACCTTTTTCAGTTTTTTGCATTGATAAAATGTCCGCTTCCCGATCGTCTGCACCTGCCCCGGCAGTATCAGTCTCTGCAGTTTTTTGCATCCCTGAAAAGCACTGTTTCCGATTTTTGTTACACTGCTGCCAATCTGACAGTTTTCCAGTTTCACGGCATTACGGAATGTATGATCCGGAATACTCTGCAATCTGCCCGGCAGTTTTATTTTGGAAAGAGATGATGCGTTTTGCAGCATACCGTCTCCAATACGCATCAGAGAAACATTTTGTGCAAATGAAAATTTGCCTATCTTCTTACAGTCTGCAAATGCATATTTCCCTATCTGCAATACGCTTCCCGGTATTTTCACATTTTTTAGAGCACTACACTTGTAAAATGCCTTATTTCCAATCTGCAGTAACCCTTCTTTCAAGACCAGACTTTTCAGTTTCTTACATCCTTCAAAAGCATGACTGCCAATCCGGAGCACCGCCTCCGATATCGTAATCCTTTCAAGTGCCGCACAGTTTTTAAACGCGCTCTCCTCTATCACGGTCACATTGTTCCCTATATTCACTTTCTTAAGCTTTCTACAATCTTCAAATGCGCTCTTTCCAATCTTTGTAATACCGCTTCCCATTACGACTTCTTTCAGTTCACCCTGTCCATAGAATGCTTTTTCCGCAATTTCCGTGATGGTCAAAGTTTTTCCCGCTACCTTGATCACATCCGGTATGACCAGTTTTTCCTGTCCTGTCGAACCGTTTAACCGGATTGTCAGCGTACCATCTTCGTTCTTATGCAGTGTATATATCACTTCTTCAATTGTGTAGTTCGTGGAAGATCCCTGCTCTAACGCTTCCAGAATCTTTTTCTGCAGTTCCATGGAAAGCCCCTGATCATCATTTTCCTGTTCTTCAGCTGTTTTTTCTGTACCTGCAGCCAGCTTCCGATAATAAAATTTTACTACAGTGCTGCCATCTGCCCTGACGGTTATAAGCCGGCTGTCCGGCTTTTCATAGCCATTTATGGTAATCGGAAAGACCCTGATCTGTGTATCTGCAAGCGCTTTTTTCTCCTGCCCCTCTTCCTGAGGATAATACGCCACATACTTTTGCAGATCTGTTTCTTTTTCATCCGGCTGCAGATAATATTGCACCTCATAAGTTACAAAGGTCGGGGCATATTCAGCCTGCAGTGTGATCACACCGTTTTCTCCCCCTGTCAGGTTTTCTGCGGATTCCGTCAGAAGCAGGCCTTCCTTTGTCCGCCATCCTTTAAACACATACCCTGTTTTGACCGGTAGCGGAAGGTCAATCTTCTCTTCATAGTCTGATACCCTTTCATATCCGGCTTCTTTTTTGACAAAATCCTTTATCTGATCCTCCAAAATATTACCGCCTGCCGGATCAATCCGCAGCAGATAGCGATCCGCTTCCCACTTCGCATACAATGTATGACTTTGCCCCGGGCTGTAATGCACACCGGGCTGATACAGTTTCTCCATATTATTTTCTTCTGCCCAGCCCAGCAGATGGTATCCTTCTTTTTTTACATCCGGCAGCAGAACGGTTTCTCCCACTCCCCAGCCTGCATAAATGATACTATCACCTGCCACTGTTACTTTTTGCAGCTGATCTCCGATCTTTGTCTTTTTTTCCGCATCCGCATACCAGCCAAGAAAGGCTGCTCTCGAAACGCTCATAGCCTGTTCGCAATTTCCTCCGTCTGTATTGTAGGTAATTGTATATTCCCGATGCAGCTGCGCAGGCAGCGTATAAACTGCTGTCTTGCTCCAGTTCGCATATTTTGTAATAACTGCCCCGTTTTTTGTTGTCAGATTACGGAATGCAGCCCCCGGAACTGCACCTGCATCTCCCCAGTTTAGGAAACTTCTGAACGCTGTAACGGGACTAACCATTCCTTCCGCCCCATTTGTGTTTACAGTGATCGTATATCCGGGAGAATTTCCCGGTGCTGCCGGGTATACGGCAGTTTCATCATATTTACAGTTCAAACCGGCTGGAACACTGCTGCCGCCGTTACCATCGTAAACAACCTTATATTCTGCCGGAGAAACAGAAAAATGAAATGCCATGTGATGGATTTTTGTCGGATCAGTGATCGCTGTACTTCCCACTCCCGCATTTGTAGGAAGATATATATGCTGTTCAAAATTAACCGTGTTTTCCTTTTCATACTCCCGATCTCCACTGTAAGAAGCGGATTTGATATAACGGACACCTTTATAGGCACTGTCTGCATGATCTGTTGCATTGATCGGATAGGTTAATCCACGACTGCTGCTGTCCTTGTCTGTAGCCGGTTCTACCGTCAGGGCATAACCTAACGGCTTCGTCATGGAAAACTTGATTATAGCATGCGGATATGAAATTTTTCCGCCGCCCTTCAGCGTCTTCACATCCGCCAGGGCATCCTCCTTTTGAGAAACGATATGATAGGTATGCGTTCCACCTCCGGTCACTTTCAGATTGTATTTTGCGCCAGAAACAGTAGTGCTCATAGATGTCTGCCTTTGGGAAATCTGCTTTGTCTTATCAATATTGCTGATCTTTACTGTAGCTTTACCAGCCTGCGGTCCGTCGAATACGATATAATAATAACCGCGTGTACTTGAAAAACTGGCAGCTCCTACCCTGTCACAGGATGCAAGCGACCGATAGTACTGCATATTGTCAGTAAAATGGGCACCTGTAACCAGTCCACATTCCCTGCAGATATCCTTGCCATAATAATCCAAGGTTTCTGAAAGACGAGCAGACTTTTCCAACAGCTGCTTCTGCTCATCCACGGTCAGACCGCACAACCATACCGCCAGTTCTTCATCTCCATACGCGTTCAGACAATATTCCAGTTCTTCTTCTGTCAGGGCAAGCGGATTCTTTGCAAACAAGTCCTCCTCTGCTGACATATTTTCCTGCAATTCCATTTCCTCCTCAGATCCTGCCGTGTTGCCTGACAAGGTCGCATTTTCCGATACCGTCTCTGTTCCTCCTGCTGCAGAAGCTGCCTGCAGCTGCAGCAGGCATCCTGCAAACAGGGCAGTGCTGAGCGCGCAGCAGGTTACCCATTTACCTACTTTTCTTTTCATGTTTCCTCCTTTTACGGGAAAAAGGACACAGAAAGATACCGGTTCCCTTTCTCCGCTTTCTTGATTGATAATTTGTAGTGTCGTGAAATCTTTGGCTGAAATGCCATGATCGACTGATCGTCGTAAGATATAAGAGCAATGCTCTTATATAAGATTCACATTGTGGTTGTAAGTATAGCAAACGGATATCCTGTTAGTCAATGACAATTTTCAGGATATCCGTCTCATTTATTTCTTATTCTTGTAAAAGGATTGCACCCAGTACTTTTTCTTCATATACCGCTATATTTTCCAAAGTATGCTCCAGTGCTCCGTATGTGATTTTTCCCGCCGGCAGGCAAAGCAAGATGGCATCTGCTTCCATGATACACTGTCCCGCCTGCTTCTCCTCATACACTGCTGCCTCTTGCACACGATATACTGTCAGCTTTGTTTCATCCGCTATTTTATGACACATGGCTTCCGATGTTTCCGCCGGAACCACACCCCTCTCCAACAGACAAAGTGTTCCGCTCTCTTTCCCTGTCAGATTATGAAAATGATAAAAAAGATGCATCTGTTTTTCTTCCCTTGGGATATCCCACGCAAATGAAATATGAAAAGAATCTTTTAAATTTCTTGCTGTCCAGATATAATCCGTCCATGAAAAACAAAATGCCAAACAGATCAGCCCTACCAGAATACCGGCCAGAAGTCCCATCAATGCCTGCTTCACCACAGTTTTATATTGGATCCCATCCGATACCGGTTTTACCGCAAGTGGCTCTCCGATCTGTGGTCTTTCTTCCACACTTAGCTTACAATATTGCTTTACATATTTCTTTTCGTTCTTTCCCAGTGCATCATAATCAGTTTCTTTCTGCATGGCATATGTGCTTTCCAGATTGATATTGGCTGCCTGTGTATCTCTAAGTGCCGTATCTCTCGCCACAGATTGATAAGTCTGCAGCATATAACAGCGGAACTGACCGCATGCCTGCACCACAGCCGGATAAATATTCTGCATCAGATACTGATCTGTAGCATGCAGCAAAACGTCCAGTATTTCCTGATCCGGTGCTGTCACATAGATCACCAGCACCTGCCCGGTACTTGTATCAAAGGTAATCAGCTCCGACACCCTGCTGCCTTCTGTATCCATGGACACCTGCTCCGCAAGCTGACTTTCCAAATAAGCGGCTACTTCCTCGCTTTTAAACAGATTCACAATCTGAGTGACCGCTTCTCCATATCCAAAGCCATCCGCTCCCTGATCAAAACCGTATCGCAATGCCCCTGTATACTTTTGTTCCGGATCGATCTTCATATAAAGTGCCTTCTGGTTATAAGCACTTTGCTGTTTATACAAGTCCCGATCCGTCAGATACTTCTGTACCTGCGTTTTCTGTTCTTCTGATAACGTCAGTTCCGTTTCCGCCTGCTGTTTTGTCAGGCTGTCCTTCTGCCCCTTCCAGTTTTTTCCTGCAAAGACTACACAGAAAACCGCAGCAAAAAGAAGGAGAATCCCAAACCGCTTTTTCCAATATCCCAGAAGTCCTTTGCTGTCCATATATTTTCTGTCATAACGATACACTCTCATATACCTTCTCCTCTTTCTTCCCATTTGACAGCTTATTTCGCATTCCTTTTACTTCAATTCCACCCAACGTGCCGTTTTCCCGCACAAGTAAGAGCAGAAGCGGATTATAAGTCAGATACATTGACTGTGGATTCGCCATACCAAAAACCATGCTGATCAGCACACACATAAGTAACATTTTCTCATTTTGCATCACCAGTCTGTATAACAACAAACTCATCAGAACACAATATACCAATATAAAAACCGTTCCATACAAAAGCATCTGCATCAGGTACGCATTATCCACATAATTATATACGGCATCCGGCTTATAATACAGTGTCGAAGCACCAATAAATCTGATCTTCTGTCCAAACCATGTAAAGCCGTATTGTACAATTGCCTCATATCCCAGTTTCAGACGGTTATTGGATATATAATTCCATTTTTCCCAAACCGGATTTCCCTTCTGATATGCCATCGTCACACCGATACTGGCGATCAGACATATCCACGGAACAAGCATAAGCGCATATGCAAACCACTGCGGAAATTTTTTCTTCGCAAAAAAACGTTCACAAACCAGACAGGAGACAACAAGCAGTATACTCAGCAAGAAGTCCGATCTGCCATTCGTCAGATAGTATAAAATCCCATTGCTTATCAGAATGACAAGGGCTGCAAATTCCCTTAGCCTGTTTTTTTCAGAAATCCATGCAATTGCCGTAAAAAGCCCGAAATGGCTGGCAAGCATACAATGTGTAAATCCCAATCCATGCCTGTTTCTAACCCCCTCTTCCCAGAGCACATCTTCCAGCACACCTGCCTTTGCAGCCAGCACCGTAATCAGAAAAAGGAGCAGTTGCACCCAGAACATGATCCGGCAAAGTTTCCGGAAGGATACATCTCTGCCACCGTAAATAAGCGCAAACATTGCTGCAAACGGCAATTTATCGATTTTAAATGCGATCCACATAAAAAGGAGCGTTACGCCCAACATCAGCAAATTTCTTGGCGTTCTGTCCGCTTCCAGAATTATTTTCACAAGACAGCAGCTCAGTACCCCATACATGACAGGATCTGAAATCAACTTCATAGGCAGCATATCTTTAAAATACGTATATTTTATAAGCCCCACCAAAAGCCATGCGATCAGAGCCGTTATATATAAAGTTTCGCCCCACTGCTTTTCCTTCATATCGTTTCTCCGTTTTCCTGTCCCATTGCCTGTATAAACTGCAGATAGCCACTGTGTTTCGGATGTCGATCCTCTACAGACGGCAGGCTGTCATAATCGCCGTACAGTTGCTGCAGATAAGGCTGTATCTGATTCGGTACAGGAAGCATATGACCGCAAAACGGAACCCTTTGATAAGGCAGTAAAATATTCTTATCCATTACTTCCCGTTGATAGCCGGCAAGCCCAAACAGACTGCAGACCTTATCTGCATTCTCCGTTTTTTTTGCAGTTATGATCTTCTTGCTGACACGGGCATACCAGTTAAACAGCCTGTCCGGGGTTATTTTCACGATTATTCTCGATATTTCATGTGCTGCTTTTCCCTTATTTTTGGTTGGCAGTCTGTAAATCGAAAGGTAATGTACGATCACAAAAATACGCTGCAGTGTTCTGCCTGCTTTTCCATCCGGAACGCCATCGATTGGGTGGATATCCAGCTTCGGCGCTGCATTTTGCGGATAATCTCCCTCTGGCAGATATAACAGATGTCCGATTGGTGCATCCGGTATGATCTGTTTTTCAACCGGTGAATACCGATACTTCTCAAGCCGATTGTCGTGCTTAGCCAAAAGTTGCTCCAGTCTTTCAAAATCAGGGCGCATCATAGCAAGATCAATATCATCATCCCATGGAATAAATCCCTGATGCCTGTATGCACCAAGCGCAGATCCTCCCGCCAGAAAGTAGGGAAGTCCGTGTTCTTTGCAGAAAGCATCAAAAACAAGGAGCATCATTAATAAATACTCCTGATATTCTTTCAGTTCCTGTGGAATCCCTTCTGTACGCTCTTCCTGCATAATCCATCCTGCCTTCTATCTGCTATGCATCTTCATCCAGCATCGTTGCCAGCATTTTTTCTTCCTGTTTTTCTTTCTTTGTTTTCTTTTTGTTTGGTTCCAGTTCATCCATAAAGATCTGGTATTGCTCAAGCACTTCCTCTGTCGGTCCATCCATACGGATCAGTCCATCATGTAACCAGATGACTCTGCTGCAGAGCTTTCGTACTGTCTCCACACTGTGAGATACGATCATAACCGTACGCTCGTTATCGGAAATCAACTCCCGCATCTTTGCAAAACTCTTCTTTTTAAATGCGATATCACCCACGCTCAAAACCTCATCGATCAGCATGATCTCAGTCTCTAAAACCGCCGTAATGGAAAACGCAAGCTTAGAATACATACCGCTGGAATATGTGCTGACAGGAGAATTGATAAATTTCCCCAGTCCCGAAAATTTAACAATCTCGTCGTATTTTTCCTTGATCTGTGCTTCTGAGAAGCCCAGCAACAGGCCTGACAGATAAATGTTTTCTTTACCGGTCAGTTCTTTTTGAAATCCCACACCGATGGAAAGCAGAGAGATAGAATGATTCCCAATATCGATCGTCCCCTCATCCGGTGAGAAAATACCTGCTATGGAGCGCAGCATTGTAGATTTTCCGCTGCCGTTTCTGCCGATCAGCCCAACAATCTCACCCTTCTTCAGATTAAAACTGACACCTTTTACCGCTTCGAATTCCTCCATACGGGACTTTCGAAGGGAAAACAGACTTTTTTTGATACTTTCAGCCTGTACTGTTTTATATTTAATATGCACATCTTTGACTTGTATTGTATATTCGTTTTCCATTAGCTCACCTTTACATATGAATTTTCATGTTTTACGATCAATCGTACACCCAGTACCGATAACAGGATACTGATAACAAACCAGATACCAGCCACCCCATACATTGGATGGGAATGATATAGAATACAATTTCTGGCTCCCTGAATGATATTCGCAACAGGATTGATATCAAGCATCAAAATGTTGTAAGGCTTTGGTACCCGCTTTTGCACATTGTAAAAAATACCGGACATATAAAACATTAGTCTAAGTGCTACATTAACAATATTCGCAAGATCCATTAAATAAACACCAAAATGCAGTACTATACAACTACAGCCGAAGGTAAACACTCCAAGTGCCAAAAAAAGCGGAATGATTTCCAAAATACGCCATGTGATCGGTACTCTGTAAAGTGGTACCATAATGATTACAAGCGTAAATGCCACACACATCTTAAAGAAATTTACCATCATTGTAATCAGTATCAAAATGTACTTCGGGATATATACCTTTGATATCATCCCCTTATTTTTATTTACCGTCCTTACACTTGTTAAAACAGTTTTACTGAAAAAGTTCCACAGATTCAGTCCGATAAAAACAAAAAGCGGAAAATATTTCTCTGATTTTCCAAATACAATCTCTGCTACAAAGGTATATACCAGCATAAACAGAAATGGATCCAAAATCCACCAAAGCCAGTTCAGTCTGGAACCGGCAACTTCGCTCTTTAGAGTAGCTTTTGTTGCATACAACATATAACCCTTGTACTTTTTGATATTATTTATAAATTTTTTCATAATTTATGTCTTTCCCGTTTCCTTCTATTCGTAAGATTCCATCGTCCGTTTCATTCCATCCCGCAGCGACACCTTAGGCTTCCAGCCTTCTGCCATAGCCTTATCTGACTTCAGAAAACCCAGCTTATAACTCAGATAGCCGGCAGATTTTTCCCCTTCAGGAATATGCATCACCAGACTGATTCCCCGATCAGAAAAAATATCACAAAGAATCTCCGCAAGCTGTTTTACTGTAACCGTCTCTTCGGAATTGGATACATTATACACCATATCCTGAAATTGCAGAAGTGTGTAAAACAGTCCTGCCACAACATCACCGATATAAGTCAGTGCCAGTGTTCCGCTTCCGTCGCTGTTCATTATGATATCTTCCCTGTTTTTTACATTTCCGAGAAAATCTCCTACCACACGCCCATCAGAAAGAAGCATCCCCGGTCCGTAAGTATGTGCAATACGGGCTATTTTACAATCAATTCCATACTGGCTCTTATAGCATGCACAAAGATTTTCCGCCATCCGCTTTCCTTCCGGATAACAGGAACGGACACTTGTCGGATCCACACTGCCATAATCCGCTTCCGTCACAAAATCAAGGCTTCCCTTTCCATATATTTCTCTTGTGCTGAGCAGCAGAAATTTCTCAGCTCCATAGGTTCTGCCATATTCCAGAAGCTGATAGGCTCCCAGCACATTGCCCATTGCCGTTCCGACCGGATCTGCCACAAACTGATTGGGACCCGTCTGGCTCGCCGCATGAATGATTATATCTATTTCTTCTGAAAGTTCTACCGGCTTTGTCACATCCTGGATCACCAGATGGAAATCGTCCCGCTCCAGCACTTCCTTCCATTTATCCCTTGTTTTCAGCTCATTTCTTGCAATGCCATAAATCTGTATGCCATAGCTCTTTGTGTCATTAAGCACCAGCATGGTACGCACCAGATAGGTCGCAATCAGACCGTTTACGCCTGATATAAGCACTTTTTTCCCCTTCAGAGTTTCCCATGCGATCGGTTCTTTTAATATCCTGTCAATATCTTCCTGTACTACATGATGTAACTGCATCAAAGCCTCCTGTTTTATAATCCGAAAATTTCCTGATTTTCCCGCAGATCCACAAGTGCCTTAAACAGGAAGAAATCCTCCGGCGTTGTAATCTTGATATTGGTTGTTTCACATGGCACCATATGAAGTTTAACCCCAAGCTCTGTCATCAAGGAACATGTATCGATTGTAATCGTATAAGGCATGTTTTCTCCTTTTTCATGCGCATATAACACATCTTTGAAATAAAAGCTCTGTGGTGCCTTTGCTACATACATGGTATTTCGGATGATCGTCCGATCGATCTGTTTTCCATCATCACTTACGATCGCAGTCTCTGTAAACGGAACGCAGGTAATACCGTTTCCGTATTCCCTGACTGCTGCAAGATTGTCCGTGATCAGTTTTTCTGTCACAAGCGGACGCACTGCATCATGCAGAAGCACAATATCATCCTCCTTACAGATTGTCTGTAAATAACGCAGCGCGATCATTTTAGACTCCTGTGTATCCTTTCCGCCGGTCAGGATCTTCTTTACCTTTTTAATTCCAAACTTGTCCAAAAGTCTCTGCAGGTAATTTTCCCAGCCTGCAATACACGGAATCACAACAGCATCAATCTCCGGATGCCGCTCAAATACCTCCAGTGTATAAATAATAATCGGTTTCCCGTACAACTCCAGAAACTGCTTCGGCTTTGCGCTGTTTTTCATGCGTTGTCCGGATCCACCGGCAAATACCAATGCTACATTCATGTTATTTATCTCCTCCATTGTTTTCGCACTTTCTATTTTGAATCTGCCACCTTATTATACTTTGCGTAAACTCTTCTGAACTTACGTTTAATTTTCTCTTCCTTCTCCCCCCTGCTGGTACCTTTAAAACATACCATTTTAGAAACCATTTTTCTATAAGGATACGGTGATGCGTTGCTGTTTTTCTTGATCTGTTCTTTCATTACCGTAAATAAAGACTGATAAATGGACATCAGATAAGTCTCATCCTTTTGGATGCCTTCTTTCATAGCCAGTTCCAGTCTATCCACCAGTTCCTCCGGCTTCTCCTGTATCACATCAAAAACACGATTCCCATAACCAATACTATCATAGAAACCCTTTACCTTTGCATTCCACATGATGCCAACAGAAGGCACATCCAACGAAAAGCTAATAATACTCGGATGTAATCTACATGAGATCACGCCATCACAGTCTGCAATCTTGGAAATCAAATATTCAGGTGTGTTCATATTAAATACACACTTTGACAAGGGAAATCCGTACTCTCTGACAAGACGGTCTACAAAAGCTTCATCACTGAAATGACCACTTGTCAGTATCTCATAATCATAGCCTCTCTGTTTCACGATTTCAATAACCTTTGTCCAGAAAGCTATTGCTTCCTCCTTCGAAAAAGGTATTTTATTATCTGTAAATCCACCTTCCCGCAAGATAAAAATACCAATTTTTTTCTTCCTGCCCGGTTTCTTTTGGATCCAGAATTTGCGAAATACAGTACAGGTATGCACTGCCGGATCAGCCACTTTATCAATATAAAGAGATTCTTTTTCTTTATATTTCTGGAGCATTTCAAAATCATCCCTTGTTGTAATCATCTTGACGCAATCCAGATTCAGTGCCTTCTTCAGACGCTGACACTTCTTATTCTGTTCATCATAATGTTCCAGTCCGATTGCTGAGAAAAAGACCGGTTTCTGATACTTTTGTGCGATCTCGATCGTAACTGCCGTACGTTCATAAAAGTTCTGATACATATAGTTGAACATAGGTGCTCCGCCAAACACTACGATATCGCAGTTCCTGATTGCTTTTTCTGCCGGCTCAAGCAGCTTAGGGTTCCGATTCTTCAAGTATCCCTGTGACACAAATGAAACTGCCTTACTGATGATCTCATACTCCCATCTGTGCAGTCCAAGGTTTTTCATAACAGTAGAAATCAGACTGATATCAGTTGCTTCAATCACCTGATCTCCCACATTATCAGAATCTCTGTTTGTAAGAAGCAGCACTTTGACCTGTGACTTTGGTGTGATCTTCCGCTTGATTTTTTTTAAGTATGGCTTTGTCTTTTTATATAATTTGTCGAAACAATGCATATGGTTTCCTTTCTTTCAAAGCTACTGCGCCAGATCTTTTACCTTGCAATCCTTACCTACCAGGATTTCCCTGCCCTGACAACCTGTGATCTGATTCTTTCCGATGCTGTCCTTTACTTCACTCTGCGCATACAGTTTTATGCCTGCGCCTGTTACATTGGAAAGCGTATTGGCCTGTATACTGCCAACCGTACATTTGCTGTTAAGCATAATACCGTTTCCACCGGCAGCTGTGATCGTATTCTTCTCTACATTACCTGATATGACAGAGCCGTCATACAGACTGATTCCGTCATTTTCCGTCTGGGAAACGATATTTCCCACTACCACACCGGCCTGACTCCGGCAGGCAATACTGATTCCAATACTGCCTGCTCCTTGTATATGGTTATTTTGTATAGCATTTGTGACAGAACTCTCTCCATAAACACGAATGCCACATTCTCCTACCTTTGAAATCTGGTTAACACTGAGTTCTTTTACATTGGAATTCTCAAAAACCATAATGCCGCAACGTGAACTCTTAGAAATGGTATTGTTTTTTACCACTACCTGCTGACTGCAGTCTCTTATGGCGATTCCATCATTCTTATTATCCATAACACCAGTTTTTCCCTTACCGATGATCATATTATTTTCTACCATTACATTTTTCACGCCTGCCAGGTGAATCCCATGTCCTTCTGTTGTGATGTTGTTATTGTAGATTGATACATTTGAAGCTCTGTAATCACCTTTTGCAATTTTCTGATTCGATGCCCCGGTCTGTGTTTTCTCCAGCAGATGTCCGATTACCGCAATTCCCTGCACACGATCACACATTGGATCATTTTTTGTCTGGATCACATTATCATGAATCCTTGTCCGGATCTCTTTATAATTCTGACTCTTTCCAGCCTGACTTTTTGCCTTTGCATAAATAGACGATGTCTTGGATTTAAAAGACTGTACTAAAATTCCCGCACCACAGTTTGTAAAGTTATTATCCGCAATCTCACAATTATAATAACTGGTCGTCACGATTGCTTCTTCATGGACATTTTGAAACTTATTATTGGTGATCATAACATTCTCATGAAATCTACCTACCAGCATCGTATGTGTACCAAGACCTCTCGGTACATCCTGAAATGTATTACCAGATATCAGTACATTCTTCATCACAGTTCCGTCCTGATAGGTTTCGGCAAATACACTTTCCGCCACCGGAATATCAAGCTGCAATGCTTCCTGTTTTGCTTCTTCTCCCTTTCCCTGTCGCGCTTTAAAGCTTTTAAAGGTACAGCCGGTTACTGTAAAGCCGTTAATCGCACAGACCTCTACCTGATGAAGACCGCCTCCGCCTGAAAAGGTTGCGTTCTTTATCGTATTATTTTTGCCGTGTGCCATCTTAACCAGATTACCCTTGTTGTTCTTAGCACCTACATAAGTACCACCCGAAATCGTGATGTTTTTGCATCCCTTATAGCCTTTTGTCTTTGCCGTACTCTTTTTATCCACAGTATCTGTCAGCAGCATGTTCAGGCTTTTTGCCTTTCCCCTGAACTTTATCGTTGCACCGGTTGCTTCCAATGTCACATTACTGCATAAACAGATCGGTCCGCTGATATAATAAGTTCCCTTTGGAATAACAATCTTATATGGTTTTGATGCTGTTGCCTTCCTGCGTACCTTTGTCATGGCATCATTTACTTTCTTTGTAATATCTGTCTTCTTACCTGCTTTGATCTTGATCGTCGTTGCTTTTGATGCAGTCTGTGCAGCCATTACTTCCACTTTTGCAAACTGCACCGATCCCGAAAAGCACTGTAATGCAACAAGTAAACACACCATTAAAATTTGAATCTTCTTTTTTCATGAAACGCCTCCTTTTACACAGTACTCCTGTCCCTCTGTTCTTCTCCCAGCTCCGGGTTTTCAAATACAATTTTCTGCATTTCTCGATAATGATTCCTTACAGTATCTATATCCGCCTGCATTTCTACCGGGATCTGACCCAGTACAAACCAGTCAATCACACGGTCAGATGCATTGCAGTCAATATGATCAAATGAGAAATCCACATATGCTTCTACCTTCTCAAATTCAAAATCCTGCTCCCGGATTGCTGTCAGCAATTCATCAAATGTATAGACCACCTTACCCGGCGCAGATTCCTCATACGCTCTGTGAAATCCTCTGGAATAAGCATACTGCAGCTTATCAAAAGCAAAAAACAAAATTGGCTTTTTCATTAGAGAATACTCAAAAATGTTAGAAGAGTAATCCGTAATGAGAAGATCTGTAATATAAAACAGATCATTGATATTCGGGAACTTGTTCACATCTACAAATTTATCCTGATATTGCTTCGGAATTGGTACAGCCTCAGGTACCCATGGATGCATTTTAAAAAATACCACATATTCATCTCCACAAAGCTCATACAGCTTTTCAAAATCGATCAACTCATATGGATAATAGGCTGTCAGCTTACTTCTGCCGCGATAGGTTGGTGCAAATAAAATAACCTTTTTCTCCTTACAAAGCAGATATTTCTCACGTAGCTTTTGTTCCACCTCTACACGTCTTTCCTGATTCAGATATTCGTCCATACGCGGCATTCCTGTCGGCAATACCTGTTCTTCATTAATGCCCCATACTTCTGAAAAAAAGTGGGCAATATTTTGTGAACCTGAAATACCGTAAGAATACTGCCTGTGGGCACTCTGTGGTGCCGGACAGCCCGGATGTCCCCAACGGCTGTAACCGGATGATTTAAATCCTGCCCCCGCATGCCAGAGCTGTACCACCTTCGTATCATCAGAAAGCTTCAGCCAGTCAAGCACCGGTGCATGATCATCCACAAAGACAATACCGCTTGATGCTAGTTTTTTCACCAAAACAAGCCAGCTTTTAAATCCGTGATTTCCTCTGGCGCCGAATCTGGCCGAAGTCAGGATCGTGTACTCTTTCTCCATACCCCGTTGCTGCATCCGTTCCATGACTGCCTTTAAATTGGATGCGATCTGATCATTCTGTTCCGTTAGGAACAATACGGTATATGCCCGTTTTTTCTTATATTTTTTATAATAAAATTGATAGCTCCTACGCAGAAAGTTTTTGCTGGAAAGCCAGGTCGCCCTGATATTATTTACCGGATGAATCCGATCATGCAGATGTACAAGTGCTGGAAAATCCGTATTTGTTTTTGCAGCTGCAAGGATAGTCATCTCAAACGGCAGATTATCTTCTCCCTCTTTTACGCCGAAATTAACAGTATATACCTTCTGTCCACCATTATATGGAAAGTTTCTGGAATAATCTGCTAGCTTTCCAAAAATTCTATATGCATATTCTGCCACTGCAACAGTGTTTTCTCCATCGCTGATAAATAAACCATAAATACCAGATGGAATACAAGCACAATTGCCCGGATTTGTTATATTAGTTGTCAGATGATATTGCCCATTTTCATATTTCAGAATACACAACTCTGCCATTGCCATACCAAGCATTTTATCAACCAGATAAAAACGCATCTTCTGCGTGTCTGACACTGTTCTCCCTTCCTTTTCAAGCGTTAGATAGATATGCAGATGAATTCTCTCCCATTCGATTTTTTGAACCTCTGCTTTCCATTTATGATCTGTTACAAGATACTTCATATTACGTTCTCTTCCTCCTGTTTCTTACTACCTTTTTCCTGCCTGTGTCAGGATCAATTCTGCAACACGCTTTGATGCATTTCCATCCTCCACAGAGCCTTTTTCTTTCAAAAAGGCATCTATCTTCTGTCTATAACTTTCCTCATCAAATGTCCCGATCTGTTCCAAAAGTTCCTCATTTGTCTTTGCCAGTGGAAATGGGGTATCCGTCAGTGGATAATAAAAGCCTCTAATCTGTTCATAAGCATCGTAGTCCTCTGCCAGAATAAATCCGGGTCTTTTCGTCAACAAAAAATCAAAGATCGCACTTGAGTAATCTGTTACCATTGCATCCGCTGCTGCCAAAAGTTCCTGCACATCCGGATACATGGTAGCATCCATAACGGATTGCTCTTTCAATGCCTCAATCTGCTTCGGTGACACCCTCCTTGGATGTAGACGTACCAGACATACCCATTCACCGCCAAACCGGCTTCCAAGTTCTTCTGCGATTCTTTCATATGGAAGCGGCTGTAATAGTCCATGATCCTGATCACGGAAAGTCGGCATATAGAAAAACAGTTTTTTCTCCGGTGCAATACCATATGTCTCCTGCACCTTTCTCTTATATTGCAGTTGATCCTGTTCAAAAAACAGATCATTACGCGGATGTCCGTATTCCAGAATCTTTCCTGCTCCCCAAAAGGCATTTTTATAAACATCCGATTCAAATCGGCTGTTTGAAATCCAGAAATCCGTATAAGCCGCATTTTTCTTCGCAAGTGCCAGCCATGCTTTATCTGCATTCAGATAACCGCAATCTCCCTCTATCTTCTTAATGCCAAAGGAACCATGCCACATCTGGATGTAAATCTGTTCCTTTTTTTTCAAAAGCCCCTGATTCAGCAGATGCACCATCTGAAAGTTTTTGACCCAGAGCTTTGCAGTCGCATATTCATAGAAAGCCTGTTCCGAATCATACAGAACAATCCGCACACGTGCAGGTAATATAGGGCGGAGCAGTTCCGGTGTTTTGGTAATCCAGACAAGATCCAGTCCCTCCGTCCGTTCCTGCGGCATTTCCAGAATACATTTTAATACATACTTTGGATTACATCCATATCCGTTTCCCATATAATTATCAAACACAATTTTGTTTGGACATATTTTTTCATGGTCATACAGCTTGTGATATTTCCGAGTGTACAAAATCCGTATCTGCAAGCTTGTTTTTCGGATACGATATACCTTGTATTCTCCTTCTATCGTATATGCGATTATTGTCTTAGCCCAGGAGCGTATTGTCATATATCTTCACCTTAACATCATTTGAAACATTACAGAACCCTGCTGTCCTGTCCCTTAAATATCTGTCTCCAAAGAAGCAACTTGCAGCAACACTGCACATTTCTGCATAATTACCATTATTTTATCATATCATGATACTTTCATTCTTGCAACTTGCCACATTTTTTGCATTATACAAATGTTATACGAATTCATGTGGCGACCCATAGGTTGCTTGAAATTAAGAAAAGGATATTGTAACTTGTCAATCGGTTTGTACATTATTTTAGCCCCTATATCCTTAAAATCTGTAAGAAAACTGCACGAATAACGATTTGTTTTCATCAAAATTATTGCATTTATTATAGCAGAAAATGTGTAAAAGTCAGTAATATCTAACGTTTTGCCTTAATCAGCAGACATTAGCTATACATTTCTTTTCACATCAGATCAGGCAGGTCGAAAGACCTGCCTGATAACATTTTTATTCAATTCTAACCAGCCCTATGAAACACCCCTAAAAAACTTTGGAAATCCCTACCAAACTATAAAAAGCTAAAATTCCAGTCACAGCTAGCTTAATCAGTACAATACATCATGTCTTGATTTTCTCAAAAATGTTCTTTTAATGAAAGAGCGGAATAATACCTCAGGTTTAGCAAACATTGTAATTTTATTAATGATTTTAGAGTCATACTTCAGCATTTCTGCCATTTCAATTAACGGATTATAATCGTCTTCAAAAATAGACTTCTGACTGTCATACCCGCTTAATTCCTTACATCTTTCAACAAGTGCATCTCGCATTTCGATATGAGTTCCCGGATTTGGCAATGGATTATTAATATCATACTCGGATTTTTCGTTTATATAATCCTCATATAATACTTCATTAAAAAAGCCCTCCAGCCCATCAAAACGCCCTCTTCTTGTCAGCACCTCCATTTTTTCAGTTTTCGTTGTTACGAGACAAACCGGTGTTTCAAATGCCACACTTGGTAGGGCAACATGAAGACGGGGGGTCACAACACATGATGCATTATGATAAAGATACAACATATATTTAGCTACTTTTAAACGGTCTTTTCCTTTAAAAGCAGGAGATATCATTCGACTTATGCTGTAAACTGGTTTTTCAGATTTTTCTCGTATTATTTTTACCATTTTGGGTGGCACATCAACACAAAGAACATATTTATTTCCACAGTCTTGTTTAATCTTGTAATTAGGAAGCAATGTCATAGTCATGCAACCAGTAAAATAAGCATCTATTCCATGCTCTTTTAAATAAGCAGCCGTACCAGTATCTCGACATCCAATTGGTTCATATTTTTTAAAATAAGAAAACACCCTTTTTTTCATAAATTTTTTACTAAGCTGTTTTCTGATTTTCTCCCTTATATGAAAAGAAACAAATAATGGTTCAATATCATCAGAAGGCGGAAAATGCTTATAATCCCACATCCACCAAGCATTCATAAACAACTTTACTTTTTCTCCATTTTTTGCTTTAAACTGATCTACCCGCTCTCTTTGTACATAGTAGTTTATTTGCGGGATAAAACGCATAGCTGCAACACTCTGCACTTCATCTCCGATATTAATAGAAGAGTACTTTAAAATACCAAATTTTGTGTCCATATTGTCAGACATTGTCTCACCTGTAGTCCTTTCTTCATTTTATAATTTAAAAGTGCAGCTATATACCAAACTCGTAAAAATCATTTTTTTCTCAGCATACTGTCATAGATCAAACGCCTTACCCCATCCGGAAGCAGGCTCACACCCACATGTAAAGTAACTGAGATCAAATAATCCTTAAGACTGCAATACCCTTTCTTCAACATAAGGTTTCTGAATCGCAATATTCTTCCAGCATATTTAATTCCCCCACGCCTTTTATACATACCATCCGTACGCATATAAAGCAATATCCGCTCCGTATTATAACCGGTTGCACCACTTTTCAACATTCTAAGCCACAGATAATAATCCTCAAAACCTTCAAACGGCTGATAGCCACCAGCCTTTAAAACCATGCTTTTCTTATACATCACGCACGGGTGATTGAAAGGATTTCTGCGCCTTGCAAAACGCAGTATTTCCTCCTGCGTCTGTGGCAATTTTCTAATTTTTCCAATAGTAGCAGAATCTGTCTCAAATTCCGCTACGGCTCCACTGACTAAGTCTGCATTTTTTTCCTTTAATAGAAAAAGCTCTGTCTCCATCCGGTCTGGGCAACTGATATCGTCGCTGTCCATTCTTGCAATATATTCATACCGGCAATGCTTCATTCCCTCGTTAAGTGCGTTTCCAAGTCCTGACTGCTTCGCAAGCTGCACGCGTGTAAAAAGCCCCGAATGCGCCGCCTCCGCCATATCTAGTATCTCATATAATGCCGGTGTCAGTTCTCCATCACATACGATAACAAACTGTGCCGGCAGAACAGTCTGAGCTAATATGCTATCTATGCTTTCCTTCAGAGATGTAGGTCTTTCCTTATAATATACCGACATCAAAACCGCATATTCCAATTTTTGCCCCTTTTTCTTTCTATTCCTTTTATAAACCGCGCTGTTTACGATATTCGCTGATACCGCTCCATTTGGTATCCTTATCCGAAAGGATCAGATCATCCTTTGTCATACCTTCCGGCATCGGCCATTCCACACCGATCTCCGGATCGGACCAGAGCAGTCCGCCCTCGTCGTTCGGATGATAAAAGTCTGTGCATTTATAGGCAAATTCTGCATAGTCAGAAAGTACAATAAAACCGTGTGCAAAGTTCTTTGGTATAAAAAACTGCTTTTTATTTTCAGCGGAAAGTTTTACGCCGTACCACTGTCCGAAAGTCGGAGAATCCTTTCTCAGATCGACCGCAACATCAAACACCTCTCCATTTACCGCACGGACAAGCTTATCCTGTGGAAAGTTGATCTGAAAATGCAGACCACGGAGTACACCCTTTTTGGAAGCAGACTGATTGTCCTGTACAAAGACCTGATCAATGCCCGCCTCTTTGAAGTCATTATAATTATACGTCTCCATAAAATATCCTCTGGTGTCACCGAATACAGTCGGTGTAATGACTTTCAATCCTTCAATATGACAGGTTTCTACTGTTATTTTTCCCATTTTTCCATCCTCTTTTTCTCATACTTGGATACGTACTTTTAAACTTTTTGATAATACACTATCCATAGATAAATTAAGTATATGAAAATCACATATATTCGTCAAGTTTCTTTTCGTACCTGACATTAACAGCAGTAAAAAAGGAGGAACTTCTTTGTTCCTCCCGCTCTTTTTATCTGCTTTTGATATCCTTGATCATCTGTAAGATGGAGCTTCCGTAGTTCTGTGCGGTTGCCCAGCCTTTTCCGTATGGGTTGTCCGGAATACCGAGCCATTCCACATAAGGAGCCGTTCCACGGCTCACATAGGTAAAACGCGGATCTACACAGCCATTATTCAGCGCATCATAATTGGCATACGCTTTCAGATGCTGGATCTGTGCGCGGATCCCTAAACGGACACTTGAAAAACTCTGTCCCTTCGCGCCTCCGCCTACTGCTCCGATCCCGGCAAAATTATACTGTGTAATGCTGACATCGCCGCCAAAGCGTAGGAAATTTGTCTCCTTCATTGCCTGTGCAAACGCTACCTCTGCCCTGATATTTTCCGCTTTACATTCATCGAGATAGATCTGACAGAACTTCTTGATCGTTGCAGCATCCGATCCCCCATAAAACGAGGGATAGGATGTCCTGGACTGGTAATAGCTGACCATCTGTGAAACGGTCACCGTACTGCTTCCCGTGATCGTATATTTGCCATTCTCATAGGGATCATCTGTATTATCGTTTGCATCTCCGACAGTCATTTTGCCCTTTAAAAGCACTTTGGAAACACCGTTCTTTCCGGTCACAATGACCTGATAGCGGTATTCACCTTTTACGTTGTCATGATTCTTGGTCTGGATCAGGGCGCGGTATTTTCCGTTTCCACGATCTGATGCCTTATACGTATATTTTGCCTTTGTTTTTTCCACCGGCCATGCTTTTACTTCTACCTTTTCCACAACAGTGTTGGCACTGATGCTGGATACTGTCAGATAGCTGCCTGTTTCGTTCTTTTCACGGCTGACCGCCTCACCGCCAAGAATATCGGAAACCTCAACCTTCTGCGCTTTTCCGACTTTTTTGTATTTACCGTTTGTGCCTTTTACATATGCCTGGATCTTATAGGTTCCGCTCATGCCAAAATCAGAAATTTTTACTGTTGCCTTGAAAGCGCCTTTTGCATCCTTTTTCGCCTCATAATTTTTCTTTTTGGATCCTGCATCTACATTGTATACACGGAAACGCACACCCTTAACGGCTGCTGCGATTCCCAGATTCTCTGCTGTCAGCAGCAGTTTGGTTTCTTTGGATTTCAGCTTTGCTGTAATGACAGGATCTTTCTTTTCGAACGTATAAGTAACTACCTTGACATCCTTTGTAATACCGTTGCCATCCGTTACCTGCACTGTAAACCGGTATTTACCAAGCGCATATCCATAATCCTTCATTGCAACAGAGAGATCATAATAACTGCCGTTTTTCTTTGCCGTATATGTTTTTGTTTTTTTCTTGCCTTCTAAATTTCTGACCTTGACCTTAACCGATTTTACTTTCGATGCAGATGCCACATTTTTCAGGCGAAGCCGGAAGGTACCCTTGTTTAAGTTGATCTTTCTGACCGTTACCGCCCCTACTGATGGCCCATCTACCGTAAAACTGCCTGTTGCCACCTTAGTTGCAGTTCCAAAATAGCTCTTGGAATATGCCACTACCTCATAAGTGCCCGCCTTTTTGAAATCTGCGATCTTCACGGATGAAAGCCAGCTGCCGTCATCCTGTAATTCTGCGTTATAGGTTTTTCTTGTTGTTCTGCCGTTTTCTTTTACACTGACTTTATAAAATACCTTTGCAGCACCTTTTGCCCCTGTTAAAGCCAATGTTGCAATCGTCTGTTTTCTGTTCAGCTTTGCTGTAAGCTTCATTGTCGAAGGATCTGCCTTCTGTTCTTCGATCTTTGTTGTCGTGGAACGGAGCTGATGCTTCTTACCCATTGCATCATAGGCATAGGCAATGATCTTATAAGTACCGGTTTCTTTATTATGATTTGCTACATTAGCCGTTGCCGTATAAGTGCCTTTTCCTTCATCCGTTGCCGTATACAGATAGTATTCCGAACTATCGGATGTCGGATAAACCTTAAACTTCACACTCGCGATCCGGTCTGTCGGTGTCGCTCCTTTTAATGTTATTTTAAAACTGCCGTTTACACCATCTACATCAGACACAAACAGATCATCTGCATCATATTCCACTTCTTCGGTAGACAGATTCCATGCGTTTGCAATACCGAGCGCATCTGCCACACCGAGCTTCTTTAAATTATCCTCACTGCTCAAAAAAGCCGCATCGGATGGGTTATTTACAAATGCATGCTCTACGATAATTGCCGGGATACCATATAATTTGCTTCTTCTGATCACACCGTAATAATCCGCCAGCGATCCATCCGGATAAGTTGTATTATCTTCTGAATTTCTTATCTTGATACCATTATTTTTCAGTCCCAGCTTTGCAAGCTGCTCGATGATCTTGGATGCCACCACAGAGCCCTTGGAACCTGCATCGTTGTTGTAATTACTGTTTGGGTAAAACACCATTGCACCTGTTGCGGTCGTAGCACCGACACCTGTGGAATTGAAGTGGATGCTGACATACATATCCGCGCCCACACTGTGTGCATAATCGACTCTGGCTGCATTATCATCTGTCGAAGATGTGCCCGGATGCGGACATGCACCGCTTGTTCTTGTCATATACACAACCACATTTGTATAATTGGCTTCCAGATATTCTTTGCAATAATTGGCAACCTTGATCGTCATGGATTCTTCTGTCAGACCGTTTGCTCTGGTTCCCGCATGAGAATCATCGTGTCCCGCATCCAGTACCACAACGACGCTTCCTGCAGAGATCTGATCGCTGTCCAGATCGTCTACTGCCTGCACTGCAGCCAGTCCTTTTGCCCGGGCGATCGCCTGCGCAAGCTGCTGTCCGTTCGTCTGCGCATCGGTGCTTTGAGAGATCCGCACGATCGGAAGCTCTGCTGCTTCTTCTGCTGAAATGCTCTGTGTATCTGCCTCTACCTGCGCATCCGCAAAATCCTCAAGCGCCACTGTATTTTCTACTGCTACTTCCCGGTCAATACCGAAACAGATATCTTCCATTCCCGGGATCTGAGTGATATCCATATTTCCCGCATAGGAAACCGTACCTTCCCCAGTTTCTTCTTCATATGTATAAGAGAGCGCCTTGATCTGATAAATACCTGCACCGCATGTGCTGCTATCCAGTGTAAACACAAGATCCTTTCCCGGCTCTGCCAGAGAAGCTTCTGTTGATTCCCCTGTTTCTTTATTTTGCATGGTCAGAACAGCCTTTGTAAAATGCTCCTGGCCGCTGCCTGCAGACACATAGATTTTTTCTGCTGCTGGGCTTTCTATGTACATATTTTCCACATATAAATAGTTGAGCAGAAGATCTGCCTCTTTCACACTCGCCGGCTGATTCCCGGAAAGTGTCTGCTGCTTTGTCTGTGCGGAAGTATCGGCACCGGATACTGTTTCCGACACATCTGTCACAGTCACTTCATCCGTTCCTTCTGCCAGTACCGGAATCGCCGTCAGCGGTGTTTCTGCAAACAGACACAGTGCCAGCAGCATTGCCAGTATATGCTTCATTTTGTTTTTCATGTTTTTCTCTCCTTGTTTTTTGTCTTTTTCGACATCTGTTTTTATCTTACACGCCTTATTTTCAGATTGCAACGCGCAACATATGGAAATTTATCAAATTATGAATATCTTAAGAAAATAAAGCCGCAGCATTACATTGCTACGACTTTATAGGTATATTTCTTTCCTTTTTTTCTGGTCTGGTCTTTAAAGCGGCATTTACCGGATGCGGAAACTGTTCCGATACATTTGAAGGCGCCTTTATTCTGCTTTCTGTATACCAGATAGGTTTTGGCATTCTTGACCCGTTTCCAGCTCAGCACTGCTGTCTTTTTATTCCGTAATATGCGCGCCTTCAGTCTCTTTGCCTGCCGGCTGCTGCACTTGACATACTCTGACATATCACTGGCATATGCCCCGTTTCTGCCCGCTGCTGCAACTTTATAATAATAAGTCTGGCCAATCTTCGCCGTCCTGTCCCGATAGAATGTATTTTTTGTCTTTCCTATCAGTTCATACCCACTGTTTTTCCTTGTGCTTCTGTAAATCTGATATCGGACTGCTCCGTTTACCCTTGTCCATGACAGCCGATATCCGATCACATTGCCTTTTTTCGTCCGTGGAAGTTTTTTCCCCGTTGTACACTGCAGATTCTGTGGTGTATGCAGCGTCACACAGAGCACAAAACTTGCGCTGCTGTCCGGATTGTTCAGATCCGTTACCCGGATCGTCGTCTTACCGAGCGTTTTTGTATGGATCATACCATCTGCGCCCACTTCCGCTACCTTTGCATTGCTGCTCCTCCATTCCATCGCGTCACTACAGTATTCCGGCAGAATACAGATACTGTCTCCCAGTCCTGCTTCATATTGTTTTCGTCCGAAGGACAATGGCTTTGTAACATACACGGTACAAAAGCCCTGCCTGCCATCCGCTGCCTGCGCCACGATCACAGCCGTACCATTTGAAACTGCAGTAATCTGCCCTTTACTGTTTACCGTTGCAACCGCTTTATCCATTGAACTGTATTTCACGGAAACCGTGCTGTCCAGCACCTGCATATTTACGTTTTCTCCGACAAGCAGATATTCCTGTGGTCTGCAGCTTGTTGTCAGAACCGGATCCCTGACCAGCACTGCAATTCCTTTTTGCACATTCTGCGAAATCCTGGCTGTCAGCTTTGATGCGTCCAGATCCGGCAGATTTCCAAATATCTTCTGATAAAAGCAGCATGCTGCCACAAAATATCCAAGCTTTGACGGATGTTTTCCGTCCTTGCTCAAAAATTGCTGATCTGAATAGAATACGCTTGCCCTCTGAAACTGCATACCGACCGGAACCACATCGATCCCGTACTCACTTCCGATATGCAGATAGGCCGCCCCCACTCTTTTCTGCAGCTCACCCGTATGGATCGCCGTCTGGTTTTTATCCCCCGCGAATTCATATGCGTGCGTCATATAAAGCAGAAGTTTTGCCTGTGGACGCAGCTTACCGATCAGCTTCTGCAGGGAAGCAACCGCCGGTCCCATCTCCGCATCGGCCGAAAAGGCAGGTACAACGCTCTGCTCCTGCAGCACGACATAGTCCCATTCTTTCTCCATCAGCTTTGTCACGAGCTGCTGGTAATATGTTTTGTATTTTGCAGACATACCAGCATAATAACTCAGTTTAGCAGCTCCGTTCGTCACACAGTCCGCCATTACTTTCTTCCCTGTCAGACTTGCCAGTTCCTGCAGCTGGTTCGGTACGGAGTACCGTACATCCATTTTGTGATATCTGGTAAAACTGTTTCCCACAAACAATATCCTTACCGTATCTGAGGCCGTATCATTCTCCGAAATACTTCTATTTTCCATATTCAGTTCCGTATTTTCACTGACTGCGGGCTGATTATCACTGACAACCGCATCAATATCCTTCTCTGAGGATTTATATTTTATAGAAGAAGCGGAAACACTTTCCATTGTTTCCGCTCCGATTTCTTCTGCAAATATCTCTGCCGGCGCAAATAATACGCCAAATATACAGATCACCAGCCAGACTGCCAGATATTTTTTTATTTTTTCCATATATGCTCCATTCATCCCTGCAGTCCGAAACTGCAGCATCATACACGCACTACTTAAACGCCCACAGCTTATTCATCACAAAATTGATCGGAACACTGAACAGCAGATTGATCACCGGTGCTATGAATTTTGAAATACCAAGCTGCGTAATCCACACCCATGACAGCACATTGCTGAGAATGATTCCGGTAAAGCCATAGGATAAATAAGTCTTCAGAAGCGCTTTCCACATCGACCTGTGTTCGCCTTCCTTTACCGTAAACACAAGCCGGTTGTTCCAGTAAAAGGACCAGAGTACACTGAGCACAAATCCGACAATATTTCCCGCAAAAAAATCCCATGAAACGGAAAAAGGCATCAGTATAAGCAGTACCATGACATTCAGGATATAACTGAGCAGCGTATTAGACAGACCTACCATCCCAAATTTCACAAACTGCATAAAGCCCGCCCAGTTTTTATCCAGAAAAGTAAGATGCAATAGTTTCACAAATATAAAATACAATAAGTGCTCCAGCCGGTTCCAGACTATTTTTGCAAATTCCTGCATATGCACTCCTTATCGATACCGCCAGATGCAGTAAATTGCTCTTAATCCATCCTTAAAGCCGATCTTCTTACCTTCCTTGGTCGTACGCGGATGGTAGGAGATCGGAACCTCATGGATCCGGATCCTCTTTTTGGAGATCTTCGCTGTGATCTCCGGCTCAAAACCGAAACGTTTCTCTTCAATATCAATGCTCTGGATCACGTCCCTGCGAAATGCTTTATAACATGTCTCCATGTCTGTCAGATGCTGCCTCGTAAACAGGTTGGAAAGACAGGTCAGAAATTTATTCGCCAGACGATTTGCCAGGTAGCCTTTTGCCTGCTGGTTTAAAAAACGGGAACCGTAAATAACCTTTGCTTTTCCCGCAAAGATCGGCTCTACGACACGCGGATAGTCTGCCGGATCATATTCCAGATCCGCATCCTGGATAATGACAACATCACCTGTCGCCTCTAAAAAGCCTGTGCAAAGCGCTGCGCCTTTCCCGCCGTTTATCTCATGATAAATGATCTTGCTGACAAGCGGACGGATCTCTGTTTCCAGGATCTTCCTTGTTCCGTCTGTGGAACAGTCGTCCACAACAATAATTTCTTTATTTGGGATCGGAGAAGCCTGTACAAGCTTCACGATATTTAAAATGTTGTCCTTTTCGTTATAGCAGGGAATCACGATAGATAATACTTTGTCCTCTGTTACGCTCATGTCGTCCTCACTTTATCCTGTTTCTTTTAAACTGTTCTCAGTTTTTTACGCTGTACAGCTTCGCTCTCTGACATATATTTTATGCCTGTACCGAGAGAATCGTATACATTCTGGATACGCTTGTTGAGCATGTCCATTGCATGTACTTCAAGGCTTGCCTTCTGATCACTTCCCCACATATCATGAGAAAGAGTAACATGTCTTTCGATACAGCAGGCACCGAGTACAACTGCTGCGATCGTCGGCTCCAGATTTTCCTCATGTCCACTGTAGCCTACCAGACAGTCAAAGCGATCCTTCAGTGTCTGGATCATACGCATGTTCAGATCCTTGACAGGAGCCGGATACGCACTGTTTGTATGCATCAGAATATAATCACCGTGTCCGTTTTTCTCCAGCACTTCTACCGCATGGTCAATCTCATCCATTGTTGTCATACCTGTGGATAATATAACAGGCTTTCCGGATTTGGCTGCCTCGGCAATCATCTCATCCCTTCCGTTGGATGCACTGGCGATCTTGATATACGGTACATCATACTGCAGTAAAAATTCCAGAGACGGCATATCCCACGGAGAAGCACTCCATGTCATTCCCTTATCCTTGCAGTAAGCATCTATGATATCGTATTCCGGTTTCTCAAACTCTACTCTGTACTTGTATTCCAGATATGTCATATCCCCCCATGGGGTTGACTTTGGAACGCTTTTCTGTGCTTCCGGAACTGCCAGCTCCGGTGTACGCTTCTGGTACTTCACATTGTTCCAGCCTGTCGCATTTGCCGCATCCATCAGTTTCTTTGCAATATTAATATCTCCGTTATGATTGATTCCGATCTCTGCGATCATATATGGGCGACTCGTTTCACTGATCACATAATCGCCAATATGGATTTCTTTATTTGCCATGTCACTTCTCCTAACTGTATATTCTATTCTGCTTCTTTTCTCCGCATTTTATGTGCAGAGCCTTCTGTATGTATCATACACCAAAAGACTGCCTTTTGTAAATGACTGCCTGCTTTTATTTCATATCCTGTAAAAAAGGAGATATCCCCGCCAAGTCGCCTCCGGGTATATCTCCTGTTTGTTCATTTTGCCTGTATATGGTACTCCTCCATGAATGCCAGATGAACTGCGTCTGCAACTCTGGCAATATATTCGCTGTTCGTCGGTCTGCCCTTTCCGGAATGCGCAGAAAACCCGAACATTTCTTCCATGGATTCAATATTACCTCGCATCCAGGAAACCTCTATCGCATTACGAATAGCCCGTTCTACCTTTTGTACGGATGTATTATATTCCCTTGCGACATCCGGATATAACAGCTTTGTCACACTGCTTACTACTTCTATGTCCTGTTCGGATCGCAGGATGGCTGATCTCAGATAATGATAGCCCTTCAGATGCGCCGGAACACCCAGACTCAGCAGCAGCTTTGTCACATACATTTGTTTTTCCACACTTTCACACATTCTTTTCATACTTCTCCCCCTCTATTAATAGATAATGATGTCGGGTCAAAAGCCCGGGCTTTGATGTCTGCGGATTGTTCCGTGCTCTGCACTCCCACAATCCTGCCCAATATTCGCATATCGTGGGATTAACATCCCACTTTTATGCTCATATCGGGGCGGGTCCCAAGGTCTTTCAACCACTTATGAGCAAGCTCATGTGGTTTTAGGCCTTTTGACCCTGGCATCATAGATAATAGATTAAAAATCAAATTGCGACTATAGGATAATCATACATTTTTTGTCATAACTTGTCTAATCGTTTTCATCGACAATTTATCCGTCGTTTAATACATTTCTTTACTACATATTTTTTTCTATTCCTCTCGTTTCTGCAATTGTAGTTTTGCAAAGAATGGGGTATACTGAAAAAGGTATTGGAATTTTGAACAAATGAGGTAAAACATGAACTATTTAGAAGAACTGCTCCATAATACGATACTGATCAATGCCGTGACCGGATGGCTTTGTGCACAGATTCTCAAAACCATCACACATCTGATCATAAACAAAAAATTTGTCTGGGAACGGCTGATTGGCGACGGCGGAATGCCAAGCGCCCATTCCGCAACTGTCTGCGCTCTCGCAGGTACGACTTTCCTGCACTGTGGACCGGCAAGTCCGGAATTTGCCATTGCCGCTATTTTTGCGATCATTGTCATGCATGATGCCATGGGTGTCCGCTTCGAAACAGGCAAGCAGGCAAAAATCCTGAATGAAATGATGGACATTTTCAAGAGTATGGGAAACAGCACGCTGACCGCCGAAGAAAAATTAAAGGAATTTGTCGGTCATACCAAACTGCAGGTTGCCATGGGCGCCCTGCTCGGTATTGTCATCGCTGTCATCCTTGGTTAAATATCTATCTTATGTTTTAAGCAGCCTTTATCAGGCTGCTTTTTTGTTATGGTGACGAGGAAAATGCACGCATTTATGCGGTGCATTTGACGACCGCTAATCAGAGCGAGATTCGCAGAGCGTATCTCGTCTCTGTTATGGCTGCGAATCAGATTTCATTGTATCTGTCTGACCGGATTTTTCCACATGGTCGATCAGATAAGGCGGTCTGTTTCTGGATGCATCCAGTGCACGCCAGACATACTCACCAAGCACGCCCATCATCAGCATCATGATACCAAAAGAAAACAATACAACACACATGATGGAAGCCCATCCAAGGATTGGTGTTCCGACCGTAAATTTCTCCACGATCACCTCAATCATCATAAGAAGCGCAATAATAAAGAAAACAACACCCACACCGGACATAAACCGGATCGGTGCATAAGAGAAACTCATCATGGAATCCATGGCAAGCTTTACCTTCTTACCGAGTGTCCAGCGTGATTTGCCGATCTCACGGTCTCTGCGGTGGAAGTAGATCTGGTCGGTCTGGAAGCCTGCCCACAGCACCTGCAGTGTCAGGGAAGAGTTTTTCTCATCCAGTCTTTCCAGCACTTCAATGACCTGTCTGTCGATCAGATAGCAGTCACAGCCGCCTACAGGCATTCTTTCCTGTACGAATTTGTGTATGATCACATAATACATATGTGCAAAAAACTTTTTGACCGGATTTTCATCACGTTCCTTCCGCACTGCCAGCACAACTTTATTGCCCTTTTTCCAGCTTTCATACATTTCCAGAATGATCTCCGAGTCTTCCTGCAGGTCAGCCTGCTTTGTCACGGCGCAATCGCCCGTGCAGACGGAAAGTCCTGCCAGAAGTGCCGCATGTTCTCCGAAATTACGGGAAAGCTTGACACACTGCACATTCTGATCCATTTTGCGGATATCATTCATCACTTCCCATGAGTTGTCACCGGAACCGTCATCCACAAATACAAGCTCGTAATCTCCGAGCTTTCCAAGAATCTTCTGCTTCATATCCTCGTACAAAAGCATCAACGTGTCTGCGTTATAATAAACCGGTATTACAATTGATATTTTGCTCATTTATTTATCCTGTTCCTTCTCTTCCGAAGCAGCAACGGAACGCACTTCCTTCAGATATTCATTATAGTCCCGAATATATTCACTGCCGTCATAGTGTTCGCTTGCCAGGCAGAGCAGCACACTGTCGGCGGAAAAATCATACATATCTTTCCAGAGCATTGTCGGCAGGTACAGTCCCATACGCGGCTTATTCAGCTCGATCACGTCTGTTTCATAACCGTTATCGACCTTTACCTTGCTTGTCCCGCTGACATTGATCAGCACAAATTCCGTCTTACGGTTTGCATGCTGCCCACGGATCACCGTAGCATCGGATCCATACATATAAAAGACACGTTTGATCGCAAAAGGGATATCCTTTCCGTTTCCTTCCGCTACTACAAGATTTCCTCTCTCGTCCCCATATTCTCCAAATTCCAGAATCTTATACTGTTCTTTTATGTTCATTCATTTCTCCTTCATTCTCTGAGGTCTTTTAAGGTCTGAATGCATTCAATGCCCCGATCACATAGGTCTGTTCCTCTTCCGTCATTCCATTGTACATCGGAATAGAGAGCACCTCATCCGCATAAGCTTCTGCGATCGGCAGATCGCCTCTGTGATAGCCGAGGCTCTGATACGCTTCTGACAGATGCGGCGGGATCGGATAATGGATGATCGTTCCGATCTCCTTTTTATTCAGATAATCAATCAGCGCTTCTCTATGCGCCGTGCGGATCACATACTGGTGATAAATATGATTGGCATGCGGTCTTTTCTGCGGAAGCGTAAAGGCTGCATTGGAAAGCTCCCTGTCGTAACGCGCTGCGATCTCTATCTTTTCCTGTGTCAGCTCTTCCATATGGGAAAGTCTGACACGAAGAAGCCCTGCCTGGATCTCATCCAGTCTGGAGTTGGCTCCCACCACTTTATTATAATACCGTTTTTCACTGCCGTAATTACGATACATCTTCATATCTGCCGCAATTTTCGGATCATTGCAGGTGATCGCCCCGCCATCGCCGAAAGCGCCGAGATTTTTAGACGGATAAAAGGAAAAACAGCCGATATCACCAAAGCTGCCCGTCATTTTGCCGTCATACACGGCTCCATGCGACTGCGCACAGTCCTCGACCAGATACAGTCCGTGTTTTTTCGTGATCTCACAGATCTTGTCCATCTGACATGCCTGTCCGTACAGATGTACCGCCAGCACTGCCTTTGTCCTTGGTGTGATCTTCTCTTCTATCTTTGCTGCATCGATCCCGTAATATGCATCCGGCTCCACAAAAACCGGCGTTGCACCATTGATCGTAATGCCCATGACACTGGCAATATATGTGTTGGACTGCACGATCACTTCATCCCCGGCTCCAATCCCAAGCACACGGAATGCCAGCCAGAGCGCATCCAGTCCGCTTGCCAGCCCTACGCAGTATTTTGTGCCGACATAAGCTGCAAATTCTTCTTCAAAGCTGCTGACTTCTTTTCCCAGCACATACCAGCCGCTGCGCAGCACTTCGATCGCTTTTTTTTCAAATTCTTCCTGATATTGATAAAACCCCCGGTCAAGCCGGTTTGGCATAATCTTCATATCCGTACCTCACTTCTGCCTGCTTTCTGCATAAAATCACACAGGGTACAAAGCATATAGATATATCTTATCATTTTGATGCCTATATTGCAATCGGAAATAGCCCCATGTATTGAAAGAAGAATCCCTGTCGTGCTATACTATGTCATGCATTATTTTACGAAAAGGATCACTTTATGAAAGAAACCGATAAAAACAAACAGCTTATCATTAATATGGCAGCCTCTCTTTTATCCTGCCTTGTCAGCCTTGGTATCAGCTTTCTGATCACACCGACCGTCATTTACAAGCTCGGTTCCGAAGCGCAGGGCTTTGTTACCATGGCCAATAATTTCGTCAGCTATGCGGCGATCGCCGCCATGGCGCTCAATTCCATGGCCGGGCGTTTTATCACGGTCAAGATCCATCAGAATGATGCGGAAGGCGCCAATCGCTATTTCAACTCCGTCATGTACGCCAATCTGGTGATCGTAGCGGTTCTGCTTTTGCCCTGCACACTGGTCGTTCTGTATCTGGAAAAGCTCGTCAACATTTCCCCGGCGCTTGTAACGGATGTCAAACTGTTGTTTGCGGCCATGTTTATAAACTTTATGGTCACGATCATCGCAACGACCTTTTCCACAGCGACCTTTGCAGCCAACAGACTGGATCTGTCCGCACTCCGTACGATCGAGTCCCAGATTTTAAAAGCTGCACTGCTGATCGTTACCTTTACCCTTTTACCGGTTCATGTCAGCTACATCGGCTATGCAACACTGCTTGCCAACGTATATCTGTTCCTTACCTATATTCATTATACAAAAAAACTTCTGCCGCAGATTGTTGTTTCCCGGAAATATTTTGACATCCGCACGGTCATTGAGATTCTTTCCGCCGGTGTCTGGAATACGATCATGCGTGCAGGGCAGGCTCTGACAAACGGGATTGATACACTGATTACCAATCTGTGGATCGGCAAAGCGGAAAGCGGCTATATCGGTACTTCCACAACGATCGTGACCGCAGTCAACACCCTGTATGAAACGATTTCCGCCGTCTTCACCCCTTCCCTGACGATCAGCTTTGCCAAGGGAAATAAAAAGGAACTGACAGAAGATCTGAAATCAGCCATGAAGCTGACAGGCTTTTTCGCCAATATCCCTCTCTGCTACATCATCGGATTTGGAATGTCCTTTTACTATATGTGGCTGCCAAGTGAACGCGATATCCTGCCCGTCTACTACAGACTGACCGTTCTGATCATGCTCGGCACACTGGTCGGCGGCGCGATCAGCCCGCTTTTCAACGTTTATACGGTTGTAAATAAGTTAAAATGGAATTCGATCGTCACACTATTAATGGGCGTCCTGAATGTCATTGTGGTCTTTATTTTTCTGGAGATCCCGGCATTTCATCCGTATGGAATCTACTTTATTGCCGGAACCTCCTCTTTCTTAGGCATCATCAAAAACATGACATTTACACCGATGTATGCGGCGCATTGTCTGGAGCTCCCCAAACATGCCTTTTACCCGACGATCTTTCGCTATATTTTTGTTACACTTCTCATGTCAGCAGTATTTGCAGGCATGAACCACTTTATTACGACAACAAGCTGGGGCATGGTCGTTGCAGATATTCTGCTTTGTGGTATTGTGGGCTTTCTTCTGAATTTCTTCCTGTTATTTGAAGCAAGAGAACGCGCCATTTTCCTGGATAACATCCGCAGAATACTGCACAGGGCCTGACCGGAAAGGAGCATTCTATGCAGACACAAAAAAGAAAGGTACTCGCCGTCGCAAGTACCAGTTATCATCTGATGGTCTTTCTGTTTATTAAAGATGCATTTCTGAAGGATGCGCAGGTTGATCTTGTCCTGACTGACAAGTCAGCCTATTTGTATGAGCTGTATCAGTCCGGCAGAACAGACCGGTATTTTCATCATACCTTTTTTGCCGATGCAAAGAAGATCAGAAATCCTTATAAATCCGCGCCTGTGAATTTATGGGAAAGCTTTGTATACAATCCGACCGTAAAAGCCATGCTGACAGAAAAGGATTACCCGGCATTTACTACTTATGATGACCTGTACTTTGCTTCTCCCGGTGTTCCCGACGAGATTGTCAAAGAGCTGATCAAAACATGCATCCGGAAGAACAAAAAACTCAGTCTCCACCGCTTTGAGGATGGATTTGCCAGCTATACCAAACCGCCTGTCAGCTCAGTTTCCACTGTCATGGGAAGACGCCTGTACCAAACGATCTGGGGCTATGATATCCACAGGCAGGAGCAGGAGCTTTACTTATTCGAGCCCTCTCTTGCCGAAAAAAACGTAGCAGACAGTGCTGCAACCGGTTTTACATTAAAGCAGATCCCGAAAACGCCGGAGCGGATCGCACTTGTCACCGAACAGATCCGGTATATCCTGCAGTTTCAGAGCCGGCGTTTTCCACAGGAATATCTGTTTCTTGGACAGGGCACAGCCAATGGCATGCAAAATCCTGATACATACCAGAGTCTTGTCTATGAGATCGCTTCCCATGTGGGCACAGAGCATTTTCTTGTCAAGCCACATCCACGCGGACAATATGATGCCTTTGACGATACGATCTCCGTTTACAGCGATACGTGTCCGTTTGAGCTTGCTGTCGCAGACGGCACAATGGAAGATAAAACACTGCTATCCTATTATTCCACTGCCTGTGTATCCGGAAAGCTCCTATTTAACAGCCGCTGCAGGATCATCTTCCTGTATCCGCTGGCAGGCGATTCCTTTAACGAAAAGTGCGATTACGAAGATTATTTTCACACATTATGCAGTCTGTACGACAATATTTATATTGCACATACAAAAGAAGAGCTTTGGAAGCTGTTGTCCTGATCACAGCCTCCAAAGCTCTTTTTATCGTTTTTATATGCCCAGCACAACAGCAAGCAGTGTCTGGTCCAGTGCCAGTCTTCTGTTCCACGGATTCAGTATCACACCCGCCACATCCGCTTCGCGCGTCGTTTCAAACAATTGCCGGATGTCAGCAAGAAATGTTGACTTTACAGCCCCGCCACCCTTCATTTCTTCCTCAAAAGAAGTAAATGCCGCAAACCATCTTCTGCCGTCTTCTGTCCTGACCGTGGCAAGCTGCAGGTTCTGCTCCTTTGCCACAGCCTCAATCGCTACAACTACCTGTCCGTTTTCCCGCATCCTTCTGCGCAGCAGTGTCAGTGTATGTGCCAGCTGCTCATCCGACGGTGCTTCCTGCAGTTCTCTGATTGCTTCTTCTATTTTATCGTTTCCCTGTAATCCCTGATCCATTTTGGTTCCTTTCTGTTTTCATTCGATGCAATTCATTTTAAATAACATGCGTGTTTATTTCAATTATTCTGCCCTGCGCTGATCGTGCTTCCGATTTCTGCGCGGTACGGGATCAACACACTGTCCGGTGCATATTCGGAATCTGCCGTAAATACGCAAACATATGTCTGTCCGTAAAAATCAAGCGTATCTCCTGCTTCCAGGCGTCCCCTCTCGATCCAAAGGATACAATCCGGCGGAGTCTGTGACTGCCTGCCCTGTGCTACCATATGCGTGTCATCTACAAGAATATGACGCAGTCTCGCCGTCGGGTATTCTTCCCGATACAGCTTCCAGAGCGGGTAATCATAACCATCCCCTGATATCACGACGCCAATATCCGTTGCGCCCAATTTTTCTGTTACGTTCTTCAGTTGTTCGTAAGTATCATATCGTCCATTATTTGTAAAATAGAGCTTCATCCGATTTGTCATTCCGCTTGCCAGATAGGACTCAGCCACCTGCATATTATAACGGATCGGCGCAATACACAGTACAAAGCTGAGAGCTGACAGCAGCAATAAAATAACAGTATTCTTTTTATTTTTTCGAAGGACATGATCCAAAATGTGTGCTCCCGCCGGTATCATCATGGCAAGTGACGGATACAGCAGGCGTGATCCCCATGGCTGCCAGCGCAAAAGTGCCATCATGAAGCCAAAGCTGAGCCAGGCAGATACGATAAAGCCATAAGACAGTTTCTGTTCATCCGCTGCCTGCACGGTCTGCTGCGTCTGCTTTTTCCGTTTCCACTGTCTGACCAGAAGTCCAATTACACAAAGCACCAGAAGAATGCCTGCCAGCAGCGCAAAATATGCTGCAAAAGCACTGCTCGTCCTGTCGTGGCTGTACATATCGTCGCCGGTATTTAAATACGTAATAAAATCAAATCCGTGGAACGAGATCGCTATATTATTGACCTCTACATGCAGAAGGGCACCCACATGAATGGCAATCCGGTATATAAAACCATTCAAAGCTGTCCAGAAGTGCTGAGTGATCAGCAGCGAATAATTTTTCAGGATATTGACAATGATATAGCTGACATTTTTGGTTGCCACCATAATATCGCCGCTTGTCGTATTGGCGATAAAGCTGCCACACGCCTGATACGTGCGGATCAGCGTTTCCGCAATAACAAGAAGCATGGCGGAGCCGGCAAGTACGCCCGCCTTCAAAAGCTCTGTCAGCTTATCTTTTCTTCTGATACAAAAGAGCAATACCCATGGCATAAACATGAGCATGCTCGCACAGACACTGACCTTCATCAAAAATCCGAATCCTACACTCAGTCCGATACAGACAAGCAGATTCCGCTGCAGGGTGTTTTTCAGCAGATTTCCGAGCTGCAGGCTGTCCAGTTGTATAAACTGCAGAACCAGATAAACAAATACGGAAAACCAGAGCGTTGCAGACAAGTCATTCTGCGTCGTGATACTCTGTGTGATCGTCAATGGCATTGTCAGAAAGGCAAATACACCAAAGATCGCAAACTGTCGTCTGGTGCCCAGAAGCCGCATACTGCGGTAAAAGAAAACGGCGGTCAGCAGCATTGCCAGATACTGGAACAGGTTCAAAAGCACATCACATTCTGTCAGCAGCATCGCAAACAGCATATTATATTCACTTAAAACAGGAGAATACAACTGCCTGTCAATGTTTGTCACATAATAATCCACACTACCGTTATCGATCCAGTGCCCGATCCTTGCCAGGTGGTACGTCATGGAATCGTAATTATACGGTACGGTGAACAATGCCAGAAACAGTAGGAACAGGCAGAGAACCGTCCCTGCAGCAACCATGATCTTCTCACAGATGCTCAGCCGCTTTAATGCTGTGATTCCTTCCCGAAAAGATGCCTTCAGGTCTCTGCCAAGCTGCTTCCAATAGCCTCGCACGCCATCCGGAAACAGCTTCCCTCCAAGTAAAGTAAATAAGATAATAACAAACATCCAGCACAGAAGTGCTGACCAGCGGTTTAAGCTGTGTCCGATACTGCACACATTGGCAAATAAAACCACAAACAGCTCAAACCATAAAAGGCTCTTTGCCAGAGCCATCACAATATCATTCTTTTTCTGTCTGCTCCATGCGTAAATACTGCAAAAAGCAATCGGCATTACTATGATCATATATACACCCTTTATCCTGTTCCTGTCTTTTATGCTTCACATAGTATGATGTATGACATCTTTTGACGCCTACATCATAGTATCTTATTTTCAATCCTTATCTACTATAACAAAGTTACCCGGTCTCTGCAAGCCGGACACTCTTTCCGAAATATCCGTCAGTAAATCCGGTGTTTCCCATGAAAAATGCAGTCATATTGACCGGGCGGCAATTATAGTTTATCCTAAAACCAGCTAAAGCTTTTATGTGACTCCCACTGCCGATGGCAAATCTCAATGGGATGCTCTTTAAAATATGAGGAAAACTATGTTAAACATGATACGAAATAAAAAAAAACATCTGGTAACAGCCGGTCTTTCCATTTTGATCTGGCTTGTTACCTTTTATACCGATACGAAGATCTTTTCTGCAGACGGACTGAATATGAACTGTCTTCCTATCGACACGGAAATGGTTCTTCCCATGCATATTCTGACAAAGATTCTGGTACTGTTGTGTCTGTTCGGGCTGTTTGAATTTCTGGCATATGCCTGTCAAAGGCCATCTCTTTTACTGCCTTTTCTCGGCTTTCTGGCAATTTACGGGATCGGTCTTATGATCACCTGGCCCGGCTATTATATGAGTGATGATCCGATCATTTTTGCCTATGCGACCAGATACTATCCGGTCTACTGGCATAATTATCTGACATCCTTATTTTATATGACGGCAATGTCTCTCTTTCCTGCCTCCGCAGCTCCGGTTCTGTTATCGGATGTCTGCTATGCCATAACCTTCGCCTATATCTTTTACAAAGCAAAACAGCTCTATGCCTCCAAAGCATATATACTGCTGCTTGCAGGTATTTTACCGTTCACATTGCTTGGTGCACTGATGTGTTTCCGCCCGGCGATCTACGCTTCATTCTTTCTGTTCTATTTCGCCTATTTATTCTTTGCATGGAAGGAACAGAAATACATTAGCCCGGCAGCATTCGGTCTGCTCGCTCTTTTGACCGCTGTACTTTCTTTCTGGCGGAGCGAAGGTATGCTGATGCCTGTTCTGATGCTGCCGGTTCTGTTTTTCGTCTATCGGAAGAATTGTGCGAATATTAAATCTATATTTAAGTTTTTGTTTTCTTTCTTTTTATGTACCATCACATTGCTCATGCTGATCAAAGTGCCGCAAAATCACGGGGAAGCAAAGCATTACGGAAAAGACTACCTTATCATTTCCACGACCAGACCGCTGACTGTCATTGTACACAGAGAACAGACCTACCCCGGTGCAGAAGAAGATCTTGCCAATATCAATGCAATCACAGATCTCGGCTATCTGAGCAACGATTCCCTTTCCTGCAGTGCTTATAACCGCTATAATACAGATCACAACGAAGGAAAATATACAGAGACCGGTGCGGATGCAGAGACGCAGAACGCTTATATCAAGAGTGCCATCCGTCTGATCCTGCACAATCCGGATCTGTATCTGGGAGAACGGCTGCAGCTCTTCTGCGTCACAAACGGGATCTTTTCCTACGATCCTGATCTGGTGCTTTCCCTGAAGCCTGTCGTATCTACCGATTTCCACCTGTATGAGCATGACCGCTCCTATGGATTTGAAATGCTGGATGCTTATAAAAGACTTCCATTGAGCGATCACGAAGGCTATGCACTGTTCCTGTTTAGGTGTGGCGGAGAAGCCTATATCCCGATGCTGCTCCTGCTTCTTGGCATCACAGTGTATGCGATCATCAGAAAGAACTGGTTTGTTTTCTTCGTCTCTCTGAATTTAATCGCAAGAGAGGCTGTCATTTTCCTGACAGCCCCTGCATCCTTTATCCAGTATTCTTATCCGATGATGTACGTCACCGCGGTATACCTGCTCCTGCTTTTTGTCGATCACATATCTCAAAAGGCTTCCCGAACAAAAGCAGATTCAAAAGCTTCACTTTCCTGATCAGGAAGATCGTGACCGCCGTCAGCACAGCCATACAGACAAAAGCTGCCAGCAGCCAAACGATACCGCGCAGCGAATAAAATGTTAAATCACGATTTGATATTTTCAGAATTCTTGCATAACGGAAATGGATCACATAGATTTCCAGTGTGTATTGTCCCAGAAAGCTCAGCAGTGAAACAGCCCCCTGTTTTCCCTGTTGTAGCTTTCCTTTTTTTTCTGCCCATGCAGTCACGGCGAAATAAATAACAACTGTTCCTAATAAAGATGCCAGCATTTGCCGAAGCAGAGTCATCACACCGTCGACCGGCTTTGTCAGATCCTGTGTGATCACCTGCCAGAGAAACAGTTCAGTTAAGAGCACACCTGCGATCCCGACACAATATGGTCTGCGCTGCCCGATCCGCTCGATATGTTCCGCGATCTCCAAATAGCCATGTCCGAAATATCCCAGAAAGAAAAACGGAAAATACTGCACCGTCAAAGAAGGGCTCAGAAATGTATTGCCGCTTCTGCTCTGTAAAAAGAATAGCACATACAATGCAAAGGAACCAAATGCAAATACAAGTGCTTCCGGAACCTTTTTCCCCGCTGTCAGAAGTACAGCCAGCGTCTGCGCCAGTGTTACCATCAGCTGTATGACAAAAAGCGTTGTCAGGAACCACAGCCCTCTATCCGTCTGGAACAAAAGCTCTTTTCCTTCTGTCAGAAAGCTATGCAGGGAAATCGCAGCTTCCCATGCATGTGTCCATACGTAAACAACCACAAACCAGGAAGTAAACGGAAGCAGGTAAGAAACCACGCGCTTTGGCAGCTTCTTGATCCCGTACCATTTGTCCTGTCTGTATTTATGCAGGGAATAAGAAGCAAGAACACCACTTACCAGCATAAACAATGGCATCTGCACGGATTTGATCACATCATAAATATAAGGATCTGTCTCATTCAGCCCGTTTAATACAATGCAATGTCCCAGCATCACAAGCAGAATGGCAACGCCCTTTACTGCATCAACCGCCTTGTTTCTTTGCATAGAGCTTCTCCTTTCCATAGCCTGCAGCCGTCAGAAGCACAAGTACCAATAACAGTTCAAACAGCTTCGGAATGCCCGGCCAGACTGTTTCCAGAATCGTAAATAAAAACATATGATAACACATCAGAACAAGTGTCTGCCTGCCTACCAGCGCAAATCCCTTCCAGATATGCTTTTTAAACTTAAAACCTGCATACATGGCAAGTATAGAAGAAGCTGCTGCATTATACAGTGCCAGGATGATGCTCTTTCCATAGCTTGCAATCGAAAAATTCGCACTTCCGTTCCAGACGCCGCACACGATCAATAGTCCAAGTAGCAAAACAAGTGTTATCTTATGCTGATCCAGATAATAAAGTATCGCTTTTCTCCGGATAAAATAGCCTGTCATGAAAAACAGCAGAAAAAACGGAACAGCATCCAGACTCCATGGAAGCAAAACAGGAAACAGATAGCGGTATAGAACGGCAAGCAACAGAAACAGCCCTGCAACAAACCACATCCTCCGGCCGTTTTTATCCGTTACGCGAATTAAAATTTCAAACGCAATAATGGTCAAAAATAAAGCCATTAAAAACCAGGTAGGTGAGTTGAGTATCGTCATCAGATAGACATTTTGATTCATCTGCGGTAAAAACAAGGTCAGGACATCCCAGCTCAAAAGCTGATTTCTGGCATAAAAAATGCCGTATAGGATTTTCAGTTCTTCAGCCGCACTTATGCTGCCAAACAAACTCTCTTTGACAAAGAAAAACACAAACAGAATTGCATTGGCAGTTATATAAGGAAGCAGAAGGCGTTTTGCCTTCCGCTTTAAAAATCTCCCAAATGTTTCTTCTTTTGTATGATATGTATAGCCGGACAGCAAAAAGAAGATCGGTACAAAAAACATACCGCCCCAAAAGCTGAAACCCGGTATCGTCAGTCCCAGATGGTTCATCATAACGATCAAAATTGCTATGCATTTTAAACAGTCAATCCAGTCTTCCCGACGTTTGTTTGCCATTTTTATCTCCTTATAATTCCTTGCACCTTGCTGCGACAAGTCCCGCAAGCTGCATACCCGGTTTTTCCACAAAACGATGTATCAGCCAGGAAAGAAATACTGTCACACCAAAGGATAATACATAGTTCAGTACGGCGATCAGATGATAAGACAGTCTGTCCGCCAGTGTCAGATAAAAACCGCACGAAAAAGTACAAAGCACAAAGAAATGCACCAGATAAAAGCCGTAGCTATATCGGTTCAACCATGTCAGTGCACGGCTTCCAAGCGGTTTATGGAGCTTTGGCAGATGGATCACACCATAGAGCACAAGACTGGCACCGATGATATAGTAGATCAGCACCTTGGCCGGTATATACTGATAGATTGTTCCTGTCAGCCGCTCACCGATCGGCGGATAAGAACCTAAAAATACACCAAGCAGCACCGCTATCCACATAAGCCACTTCTGCTCAGACAGTTTTTCCACAAAAAGAGGCGGCTGATACGTCAGGTCACACACAACACAGCCGAGGATAAACGGCAGAAAATCTGTCCGGATGCTCAAAATAGCCGCGATCGCATAAGCAACATAGCGCACTCTGCTCTTGCCGACAAGAGAAAGAATTGCCGCAACAAGCAATGTTCCGAAAAATTCATAGTAAATAAACCAGAGCGGCCCATTATACTGATTGGCTCCTGTTGCAAAACAGCCCCAGACAGCTTCTTTTACCGCGCCAAAAAGACTTGGCACAAACTGGTTATAATTACCGAAGAAAACGCTCGTCCCTGCCAGTGCGGAAGCCTCCGCATTCCGGAACAATCCAAGCTTCATCAGTGCAAAAATCGCAATGTTGGCAGTCAGGATCGGAAAGACCAGACGGAAATATTTCTTGACAGCACCGCTGCCCAGACTGTGTTTATCGCCCGTCAGGAAAAATCGATAGCCGACAAAGAAACCGCTGATCGTCATAAACATACGCACACCAAACTTGCCGCCCATGATCAGGTTCAGCGGCGTGCTTCCGATGATCCATTCCAGATGTTCTGTATGGAAATCCGCCGGATTTAAAGAATAAAATCCGCAGTAAAATGCATTGATAAAGTGGAAGTTAAAGATCATCAGACAGGACAGCACCTTCAGTCCGTCTATATAATCCAGTTTTTCTACCTGTTTCATACGCTACCAGTCTCCTTCTTATCTTGCTTCTTCCTGCTGCACCTTAAATACATGGTCCACACGCCGGATCGTAAGCAGCAGCACAAAAAGCTCTGCCAGCGCGACCGCACTCAGCGGGATCACACTTTCTCCGCGGAAGTAAGCAGAGAATGAAATATAGGTAATAATCACCTGTACGATCGCCAGATAATAAAGATCCGAGTGTTTCATGGCAAAAAGCAGATACAGTACGCAGGATAACAGCCCCGCACGCTCATCCATCTGTGGCATGACATATGGGATCAGAATTGACAGCACGAGTCCCACATACCAGATACCTTCTCCGCTCATTTTCCAACTGCGCAGAAGTACAAGCATAATGACAAGCAGCATCAGTGATGCAGCAGCCACTTTTGCAACAAGAGAATACTCCTGAATAAATTTATCTGTACCGATCATCTGGAAAATATTCGGCCAGTTCTGGCTCAGCAGTGATTCACCACGCAGCTTCACAAACAGCCTCTCCATTTCAAAGCTCGGAACCGGCAGATAACCGGACTGATGTACGATCCCGTTCCGGAACCACACCCCGCAAAACGGAAAAATAAAGTACATAAGTTTATTTTTTTTCTGCATAAATGCAATCGCATAGACCGGCAGAAGAAAAAAGGCATATCTGCTTAAGAAAAGACTGATCCCATAGCTGACCAGTGAAGCATTTCCTTTGCCTTTCATCAGCAGATACAAAGAAAGCACTGCGAAGAAAATATAAATAGAATCTCCCATGCCCCACATAGCACAGCTTGCACACAATACCGGAAGCATCAGCAGGATCGCATATGTCAGAAAAGCTCTGATCTTCCGTTCTGTCAGGTCATATACGATCATTGCGCCCAAAACTGCCAGCAGCAGATCTGTGATCCCAGTCACAATACTGAGCATATTGCCGTATTTTACAAATGCCGGAAGCTCGATGGCTGTATAATCCACAACACTGATACGGATCATGACGGAAAATACCGCCGCTGCCACGAACAGAAGCAGATCGATCGGTGCCAGCATCCATTTTCCTATTTTTATTTCTTTTATGAGAAAATCCGTTATCTTTTTATCCATGTTCTACTCTCCAACTGCTATTTTCCCATCCTGCATGCCCTTTACACAGGCACGTGCATGATCCAGCATCAGAAGCAGGAACAGGATTGTATACACATACATCGGAATGATGTTATTCTGTGCCAGATAGACTGTATATCCTGCAAAAGAACACAGGATCGTAAGTACCGGTATATAGAGTTTTCTGAAATCAAAAAATACATAAACGATTGCCATCACATCAACCAGAATTGCATAGCGTTCATGCATATGCGGAAGGAAAAATACGACAGTCATAGTCAGAAGCATACCCATGCGCAGCAACAGACAGGCATTCATTTCATATTGTTTTCTGGCAAAGCAGTACATTAGGATCATCAGTGCACCAAGTGTCACCCAGATGCCCGCATCCGCATACTCAAACAGGAAACTGTCCGTTCCGATCAACTGATAAATGTTCGGGAATTTATGGGACAGTGCATAAATATCCATCTGTCCGTTTGCCTGGAAAAAATAGACACTGATAAGCTCCCAGAAGCTCTTTCCGGCGAGCAGGGAAGGGATCATCCCAATCACATACATCAGTGGCAGGAACAGAAAATGTTTCAGCTTTACCTTTCCCTTCATCCAGAGGATCACATAAAGTGGTGCCAGAAACAGGGTCTGCAGCTTAAACGCAAAGGCGATCCCATAAAAAGCCATCGACCATGCAGGCTTGTCCTTCAGCATAAAGTAAAGAGACCACAGGACAAAGCTTGTAAAAATGATATCACACTGTGCCCACATTGCTCCGTTTGTCAGAACAGTCGGTACCATCAGAAGTGCACCATAGCCTAAAATGCCGTAGGTCATGTTTTTTGTTCTGTCATATACGATCGCCATGACTGCAAACGCTGCCACAAAATCAAAAAAGATCGATACCAGCTTCATCAGAAGCAGCGTATTTAAAAATGGGCAGATACTGATAAAAGACAGTATTGTCAGATACGGGGTTGTATAATCCACATATTCAAACTCCGCGGAAAGCCCTTTGATCCCGCCGCCTGCTTCACGCAGTGTGGCTACCCACGGTTCAAAGAACATTTTATAATCTCCCGCTACTACATTGCGCAGCGCATAGCGCATGATGAGCGCAAAGCCTGTCAACACCAGAAACAAAAGTATATCCATGACTGTGAATGTTATTTTTTTTACCGATATCTTGTGGGTCAGGACAGACCTGATCTTATCATCCATGCATCTGTTTCCCTTCTGTTTAGTACTCAATTTCTTTTAAATATCTGGAAAGCGCATCCTGCCACGTCGGAAGAGGCCGGAAGCCATTCTCTGTGAGTTTGCTCTTGTCCAGACGCGAATTAAACGGTCTTGCCGCTTTGGATACACCATATTCTGCCGTCGTGACCGGTGTTACCTTTGTGGAAAGTCCCGCCTGTTTATAAATCTCACAGGTAAAGTCATACCAGGAAATATAACCGCCTTCGTTGGTTGCATGATAGTAACCGTATTTATCGGTTTCTGCCATATCGACAAGCAGTCTAGAAAGGTCATAGGTATAGGTAGGTGTTCCGATCTGGTCGTTTACCACTCTGACCTCATCATGTGCCTTGCCGACAGAAAGCATTGTCTTAATAAAATTCTTACCATTTAAGCCAAATACCCACGCAATTCTGACAATGAAATATTTGGAAACTGTATTGCTGATCGCAAGTTCACCTTCCAGCTTTGTTTTGCCGTAAACATTCAGCGGCTGGTAATCCTTGCAGTCAGGCTGCCATGGCTCTGTACCCTGTCCGTTGAATACATAATCCGTACTGATATAAATCACCTTGCAGTCCAGCTCTTTACAGACATCCGCAATATTCTGGGTGCCCTTCGCATTGATCGCATATACTTTCTCCTTTTTATCTTCATCTTCTGCCAGGTCAACCGCAGTCCATGCAGCACAGTGCACAACTACATCCGGCTTCACAGAAAGAATCGTCTCTCTGACAGCCTTTGCATCTGTAATATCCATCCCAACGTAAGGCATGGTGGTAACACTGCTGCCATCCTCAACGCCGCTGTACTGCGGTGCGATATCGCTTCCGACTCCTTCGTATCCTCTTTTTGCAAGCTCGTTCATGACATCATGTCCAAGCTGTCCTGCTACACCTGTTACAAAAAATTTCATGATTGTTCTCCTTATATCTCAATTCTGTTTAGGCTTGGTCTGCCAGACCTCTGCGTGCATGGCTTGGTCTGCTTTACCATATGGTTCTTCCGCCATCTAATACGACCGTTGCGCCGGTCATGTAGGAGCTGGCATCGGAAAGCATGTAAAGTACGGTCGCCGGATATTCATCCGGGCGTGACATTCTTCCCATCGGTACAAGAGCGGAAAGCTTTTCGATAAACTCGGGATCCTGTCCGTTTTGAAGGCTCGCCGGGCAGAGTGTATTTACGCGGACACCCTTTTTGCCCCAGTAGGTTGCCAGATACTTGGTCAGTCCCATAATGCCATGTTTTACAACACTGTAAGAAACCGGTTTGATCGTCTGGTCTTCTTCTGCGACACCTTCCTTGCGGTAAATATTCTGATTCGGAGAGATAATACCATAATCGGAAGAAATATTGATGATCACACCGCTTTTCTGTTTTTCCATTTCATAGCCAAATACCTGACAGCAAAGGAATGCACCTGTCAGTCCGACATTCATGTCATCCTGCCACATGGAAAGCGGCAGATTATGGAACTGGATGGCTCCCATATTTTTGGAACCGCCCTCCATTTTCGGATTGTTGGCCGCATTATTGATCAGACCGTCGATATGACCGTATTTTGCAAGCAGATCGTCTCTGACTTTCTCAAGTGATTCCCTGGAAGTGATATCTGCCACATAAGTTTCCACCGGCTTACCCGGATATTTCTCAGTCATTTCCTGCTTTGCTCTCGCAAGGGAATCCTCAAAAATATCAAGCAGTACCGGAATGCCTTCGCCCTCCAGCACAGCCTCAGTATGCTTTCTGCCGATCAGACCGGCTCCGCCTGTAATAATGACTACTTTTCCCGTTATTTTATACTGTTCCAGTAAACTCATCGATCACGCCTCCTGTTTCCATTGATTTTCTGGCTGCCAGCGCCATTTTCAGGCTTACGATACCATCCGCAAGCGGGATCGCCGGCTCCGTATCTTCTCTGATACAGTCTATAAACAATTTTAATTCTTCGATAAACATATCATTTCTCGCAAAGTCGGGATACGGAATGACCGTTACCTCATCGCCGACTGCCTGTGTAACTTCTGCCTTTAACAGGTCTACGATGATGTGTCCCTTTTCCCCGACTACCTTGACAAAACGGCTTGGCGGATACTGGTAAAAATCCGCATGCACCGATACCGGGAAGGTTCCCTGCTCTGACTCATAACGGTAAATTGCATCCAGATTGTCTTCCACATCGATCCCAAGATTTCCGTTAATGCCACCCAGCGCATACACGCTCTTCGGCTGTCCGAACAGATAATACAGATAATCAAGCTCATGCACCATCTGATTGAGCAGCACACCGCCGCCCATATCTTTGCGCGCCATATACGTATCCTTATAATTTTCATAAGTATGCATCGTTGTCAGACGTTCTCCCACAACACTGCGCACGGAAAGAATACGTCCGATACTGCCTTCTGCCAGAAACTGTTTCAGATACTGGATGCCCGGATGAAACCTGTTCTGATAACCTACAAATACTTTCAGCTTCTTTTCCGCAACGATCTTTGCAAGCTCCTCTATCCCGTCCAGACTGTCTGAGATCGGTTTCTCCAGAAACAGATGACAGCCTGCCTTCGCACATGCGATCGCACATGGAATATGGCTTTTTGTAATATTTGTGATATAAGCAATATCCGGCTTTTCCAGAAGTGCTTTGGAAAGATCATCAAAGCTTTTTATGTTGTATTCCTCTTCCAGTGATACATTTTCCCGGATCTGCATCGTATCGGAAAAGGTACGTTTCAGCCCCCGCACACGATAAGCAAGGATCTGTGCTTCCTCTCCGTATACACGTTTGATATTTCTCAGATGTCTCTGCCCGATTGAGCCAAGACCGATCATCAGAATTTTCATAGACTACTCCTTCTCTTCCTGCAATTTTTTCAGTTCCCTGCCCATGCGGTCCAGTTTTTCCTCATTCATGGCAACAGCCTGTGCAAGTTTTCTGACTCTTTCCGCCATACGTGACAGCATGACCGTAAGCGTAAAAATGATCAGAAGCGAAAAACAGAATCCCAGGAAAAAGATCATATTGACAGGCGCCCAGACACCAAGTGCCATAGACAGCTTCGTCAAAAGCACCGGAAACAGATCAAGCACCAATACAAATACAAGGGCAAGCAGCCAGGACAGCGCATACTTCAGATCCAGGCTTCTTTTTTTGATCATATACACGATCACCGTCAGTGCCAGAAACAGGCAGATCCCGACAATGATCTGCAGCTTTACAGTCATCATTTTTTATATTCCTTTCTGCGGATACGCTCCACCAGTATTGCCAGTGTTACTTTTATCATGTAATAAACGGATTTCAGCGGTGAAATGGAGGAAACGCCTTCCTTCCGCTCCCGCATCACTACCGGATATTCTTCTACCTTTTTGCCTGCCTGCAGAACTGCCACAACACTCTCCGGCTCCGGATAATCCTTCGGATAGCAGTCTGCATACATTTTAATAATGCTTTCATTTACCATACGCATACCAGAGGTCGGATCTGTAATGCGCTTTCCTGTCAGCAGCCGGATCAGCCCGGAAAAATAACGGATCCCGAATCTTCTGAGACTTGAGGACTGGAAGCCCTCCTTTTCAATAAAACGCGATCCGATCAGCATATCCAGATCATGCGCATACATATAATCCCGCATTTTCTGTAAAAAGGCTGCATCATGCTGTCCGTCGCCGTCAAATTGCACCGCATAATCATAGTGGTTCTTTTTGGCATACAGATATCCTGTCTGCACCGCACCGCCGATTCCCAGATTGATCGGCAGATTGATCACAGGGATCCCTGCATCTTTGCAAAGCTGCAATGTCTTGTCCTGCGAACAGTCGTTGATAATGATGTAATCAAAATCAGGCGCATTTTTCCGGATATCCGCAACTGTATTTAAAATGCTCTTTTCTTCATTGTATGCTGGTATGATGACTAAACTTTTCATAGTTCTCCTTCAGCGCTCATCTGACAAATTGCCGAAGCACCATGCATGTCCGGCGCAGTGTCGTAATAAAAGGATGTGGCATATGATTTTCCCGCAGTGCACGCATACCTTCTCCAAAAGAAGCAAGATAGCTTTTCAGACCGCCTGTACTTGCCGATTCTTCTCCATGGAACATATGCACAAGTACCCGCGGAATATAAGACAATCTGACCTTGTCCTCTTTTAAGATACGGATCATAAACTCATAATCTGCGGCTATTTTATAATCTGTTTTATAAAAACCGTACGTTTCGTATACTTCTCTTTTTACATATAAGGTCGGATGACCGGGCATCCAGCCCCATCTGAGCTTTTTCGCAGTTCCTGCGCCCATCCGCCATTTGCGGATCACTTTACCATCCGCCATGTAGTCAATATCACCGTGTACGCCGTCTGTTCCGTCCCTCTGCATCTGCCGTACCATATCGGACAGCACATGGGCATCCGCAAATTCATCACACATCAGCCCGACAATCGCACCGGTCGCCATACGGATTCCTTTATTCAGCGCATCATAAAGCCCTTCATCCGGCTCCGAAACCCACTTCAGCTTATCTCCCAGCTGCTGCGCCGCCTTTTGTATGATCTCGTACGTTCCATCAGAGGAACCGCCGTCTACGATGATATATTCTATATTTTCATAATCCTGTTTCAGGATCTGCGTCACACATTTTTCAAGATGTGCACAGTCATTGTATGTCATTGTAATGATGGACACCTTTGGGGTATCGGGTAAACTCTTCATAACCGTTCCTTATTTCCTATGCTCTGCTCATCGCATTTTTGCCGCTGGCATCGTATCTTATAGTATAGCATACTCCCTGTAAAAAATCATCAGCTTTCCGATGCGAAATAATCATCGATCCCATCTGCGATTCCGATCGAGATTTTCTCCTGATAGACCGGATCTGCCATGTTCAGATCTTCCGCTTTATTTGTCATATATCCCATCTCCACGATCGTGACCGGTACCTGACACCAGTTAATACCACTCATCGTGTCTGTCTCCCAGACATATTCCTTTTTTGCGCCGGTACTTGCTACCATAGCATCCAGAATACAGTCGGAAAGCTTCCTGCTCTGCTGATACAAACCTCCATTATAAGGATTGGCGGCGGTCTGGCAGATCGTCATGGCACCGTTTACATCACTGTTTTCGGAACCATTGGCATGGATCCGGATAAAGGCATCCGCTTCCGCTTCATTGGCGATCTGGGCACGCTCAGCATTGCTGATATTGACATCATTCGTCGTTCTGCACATTTTCACCTCATAGCCTCTTTTTTCCAGCTCTGTCTGCAGCTTGAGAGCCACCTGCAGATTCAGTTCATACTCGGCAAGACCGGATGCAACACCGCTTGTACCGCCCGCTACCTTTGCCTTCATTTCGGAAGAGCCCGGTGCGATCGGTTCCTTTTCGGAATTGCCCTTCTGCTGATGTCCCGCATCGATCACGATCAGCTTTCCGCCCTGTGCATCCGTCTGATCTGTGTCTCCGTCCGCAGTATCATTCGTATCGTTTTCATTGTCTGATGCATTCTGCTGTGCGCCGGATGCATTTGATGTATCCAATGTATTGTCTGCATCCGTGTTGTCCGTATCGGTTTCTGCCGTATCTGATCCGCTTTCCATGTCAGTATCTGCAGTCTGGCTGCTTCCGATTCCATCCACCGCATCTGCTGCATCTCCTGCGCCCGCTGCCGGCAGATCCCCTGCATGCATTCCGGAGTCATCTGCAGCCTGCATATCCTGCGCCGCGTCCGTTGTCTGTGTATCTGCCGTATCTTCCGTAAATGCCGTTCCGCCCGTTACCTCCGCAGTACTTCCTGCATCCTGCCCACATCCTGCCAGTGCACCCGTCAAAAGCAGACAAAGCATGACTGCTGCCAGTTTTTTCTTTTTCATTTTATTCTCCTTCTTTCTCCTCTGCCCGCCAGTACAAAAAGCATTGCCAGCGCAGCTATAAAAAATGCTGTAAAAGCCCAATATCTCTTTGCGGTTGTATATGTCTTTATTTCCGTCCTGCTGACCGATAGCAGCAGGTCTTTTGTCAGCTCCTGCCCGCCCAGCGTCAGCGTGCCACCTGCATAAGCATCATAATAGCCCATGCTGTATGTGACAAACCGCAGCTCATCTGTTCCGCTCTTTTTACGGATCGACAAAGTATACATCTGTGTTCCGTCCGGTGTTACCGTAGGAAACGAAAGCACCGTTGCACCATTATAAGGCTGTCCCGCACCTGTGATCTCTTCTTCTGCGATCACACCAGTTTCAGAGGCAAGCACTGCCTCATAAACCGCATCCGAGCTGCTGTCATCATTGCGCCACTGAAAGATCACCCGGTCAAACGGCTGCGAAGCTTCAAATGTCTGCAGAAGTTTTTCCTTTCCAATGGATAGTTCCTCATTTGCCAGAAGCTGCATTACAACCGGATGCGTATATTCCTGTGTCTGCCCGGTAAAAACAGAATAGTTGCCTATTGCAAACACGAGCAGCCCTGCCAGCAGAACCACACAGATGCTCCTCTGCAGCTTACACGTTTTTCCTCTGTCAGAAACTACAGCCTCTTCCCATTGCTCCACACCGTTTTCCGCCAGAAACTGCAGAACAAACAAAAATGGAAGCGAATACTGGGAGCCTGTTTCCCATAACAGATAAAATAAAACCGCCCCTAAAAAAGTCAGCTGAAACACATAGCTGTCCCATTGCTTTTTACGGACTGTCCGTAACAGATCATAAAAAATGCCAAGCAGCAGGCACAGATAATAGCCCTGATGGTACAGGATTACAAAATCCTTATGATCCCCGAACAGATACGGATACAGTCCGTCTGTCCGCAGACAATTTTCCAGATAAACCGGATACCCGTTAGAACCTCTGCCCCATGTGTTTTCTACCTTTGCATGCGCAAGTGACAACAGATCTCCCGCCGTCATTGCCTGCAGCTTTTCCATAAGCCGTTCCCTGTCCGCCGCCTTCTTTTCCGCTGCTGTCGGAAAGGACGCTGTGTAGGTTTCATCCGCTTCATTATGACTGCCCGGCGAAGTCATGGACATCATGACCCAGTGTGTCAGCGGAAAAGCTGTGTCTTTGGTATCCAGCCCTATATATTGGCGGTTTCCCGCGCTGATCCCCGCAATAGTCAAAACAGCAACTGCCGCTGCCAGAAGATCCCGTTTCTGCAGCCGCCCCCAAAACAGCAGACAGGCGATCACAGCAATAAATGGGATCATTGTCGTTGCGCGCAGCAGATACCCGAAGCCAGCCACCAGTCCAAGCAGGACCAGCACCACATAAGGATGTTTTTCCTTTTTTCGCAGAAAACGGACATACAAATATAAAATTCCCATGACAAAAGGCATTGACAATGTGATGGTGTAATAATAGGAAACACCAATATATAAAAACGGATTGCAGAGCAATAGAAACAGAATCCGCACAAAGCTGCCGGGGGTCCGTTTTTTGTAAGCACTCACCGTCAGCAGAAAAAGAACTGCGGCCGTATCCAGAAAAACAAGGTTCACACAGTTCAGCAGAAGCGGCATCGCTGCCCGGCTGATCCCTGCAGCCGTTCCCAGCTTCCATAAAACAGCAGTCAGCACCGCATACGCGTTCTGATTCGGATAGACTGACAGATAATAAACTGCTTCCTTTGCCACCTGTCCATCCATGGCAAGCGCAGAAGCACCACCGGTCACAAACGCATTATCAAACAGATAACTGCTGCGATAGTAGAAAAGCATATAGATCTGTAGTGCAAATGCCGGCACTAAAAGCAACGCACTGACCATTTTTGCCTTCCGCAGCGTCAGATTTTCCGTCAGACATCTGCAGACGGAAAAAACAAACAGCAAAAATGCTGTCATAGACAGACATAAAAGTGCCAGCACCGGTTTTTTCTGGGTCTGAAACAGGAACGTGGCATCTGCATAATCTACCAGTCCGTGCACGATCAGCTCCAGCACGACCAGCCCCAGAAACACATTCCCGGCGAGCATCAGATATTCAATTACTTTCCCCGGTCTTTCACTTTCCCTCATGTTCATGCAGGATCCTTTCGTATAATGCCAGATATTCCGCATATCGATCACTGCGGTCATAATTCTGCGCCCGCTGTCTGCAGACCTTTGCAGAAAATGGATGCTCCTCGCACACCTTTAAGATCGCTGCAAGCAGCTTCTCATAGTTTCCTTTTTCTACCACAATACCGCAATCTTCTGTGACAGACTCACCGCTTCCTCCCGTGTCATACGTGATAACGGGTGTTCCACAGGCAAGCGCCTCTAAATTGGTTGTCGGAAAATTATCCTCCATTGTGGCATTCACATACACATCCGCGCTGCGGTAAATGGACGAAAGCAGCTGCACATTTGCTGTCCTGTCGATCGGAAGCAGTTTACCGGTCGGAAACTTTTTCTTCAGCTGTACCGTCTGTGCTTTATCAAGCCCCAGAATTTCCACCGTATAGTTAGCCGGCAGTTCCTCTGCAAGACGGATAAACGTATCCAGTCCCTTTCGTTCCTCCCAGCGGTTTGCCACACCAAGTATTGTTCTGTGCGGGTAACCTGCCATCTGCTGCCTTCTCTTCGTTTCCTGTTCCTCCGTCAGCGGGATAAAGTTGTCCAGATTGATCCCATTCGGAATGACCTCTACAGGATATTCCTTCAAAAACGACTGCTCGACAAGCCCTTTCAGCCATGCGGACGGCGTTACGATCGTCAGGTTTTTCACGCCCGTAAACACTTCCTTTTTCCGCTTATAATTCCATTTGGAATTGTCTTTGAAAATCGCATACGGATAGGCACTTTTATGAATACTGCAGTTATGGCAGCCCCCGTTTTCTTCCTTCCATTTCTCCCAGCCGATATAATCAAAATAAGCACAATGCCCTGTGAAGCTCCAGCAGTCATGCAATGTCCAGACAACCGGGATATCATGCTCTTTCAGGTAAGCAAAAAGCAACTCTATCTGCAGGTAAAAGCCATGGATATTATGCAGATGCACAAGATCCGGCTGCACTTCAGAGAGCCAATGCAGAAACTTTTCCGTTACCTGCTTTGAGCCAAATCCCGCTTTGCCCTGTGTGAAATTTTTCATCACATGGCACACAAAATCAGCCTTATTACCGATCACGTATCCTTTGATCCCCGGCGGCAGACTGCCGCGTCCCGCTGCAATATAAGCTTCTTCTCCGTTCTTTTGCAGTGTTTCATACAGATCCACACAGATCCTGCCAATACTGCCCACACCACAAATGGTATTTACCTGGACTATTTTCATAAAAAACTCCCTTTTTTTCTTCTTTTCTGTTACACTAAATATAATCATGTATAACATACATCTGACAAGGAGACATACTTATGATAATCATACAACCAATAGGTGGTTTGTGCAATAGAATGCGCGCCATAAATTCCGCCCGCGTCCTCGCGAAAAAACGGGGCGAAACGCTGAAAGTCATCTGGAATGTAAACCAGGAACTGGGCTGTCCTTTCGAGGAGCTTTTCCAAAAAACTGACGCCTTCAGCCTTCGTAATATCCATTCCAAATGGGATCCGCAAAAGGTCTTTTACCAGCTCACGCGCATGGCGGTTGGAAACGAGGAGCTTCGGGCAAACCGCACAGAACAGGGATTACCGGATGCTTATGTGGCATCCCTGCCCAAAAATCTGTATATTGCCACAGAGGAACACTTTTTCCCCTGCCATGATTACAGTCCCTTTCAACCGACAACCGAGATTGCGGACCGCGTAAATGCCATAACCGCCGGCTTCAAAAGCCATAATGTCGGTATCCACATCCGCCGGACGGACAATAAGCCTGCGATTGGAAAAAGCAGTACACAGTCATTTATTGACGCCATGCAGAAAGAATTGTCCATAGATCCTTCCACGATGTTTTATCTGGCAACGGACGATCTGTCAGAGGAAGCTAACCTGCGGCGGGTATTTCCGGACAGGATCATTTCCAACGAAACAAGAGATCTTTCCCGCGACAGCGTAAACGGTGTAAAAGACGCCCTGCTCGATCTTATGTGTCTTTCCAAAACAGACAAGATCATTGGCAGCTACTTTTCTTCCTTTACCGATATTGCTGCGGATATCAACGGGATTCCAAAGGTTGTGGCCGGGGAAGATGACTAAGTAAGAACAGGCTCCGGATAATCCGGAGCCTGTCCCATCTTCTATTCAAAATTCACTTTTCTTACTGCACACTTGATGCATAATCTGTTCCGTTGATCGTTACATATTTGTCATTCTGTACAACAGCAATGTATGTCTTGCCCGGGTTAAATTCAACCGGCGTCAGATCATCATAGTAGTACTTGGTCGGTGCATAGTCACTTGTCTTACCCCAGCGGATATGTACTGCCTTTCCGTTTGTGATATAGTAACCGTCCTGTGTGTCATCATGGCATTTGAAGGAAAGATAGCCCTTTGCATCTCTGACTTCATAATAGGTAAACTGAACGATCACATTTTCAAATGTCAGCTGCTCACCTGTTGCACCGTCCGTCTGTGGGCTTTCATACAGGTTCTTTTTGTAAAGACCTGTTGCAGCATCATATTCCAAAGAAGATTTTGTATAAGGGAATGCACCCTTTAAGCTGATTTCTGTTGCATCAAAGCTGTCCCCGGCGCTTTCCAGCGTGTTAAGCTCTTTCTTGGCAAACTGAAAATGATCTGCATGGTAATTCTCATTGATATGGGTCAGAGAATATCCAAGACTGTCACACTGTTCAACCAGATTTGCACCACTTGTGTAAGCATTGTGCGGAACCGGCTTATCACTGGTACGATAAAAAGCATTGCAGCCCGGTGCTGATGAAGTGGAATTTACCGCACAGCCTGTAATGTTGTTGACATCCGGTCTGTTAATGATATCTGCCAGATAGTATGGTCCGCCGAAATGTACCAGGATCGGATCCCATTCCAGTGCCCAGTATACATAGTAGTCACGACAGCTTCTGACATTACCAAGCTTCTCGATCCCCTGCCAGTCCTCGATGATCGCCATCTGACGGGACATATCGCCCTCTTCCATACACTCATATAAAACGCCTGCCTGTCCGATACCATACTGTGGCTGGGCTGCTTTATCTGTCGGAAGCATGATCGCCAGAGGTCTCTGCTTTGCAATTTCCTTATCTTCGATTTCACCGGTCAGCGGGCTCCTTGCCATACCATCCGGAATCTGGTCATCCTCCACGATCTCGTCTTCTGCCGAAGGAGTTTCTTCAATCTCCTCAAGAGGCTGTTCCTCCACTGTCTCATCCGGTACAGGTGTTTCTTCTTCCTTTGCGCCGCAACCGGTTAATATAAACGCCGATGTCAGTGCCAAAAGAAGTAATACGCGCAATTTTTTCATAGTTTTTACCTTTGTCCTTTATATACTTGACAGCCCCGACTGTCTTTTATATTTTAGCAGAAAAATAGTATCTTGTCATTCTTCCGGAGCTTTTTTTGTAATATTTTTGTAATATTTCAGTAATTCTTAAGAAACATTTGAGATCCCCAACTCCGAAACCAGTATATGCACATCCTCATTAATATACCACCGATACTGCCACATAATGTTCCGACTGCCCCAGCGGCGCATCAGCCGTTACAATAGATGCCATTTCCCGATAAGTTTCCCTGTCGAGAAATAAAATGCCTGTCTTTTCCTCCAGCGTATCCCGGGTAAGCAGATAGGTAATACCTCCGTTTACACAGGTATAATCCCCATAAGCCTCTGCCACAAAAACATCCTGCTGGCTCCAGTTTTCCTCGGTTTCCTCTCCCGATCCATAGTCTACAAATGCCGTGCATCCCACAAGCTCATGTGCCTCATCACTCTTTGCCACAGTCTTGACCAGCTCCTGAAATTCATTTGTGCCCTGCTTACCGATTGTCTGCAAAACGCTGTTTCCATAGAAAAGAAGGATAAAAACGCCTGCTGCCGCAGTCAGTATGCGCAGCCAGATCCCCAGTTTTTTCTCCCTCAAGAGCCGGCCCAGACAAATGCCGGCAAGTGCCAAAAGCGGAACTAGCGAAGGATACACGTACCAGAGCAGCTTATTCGATACTGCGGAAAATGCCAGAAGCGGAACAAGGATCCAGAGTGCCCAGCCAAGCAGCTCCCGCTTTTTTTCTTTTTCCATCTGTCTGATGTCCGGTGCAAATACAAAAACTGCGATCAGGCAGATTACCAGCGCACAGAGATACGGTGTGATCTTTCCGGATGCAGCGCCGAAATAGTAAGACAGATAATAAGAAAACGGTGCAATATTATTCTGCAGAGTTCCATCAGTTCTGCCCAGTACATCGACCTCCCACATCTTCTGAAAAAAGGTCAGTCCGTCGATCCGGTATCTGGCAAGTGCCCAGAGCAGAATCGGAAGTAATGCAGAAGCCAGAAACAGCAGCCAGTTCTTTGCCTTCCATTTTTTCAGTTCTCCGGTCAGAAGCAGGAAAAGCCCGCCGATCACCGCGATCAGCCCGGCGTGATAGCTCTTTGTCAGAAAAGCAAGTGCAAACAGAAAAGCACAGGCATAACTGTATCTGCCATTTTCCCGGATCTTCATCATACAGATCATCGCCAGCGTAAACAGCAGCACATAGAGGCTGTCCGCATCGCCTGAGCGTATCATATGCGCCTGAAAAGCCGTTGTATTGACAGCAAGAAATGCCACTGCCAGTAGTGATTCCAGCTTTCCGTAACGCTTTGCAAAAAGCCCGACACAGAGCGCCAGCAGTACATAGGAAAGTGCAGCATAAAACCGGAGCGCAAATACCGTATTGCCAAAGATCGCCATCCCCAGCATAATGCCATACATACTGAGCGGTGGTTTTAAATTATAATAATCAGCCTGTCTCATATAAGTAGACTGGATCAGACTTCCTCCGTTTGCCATCTCATAGGCATTAACGCCGTGTCTTGCTTCGTCCCACGGATCTACATATTTCACGTCCAGCTTGTAAAAAGATAAAAATGCGATCAGCATGATCAACAGTACAAACGCCACTGCATACCAGACATCATTTTTTTTGATTTTCTTCATCTTCCATTCCTTTTCCCGCTTCTGTTTCGTTTTCAGACAATACAGCTTCCGCATAAGCTGTCACAGCAACAGATCTCACACGGCACATAATCTGTTATCTTTCTGCCGTTATACATTTTCTGCCTTATCTGCGGAAATAAATCCTGACAACCAGATAAATTGCGGCATACAGCCGGTGTTTCATAAAAAACACAAACAATCTCTCCGCTATCGTCAGCTTGTCCATCGTATGGATGCAGATCGCCTTTCTGACCTCCGGTGTTGTCAGCAGCTGTCTCAGTTCCGTGCGCAGGCAGCTGTATGGCAGCTCCTTCTGCTTATAGACGATCCCTTTTGTATACAAAATCAGCAGACACAGGTAATCGTTCCAGATCTGCTGCTTAAAATCATACGTTCCCTTAACATCCGAAATGCGGCAGAGATTTTCACGCATGATATGGATCTTTTCCGGATAGCTTCTGTCATGCTTCATTGTCATGGAAGCCCCGTTCATATAATACTGATACGGGAAATAATCGCGGATGATCTCAATATGCCGTGCATCCAGAAACATGCACAGGGAAAACTGAAAATCCTCTCCGATACTGACCGCATCCGAGCAAAGCTGCAGATTTTTCTTGACCAGTTCTGTCCGCACCAGCTTGGTAACACGGTTCGGCTGTAAATGGCGCCCCATAAAACTGCCGTCATTGATCAGTGTCGGATAAATCTCATTGGCAAGCGTTTCTCTTTCCAGACTGTCCGTCCGAAACTCCATCTGCTCCGTCCATTTGCGCGACGGATCATCCTCGTATAAATGCGTCAGTCCGCAGCATACGATATCTGCCCCTGTTTCGCAGGCTCTTGTATACATCCGTTCATACATATCGGGCAAAATATAATCATCTGCATCCACATAGCCGATATAGTCTCCCGTTGCTTCCTCAGAACCTCTTTTCCACGCGCTTGTCAGTCCTCCGTTTGGTTTATGTACCACGCGGATCATCGGATTTTCCTGCGCATAGGCATCACACAGCGCAGGGGAATTGTCACTGCTCCCATCATCCACCAGGATAATCTCTATGTCCGAAAGTGTCTGTGCTTTCAGACTCTTGATACAGGCAGCAAGATATTTCTGCATATTATAAACTGGTACCACAATACTTACCTTTGGCATGTTTTCTCCTTCTCCACAGTATCAGAAATTCTTTTTTCTCAGCAAATAGTAAAGATCAGGAAAAAGCAGGAAGAGTCTGTAGCCCATCTGATTCGAACCACTTAAAAATCCCTGTTCCTCAGCCGTTCCGTGCCTGTTTACATACAGTGCTTCTTTGACATAACCGCGAAGCATCTTACCTGTTTCCGGAAACTTTTTGCGAAGCGGATAAAAATAGCGGATCGCGCCGTCTGCTCTTGCACGCAGTGCCGCTTTCTTCCCGTCTGTCTCACCGATCCGGTCAAAAAATGTGATCCGGTCTGTCAGCGCATCCATGAAATCCATCCGTTTTTTGCTGAAATTCTCCCGCGTAATACTGCCCGGTGCTTCAAAATAGGCGTAAAGCGGAAGTCTGATATACACTCCTTTATGGATACGGTCAAAAATGCGGTAAATTGTGGCTTCATCCTCATGGATCTTGCCTTTCGGAAAACGCACCTCCTGAAACAGGCTTCGTTTGTACAGCTTATTCCATGCCACGATAAAATAAGTGGCATCCGGGCACAGCGCATCATACTGGTTCAACAGCATCTGCTTTCTGTCATAGACTGTGATATCTGCCTTTCCCTGTTCGTATGCAGCACGTACCGCGGCAAAATCCGGTCCCTTTTCCGGCTCTAATTCCTTTGTTGTTTCATAGCTGCAGACTGCCACATCCGCATCTGCCCTGAGAAGCTCCCGATATAATATTTCAATAAAACACGGGGCATAGTAATCATCACTGTCCAGAAATGCAATATAATCGCCTCCGGCGACTGCAATTCCTGCATTTCTGGCATCCGATAAGCCCCCGTTTTCCTTATGGATCACACGAACTCTTGCTTCGCGCGCCGCATAGGCATCACAGATCGCAGGACAGCCGTCCTTGGAACCATCATCTACCAATATGATATCCAGATTGGTGTATGTCTGATGCAATACAGAGTCCACCGCTCTTTTTAAATATTTTTCCACTCCATAAATCGGTATCACGACCGAAATCAATGGTTTCATTCCCTTACACACCTTTTCTTCGTCTGACTATTTCCACAACCATTGCCCTGAGCCGGATCATCAGCATGGTCATACCGATCTGCTGTCTGCGCAGAAAGAAAAATACGATCCGGTAATCCAGTAGCGTAAGCTCCGGCTTACGGATTCCTTCCCTCTGCAGGAAAGCTCTCGTCTGCTTTGCATATTCTGCCACAGCTGCCCTTTTTTCAGCATATGTCATATCTTTTGCAAAGCCAAGCCCTTCCACTTCATCCAGAAAGGTCGTGCAGACTTTGTCCGCCAGAAACGCAAACTGCCCCACATCCGGATAACAGCTCTGAAAGAATGCCTTTGTTTTTTCATAGAGCAGAAGCGCAGTTTCTACCTTGTCATTTCTTTTTTTCGTAGACAGGGTTGTTCCCCTGTCGTCCTGAATATATTCGCAGACAGGCTGCTGCAGGACGGAGATCCTTGCTGCCTGTCTGATATACGCCTCGTTAAATAAAAGATCCTCGCCCAGATTCAGATCTACCGGGAATTGTTCCCGGATCAGTGCTTTTTTGTATAATTTATTCCATGGCATATTGAGAAAACCGCCCTTGTAAAGCTGCTTCAGATCCTCATAAGAAGACCGAAGCTCTATGCAGGCATTTGTATGCGGCAGTTTTTCGATCTTCTGCCCGAAATACAGGTGGTCAAACCCGGCGATCACCAGATCGCTCCTATCCTGCTCGATCCACCGCACCATTTCATCCAGTCCGTGATACAGTACATAATCATCGCTGTCCACAAAACGGATATACTCCCCTGCTGCTTCCGTAAGTCCACGGTTTCTGGCACGGGAAACACCACGGTTCGGCTGGTTGATCACACGGATCCGGGCATCCTCTTTTGCAAGCTGATCCGCCAGAATACCGGAACCGTCCGGCGGTCCGTCCACGATCAGCAGAATCTCTATATCCGCATACGCCTGTCTGCACAGACTTTCCACGCAGCGACGCAGCGTTTTTTCACTTTTATAAACCGGTACGATGATACTGACCATGGTTTCCTCCCTTTACAATATTGCCCAAATATACTATCCGGTAAATAAATTATTCGTAACTGTTCAGAGCAAGCAAGACTCATACTTTTGCATAACAATCCGCCTGGCTCTGAACAGTTAAATATTGATCACCGTAATGACCAGTGTATAGATCATAAACAGGTTCACTGCCATCATAACGCCATACAGAATTCTCCTGCGTGCCAGCTCACCCAGTCTGCTTTCCAGCCTGTTGTTGAAAAAGCACGATGCAAACGGCAGAAACAGCGGGATAAAGTATCTGCCCTGTACGCCTCTGATCTCATTTGCACCGACCGTTGTATAGCTGACATACATAGAACTCCAGACGATCGCAGACGTGCCAAGCAGCATGATCAGCGTCAGCACAATAGAGACAGCCGGCATTTTCCAGCGTTTCACGCCTTTTGCAGACCAGAGTGCCAGCCAGAGTCCAAGCACGATCACGATCCATGTAAAGATCGTAGAACCTGTTCCCAGATATCCATACTGGAAGAAGTCTGCGCCACCGCTCAGATATATGCCTAAGAGCTGCACCATGGATTTAAGCAAAAGCAATGCATACGTGAATGGATTTTGCAGAATGTACTGCAGCTGTCCCGTTACGCTTGTACCGATATTTCTCTTATCGCCCGCAAAATCAAAATTGCCGACCAGATAATAATCACTTCCTGCTGCAGGCGTCGGACGGAAGATGTTATACAGCATCAGTCCTGCCATGATCAGAAGTGCAAGCTTGTATACGATCTCCTGCGGTCTGTTATAAAACTTCTTACGCCCCAAAAACAGCAGCATAAGCACCATAACAACATAGATAGGCTTGGACTGACAGCCGATCGCAAAAGAAAGCAGGATCAGAAGCGTGTTCTGCCACGTCAGCTTCTCTTCGGGCGAGATAAGTTCATTTGTCACAAGCACCATACCAAGCAAAAGGAAGCTGTTGACAACCGCATCATACGTCAGCGCGGACGCCAGAAAAACACTGTTCGGAAGCAGGGCGACAAGTGCCACAAGTCCCTGATAGCGTTTTGCCAGACGGATCGAAAAAAATACGACCAGAATGTAAAACAGCAGGTTTCCAAATTTAGCCAGCGCTACCGTATCTGCGAACCGCAGATGCAGCATACGCCCCAGCTTAAAGCCGAGTGCCATCGGATAATACACTCTTGTTTCAGAGCGGACGAATCTGCTCTGGTGTCCGATATCCGCCCAGCTGTAATCATTGTTTTTATCCTCATAGGCTTCCACAAGCTGTCTTTCTTCCGGGTTGTGGAAGAACGGCAGCAGATTTCCCGCCATCTGGATGGCGGATTCCGTCGATTCTATTGTTGTGCCAAAGGACAGCTTATACGCTGCCTTGGCGTGTACGTATTCATCATAGCTGACCTGATTGGTTCCGATCCCACAGATCAGAAGACTGCCAAGTGCAAAACACAGGATCGCAAAGATCCATTCCGGCTTATCCCGCAGAAGTGTTTTTGCCTGATACAAAAGTGCTCCTGTTCCAAACAGGACAAACAGGAAAAACAGACGCATGCTGTTTGGTCCGAACCGGTTGGACAGTGTTACCTGTATCTTACTGTTGTCGATCGTTTCATTGGTCAGAAGCGTGATCTTGATCCGGTCACAACGGTCGGAAATATTGGCAATACCAGCAGAGATCTTTGGATCAATACTGCAGTAGACCGAACCTGTCTTTTTCCCATCCAGATATAGTTCGACACTGTAGCCTGCGCTTTCCGTTACAGGAACGCGCAGATCCAGCTTATGGATATAATAAGGCTGGGAAAGCGCTGCATCGATCACCGTTTTTTTGACCTTCCGATACAATGTGCCATCCTTTTTCACAAGGTTTTCATCCAGCTTTTCCTCATACACTTCACCCTGATACTCTGCAAGCAGCTTCTGGTTACTCTGTTCTACCTCTATGCTTCGGATCTCCTCATCCGACAGCTTCGCAAGAGCATTTTTTGTCCGGATCTCTATCTGCGGATCCGAACCATCACAGATAATGTCCTGCGGCTTTTCCTTGTAGTAAAGTGCCGGAAACTGGAACACAACGCATTCGACAAGAAGTGCCGCTGTTGCGACCAGGATCAGATTGATCAATATTCTCAGAAGGATCAACGGCTTTCTTTTCTGCTTCATACCTGTTCCTCCTTCTTTCTTCTTGGATAACAGACTGCCATGGAGGCAGCCAAAAAGACAAATGTCAGCAATCTGCAGTCATACAGGAACGGATATGTGTTATGCGTGTAAATATAACTGCATTTTAAAGAAACATCCCCCGGCGCCGCGGTCTGCTGCGCCTGTGTATCTGTCTGTGCGGGCATTGTCACCGTATCTTTTACTTCCGTATGATTTGCCATAAGTGCAGGCAGAACAGGATCCGTCTCTCCTTCATTTTCCAGCTGGAAGGTGATCTTCAGCTTACCGACACAGTCTTTCTGGTTCTCAAACGGCAGATAGACATATTGCAGATCGTCCCCGTTTCCTACCGCATAACGGTTTTCGCTGACACAGTTACCCTCTGCATACACACGATACACAAGTGTTGTGCCCGAAAGAGCCTGTCCCTGCTTATTGATCCCTACCTGAATGCCCCGCATCGCCTGCGTTCCCGTATTCATTTCATAAGTGACCGGATCAGTGGCAGAAAGCGGAAGCAGCAGTTCTTCATCCCCATCCGTCTCTGTCATATTGATCACATACGTATCGAGTACCGTATTTGGAAATAAATAACTGCCAATAAACCCTGTTAAAAATAACAGGGTTATGATTGGCAGTATATAATATGGTTTTCCCAATTTACTTATCTTATTCAGAATCTTTTTCATACAAACGACTCCACATGGATCACTTTCCGATTCCAAGTCTGTTCATTGCTGAGAAAATAGCACGTACAGACGCTCTTGTGATATTACTGCTGACACCAACACCATATGTAACGCTGCCATCATCAGCATCCAACAGATGGATATAAGCTGCAGCCTGAGAGTTAGAACCACTCTGCAGTGCATGCTCTTCGTAATCCAGCACCTTAATGCGGATGCCTGTTTCTTCCTGCAGACCACGCTGTACAGCATCAATAGGGCCGTTTCCGACTGCTTCAAACTGCTTCTCCACACCATGATCTGTGTAAAGAACAGTAACCTTTGTGTCGAACTGAGACTTTGTCTCTCCTGACAGATCGTCTACCTTGAGCTTTCTGAAATGCAGCGGTTCTTTCTGATCCAGATACTGTTCGCGGAACTGCTCCATGATCTGATCCGGTGATACCTCTCCCTGTTTCTCGGAAATCTTCTGGATCACATTGGCAAATTCTTTGTGCATACCCTTTGGCAGCTTGAAGCCAAAATACGTATCCATGACAAAGGCAACACCACCCTTTCCGGACTGGGAATTGATTCTGACGATCGGCTCGTACTCTCTTCCGATATCTGCAGGATCGATTGGCAGATACGGAACCTGCCAGATTTCGCTCTTTCTTTCCTTCATGGCTGCAACGCCCTTGTTGATCGCATCCTGATGAGAACCGGAGAATGCAGTAAACACAAGCTTACCTGCATACGGATGACGTGGATGAATCGGAATCTTGCAGCATCTTTCGTAAATTTCAATGATTTCATTGATATGTTCAATGTTCAGCTGCGGATCAATTCCCTGCGAGAACATGTTATACGCAATGTTCAAAACATCCACATTACCGGTACGTTCGCCGTTTCCGAATAAAGTACCTTCTACACGATCAGCACCTGCAAGCAGGGAAAGCTCTGCACTGGCAACACCCGTTCCGCGGTCATTGTGGGGATGGACGGAAAGGATAATGCTGTCACGGTCTTCAAAATGTCGGTTCATCCATTCGATCTGATCCGCATACACATTTGGCGTGTTCATTTCTACAGTGGACGGCAGATTGATGATGATCGGATTCTCTTTGGTCGCGCCCCATGTCTTCTGTACTTCTGTACAGATACGGAGTGCAAACGGAAGCTCTGTTCCGGTAAAGCTTTCCGGTGAATACTCTAAGATGATCTTACCCGGGAAATTCTTTGCACATTCCTTTACCATTTTGGTACCTTCTACCGCTATGTTGACGATCTCATCCTCGTTCATATGGAATACAACATCTCTCTGCAGCGTGGATGTTGAATTGTAAATATGGACGATTGCCTGACTACAGCCTTCGATAGATTCAAAGGTCCGTTCAATCAGCTCTTTTCTACACTGTGTCAGAACCTGTACGCGGACATCATCCGGGATCATTTTGCGTTCGATCAGCTGACGCAGGAAATCGTATTCAATCTGGCTTGCTGCAGGGAATCCGACTTCGATCTCCTTAAATCCAAGCTTTACAAGATAATTAAACATTTCTACTTTTTCTTCTACGATCATTGGATCGATCAGTGCCTGATTACCGTCTCTGAGGTCAACGCTACACCAGATCGGTGCTTTTGTGATCTCCTTGTTCGGCCATTCTCTTTCCGGATAATCAATGACCGGATTTTTTTTGTAACGCTTATAATTCAACATTTTATGCCTCCTAAAAAACAGCCCATCTACTGTTAGACGGGCTGCTATCATTTACTCTCCTAATCCATTTTCGATGGCTTCCACAAGAGCCTTCAGGGCCTCTTTTTCATCTTCGCCATCACAAACAAACTCGACCTCATCGCCGCATTTAACACATGCGCCAAGTACGCTTAGTACGCTCTTGGCATTTGCCGTATTATCACGAAATGTGAATGTAATCAAAGACTTAAACTGCATTGCTTCCTTACATAGGACACCAGCCGGTCTTAGGTGTAGGCCTGTTGGATTTTTTATAACAACTTTTTGGCTAACCATGTAAATACCCTCCATACAATATAATGATCCGCCTCGCAAATCATAACTCTGTACCCTTTTTTCAGTGTATCATATTTGTGCAATTTTCACAAGAACAATCCATGTACAATGGTTTTTCTTTGCTAATTCATCACATTGCGCTTTCAATCAGTGCTGCAAGTTTCTCTGCCTCTTCCTGAATCCGGTTCTGATCCCTGCCTTCGATCATGACACGGACAAGCGGTTCTGTTCCGCTCGGTCTGATCAATACGCGTCCTTCTCCCGCAAACTTCTGCGTCAGTGAATCGATTGCATCCGCAATCTGTGGATTTTCCATATAGCTATTTTTCTTATCATTCGGTACCTTCGCATTCACAAGTGCCTGCGGCAGTACTTCCATGATCGTTGCCAGCTCGGAAAGCGGTTTCTTCGTATCTACCAGCACCTGAAGAAGATGCAGGGCACTTAACAGGCCGTCACCGGTCGTATTCTCATCCAGAAAAATAACATGTCCCGACTGCTCTCCGCCCAGATTTGCACCGATCTGGCGCATCCGCTCCAGTACATATCTGTCACCGACCTTTGTCTGTTCCATATGGATACCCTGTTTTTCTCCCATCAGGAAGAAGCCCAGATTACTCATAACAGTCGCTACAATCGTATCCTTCTTTAATTTCTTCTGCTCTTTTAAGTAATTGCCGACAATGCCCATGATCTGGTCACCGTTTACCTTATTCCCTTTTTCATCTACTGCCAGCAGACGATCCGCATCTCCGTCAAACGCCAGCCCGACATTTGCTTTCTCTGCCTTTACTCGCTCCATGAGTTCTTCCATATGGGTGGATCCGCAGTTTGCATTGATATTCGTACCATCCGGGGTGTTGTGGATCGCTACCACTTCTGCGCCCAGTGTCTTTAATGCCTCTATCGATGTATAGTAAGATGCACCCTCTGCGCAGTCTGCCACGATCTTCATACCGTGCAGATCTACCGGGATTGCCTCCGTTGCATGTTTCACATAGTCCTCTCTGGCATCCGTCCGGTATGTAATACTGCCGATCTCTGTTCCGGTCGGAAAAGCAAGATCCTTCATATCGTTTTTAATGATCGCTTCGATCTCATCCTCCATAGCATCCGGCAGCTTATACCCGTTCGCATCAAAAAATTTAATGCCGTTAAATTCCACCGGATTATGGGATGCGGAAATCACAACCCCCGCGTCCATATGATTTTTTCTGGTCAGATAAGCAACTGCCGGTGTCGGTACAACACCGACATAAACCGCATTGGCTCCAACGGAGCATACACCCGCCATCAGTGCATTTGCAAGCATGTCTCCTGAAATACGTGTATCACAGCCGACCATGATCGTCGGCTTATGAGATGTCTCTTTCGTCAGCACAGAGGCTCCTGCCTGCCCAAGCTGCATAGCCAGAAGCGGTGTCAGTTCTTTATTGGCAACGCCACGCACCCCATCTGTTCCAAATAATCTGCTCATTTTTCTATCCGATCCTTTCTATTCTTCCTCTATATCTGTCAGACGCACGCTGATCGTGATATCGCGATCCACCGATACGCCGTCCGGTAATGCAAATGTCAGTGTTACACGGTATGTACCCGCCGAAAGATCAGCAAGCTCCGCTTCCTCCATATATTTTTCCCAGTCTACCGTTGCCTTCAGTGTCAGCGAGCGCACAGCAATACTGTTCATAACAGAGGCTATGCCTGTCAGATCCACGTCGATCGTATCTGACGCACCGAGTATTTCTGCCTCAAGCGTATCCGGGAGATTCTGCATTGTAATATTCTTTTTATCCAGTGTATATGTGTTTGTGATGATCCGCTCGATCGGAACCGTTACATTTACCGTTTCCACATCCTCTGAGATCAGCGAAATACCTTCCGGCAGATACCGTGCGATCGTCACCGGAACTTTCGTCGTCTGTGACATACCATCTACATTGACAGCCGCAGCAGCAACCTCAAGTACCGACATGGAAGAAAGCACACTTGCTCTGCCCGCTACCATCACAGATTCCACATCCGAAGTCAGCTCGCCGGAAACGCAGTATCCTTCAGCCGGTTCCCCACTGTAATTGAATTTCAGCGGCAATTCCTTGGTCGCAAGAATCTGCACTGAAACAGCTACCGTGGAAATATTCTTTGTCAGATTGGTATCCTTGATCAGATCCCCGTTTTCATCATATAAACGCAGATCCACAGAAGTATTAATGCTGTTGCTAAGTCCCGCCACAGATACCTCAGCTGTTACTTTTTTTATAGCAGAAACGACTGACTGCGCACCCGAAATACGAATGATATTTTCTGCTGTCGTCACATCTCCTGTTACGTAACCTTCCTCCGGTTCTCCCGTTATCACAGGCGTGATCACAAACTGTTTTGCCAGTTTATCTTCCACACTCACCGCAACGTTTTCCGTCTTGGATTTCATGCTGTCTATCTGGTCATTATACTTATTCGATTCAATCCGTACCGGAACAAGCCCTGTATTTTCATTATACTGGGACAGATCCACGATCGCCTTGAAATTATCTTTGCCGAGAGAATCCAGAATGGAACGCTTGGCACTGACAGAAATCGACACCGTATCGTCACTTGTAATATCGTATACCTTACCCTGACTGGTAATAGAATCCGCATTCACAACAGTCAGCGGAATATCGCTGTAAGAAGTATCACTGACCGGATCTGATACATTGATCACGATCAGCCATAAAAGGATGGAAATGAATACAGCGAGTATTTTCAGGCTCAGGTTTTCTAATATTTTAGCTTTCTTCACGCTTACCCCTTCCCTTCCATGTTATTTTCTTTTTCTTTTTATCATCCGTATCTTTATTCTGGATCATTTCCATTTTTTCGCGCAGCATATCCGCATCCACATTCCTGGTCAGCTTTCCGCCATACGCAACAGAAACACGTCCGGTCTCTTCCGAAACAATGATCGTCAGAGAATCGGTACATTCGGAAATGCCGACACCTGCTCTATGCCTTGTGCCAAGCTCCTTGGACAATTCCATATTATCCGAAAGCGGCAGATAACACGTTGCCCACGTTACACGGTTTCCTCTTATGATCACAGCGCCGTCATGCAACGGTGTGTTGTGTTCAAAAATATTAATAAGCAGCTGACTCGTCACAATACCATCCACTTCGATTCCCGTTCTTTCATACTCGGCAAGCGGCGTATTCTGCTCAATCACGATCAGCGCACCTGTCCGCACCTTTCCCATTTCATAGCAGGCTTTGATGATCTCATTTCTTGTCTTATCGGAAAAACGTCCTTCCGGTACTTTTGCCGTCTCAAAAGGCAAAAGACTGCTGAATATGTTCTTTTGTCCCAATTGTTCCAGCGCCCGCCTCAGCTCCGGCTGCAGGATCACGACGATCGCGATCGCCGCAACCGAAAAAATCTTTCCGGCAATCCAAATGATCGTTGTCATATTAAAAATCGCTGCTACCATCAAAAATCCCAAAATCACAAGCACACCACGTAAAAGAGCCCAGGTTCTTGTATTACGAATCCAGGCCAGAATCTGGTATACCAGAAAGGAAATAATAATGATCTCTACAATATCCGTCCATACAAACGTCTTCGGAATATGAACCGTTGCGAGATATTTGTCTATGAAAGTATTGATTTGTTGCATGAAAACACCTAATCCCCGTTTTTATAATACACTGGTGATCTTCTTTACTGTATGCTTCGCCTTGGATACCGTATTTTTTGGAATGGCCTTTACATAATAATAGTATTCGTCATCTTCAAACTGCACATACTCCGTTCTTGTATAATCCACATTAAACGCAAAGAATTCCACAAGCTTTGCCAGCAGCAGAGATACAACTGTTCCAAGAATTGTTGCAACTACCGAAATGTTGGTATCAAAAGTCAGATCTCCCAGAAGCAGCATGACAACAGATACGACCGCACCGACAAACATGGCGATCGTCCATGCATGATCTACAGATAATCTACGAATGACATATACAATTATTGTGGTAATACAAAAAGAAATTAAAACGATCAGCATTGCCTTATTATTCATGAGCCCGTCCATAACATAGCGGAACTTACTTACCGCATTATCCGCATCCAGCGAGCTGATCACAGTCGCATTCAACTTCACATAATCCATCATATAATACACGATCACGCCGCACGCTACCGAAACAACCGACGCAGGCGTACATAAAAGCCCAACAATGATCGGTATCGCATACGGGATCTTCAATACAAAGCAAAGCGGAAGGAGAAGTACGATCAATGCATCTTTCGGTGCAAAACGATAGTATAAAAGCAGCATCAAAAGAAAAACCGCTCCGCCCACAACAGCACATTCCATGGAAACCGCATAAAAATGCAGAATCACAAATACTGCAGAGATCACGATAAGCAGATTTATCGGAAGGAAGGAACACATCAGTGCCAACACCAGCACAATAAAAATATTATCTATTTTTGACATAAATCCCAGATTTCCGTTGATCATCAAAAGTGCCACAAGTGCCAGCAGGAATTTAAAAAGCGGCTGCAGATATACTTCATTGCGGCTATAAAAATTTCTTATATTCTCTCTGATTTCAAGTAATGATGACATAACTTCATCCTTTCACGGTATACAGGCTAATGCCTGCCTTTTTCAATATCATAGATCGCAGCAAGCTGCTTCAGATGATAGTAATAATGCTTCAGGCTTCGCTTCGCCCTGCTGTAGCGGAAAGAATAGATCACATAAGTGATCACGCTGTACGCCGCTATAAATACAATATAATAAAACAGGACTCTGCGCCCGAGCAGCAGCAGATCCATTTTATAAATATCCTGCATCATCGTCTCAAAATGATAATAGACATAAAGACCTGCAAGCAAAAAGAAAGCCAGCGTTCCGCTGATAACGGAACGGATGACCTGCATTCCCATATAATCACTTCGGAAATAGCTGCCGATCGACATATATTTCTTGCCTTCGTTTTCTTCATATGCTGCCATTTTGGTCATAAGCTTGATTCGTTCCTGGCTTAACATTGCAGCCTCCGTTTCTGTTATTTCAGGAACCGCATTCTCGGATCCTGACGTTTATTTTCATGCTTTGGTTCTTCCACCATCACACCGGAAAGTCCCATGGCGCTGTTCAGCTTGCGTGCCATCTGATCCTTGCACTGTGGACAGAACCGACCGCTTCTGATCATCTTACCACACATCTCACAGGCAACCTGGATCGGAGAATCATCTGCAAACTGCAGTCTTTCCTGTCTGATCCACTGCTGGATCTGTGCTGTATCGACATCGCAATCCTCCGATACTTCTTCCATTGTCGCACGACCATGCTGCTGGATATAACTCTTTACTTGCTGAAACTTTTTCTCCAGTGCTTCTTTACACGCCGGACAAACAACGGGCCCATATACATAATTAAACAATTTACCGCATTTGCGGCAATTTTTTACATTCATGACTACCTCCCTATTTTCCACCGGCTATCGTCAGAAAATAGATGTTTTTAATTCCTTTTTCCTGACAAAGGTGCGCAATCGCATCTATTGTACTGCCGGTTGTATAGATATCATCTATTATAATAATCGTATTTAATTTTACATCATTTCGTATGAATTTAAAAGCCCTTTTCAAATTATTTTGACGCTGTGAGAACGTAAGCTTTTTCTGTGGAATCGTATTTTTTGTTCTGCATATCAGATGTGAGTAAACCGGAATGTGGAAGATGCTGCCAAGCGCCTTTGCCAGAAGTGCCGCCTGATTGTATCCGCGCTTCTGCTGCCGCCTGATATGCAGCGGAACAGGGATCAGTGCATCGGCCCTGCAGTTTTGTATAAAATCGCTCATTTCTTCTGCCATAAGCCGCGCATATGCTTTCGCATATTCCTGTCTGTTTCCGTATTTATAGCGATAAATAGACTTTCTGGTTTTTCCCTCATAAGGCAGAAGACAACGTCCTCTGCTGAAGTTATGTGATATTTCCCTGCAGCTGCTGCAATATTCTTCTCCCTGCCCTACATGCTTTCCGCACTTCATGCAGTAGTCTTTTATCGGCGTAAGCTCCTCTCTGCAAGTATCACAGATCAGTTTTTCAAAGCCCGGTACGATCTCGTCGCAAAAGGGGCATCTGACCGGGTATAGCAGCCGCAGGGCAATCCGTCCGTATTTCCTGCCGGTATTTAAAATGTGATGCACCCCGTTATGTCCTCCTCTTCTTTCTCCACCCCCGGGATTTTCTCCCGGATTCTTTCTCCCAATCCGGTATATCTCGTCTGCGTATTTCCGTTTTCGATCATCTGATGAACTGTTTCCTCACTGCCGATCAGCGTCACACACTTTTTGGCTCTTGTAACGGCCGTATACAAAAGATTTCGATAAGCCAGCAGATACGGCACATGAAATACCGGTATGACAACCGCCGGATATTCACTGCCCTGCGATTTGTGCACTGTGATAGCATATGCCAGTTCCAGCTCTTCCATTTCATCAAAGCCATAACTGACTTCACGCCCGTCATCAAACAGAACACGTACGGTTTTGGCATAAGTATTGATCTCACTGATCCTGCCCATATCGCCGTTAAATACACCGAGCCCCTTATCGATCACGATCCTGTGCAGTCCTGTAATCTCCCATTCCAGCTTATAATTGTTGCGGATCTGCATCACTTTATCACCTTCCCGCAGAATCCTCTCTCCAAACTGGTTTTCTTTCTTTTTACCGTCTGCCGGATTGACATAAGCCTGCAGGATCTTATTCAGTGCCTCCACGCCAAGCGGGCCTTTCCGCATCGGAGTCAGCACCTGTATTTCCGCAGGTGTTGTATTTGTATAACGCGGCAGTTTGTCCGTTACAAGCTGCACAATATTGTTATAGATCAGATTGATATCCTGTCTTGGCAGAAAAAAGAAATCCCGGCTCTTATTATCCAGTACAATATCTTTTCCACACCGGATCTGATATGCGTTCCAGATAATGTCACTGTCGTCCGACTGCCTGTAAATCGTCTCCAGACAGACGCTGGCAAAGGCTCTGCTCTCCAGCAAGTCACGCATTACCTGTCCCGGTCCCACCGAAGGAAGCTGATTTCTGTCTCCTACCAGGATCAGTCTTGTACCGTACGGGATTGCCTTTAACAGTGACTGCATAAGAAAAATATCCACCATGGACATCTCATCTACAATGATCACATCCGCTTCCAGTGGATTTTCCTCATTCCGCTCAAACATTTCCCTGTCTTCTCCGCCCGCATTGACCTCCAGAAGACGGTGGATCGTCTTTGCTTCATAACCTGTCGCTTCGGTCATCCGCTTTGCCGCTCTTCCTGTCGGTGCAGTCAATGCCAGATTCTTGCCGTTTGCCAGAAAATATCGGATCATCATATTGATCGTTGTTGTCTTTCCCGTCCCCGGCCCACCGGTCAGCAGAAAAACACCGTTCTGCACGCTTTGGATCACTGCGCGGCGCTGCAATGGATCAAGCTGCAGATTATCACTGCTTTCCAGATGCAGAAGTTCTCCTTCGACCGCATCTTCCTCCGTTTTCTCAGGAAGAGAGCGCAGCGAAAGCAACATCGCTGCCACATTATTTTCCGCGTAATAAGCAGCCATACTGTAAATGCAGTTTCCCTTGATGACCAGCTTTTTATCCATCATCAGATTCGCAATATGCGGCTCGATCGCATCCTGCGGAACGCGCAGAAGTTCTGCGGTCTGCTGCATAAGTTCCTCTTTAGGCAGATACAGATTTCCTTCTGCCATGCTTTGGGACAACACATACAAAATACCGCTTCTGATTCTGTAATCGGAATCTGTCCGGATACCGATCTTCTCCGCGATCGCATCTGCCATCCGGAAACCAACGCCTTCGATATCCTCCGCCATCTGATACGGGTTTTCCTGCAAAATGCCATACATCCGCATTCCGTAGGTCTTGTAAATCCTGACCGCCAGTGTATTACCGATCCCATATTTCTGCAGGAACATAAGCGCACCGCGCACATCCTTTTTTTCTTCTACCTGCTCCGCAATCTCCTGCGCTTTGCGCAGACTGATTCCTTTCACTTCCGCCAGTCGTTCCGGTTCTTCCTCGATAATGCGCAGGCTGTCATCTCCAAACCGCTTTACGATCCTGCCTGCCAAAGACTCACCGATTCCTTTAATGGCACCACTTCCCAGATATCGGCGGATGCTTTCCGCATCTGTCGGCTCAATGATCTCGTATTGCTGCATCTTAAACTGTTCGCCATAATTGGCATTATATTCCATCTTTCCGGTAACCCGCAGCATTGCCCCCTGAATATCACCCTGAAAAATACCGGTAACGATCAGTTCCTCTTCTTCATGATTTGTTGACAGCACACAATAGCCGTTGCTCTCGTTGCGATAGATCACATGGTCTACAAATACCTCTAGTGTCTCCAAATTTTTTCCTTTCTCGTTATACGCTCGTGGAAACCAATACATGTTCCACATGTGCTTGGTTTCCTTCCTCGCTATAAAATAAGGGCTGCTTTTGGCAGCCCTTTCCATTTTCTTTTCTTTTATACAGAACCTGTATTGCGCTTCATCTGCTCGTACAGCATCTGTGCAAGCCCCAGACTGTTCTGCTCTGTCGATTCCTTTGCCAGATCAGCGATCGCAGTGTCCTTGAAATAATCGACCATTGTATTGGAAGATTCATCCTCTCCATCCAGTTTCGTCGTTTTTATCATTTCCTTCATGACCTGTTCCATGAAATACGCTTCAAATTCCTTGCAGGCATCCATCAGTTCTTCATCTGTTGCCTGTGACATATCTTTTTCCTGCAGCTGCGAGATCTGATTTCCTGTCGCGGAACCTGCCGCTGTCTGATTGTAATTCTGATACATAGCAGAAATATTACTGATATCCATATGCTACTCCTATCTTCTCAGGTTGTTAGCCTGCGACATCATTTCGTCCGTTGCCTGGATTGCTTTGGAATTCATTTCATACGCTCTCTGTGCCACGATCATATTTACCATTTCATCCACAACCTGCACATTGGAACCTTCCAGATAGCCTTGATTTACCTTACTCTTTGTCAATCCTGCTGTTACAGCCTCATTCATAGCCTGCCCGCTTGCTGCGGAAACTGCATACAGACTGCTGTCCATCTTTTCCAGACCTGACGGATTCTGGAACTGGTAAAGTCCGATCTTAATGCCAAGCGACTGTGCATTATTAGTTGCATCAGGGTAACATATCTCTCCATCTCCCGTGATCGTAATGGAAGAAGTCATGTACTGGCTGGAATTAAAGCTGATCTTATTTCCGTTAGAATCCAAAACCGGAAGTCCCGCCGTTGTTGTCAATGTAATATTGCCGTTATCGGTTGCCCACAGGAAATTACCGTTTCTAGTATAATAAGTCTGACCGTCCTCTCCACGCACTGCAAAAAAGCCCTTGCCTTCTATACCAAATGCAGAGGTAGATGTGCTTTCCAGCATATTTCCCTGAGTAAACATTGAATTAATCGATGAATTACGCACTCCAAGTCCAACCTGTGCACCGACCGGCTTATTCTTCCCGTTTGCCGTTGTTGTCTTTGTCTGCATTGTCTGATACAGCAGCGATTTGAATTCCGCTACATCTGTTTTATAGCCCGTTGTATTGACATTTGCCAGATTGTTGGAAATTGTATCAAGATTTGTCTGTTGTGCGATCATGCCGGATGCGGCAGACCATAAACTTCTAACCATAGAAAAAAGCCTCCCTTATCTATCGGAGCTGGCCAAGCTGGTTGGCAGCTATATCAAGTGTTCCGTCAATTGTCTGGATCACTTTCTGGTTCGTCTCGTAATTACGCGTAACGGAAATGAGCTCTACCATTTCATTGATCACCGTTACATTTGACTGCTCCAGATAGCCTGAGAAGACTTTAGCATCTGCCTGTTTACGGGTGGCTCCCTCTACCGGCTGATAGTAGCTCTCACCAAAGTGCTCCAGATAATTGTAATCTGTAAAATCTGCAATCTGCAGAGCCGCAACAGTCACGCCGTTCTGTGTGATCGTACCGTTTTCATTGAAAACGGTTTCCTGCTGCGGATTCAATCGGATATGCCTTCCGTTTGCATCAAGAACATAATCGCCATCCTTGGTGACCAGATCTCCGCTTTGATTTAAGATAAAGGATCCGTCCCTTGTATATTTGACAGAGGTCACTCCGGCTTTGTTGGTATATTCACACGCAAAAAAACCATTTCCGGAAAGTGCAAGATCAAACGGATTTTCCGTCGTCTGGAATGCCCCCTGTGTAAAATCCGTATAATTTTCTCCGACCTTTGCGCCAAGACTCAGACTGCCGATATGTCTGACATTGGTCGGATTCGACTGATCCTTGATGTGATAAGCAAGGACGTCATCAAATGCCTGTGTGGTGGCACCTTCTTTTTTGAAGCCTACGGTGGCAGAATTTGCCAGATTATTGGTCAAAACATCCATTCTGTTCTGCTGGTTCAGCATACCGGTGTATGCTGTATATAATCCTTTTACCATCGCTTCCTCCTATAATACGCAACTATTGGATTTCATCTCTGTAGCCTGCAAGGAACTCAACATATTTTCCTGTTCCGATCGCTACACAGGTCATCGGATCTTCTGCCGTCATCGTATTGATTCCGGTCTTTGCATAGATCAGATCCTCCAGACCTCTCAAAAGGCTTCCGCCTCCTGTCAGGACAATACCGCGATCTGCAATGTCCGCTGCCAGTTCCGGTGGTGTTTTTTCAAGAACACTGTGGATCGTATCGATGATCTGCGAGGTTGCTTCCTTTAATGCTTCCTCTGTTTCCTCGCTTGTCACCTTAACGGTACGAGGCAGACCTGTTACCAGATTACGTCCTCTGACTTCTACGGAATCCACTTCCGGTCTCTTATAAGCAGAGCCGATCTTGATCTTCAGGTCTTCTGCTGTACGCTCACCGATCAGCAGATTGTGTTTTTTTCTCATATAACGAACAATAGCTTCATCAAAATCGTCACCTGCGATCTTGATGGAAGCACTGACTACTGTACCGCCTAAAGAAATGACTGCGATATCGGAAGTACCGCCGCCGATATCTACGATCATATTGCCGCATGGCTTTGAAATATCAATTCCTGCACCGATTGCGGCAGCGATAGGCTCCTCAATGATGGAAACCTCTCTTGCACCTGCCTGATAGGTTGCATCTTCTACGGCTTTCTTTTCCACTTCTGTAACACCACTCGGTACGCAGACAGCGATACGTGGCTTGCGGAAAGATTTCTTTCCAAGTGCCTTCTGGATGAAATACTTCATCATTTTTTCCGTTACGGTGTAATCTGAAATAACACCCTGACGGAGTGGTCTGACTGCCACTATATTACCGGGTGTACGACCCAGCATCAGTCTGGCATCCTCCCCGATTGCTTTAATTTTATTTGTATCACGATCAAAAGCAACTACGCTCGGCTCTTTCAATACAACGCCCTTACCTCTGATATATACAAGGATACTGGCTGTTCCTAAATCAATTCCTATATCGGTATATTGCATTTTATATGCCCCTTTCTATGGTATCTGTTTCTATCATTTCATACGGATGATCCGGCTTCTGTATCAACCGGCGATCTGTTTTCTGTCCTTTTTACGGTATCTTATGACACACCGTGGATATTATAGCGCATTTCACTACCATTTTCAAAGGGTTTTCTGCAATTTACTCTTTTTTTTGAATTCCTTAAGAAATTGCTTTGTATTAAATATCGGCACATCCGTCTTTCATGCTTAGAATATTTAAATAAAATTTGCAGTTACCCGGTTTCTTACTTATCCCGTTCCAGCATTTTCTTCACATATATACCTGTATAAGAAGCCTGATTTTCCGCCACTTCTTCCGGTGTTCCCTGCGCAATGACCGTTCCGCCCTTTTCGCCGCCTTCCGGTCCGATGTCAATAATATAGTCTGCTGTCTTGATCACATCCAGATTATGTTCGATCACCAGAACTGTATTTCCGCCATCTGTCAGTTTCTGCAGGATTTCCACCAGCTTGTGTACATCCGCAAAATGAAGTCCTGTCGTCGGCTCATCCAGAATATAGATCGTACGTCCTGTACTGCGTTTGGAAAGCTCCGTTGCCAGCTTGATACGCTGTGCCTCACCGCCGGATAAAGTTGTCGATGGCTGACCAAGTTTGATATAAGAAAGCCCTACATTATAAAGCGTTTCCACCTTCCGTTTGATCTGCGGTACGTTTTCGAAGAAGGTAAGAGCTTCTTCTACCGTCATATCCAGTACATCCGCAATACTCTTTCCTTTATATTTTACATCCAATGTTTCCCGGTTATATCGTTTTCCGCCGCAGACTTCACAAGGCACATAGACATCCGGAAGGAAATGCATTTCAATCTTGATGATACCGTCACCGCTGCAGGCTTCACATCTGCCGCCTTTTACGTTAAAACTGAATCTACCTTTTTTATAGCCTCTCGCCTTGGCATCCGGCGTCGTCGCAAACAGATCCCTGATCTGATCAAACAAACCTGTATACGTGGCAGGGTTGGAACGCGGCGTTCTGCCGATCGGCGACTGATCGATATTGATCACCTTGTCGAGCTGCTCGATCCCCTTGATTGCCTTATGCTTACCCGGAATCGTCAGGGCATGGTTGAGATCATGTGCCAGCCTCTTATATATGATCTCATTGACAAGCGACGATTTGCCGGAACCGGATACACCGGTCACACATGTCATGATACCAAGCGGGATCTCCACATCGATATTTTTCAGGTTGTTTTCCGCCGCACCGATTACCTTAAGATAACCGGTTGCACTTTTTCTCATTTTCGGAACCGGGATCTTCATGGCTCCGCTCAGATATTGTCCGGTCACAGATTCCGGTATCTTCATAATATCCTCTGCCGTTCCGGCTGCAACCACTTCTCCGCCGTGACTGCCCGCTCCGGGACCGATATCCACAACCCAGTCTGCTTCCCGCATCGTATCCTCGTCATGTTCCACAACGATCAGTGTATTTCCCAGATCCCGCAGATTTTTGAGTGCTGCAAGCAGCTTATCATTATCCCGCTGATGCAGTCCGATACTCGGCTCATCCAGAATATAACATACACCGACAAGCCCTGATCCGATCTGTGTCGCCAGACGGATACGCTGCGCTTCTCCGCCGGACAACGTTGCAGTCGCTCTGGAAAGTGACAGATATTCCAATCCTACATTCATCAGAAATCCTACTCTTGCACGGATTTCCTTCAGGATCCGTTCCCCGATCAGTTCCTGCTGTTTCGTCAGTTTCAGCTTACCGAGAAAATCATGCAATGCTTCGATCGACATAGAGGTAATTTCATAAATATTTTTATCTGCGATCGTCACGGCAAGAGATTCTTTTTTCAACCGCATACCACCACAGGTCTTACACGGCGTGATACGCATGAAAGTTTCATATTCCTGTTTGATCGTTTCCGATCCGGTCTCTCTGTATCGTCTGTTGACATTTTGGATCAAACCTTCAAAAGCAACCGGATATACACCCTTTCCGCGCTGCCCTTCGTAATAAACGTCTACCTTTTCGCCGTCTGTTCCGTGCAGCAGGATAGATCTGATCTTTTCCGGATAGTCGCAGAACGGAGTATCCAGATCAAAGCCATACCTTTCTGCAAGCGCATGTAACACAGCATTGGTAAAACTGCCCTTCTGGTTGCAGGACTGCCATCCCATCACAACGATCGCCCCGGCATTGATGGAAAGCGTTTCATCAGGGATCATCAGCTCCGGTGCAAATTCCATCTTATAGCCCAGTCCGAAGCAGTCCGGGCAGGCACCAAACGGATTGTTAAAGGAGAAGCTTCTCGGCTCGATCTCGTCGATACTGATCCCACAGTCCGGGCAGGAAAAACTCTGACTGAAATTCATGGCACTTCCGTCACCTGTATCTACTACAAGCAGACCGTCTGCCAGATTCAATGCATTTTCGACAGAATCCGTCAGACGCTTCTCAATTCCTTCCCTGACGATCAGACGATCCACAACGATCTCGATCGTATGCTTGATATTTTTATCGAGCTTGATTTCTTCTGAAAGCTCGTACAGATTTCCATCCACACGGACACGCACATAACCGCTCCGCTTTGCACGTTCGAGCACCTTCACATGCTCGCCTTTTCTGCCTCTGACAATTGGTGCCATGATCTGGATTTTTGTTCGTTCAGGCAGTTCCATGATCTGATCGACCATCTGATCAACTGTCTGCTTTGCAATCTCTTTTCCACATTTCGGGCAATGCGGAATACCGACGCGGGCATACAGCAGCCTGAAATAGTCATAGATTTCTGTCACGGTTCCGACTGTAGAACGCGGGTTTCTGTTTGTGGATTTCTGGTCAATAGAGATAGCCGGGGACAATCCATCGATCCGCTCCACATCCGGTTTTTCCATCTGTCCGAGAAACTGTCTGGCATAAGAAGAAAGAGATTCCATATATCGTCTCTGTCCCTCTGCGTAGATTGTATCAAATGCCAAAGAGGATTTTCCGGATCCGGAAAGTCCGGTCAGCACGACCATTTTATTTCGCGGGATATCCACATCAATATTTTTCAGATTATGCTCTTTTGCACCCCTGATCTTAATAAATTCCTGTTCTTTACTCATTTCTTTCACCTTTTCATTCTATCATTCGTTACTCATAGGTAACATTTGCAAGATTTGTATACGCATACAGATCGTCTACAAATGCCCGTTCCGCATTTTCAAAAACAACCACATCCGGTTTTAGTGTTTCCACATAATACTGCATGGATTCATAATTCTGTCTGGAGATCATATAAACATTCTGATACCGGTATGCAAAGAAATCCTGTTTTCCATCCAGGAAGCTGTCCTGCAGGATCAGTATCGTTTTATCGGACAAGGCATTTTCATTCAGATAATGCTGGATGCCTGTTCCCGCCACATGCGGCAGTACATCCAAAAGACTTCCGTCCGCCAGAATGCTGTCACCATATTCCGATTTTAACATGTAGACCGGAACCTGTTCCGTGATCGGGAGCGATATAAATTCCAGTGTTTTTTCCTCAGAGGATGCTGTAAAGACATCTTCTGTCAGAAGCGGGACATCCGGATCCATTTCCCGCACTTTTTCATTCAGAAGCCGAAGTCCGATCATCGCACCTCTCGCATTCCAGTGTGCACTGTCATACTTCTGGTTGTAGACACGTTCTACCTGCTTTGCATCCCGCAGTTCCTGTACCGGGATCACATAAGGCACCTGTTTTTCTGTCAGCTTCCGTGCCAGCATTTCCATAATACTTTCCTTCGTTGTATCCACACGGATATAATCCGGCATTTCTTCTCCGTACACTGTTTTTTTATCCAGACCTGCCAGAAAAACAAATGGAACGCCCTGTTTTTCCAGATATTGATTCGTCCGATCCAGATATGTCACAAGAGAATCGATCAGTTCTTCATCCGTCGCCAGATGCTGGTATGCCCGGATATATCCGTCGTCTGCCGGGAAAACCTCTCCGTCTTTTCCGTACATATGCAGATCTTCCGAAAACTCTCCAAACACCGCATAGGTCGCGTCCATATAAAAACGGACTGCTGTTTCCCGGAACGCCACACGATCTTCCACATAATGTCCGTACCATGCATTGATCTCCTGATTAAAATGCCAGCCCGGCCACATTGTCATTCTGCGGTTTTCCAGCGAGGAATCAATGATCTCCGTCGTATCCAGAAGGCAGAACGGCAGAAAGATCATACCGACAAATACAAGCGCAAATATGAAATTGACCATTTTTTCTGTTTTCGAGTTGTTCATAGCTTACTTTCTATCCTCTGTTGTGTTTCTTGACCGTTTAAAATCGAAAATAAATAAATGGGTTATAGGAACTGTTGATAATAAATACAAAGCACAGTACAAGCAGTCCCAGAATCAGTATCTTTTGTAATACATCAAATACAAGTCCCTCCGGCTTTTTCCACTTCCACGGAATGCAGACCAATACAGACACGATCAGATAGAAGATCGTCTGGTTACTCAGATAATACCTGAGCCCATAGGCATGAAATCCGCCTGCATTCTTACCGAACATAATGCCCAGATACGTCAGCACCTGATCCAGCTGCACAAGGCTGAACAATACCCAGCCAATCACCACCACAAGCATGGTATAGAGCCAGCCAAACACTTTCGCTGCAATTCCGCTCCTGACTTTCTGCTTTCCGTGATTAACCAGAAAACGTTCCAGCAGCACAAAAAAGCCATGCCATAAGCCCCAGAGCAGAAATCCCCATGCAGCACCGTGCCAGATTCCCGTTGCCAGAAAAACAAGCAGCAGATTCAGATATACATTACCGGATCTGCTTCCGCCCAGCGGGATATACAGATAATCCCGGAACCAGCCGGACAATGACATATGCCAGCGTCTCCAGAATTCGCGCACTGATGTTGCGATATAAGGATGGTCAAAGTTCTCCAGAAAGGTAAACCCAAACATTTTGCCAAGCCCGATCGCCATATCGGAATAACCGGAAAAGTCAAGATAGATCTGCAGTGTATATGCGATCGCACCAAGCCATGCAACCGATGCGCTCATCACTGAAAAATCACCCTGCATGATAGAATCTGCCAGTGCTCCCGTCATATTGGCAAGGATTGCCTTCTTTGCCAGACCTGTCACAAATCTTGTTACACCATCTGCAAATTTTTCTGCACTGTGTGTTCTTGTATCAAGCTGCAGTGCAATATCCTTGTAGCGCACGATCGGTCCTGCAATAAGCTGTGGAAACATAGAAATATACAATGCCAGCTTACACGGATTCTTCTGCACGCTTTTCCCGCCGTCCCTATACACATCAATGACATAGGACAATCCCTGAAACGTGTAAAAGGAAATACCGATCGGCAATGCGATCTGCCATACAGGCAGCGACGGGATCAGTTTTTGCAAGTTTTCCATCGCAAAGGTCATATATTTAAAAACAAATAAAATACCGATATTGACAATGACTGCAAGTGTAACAACAAGCTTCGCTTTTTTCCGTCTCCTGTCTGTGCCATATCCGTCTGTGCCCGCATTTTCCGCCATTCCTGCATCCATACCGGACGGCATCTGTCTGCTGCCCAGCCTGAACAGCCATATGCCAAACAGATAATTGCAAAAAATGGAAAAGAGCATCACAAGCAAATACTTCGGCTCACCCCACGCATAGAAAAACAGGCTTGCTGCCAGCAGAAAATAATTTTTCAGTGCCTTGGGCATGACATAATATAAAATTATCGTGATCGGCAAAAACATGCATAAAAACACTATTGTCGAAAATACCATTTTAGTCCTCCACCTCGTGCAGGTGTTTCTTCAGTTCTACCATCCTGTCACGCAGCTGTGCTGCCAGCTCGAAATTCAGATCCGCAGCCGCTTTCTTCATCTGTTTTGTCACATCGGCAATCTCTTTTTTCAGCTCGTCCGCATTCATGGATTCCATATCTTTTTCCATGCGTGTATCCTTGCTGTCGATCACTCGCGTTACGCTGATCAGATCGCGGACATCCTTTTTGATCGTCTTCGGAATGATGCCATGCGCCTTATTATAAGCATCCTGGATCTCGCGTCTGCGGTTCGTCTCATCGATTGCTTCCCGCATAGAGTCCGTAATGACATCCGCATACATGATCACGTGTCCTTCCGCATTTCTTGCAGCACGTCCGATCGTCTGTACCAGAGAAGTACGCGAACGCAGAAAGCCTTCTTTATCTGCATCCAGGATCGCCACCAGAGAAATTTCCGGGATATCCAGGCCTTCCCGCAGCAAGTTGATACCGACCAGAACGTCAAACACATCCAGACGCATATCACGGATGATCTCTGCACGTTCCATCGTATCAATATCAGAATGCAGATATTTCACGCGGATGCCCACTTCCTTCATATAATCTGTCAGATCTTCCGCCATCCGCTTTGTCAGCGTTGTGACAAGTACTTTATTTTTCTTTTCCGTTTCCTTTTTGATCTCCGAGACCAGATCATCGATCTGCCCTTCAATCGGGCGCACGTCCACCTTCGGATCCAGAAGCCCGGTCGGTCTTATGATCTGCTCTGTCCGCAGCAGCTCGTGCTGTTCCTCATATTCTCCCGGCGTCGCAGAAACAAATAAAAGCTGATCGATCTTCGATTCAAACTCCTCAAAATTCAGCGGTCGGTTGTCCAGTGCTGACGGCAGACGGAAGCCATAGTCAACCAGTGTATGCTTTCTGGACTGGTCGCCGTGATACATGGCACGGATCTGCGGAACCGTCATATGCGACTCATCAATGATGATCAGATAATCATCCTTAAAATAATCCATCAGTGTCATCGGTGTCTCGCCCGCTGCCAGCCCGTTCATATGACGGGAATAATTCTCTATACCGGAGCAGAAGCCTGTCTCCATCAGCATTTCTATATCAAAATTCGTCCGTTCCGCAATGCGCTGTGCCTCTAAGAGTTTGTCCTCACCCTTGAAAAATTTCACCTGCTGTTCCAGTTCTTTCTCGATCTCTCCGCACGCATGCAATATTTTCTCACGCGGTACTACATAATGGGAAGCCGGAAAAACAGAAATATGCTCCATCTGTGCATGCACTGCGCCGGTCAGCGGATCTACCTCTGTAATACGGTCGATCTCATCGCCGAAAAATTCAATCCGCAGAATATAGTCACTGCCCTGCGCCGGATTTACCTCCAGCACATCCCCGCGCACGCGGAAACAGCCGCGGTCAAGATCCAGATCATTGCGGTCGTACTGGATATCGATCAGCTCACGGATCACGTCGTCCCTATCCTTGATCATGCCCGGGCGCAGAGATACCATCATGTTCATATAATCGTCCGGACTACCGATACCGTAAATACACGATACGGATGCCACAACAACAACATCCCTCCGCTCCGTCAGAGAGGCAGTCGCCGAAAGGCGCAGCTTATCAATCTCATCATTGATTGCCGAATCCTTTTCAATATAAGTGTCCGTCTGTGGCACATAAGCCTCCGGCTGATAGTAATCATAATAAGAAACAAAGTATTCCACCGCATTTTCCGGGAAAAACTCCTTAAACTCTCCATATAACTGTCCTGCCAGCGTCTTATTGTGGGCAATCACAAGCGTCGGTTTATTGAGCGCCGCGATAATGTTAGCCATGGTAAACGTTTTTCCGGAGCCCGTCACACCAAGAAGTGTCTCAAACTGGTTACCTTCCCGGAACCCATTTACCAGTTCCTCGATCGCCTGCGGCTGATCTCCGGTCGGCTGATATTTTGAATGTAAGACGAAATGATCCATCTATCTATCTCCTGTTTGTTCTCTGAACAGAGAAGAGATACGCTCTGCGAATCTCGCTCTGATTAGCGGTCGTCAAATGCACCACATAAATGCGTGCATTTTCCTCGTCGCCATAACAAAAAACTGTGATATGGTACAAAATCTTCTTGTACTATATCACAGTTTTTGAAATTTGTATAGATTTTATGCAAACATTTGTTCGTATTGTACTCGTTACTCCCAACCTGATCAGAACAGTCCTGTCAGTGCCACAATGCCTCCAATGATCGCTGCCAGCGGAAGGATCGTCAAAAGTCCGAGGAAAAACCATTTCCAGTGGAATGCATAGTCATGATATGCATCCGTCATATCTTCCGTGCCCGGGATCACCCACCATTTTCCATGGCAGAACCAGATCGTATCGATCACCAGTGCATCAAAGAAGGAGAATGCATTCAGGAAAATATAGGACTGCAGAAATCCGTTCAAAAAGTCATGCTGTCCGTTCACGCCGCACGTAATGATCACGCATAAAACTGCCATAACTATAATACCGATCACTTTGTTTTTCTTTGCATGTGCGTCAAGCTCTTCCTGTGTGATAATACCTTTTTCGATCGCACGGTCCTTGATTGCCGGCGGATAATTGTAGAGCTGATATGTTGCTCCCTGTGATTTAAATAAGATCAGCATAAATGCTGTATATAACAGACTGTATACAACAGCTTCGATTATAATTTTAGTTACCATGATAATGTCTCCTTTTGTAGTCTCTTATTGGGTACGGTGACGTAACGATAGATACATTCAAATATCATATCAATGTTTGTCTCAAATACATCCTGAATGAATGTCTCCCTGTTTTGCGCCATACTGTATATTGTCTTAAAAAAATTGATGATCACGCGGATATCCAGATCAGGTCTGATGCCATCCACATATGCCAGATATTGCATTGCTTCCTGCATCGTTTGTGTTTCATTGAACATCCCTGTCTTTGTCCGATGGGATTTCAACCACACCCAGTCATCTAACGTAAGTTCCATCAATATATTATTTTCGGTCCGGAAGGAATCCCGAAACCAGCGGATCGCCTGCTCCAGCGTCAGTTTTCCGTTACCTTTTGCCAGCAGCATTTGCAACTGTTCTCCCTGCGCTCTGTCCTGTTCTGCGATCAGAGCTGCTATGTAGGCTTCTTTGGAATCAAAGAAATGGTAGAAAGTACCGGTTGCGATATCTGCCCGTTCCGCAATCATGGACACCTTCATTTTTTTCAGTCCAAATTCCCGGATCAGACCGTAACCGATCGCAATCAGTTTTTCCCGTATTTCCCGTTTCTGTTTCTCCGTAAAATTAGCCGGCATGTGTTTCCTCCAAGTCCTCTATAAAACGTTTCGTTGCCGCAACATACTCCTCCACCTTAAATAAGGTTGCTGTATGTCCGCCATTGACACGCTCTATTTTTGCACGTGGCATGCTGTCGATCAGATCTTTCTGTGCTGCCTCTGAAAATGCCTCGTCCTTTTTCGGCAATACCAGAAGCGATCTGTCATCAAAACGTGCATAGTCTTCTTTTGTCATATAAGAGAGATCTGCAATATCCACAAGAAGCGTTGTCATATGCACATCAAACTCTCTTGTATAACAATTGTACACCCAGGCGAAAAAATCTTCCATATAAATACGGTCGGAGGCCTGCTCATTTTCAACACCAACCTGTTTTTTCGATACGCCGATGCTCAGCTTGCGGACCAAGGAATATGGGACAAATTTCATAAGCTTCAGTATTATGCCATAGGATCCATATTGCTTTTTCAGATCCGCAACGCTTGTCTCAGACAGGCTGCAGGTAGAATACAGACAAATGCCGGCAACACGCTCCGGTGCAAGCCTGCCAATGAGCTGTGCCAAAAATCCACCCAATGAAGCACCGATAAATATAGGATTCTTTAGCTGCAGTACATCCACTAACCGCACTATATACGCTGCCAACTTCTCGTTCGTTGTGATCTCCATCGGATAATCCATCGTCAGGATACGATAGTCTGCCTCCATTTTCAGAATGTGCTGGAACCATACTGCGGAAATTCCGGTTCCTCCAACCAAATATACCAGTGTATACTTGGCATCTTGCTTGCCACATAACAGATATTTGGTCGGTATACCATCCACTGTTGTTTCGCAAAAAGGATGTGTCTGCAGAAATTGCTTTATTTCTTTGTCAAAACTCATACACTCACTCCATTCTTTTTCAATGAATATGTATTAATTTTATTCACTGAATGAAGTGTAGCATATCATTTTCGGAAATACAAGTGACGAGCAAGCGTATTAGTGACAATATTTATCATTTATAAGATCAACTGATCACAATTTATGTATTTTATCTCTATATTTTAAGGGAAATATGGGACATGATAGAATTTGTAAAGATATCAGAATTGATAGAAACTATTATAATATTTTTTCTTTGTTCTGCCCATTATAAAGAAATCTTCTTACTTCCATGATCTTATCATTTGGATCATCATCTATTACCACGTAGTATATCGTGAAATTATTTATATAAATCCGATAATATTGATATTTACGTTCCTTTATCGAATGATAGGGTTCAAATGCCTCTGCTACAGGTAATCTTTCCAAAATTGCTTTTTCGACCTTATCCAGTAATTGATTTGCAGCTCTTGGATTTTTCAAATCCTTTGCTATATAAGTGATTTTATCTTCCAGATCCCTATAGAACAACGGTAGATAACTTAATCTGTATTTATTATTGTACATCTAAATTCCTCCGTAAATTTTCAAACACTTCTTCATGTTTCAATCGCTTGGTCCCTTCCCCTTCCGCATCAGCTTCATCCAATGCTGTCTCGATATGCTCTGTCAGCCTTGAATATAGTTCAAGGCTCAAAACAACCATGGAACCATAGCCATTTTTTGTCAGATATACAGGCTCACCAGTATTAACAATCTTTTCAATATCTGTAAATTTATTTCTCAGATCTGAAACCGGACGGATTTGTATCATCTTATCTCTCCTTTTCTTTATATTATCATAATTTTATCATATTTATATCATATACTATACACTAAATTATGATATAATACAACCGAAAAACAGCACCCGCTACGCGGATGCTGTTTTCATTTTTTATCATTCCTATTATTCCATTAAGACTCGATCCCAAGATCCTCACGGAGTCTATCCCGGAGGATTTCAGACTGCTTCGGATGGAATTTCCGGGCAAATGCACAGCCGCTGGCTTTTACCTTATCATAGTCCTCCAGTGTCAGATATGCCGGGCTGGAACCGTCTCCCTTTGTCCAGTCCATATAGCGGAGCTGTTTGTTTACCACATGCTCCCGCCAGTTTTTATCATTCATAAATATCGTCTGGAAGAAGAACTCCTCCGGTACCTGACATACCGCAAGATCATCCCAGAATTCTCCGTGCTTTGCCACGAAAGAAACGACATAAGCTGCCGCTTCTCTTGGCATGGATACATACACAAGTCCTTTGTAAATCTTTGTAAAAGGCCCGATTCCCTTTCGGCAGATACCCGCCTTTTTCTGCACCTTTACCGTCATGTTCTGCAACTGCCATAACACTTTATTTTTCACATTCTGATCTGTAAACCAGTTATAATACTGATATCGCTTCGTTACCGTTTCTGGAAGCTGTTCCGGCGTCAGATAGTCCATAAAGATCTGATCGGATGTAAGGAACTTTTCATCCAGCTGTTCCGGTGTCAGGAGTGGAAAATCCTCTCCGGTCAGAAGATGCATATAAGAAACATCTTCTTTGGAAAGTGCCATTGCGATCAGCTTTACGATCGCCTGCACATGTGCAAAACCGCCCCATACAATGCGGTATTCCCGGATCGCTTCGCAGCCCGAAAGCCGGTTCAGTTTCTCCACATCCGCATCTGTGATCTCACGGCTTTTCTCATCCACATGAATGAATACATATGCTGTCTTTGACAATATTTCCGCAAGCTCATACAGCTCATCAAAATTCTTGTATGCCGTTATCAGATATGCCTGTTTCATTTCGCAATCTCTCCCTCAAGTATCTCTGTCGCACGTTCAAGCTGATTATCTGTACCATTCTTCAGATACTGATCTACATCTAGATCCAGTGTTTCATCCGGCTCGATACCTACGCCATGGATATCATTCCCGTTCGGTGTATAATAATGGCTGATCGTCAGTTTCACAGCGGAACCGTCCGTGATGCCGAATACCTTCTGTACAATTCCTTTTCCAAAGGTTGTTGTACCAAGCAGTTTACCGACACCATAATCTTTGATCGCTCCGGAGAGAATCTCGGATGCGGATGCGCTGTTTTCATTGACCAGCACTACCATCGGTACTTCCAGCTCGTGAGAACCGTCACATTTATATTCATCCCGTTCTCCATTCTTATCCTCCGTATACACGATCAGGCCTTTCGGCAGAAGCTGTCTCGCCACCTCAATGACACTTGTCAGTGTTCCACCCGGATTATTACGAAGATCAAGAATCAATGCTTTCATGCCATCTTCTCTTGCCTTTGCGATCTGCTCTGTAAACTGATCTCCGGTCACATCCTCAAATTGTGCGATCTGAATATACGCAATATTGCTATCCAGCATCTTATAGCTGACAGTCGGTGCTTCCACCTTTTTACGTGTCACGGTAATATCCAGATAATCTGTTTCACCCTTACGGTAGACCGTTAGTGTCACATCAGTGTTTTCCTTGCCTTTGATGAGTGCAACCACATCTGTTGTTGTCATGCCTTTTGTGCTTGTGCCATCTACCTCTACAATGATATCCTCCGCCTGCAGCCCTGCTGCTTCAGCCGGGGTATCCGGTATCACACTTGTGATCTTACAATATTCCGTCTCTCCGTCAATACCGATATAAGCACCGATACCATAGTAAATGCCCTCTGTGCTTTCCCGCAGGGTATTGAGCTCATCTGGTGTATAATATTCGGAATACGGATCACCGAGCGCATCGACCATACCCTTATAAATCCCTGTCTCCAGCGCATCATTTGTCGTATCTCCCAGATAATACTCATGAATACTATCCTCCAAAAGACCGATCTTATTTTTTACCTCACTTGTAAGAACCGTATCATCCGTCTTTGACACCGATCCTGCCGCCAGCTGTGCACCCGGATTCAGAATACCGCCGCCCACAAGTACAACAGTCAGTAAAAAAGCAACCAGAAGTCCTACCAGAACGCCCAACGCAAAAAAGTTATAGCGGGCTGTCCGACGCCTCTTTTTCTCGATCCGCTCCAGAACTTCCTGATCTGATTCTGTATTCTGTTCGTTTTCTACTTCCTGCCTATTCTCTTCCAATTTGATTTCCCTTCCCTTGATTCACTATTTCATATGAACCGCTTCGCGGCTCCTTTTGCTCATGTGCGCTGCTCGCCGTCTTTCTTCTCCTGCAGAGCCTCATTCGCAAACTCGCCGCTTCGCGGCTCCTTTTGCTCATGTGCGCTGCTCGCCCCATAACCGCATCGATTTTCTGCTCCGCAAGCAAGCTTGCTCCGCAGAAATCCAATGCGGTTACACGGCTCTGCAGGTTTACAAGTAGTTCCATGGGCTGACGTAGCTTCCGTTCTGGCGGACGCTGAAGTGCAGATGCGCACCTGTGCTTCGTCCCGTCGAACCGACCGCAGCGATCGTACTGCCTGCACTGACAGACTGTCCGCTTGATACATAAAGGGCGGATGCATGCATATAAATCGTATAAAGTCCGTTTCCATGATCGATCATCACATAATTACCCATTGTTGCATTATAAGTTGCTGCAACTACCGTTCCATCCGCTGCGGCCAGAATGGAAGAACCACTCGGTGCCGCCATATCCACACCACTGTGAAACTGCTGTATACCCAGAATCGGATGTGTCCTGTATCCATAGTCGTCTGATATTCTTGTATAAGATGGAGCCGGCCATACAAATGCGCCACCGCCGTAATGCGGCTGGTCTGCGGCATTTGTACTGTTGTCGGATACCGTCATCTGCGCCCGTTTTGCCTTCGCTGCAGCCACAGAAGCCTCCAGTGCCTTGATGGTGGAATCCTGCTCTGCAATCATAGCTTCATATTCTTTGATCGCTTCTTCTTTATTCTGGATATCACTTTCATAGCCTTCGATCTCCGACTGCTTATCTGAGATCAGACCTGCCATCTCCGTCTGCTTCGCTTCCACATCACCCTTAACCTGTTCCAGTACTTCTTTCTGGTCCTTCAGATCCTTTTCCAGCCTTGTGATCTTATCCCGGTTATCCTGATATGTCTGAAGCATATTTCTATCATATTCAGATACCTGCTCAATATATTCTGCTTTATTCAAAAGTTCGCTGAAGCTGCCACTGCTGAGCAGGATCTGGATATAAGACATCGTACCGTTTTCATACATAAACTTAATGCGGAGCTTCATGTCCTCATACTGTTTTTCCACATCGATCTTTGCCTGTGCTAGTTCTTTCGTTGTCTTTTCCAGCTCCGCTTCCTTTGTATCCAGAAGGTTCTGTACCTCTAACAGATCGTTGGAAACTTCACTCATCTGGGAATCCAGCTCCACTACATCACCGGTCAGTGCGGTCTTGGCATTTTCCAGTTCCTTTTTCATCGCCTGCGCCGCACTCAGATTGGACTGCAGCTGTTTCTTTTCATCCTGTGCATCCGAAAGTGCATCCGTTCCTTTATTGATCGCAGCATCCAGACTGTCTGTCGATTCCGGCGCTGCAAAAGCAGTTCCTGTTGCACCAATGAGCAAAACCGCTGCCATAATTGCCCCAATTACACTTTTTTCCCTTACCATTTCCTAAATACCTTACCTTTTCCTATCCTGTATTAAACCTGCATCATACCCGGATATGCTTTCGTACTGTTGAAAAACTGCCAAAGAAACCGATACCGATACCGATGATCAGCGAAATTGGCATCAGCACCTGAAATACCTGATCTACCGTCAGGAATTTCAGAAGCTGTGACAGCATGGAAAATCTGGTTGATACATATGCGATCACATTATTATAAATCACATAAATGATAGCAAGCGGCAGAACAGATCCCGCAAGACCAATCAAAATACCTTCGATCACAAACGGCGCTCTGACAAAAAAGTCCGTCGCTCCTATATATTTCATGATATTAATTTCCTCCTTGCGGACAGAAATACCGATTGTAACCGTATTGCTGATCAGGAAAATGGATACGGCAAGCAGGATAGCGATAATACCCGCCGATGCATAACCGATCAGTTTATTCATACCGGAAAGGGTATTGGCTGTTACCTCAGAACGGTTAACCCTCCTGACACCATCAAGAGATTCCACATAAGTGACCAGGGAATCCTGCATGGATACATCATTCAGATACACCTCATAGTTTGCCGAATTCGGCAATGGATTGTCATCCCCGAAGCCATCTGCATATTCTCCGAGATAATCATCCTTGAAGCTTTCCCATGCTGCATCTGCCGATACAAAATTAACATGGGATACTTCTGCTCTTTTTTCAATCAGCGATCCGATCTCTGCGATCCTCTCATCACTGATCCCTTCCTCAAAAAATACCGTAACCGCAACGCCGTCCTGCGCTTCCTTTACAATGTACTGGAAGTTTGCCACAAGCGAATAAAAAATGCCGAACATGAACAAACACGCGCTGATCGTTGCCATAGAGGCAAGTGAGTACCATTTATTACGGAATATATTAACAATACCCTGCTTTATTGTATAGATTAATGTACTAAATCTCATCGATGTATGTACCTTCCTTCTCGTCATTCACAATAACGCCTTTGTTCATTGTAATAACACGTTTCTTCATTGCGTTTACGATTTCCCGGTTGTGCGTTACAACCAGAACCGTTGTGCCTCTCTCATTGATCTCTTCTAGAAGCTTCATGATTTCCCATGAGTTTTTCGGATCCAGATTTCCGGTCGGCTCATCTGCCAGAAGGATCGGTGGATTATTCACAAGAGCTCTTGCCAGTGCAACACGCTGCTGCTCACCACCGGACAGTTGCTTCGGCCTTGCCTTATATTTGCCCGCCAGTCCTACTGTCGAAAGAATGGACGGAACATTTTTTTTGATTTCCTTAGACGGTGTCTGCACAATACGCTGTGCAAACGCCACATTTTCATATACATTTCTATCTTTCAGAAGACGGAAATCCTGAAATACCACGCCAAGCTTTCTGCGGTATTTCGGAATCTGTTTATGACGCAGGCTTGCCACATCAATGTCATTTACCATTATTTTCCCGGAAGTCGGAAGCAGTTCCCGCAAAAGCAGCTTGATCAGTGTTGATTTACCGGAACCGCTGTCTCCTACGACAAAAACAAATTCTCCCGCTTCAATCTTCAGGCTGACATTATTCAGTGCCGGTGCTCCTGTCGAATATGCTTTACTTACATTTTCCAGTGTAATCATGAGACTCTCTCCTCGTTTATCAATACTCAAAAGTTTCCATATATTTCATATATTTGACAACCATCATGGCAATCTTAAAAGTGATCGCGTCCTCAAAAACACGCAGATCCAGTCCTGTTGACTTCTGCAGCTTATCCAGTCTGTACACCAGCGTGTTACGGTGGATAAACAGCTGTCTTGAGGTCTCCGAAACATTCAAACTGTTTTCAAAGAACTTATTGATCGTCACAACGGTTTCTTCATCAAAATCATCCGGGCTCTTATTACCAAAGATCTCGCGGATGAACATCTTGCACAACGGAATCGGAAGCTGATAAATCAGACGCCCTATACCAAGCTCGCTGTATGCCATGATCTCTCTTTCTCCGAAAAAGATCTTGCCAACATCCAGTGCCATCTTGGCCTCCTTGTAAGAACGGCTGACTTCCTTCAGTTCTCCGACAATGCTGCCGTATGCGATATGTACACCAGACGCCCCTTCTTTCTCCAGCGTCGTAATGATGCTCTTTGCCACACGCTCCAGCTCTGCCTTTGGCACTTCTTCCAATATCTCTTTGACAACGATCACGCTGTTTTCATCCACAGCGGTAATAAAATCGCGGTTTCCGTTGCCCAGGCATTCTCTGATCACTTCCACAGAATTGGCATCTTTTCCTTCACCCGCTTCAATGATCATTACGGTACGCGGTGCTTCCATCTTAATACGCAGCTTTTTGGATCGACTGTAAATATCTACCAGAAGCAGGTTGTCCAGAAGCAGGTTTTTGATAAAGTTGTCCTTATCAAACCGCTCTTTATATGCAACCATCAGATTCTGGATCTGAAATGTTGCCATTTTACCGATCATATAGACATCCTCTCCGGAGCCGATAGCGACCAGCACATATTCTGCAACCTGTTCATCATAAATCTTAAAGAACTGGTATTTGGAAACCTCCTGGCTGTCCGCCGGTGATTTTACAAAATCAACCACCGCCACCGGATATTCCAGCTCATTTTCCGTTGTGGAAACAATAGTCTTTCCGTCTGTATCAATGACTGCAAAATCAACACGTGAAATTGCTTTTAATCCGTCTAACGTATTCTGCAGAATTTGATTTGAAATCATAGCCCCGCTCCTTTTCCCACCTATCCCCGTCGGATAGTTATACATTTTTCACAAAGATAGATACCTTCTCAATAGCCTTTTGCATATTGCTTTTTTTATTTTAATATATATCCACAAAAAAATCCACCAATTTCCCCTATTTTTTTATGCATTTTTTACCTTTTCATTTCACAAATTCTGTCACGCAGAAGCAGGATGCGCTCTGCAAATCCCGCCCTGATTAGCGGTCGTCAAATGCACCGCATAAATGCGTGCATTTTTCTCGTCGCCCGGCAAAAAGCAAAAGACTCCGGAAGAAATGCATCTGCTTTCCCTCCCGAAGCCTTATGATTCTTTTTCATGGTTTAAGTACTGTACTACTTTGTGTTTAAAGAGCTTACGGACAACTCTGTCATGTAATATCCAAAACAATCCTTTATGTTTGTTGCTGTGGACTACTTCATCCTTCAGCATCAGCCAGACTTCCACATTCAGCTTCATCTGGTTTGCTTCAAAAAAAGCCTCTCGCTGTGGGGATGAAATATTCGTGATGAGTACATTCGGTGTCTCTACATTGATCTCATTTACCAGATAATCGTCATCCTGCTCCAGCTCATCCAGAGAATAGCTTCCTATGATCCGCAGATTCTCCTGATAACTGAGAAGGCCATTCCGAAGCAGCTGCAACTGCCCCTGTGTACTGGTCAACAAATATACCGTCTGTCTGCCTCTGACAATCTTCCGCAGAAATTCCGTCAGAAACTCATCGTTATCTACTTCTCTCACTCTGTTTCGCGTTGCAATGCCGGCCGCACGTAAAATATCACTGTCTGCCGGAACAGTAAGATCAAGCTCTCTTAAGAAGTCCTGTCTTTCCTGTGATCCCTCCGCTTCCATCAGACCACGCATTGTAATATAGGCAATCGTACTGACTTTTCCGTCCCGCAGAAAGGCATCCGTTTTTTTCATTGCCTCACGCACGGTATAATCCTGCAGTTCTATGCCCAATACCTGCATTTTTCTCATATTAGTTTCACCTTTAACCCCAAAATACATCTGCTGTCATATATAGCAGGCAAAGCACAACAGAAATGACCAGCGGAACAGAAATCAGTTTTGTCCTTTTCTCTCCCGTATTTCCATGCAGCAGCTGCTGCATATGCTGCACTCTGTTTTCTTTTTTCACGATCAGGTAAAGCAGACAGCCTGCAAGTGCCGCCGCGCCTGCAGCGATCACCGCGTAGACCGATACAGAAACCGCCAACGCCTGTTTATAAGGCATCTGCATCGTCTGCTCAATATATGCCATGCTCTCTTCCTGACTCATGATAGTGCCCTGTGCCTTCTGCACCAGCATCTGCACAACATTTGTCGTGTTAATGCAGATATGGAACAGCATACTGTAAAAGATACTGCCGCTGCCCTCTAACAGCAGTACGCTGACTATACCCACCAACACCGCATAGCTCATCTGGTTAAAATTCAAGTGGGTAAGTCCAAATAAAAGCGCCGATAACAGCATGGAACCGACAAACCTTTGGCTTGTCTTATAGCCATGATAGATGACGCCCCGGAACACAAATTCTTCACTGACCGGTCCTATGATACCGACCATGAGCAGAATCTGCCACCACGGTACTGACAACATATAGCTTTGCAGACCGGCGACCTCGTTATCCACAAACAGCATGGAAAATGCATTTACCGCTATGATCGCAGGCATGCATAAAAAGGTAAATGCCACGACCAGAAGAGCCGTGGTAAATTTCGGTCTGTTATGGGCGATCAGCCTGACCGGATTCGTCCTTGTCCCAAGCAGGAACAAAACAGTCGGAACCAACACGATCAACTGACTGAGCAGAAGGCTTTCTATAATCCCCAGTGAGATATCACTGCACAGATACATAAACGCCATGACCGCTGCTTCCACAAGCAATGTTGTCAAAAACAGCCAATTAACCTTTTTCGGATTCATGCGGCTCTTAGTTGTTCATCATGAAGTTTACTAACTTATTGATATCTTCCGGCTCATATGCCAGCAGCTCCAGCTCTGAAATCGTACCGTCAGAAAAAAGCTTTGCCATGGAAACGTACTGGGAAAGCTTTGATTTCAAATTCAGTCTGTCGCCTTCTCCCGTTACAAGCTCAACCTTGCCTTCACAGCTGTCAACTACTTCAAAAAATTTTTCAATGTTTGTAATATTCTGGATCTTCATTTTTCATTCTCCTTTTTTTAAATATTCATGTACATTTTACAGTCTCAGTATAATCTATATTTTGCCAAAAGAAAAGTATTCTTTTACTTCTTTAACCGGATTCCTTCACTTTCCAGCATGATCAGATGTTCTTTATAAAGATGTCCGATCGCACGCTTAAATTCATTTTTACTCATACCGATTGTTTCCCGGATCTGTTCCGGAGAGGATTTATCATGCAACGGTAAAAAACCCTTCTTTTCCCGCAAAAGAGACAGTACTTTATCCGCATCCTCACTCATCTGCAGATGTGCCTTCTGCCGGATCCCCAGATCCAGCTTACCATCTTCCTTCACGCCGGTCACACGCGCACTGATCTGCTGAAGCACATGAAGTTCTCCGTACAGTTCTTTTTTCGGGATCAGCGCGGAATACTTGTCATCCACCGCTACGAACGCCCCAAAATTATGACTGATCTCATATACCATACCGGTCACAACATCATCTTTCTGATAAGGGCTTTCTTTTTGCAGATAAGGATACACCTTCATAGTTGCACAGAGACGTTCGCTCTTATCCAGATACAGGGCAGCAATCACTTCGTCCCCCGCTTTTACCTGTGCAGTCTGCTCTCTGTACGGCAGAAACAAATCCTTTTCCAGTCCCCAGTCCAGAAAGGCGCCCACTTTTCCGACGGACACGACACGCAGTCTTGCTGTCTGTCCGAGTGTCAGCTTCGGCTCCTTCACCGTCGCGATCGGGCGGTCATTGGAATCCTTGTATAAAAACACATCGATCGGATCTCCCACTTCCATATCTGCCGGAACCTGTTTTTTCGGCAAAAGCACTTTGTTTTCCGCATCCTTCATTGTCTCTGCCAGATAAATACCGAATTCAACCCTTTTTATCATGACAAGTGTCTGTTTCTTTCCAAATATCATATTAGCCTGCTTTCCTTCTTAATTTACAATATCTTTCCCACAACCGGAACCCGATTCTCCTGTTTGCTCAGTATTCCGTTAAATTTTACAATCGCATAAGGGCTGTGTTCTTCCGTTTCCAATACAACAGTCACTTCCTCTGTTCCTTTTCCGTAAATGACCGGATACAGAATATCTCCCAGCACCGCCGATTTATGATAGCTGACCATCAGCCGGTTCACCTCAAAATTCTCAGGCAGAAGATCCGACGCCACAGCAACATACTGTCCGTTATTCATGTGATAGTTGGTATCCAGATGATGCTTTCGGACAAGCACCGCTTCCATTCTTTCCCCTTCGCCTTCTACCGGGATCTTCCGTGACAGATATTCCATTGGAAGCTTTGAAGAAATACTGTAAGCCCGCAGCATTTCTTCCGTCGGCTTTGCCGGCCGCATGGACTGCAGATTCAGCAGTGTCCAAAGCGTATTGGCAACAGCGATCCTGTTTCCCTGCTCATCAAGCATATCAAAATTACGAAAGCCCAGACAGCCTTTAAATGCATAGGGACATGTCTCGATCGTGATCTGTTCGCAAAGCTGCGGATACCTCATGACATCGATCTGCCAGAAATTCAGTACCCATGCCAGTCCCTGTCCTGCCAGGTATTCCGTTCCCATCCCCACATCCTCGGAATGAAACGTGGAGCAGTCCTGAAAATAATCCAGCAGTGAAACAAGCTTCAGCCTGCCATCTTTATTTACTTCACTGTAACGCACTCTGCTGTTGAATGAATACATTGGTTTACCTCGCTTCGCTCGAGATTTTGTTTTGTTCCCTCTTACCAGACTCGAAAATCCTGCTGTTATCACAGCAGCCGCACTTCGTGCTCTTCGATTTTCTCGTTGTACGCCCAGATAAAACCAAATACTCGCTTCGCTCGTGCTTGGTTTTCTTCTGGGCTACAAAAAGCCCGGTTGAAATTCAACCGGGCTTCCAAAAGCTGGGCTACAAGGATTCGAACCTTGAAATGACGGAGTCAGAGTCCGTTGCCTTACCGTTTGGCGATAGCCCATCACAACGAAATTGATTATAGCAAATGTTTTTTTATTATGCAAGTACTTTTTCAAAATTTTTTTAATATTTTTTGCTTGCTCTTTTTTATAGAAGGAAATGCGCGGAAACAAGCTGTTTCCGCACATTTATACACTTCATTTCATAACATCCAAAAGGAATTCTATACCTCGAACATTAACTCGCCGTATGTCGGGATCGGCCATACGTCTTTGTCAACGATCATTTCCAGCTCATCAGCAGGTTTTCTCAGCTCATCCATAGTAGCCTTGATCGTATCTTTGTAGAAGAATGCCTGTGCCTTTACATCTTCCATAGCACTTGCTTCTTTCTCGTCAGCTACCAGCTTGTTGAGTTCCTTCTGCATTGCTGCAAGTTTTGTGGAAACATCAGCCAGAAGCTCTGTCTGTACGCTTGCGTCTCCGCCTGCTGCCTTGATGGCATTTGCGGTGTCTGCCAGTGTCTTTGTATATTTCACAACTGCAGGGATGATCTGCTTGCCTGCCATGTCGATCATGGTCAGTGCTTCGATATTGATCGTCTTTGCATATGTTTCATAAATGATCTCTTCACGGGATTCCAGTTCTGCCTTTGTATAAATACCGAACTTCTCAAACAGTGCGACTGCCTTCTCACTTGTCAGTGTAGAAGCAGCTTCGATCATGGATTTGATATTTGGAAGTCCACGTTTCTCAGCTTCCACTACCCACTCATCGGAATAGCCGTTTCCATTGAAGATGATTCTCTGGTGCTCTGTCATGTATTCTTTGATCAGATCATGTACTGCTGTTTCAAAATCTTCTGCTTTTTCCAGTCTGTCAGCAGCTTCACAGAATGCTTCCGCTACGATCGCATTCAGTGTTGTATTCGGGCCGGCGATAGAATCAGCGGAACCAACCATACGGAATTCAAACTTATTACCTGTAAAGGCAAATGGCGAAGTACGGTTACGGTCTGTTGCATCTTTATCCAGATCAGGCAGTGTAGATACACCTGTCTCCAGCTTACCGCCCTCTTTGCAGGAAGCAGCATTACCTGTTTCTACAAGCTGTTTTACTACGTCCTCAAGCTGTTCACCGAGAAACATGGAAATGATTGCCGGCGGTGCTTCGTTTGCCCCAAGTCTGTGGTCGTTTCCGACATCGGATGCGGACTGGCGGAGCAGATCTGCATGTTTGTCAACCGCTTTCATGATGCAGGCAAGTACAAGCAGGAACTGGATATTTTCATTTGGTGTATCACCCGGTTCAAGTAAGTTCATGCCGTCATCTGTTGTAATGGACCAGTTGTCATGCTTACCGGAACCATTGACGCCTGCATATGGTTTCTCATGCAGCAGACATCTCAGGCCATGCTGTACAGCGACACGTTTCATTGTCTCCATGATAATCTGATTGTGGTCAACTGCGATATTGGCTGTTTCATAGATTGGAGCCAGTTCATGCTGTGCAGGAGCTACTTCATTATGCTGTGTTTTTGCCGTAACACCTAATTTCCAAAGTTCTTCATTCAGATCCTTCATGTATGCGCCGACACGTTCACGGATAACACCGAAATAGTGATCTTCCATTTCCTGTCCTTTTGGAGCAGGTGCGCCAAATAAGGTTCTGCCTGCAAACATCAGGTCAGATCTCTTTTTATACAGATTCTCGTCAACAAGGAAGTACTCCTGCTCCGGTCCTACGGATGCAGTTACTTTTGTTGCTGTTGTATTTCCAAATAAACGGACGATACGAAGTGCCTGTTTGGATACAGCTTCCATGGAACGCAGCAGTGGTGTCTTTTTATCCAGTGCCTCACCTGTATAAGAACAGAAGGCTGTCGGGATACAGAGGATCACGCCTGTTGAAGCTTCTTTTAAGAATGCAGGGCTTGTGATATCCCATGCTGTATAACCTCTTGCTTCGAAAGTTGCTCTCAGACCACCTGACGGGAATGAAGATGCATCAGGCTCGCCCTTGATCAGTTCCTTTCCGGAAAACTCTGTGATCATCTTACCGGCTTCATCCGGATGCGAAACAAAAGCATCATGCTTTTCTGCCGTGATTCCTGTCAGTGGCTGGAACCAATGTGTGTAATGTGTTGCACCATTTTCACATGCCCAGTCCTTCATTGCTTTTGCAACAACATTTGCTGCTGCCATGGAAAGCTCTCCGCCCTGATCCATGACCTTTTTCACTTCCTTGTACACATCCTTTGGCAGACGTTCCTTCATCTTACCAAGTGTGAACACGTTTTTACCGAAAATTTCTTCCACATTTGTAACTCCGCTCATTTCATATCTCCCTTTCTTTTTTATATTAGATACTTGATAACGTTCTTTTTGTGCTTTATATCAAATTTCCCTGATACAAAAAAATGTTCCAAAACTACCGTTTGGAACATCATCGTTCAAGTTATCTTATTTTCGAAAGATTCCTTTCGTTGCTATTAAGATACTCTTATTTTTTTTAAATTTCAATACCAATTTTTCTATTTTTCAAAAATTGGTCGAATTTTCTAAAACATTTGCAGAATTTTTGCCGCCAAATGTCTATATTGCACAACCAGGATCAGCTTGTTGCACATGCTTTTTTGCGCAGAAGATCATAATGAGAAGCTTTCTCACTAAGCAAAACACGAAGCTTCTGCTGCGGATGCGGTGCACTTTCCTGCTCCTGTCCTTCTTCATTTACAATTGACAATACGGTCGTCTGTACATTGCTGCCATCCGGCTTCATGATCTCGATCGTCTCTCCGACACTGAACTTATTACGCTGTGTAATGGATACGATACTTCCCGCATTTTCCTGTGCAGCTTCTGCATCTTCCACGATACCGAGATAAATATACTCCTGCTCATAAGTATTGCTGTCGTAGATCTGTGTATTTTCATCCGGTCTGCCAAAATAAAATCCCGTTGTAAACTGGCGATAGGTACATTTGGAAATTTCTTCCCTGCACCATGGCAGGATCGCTTCGTACGCTTCTTTTGATTCCAGACAGGCATCGATCGCTTTCCGGTATGTTCTCGCAACTGTTGCCACATAAAGAGCCGTTTTCATTCTGCCCTCGATCTTAAAGCTGTCGATTCCCGCATCGATCATTTCCGGGATATGCTCGATCATGCAAAGATCCTTGGAGTTAAAAATATAAGTGCCTCTTTCATTTTCATAAACAGGCATATACTCGCCCGGTCTGGATTCTTCCACTACTGCATATTTCCATCTGCAAGGATGGGTGCAGGCACCGCGGTTGGCATCTCTGCCTGTAAAATAATTACTGAGCAGGCATCTGCCGGAATAAGAAATACACATAGCACCATGGATAAAACTCTCGATCTCCATATCTTCAGGGATCTGTTCCCGGATCTCTTTGATCTCCTTCAAAGATAATTCCCTTGCGGATACCACACGTTTTACACCCTGCCCGTACCAGAAACGATAAGTCATGTAGTTGGTATTGTTTGCCTGTGTGCTTAAATGGATCTCAATATCCGGGCAGTTTTCTTTTGCCAGCATGATCATGCCCGGATCTGCCACGATGATCGCATCCGGTGCAAGCTCTGCCAGTTCCTGAAAATAGTTTCTGGCAGGTTCCATATCGTAATTGTGTGCCAGAATATTTGCCGTTACGTGTACTCTGACGCCATGGGCATGCGCAAATGCAATGCCTTCTTTCATATCTTCGTGACTGAAATTCTTCGCCTTTGCACGCAGGGAAAATGTCTCTCCGCCGATATATACCGCATCCGCACCAAATATAACTGCTGTTTTTAATACTTCCAGACTGCTTGCCGGAATCAATAATTCTGGTTTTCTCATTTTACTTATCCTTCTTTACCGAAAGCGCAATCCCATCTCCGAGTGGTATGATAGAGGTCACAAGCGCTTCGTTGTTTTTCAGTTCATATAAATATTCCCGCATTCTCGTATGGATCGTACGGTTTCTTCTTGCTACCGCATAGCGGGACTGGATGATATCCCCATCCTGCAGCACATTATCAGACAATAATACACCGCCCGGTGCCAGAAGCCTGAGCACATCCGGCATAAAATGGATATACTGTCCTTTTGCCGCATCCATAAAGATCATGTCGTAGCTTCCGGTAAGCCCTGCCAGAATTTCCATGGCATCTCCTTCCAGAAGCGTGATCCTTCCGTCTCCGTGCGCCTCAAAATTTGCTCTGGCGACCGGTATTCTTTTCTCATATTTCTCGATCGTTGTGATCTGCCCATCCGCCGGCATAAATTCCTTCATCAGTAATGCAGAAAAACCGATAGCAGTTCCCACCTCCAGGATCTGCTTCGGTTTATTCATCTTAAGCAGTGTTTTCAAAAAGCTCTGCATCTCTTTTCGGATGATCGGTACTTCCGTCTGAAGTGCATACTGTTCCAATTCTTCCAGATATGGCGGAAGCTCCTTTTCCAGTGAATTGATATAATCCACATATCTCTGATCTACTATCATTGTACATCCTCGCTGTGTGACTCCGCAGACTGCGTATCTGTTGCTGCCGGCGTATCCTCCGCAGCATCTGAAACGCCATCTGAGACATCATCCGATGCATTCGTATTTTCCGTATCCGTCGTTTGTGCATCTTCAGACTCTTCGTCATCGGAAGGTGCGTTTGCCGCCATTTCCGCCAGCATCTTTTCAGCCGTCATAGATGTATTGAGCGTATAAACGCCCGGCTGGATCTTACCACGGTATTCTGACAGCATTTCCTGCAGGAAAAATACTCTTGCATCATCTATCAGCCCTCTGTTTTCCAGCGTCTTTGCAACATCCATCGTGCTATCCTCTGTATCTACGGCGATCGTGATATCTCTGCCCGGCTCCGCTTCCTTTGCCACATCCGCAAACACCATATAACCCAGATGATAGGAATACATGGCAAGTCTGTATACCACCAGTATAATGATGATGGACAGCACCAGTCGGAATATCATATTAAAAACCGCTCCGGTCACTTGCTTTGCTTTCATTACAGTTCCTTCCTCCGTATCATGCATCATAGATGTCATACGGATTGTTCCGTGCTGTGCACTCTCACAATCCTGCCCGGCATTCGCATATCGCGAAGCTCCGCTCCACTTTTATGCTCATGCCCGAGCGGGGCAACAAGTCATAAAACCACTCCTGTGCAAGCACATCGTGGTTTTTGACTTTTGCCCCTGACATCATTCAAAATCCTCCGCTACCGCGCGCATCACACCATCCGATACTTCCTGTACCAGGCGGCAGAGCGCAAGCTCCGCCGCCAGAAAATCATGCACCAGCGGGATTTCCCGGAACTGCTCGTACTCTCTCTGGAAGCAGTCCATTTCATCGTACAGATTATCCGGGCAATGCTTTGTCTGCAGCTCATAATTTCTCATTCTGAACTGATCCAGCTGTCTTTTCAGATCCGGATTTTCTTTTACCTTGCTTTTCTGCAGTTGGTACTCTTTGTATACCTGCGTGTTTTTGATCGTCAGAATAAACTGATCCAGTTCTTTCTGTATTTCGAGCATAGCCTACACCTCCATGATAATAGGCAGGATCATCGGGCGACGTTTTGTCTTCTTCCAGAAATATTCATTCAGCGAATCTTTCATTGCATTTTTCATTCTTCCCCAGTCGGAGATGTTTCTGTCGATGCAGTCATCCAGTACATCCGACACAATGTCTCTTGCGCCGTCCAGAAGCTCATCGGATTCTCTCACATAGACAAATCCTCTTGAAACAATATCCGGTCCGGAAACCACGACATTGTTTTCGCAGTCCAGCGCAACGACAACGATCAGAATACCGTCTTCCGCCAGATGCTGTCTGTCGCGGATAACGATATTACCAACATCACCGACACCAAGACCATCTACGAAAATAGAACCTACCGGAACCTTTCCGGTCACCTTTGCCGCTTCTTCCGAAAGCTCCAGCACATCACCTGAATGCAGAATAAAGATGTTATCCTTATCCATGCCCAGCTTATGCACCAGATTTGCCTGCGCTTTCAGATGGCGATACTCACCATGTACCGGAATGGAATACCTCGGCTGTACCAGGGAATAGATCAGTTTAATCTCTTCCTGTCTGGCATGTCCGGATACATGCGCATCTTCAAATATAACATCTGCACCTTTGGCATACAGTTCGTTGATCACCTTGGAAACCGCTTTTTCATTTCCCGGAATCGGATTTGACGAGAAGATAACCGTATCAAGCGGTCCGATCGAGATCTTCCGGTGCATTCCGGATGCCATACGGGAAAGAGCAGCCATACTTTCACCCTGGCTTCCCGTTGTAATAATGACTGTTTTTTCATCCGGATAATTTTTGAGCTGTTCGATATCGATCAGCGTATTATCCGGAATATTGATATAACCCAGCTTTGTGGCCGTATCAATGATATTGACCATGCTGCGTCCTTCGACAACAACCTTACGTCCGTATTTATAAGCGGAATTGATGATCTGCTGCACACGATCCACATTGGATGCAAATGTTGCAATGATCAGTCTTGTATTGGTATGCTCCGAGAAAATATTGTCAAATGTCACACCGACCGTTCTCTCAGAAGGGGTAAAGCCCGGTCTTTCCGCATTTGTGCTGTCACACATCAGTGCCAGCACACCTTTCTTTCCAAGCTCCGCAAAACGCTGCAGATCAATGGAATCCCCGAATACCGGTGTATAATCCACTTTAAAATCACCTGTATGCACGACAATTCCCGCCGGTGAATAAATGGCAAGCGCTGCTGCATCCGCAATACTGTGGTTTGTCTTGATAAATTCTACCCGGAACTGTCCCAGATTGATATGCTGTCCGAATTTGACAACCTTACGCTTTGTTGCTTTTTCCAGTCCATGCTCTGTCAGCTTGTTTTCAATGATACCCATTGTCAGCTTTGTCGCATAGATTGGAACAGGCAGTTCCTTGAGTACATAAGGAAGTGCGCCGATATGATCCTCATGTCCATGTGTGATCATAAAGCCCTTTACCTTATCCGCATTTTCCTTCAGATACGTTACATCCGGGATAACCAGATCGATTCCGAGCATATCATCCTCCGGAAATGCCAGACCGCAGTCCACCACAATAATACTGTCTTCATATTCAAAGGCAGTAATATTCAGCCCGATCTGCTCCAGACCTCCCAGCGGTATGATCTTGAGCTTTGACGGACTTTCTGTTTGTTTCTTATTCAATTGTTTTTCCTCCACATTCTTGAAACGCAAAGAAAGTCTCCCGGTAAAATACTATGCACACACGCTGCCAGTTCGTCTTTCCCGGTCATGGAACGGCAAGCCTTTCATCCATAGAATTGTACAAAGTACTCTCTTTGTTTTATTAATAATTTATATTTTGTCTGCCGGTCTTATTCTTCTTCGTCTTCCACGAATTCAATATCATCCAGCATATTTTCAAAAACTGCTGCTACTGCATCCAGTTCTTTATCGTCTGATACAATACGGTAAACGCTTTCGTCCCCGTCATTTTCTGTAATGTCCTTTAAGATCAGCGCCTGTGCATCCCCATCCGGCTGATCTGTCACGAGCAGATAATCCACACCGCCAAGGCGTGTCCGCTCCAACACATAAAACTGTACTTTTTCTCCCTCTACATCCGGTATGAATTCAACCTTTTCCAGGTTATTTCCATCTGTCATTCTATCATCTACGCTTTCCGGTTCTGAAGATAATCCAGATACCCTTGTAATATATAAGAAGCTGCTATGGCATCCACATATTCTTTACGGTCTTCCCTGCGGATCCCTGCTTCCATCATTGTCCTGTCCGCTGCTACAGTTGTGAGCCTCTCGTCCCACATGACCACCTCGATCCCGGTCCTGCGGAAAAGCGCATCTGCAAATGCACGCGACTTCTCTGCGCGCTCACCTTCTGTTGCATTCATATTCTTCGGTAATCCTACTACAAATTTCTCCACTTCATATTGTGCTGCCAGTTCTTCAATCCTGGCATAGGTCTGTCTCAATTTATTTTCAGACTTTCTGCGAACGATCTCCAGACTCTGCGCTGTCAGTCCGAGCGGATCACTTACAGCAACACCCACCGTCTTTGATCCGAAATCCAAACCCATAATACGCATAGTATATCCTCACTATTTCCAATGATTCGTTTTAATGTACTCTCTGAGCATTTCCTCTACCAGTTCATCCCGTTCCACCTTCATGATCAGGCTTCTGGCATTCTTATGGCTTGTGATATAAGTAGGATCTCCCGACATGATATAACCGACGATCTGATTTACCGGATTGTATCCTTTTTCGCTCAAAGCCTCGTATACTGTAGAAAGAACGACCTTCACACCTGTTTCCGGCTCTACTTCCACTTTAAAATATTGTGTATTTCCCAAATCCTGCATTTCATCACGCCCCTGTCTGTTTTTGGTATTGTAACCCTTTTTCTGTGTTTTTTCAAGTATTATGTAACCTACTCCATATGTGTCTGCTTAAAGGAATTCATTTCCGGCTTCAAAAATTCGTTCTCTACCGGCTTCTGTGACTGCACAAAATTTTCCACATCTTTATCAATCACAACTTCTTTTTTCAGCAGCAGATTGACCTCATTGAAGATCTTTTTGTATTTCTCGGAAGCAGTGATCGACATAAACAGATCACTGATATTTTTATGCTTGCCATTTTCGTAATATTTGATCTCTTTTGTATCGAGATAATAATAGATTTCATGCACAGACTGCTGGTTTGTCAGAGAATCGTAAACTGTTTCATCAATACGGATCGTACGGTCTGAGCTTTCTCCGTGGATCACGATACTGCCTCTCGTAGTCGGATTGATCTCTGAGCTGAATGCCAGTCTTGTAAGCTGCTCCTTGATCAGGTTGATATAGTAATCTACCTGCTGACGGGAAACTGCCGCAGCCGGGCTTACTGTCTTTGCCCCTGCCTGCTGTACGGCAATACCGACGCTCACACCGATCTTCATAATATAATCGTGCATTGCCTGTCTGTCTTTTACCTGCTTTTCCAGTCTGGCATTTAACGACGGCAGACCGATCACAAGCACGCTCTTTAAAAACTTATATTTTAAATCTGTGATTTCCTGCTGTTTCGTCGACATGGTCGAATCGGACAGGCTTGCTTTTTTCATGAAATTAAACGAATTTTCGCCAATGCTGATCTCAAATGTATTGGCATCTACACGCAGAAGCAGATTGCCATTCTCACTGTTTGTTGTTTCAAGCGTCATTTCAATCTCGAAATCTGCATCCTTCGGGAAATGCTCCATGATTGCCTGTGATGTTTCTTTTGCTACACGATCAATCTCAGCGATCTCGTCCTTTGTGTATTTCATATTGGTACCCCACCTTCTACATGATCTGTCTTTTCTGCTGCCCCCATGCCCTGAAAAGACTTTATACCGCACTCTTCATCCTGCTCCGCAGGATATTTGCTCGTTAATAAGCACAGAAAAACAAATGCCACCTTCGGTGTCGCTTGTTTTTCTTCACCTGTTTCATACTCGCAAATCCGTGCTTCGCACTCTTCATCCTGCTCCGCAGGATATTTGCTCGTTAATAAGCACAGAAAAACAAATGCCACCTTCGGTGTCGCTTGTTTTTCTTTGTGCTTATTACATTATAGCATTATTCCGGGATACTGACAATTCCCTGTTTTCTTAATAAGTGCCGAGCAGGGTCTCGTCATCTGCAAAGCCTGTCAGTCGGCAGATGCATTCCTGATTTGTCATTTCTGCCGGATCGATTCCTTCCACCGGAACTGCCACGCGTACATAGTTGCGTGTATGCCCGGTCAGATACTGTCTGCCTTCTATTTCATGGCACTGCTCAAACAGCACTTCCTGCTCTTTTCCGATATAATATTCCCGGTATTCCTTAGAATGTCTTGCAGTCATGGCAAGCAGTACACTGCTGCGCTGCTTCTTTTCTTTTTCTGTGAGCTGTCCGGGCATATCAGCCGCTACAGTTCCTTCCCTTCTGGAATATGGGAAGACATGCATCTCAAAAAAACGGATCTTTTCAAGATAGGAAACTGTCTGTGCAAACTCTTCCTCGGTTTCTCCCGGGAATCCCGTGATCACATCCGTCGTGATCGCGGGATGCTCGTATACCCGACGCAGGATTTCAACACTCCGTGTAAACTCTTCTGTCGTATATCTTCTGTTCATCCGTTTCAGCACACTGTCACAGCCGCTCTGGAGTGACAGATGGAAATGCGGGCAGACCTTTGGCAGTGCTGCAAGCGCCCCTGCAAATGCTTCTGTGATCACACGGGGTTCTAACGATCCCAGACGGATACGGGTAATGCCGTCTACCGCATGAATCCTCTCGATCAGCCGCAAAAGCTCCTGCTCATTGCCCTGTCCGCCGGTCGTATTGTATGATTCGCCGTGGAAGTCCAGCCCATAGGAACTTAAATGAATTCCTGTCAGGACAATCTCATGATAGCCGGCTTCTGCAAGTCTTCTGACTTCCTCTTCCACCTGCTCCGGCTTTCTGGAACGGACACGCCCTCTTGCAAACGGGATCACGCAATAGCTGCAGAACTGATTGCAGCCGTCCTGAATTTTGATATAAGCACGGGTGTGCTCTGCAGTATGTACAAGCTGCATCTCTTCATATTCTTTTTCCGCATTGATATCGATCACAGAAGTGTGACCCAGTGTCTTGTCCGGTGCCACACCGGACGTCTTCCCCGATGATGCGGTAGTCTGCTCATCCGGCGTCTGACTTTGACGTTTGTCCAAATAAGCCTCTATAATCTCCACCAACTCATTTTTCCTGTTATTTCCGATTGCCAGATCAATGCAGTCATCCTTCTCGATCTCAGCCTCATTTGTCTGCACGTAGCAGCCCACTGCCACAACGATCGCAGCCGGATTCTGCTTCTTGGCACGATGCAGCATCTGTCTGCTTTTCCGGTCCGCAATGTTTGTTACCGTGCACGTATTTATGATATAAATGTCCGCTTTTTGGTTAAAATTAACAATTTTATATCCTTTATTTTGTAGATATTGCTGCATAACGTCAAGTTCGTAAGAATTGACCTTACAACCCAGGTTATGTAATGCCACACTTTTCATTGTTATCCTCACTTTTTTTGTATGGTTTTCGTATTGACTTTTTATCCCCTTTTCTTTAGTATAATAAACGAAGGTATTAAAACAAAAGGAGGTAATTCAAATGAAAACAGTACAGATTTCATTAAACTCAATTGACAAAGTAAAGTCATTCGTAAACGACATCACAAAATTTGATTATGATTTTGATTTAGTATCAGGAAGATACGTAATCGATGCAAAGTCTATCATGGGTATTTTCAGCTTGGATTTATCTAAGCCGATCGATTTAAACATCCATGCAGAAGGCGATGCTGAAGATGTTATGAAGGTTTTAAAGAACTACACAGTTTAATGCATCTGATCTCACTTTGTGAGATCCTCAAACAGAAGATTGAAACGAGCAGCCAGGCTGCTCGTTTTTCTTTTTCTATTTTTATTCAATCTCTATGATCTCTCTTGTTTCAAGTGCTGTCTTGACCAGCTCTTCTACTGTGCCTTCGAGATTCTTTTCATGCCCTCTGATCACCTTTACATTCGGCTTGGTAACAGGATGCTTTGCCACAAAAATGGTGCAGCAGTCCTCAAACGGCAGAATAGATGTCTCGTAAGTGTTGATCTTTTCGGAAATATCCACGATATCCTGCTTATCAAATGCGATCAGCGGTCTGTATACAGGCAGCTCGCATACTTCGTTTGTTGCAACAAGACTCTGCATCGTCTGGGAAGCCACCTGACCGATGCTTTCGCCCGTTACTAGTCCGAGGCAGTCTGTTTCTTTTGCGATCGTTTCTGCGATCCGCATCATGTAGCGGCGCATAATGATCGTCAGCTCATCATGTGGGCATTTCTCATAAATGGCAAGCTGTACATCCGTAAAGTTTACAACGTGCAGGCGGATCGGTCCCGCATAGGCCGCAACATATTTTGCCAGATCGACAACCTTCTGTTTTGCACGTTCTGATGTATAAGGCGGTGCATGGAAATAAGTTGCCTCCAGCTTCACGCCACGTTTGCTGATCATATAACCCGCAACAGGAGAATCGATTCCACCGGAAAGCAGGAGCATCGCTTTACCGCCTGTTCCGACAGGCATTCCGCCCGGTCCCGGAATGATCTCGGAATAGATATAGATCTTTTCTCTGATCTCCACATTCAGTTCAAAATCCGGATGATGCACATCTACCTTCATATCCGGGCATGCATCCAGAATGACGCCGCCAAGCTCACAGTTGATCTCCATGGAGCGCATCGGATAATTCTTTCTGGCGCGTCTTGCACATACCTTGAAGGTCTTATTGCCTTCCGGATAAACTGTCTTGACATAATTCACGATCGTCCCGGAAAGCTTTTCAAATCCCTCATCCTCGACATAAACGACCGGGCAGATACCAGAAATACCAAATACCTTCTTGAGTGCTTCTACCGTTTCATCAAAATCAAATGCAGACTGTGCATCCACGTAAATACGACCCTGTGTCTTGCGGACAGCAAATTCACCATCGATCTTGCTGAGTGCAAAACGGATCTGATCGACCAGTGCATCCTCAAACAGATACCGGTTTCTTCCTTTGACACCGATCTCTGCATATTTTATCAAAAATGCTGTAAACATAATTTTCCCTTTCTTTTCTATGCTCAATACCTTGTATACTTGCGTAACATCGGCAGTATATCATATAAACACTGTAAAGTATAGTCCAATTCCTCCGCGGTTGTAAAGACGCTGAAGCTGAAACGGATCGTAGAATCCAGCAGATTCTGGCTGATGCCCATTGCCTTTAACGTAGCACTGACCGTATGCTTATTGGATGCACAGGCACTGCCTGCGGAAACATAAATGCCCTTATCCTCCAGTGCATGCAGAAGTACTTCACTTCTGACCCCCGCAAAAGATGCACTGACGATATGCGGTGCTCCCTGTTCATAAAGCGGACCGTTGATAACAACACCACTCAGCTTCTGCAGCCCATCTTCAAAATAGCGTTTCAGTTCATACAACCGTTCCACATCACGATCAAGGTTAGCATATGACAACTCTGTTGCTTTGCCGATGCCCGCGATCCCCGGGACATTTTCCGTTCCGGAACGCATTCCTTTCTGCTGACCGCCGCCGAAAATGATCGGTTTGATCTTCACATGTTCATCAATATACAAAATGCCGACACCCTTTGGTCCGTGGATCTTATGTCCGCTCACCGAAAGCATATCTACATGACTTTTCTTTGGATAAATACGAAGCTTGCCAAAGCCCTGCACCGCATCTACATGGAACAGCGTATGCGGATTCATGCGTTTGATCAGTGCACCGGCCTCTTCGATCGGCTGGATCGCACCCACTTCGTTATTCACATGCATAATGGATACCAGTATCGTATCCGGTCTGATCGCCTGCTCCAGTGCATCCAGACGTAAAACGCCTTTTTCATCGACCGGCAGATAAGTCACTTCATAGCCGATGCTTTCCAGATATTCCATTGTCTGCAGGATTGCAGGATGTTCTATTTTGGTTGTGATCAGATGTCTGCCCGCTCTGCTGTTTGCACTCGCTGCACCCATCAGTGCCCAGTTATCGGATTCTGTACCGCCGGAAGTAAAGAAGATCTCCTTTTCCTGTACCTTCAGTGTCTTAGCGATCCTTTCTTTTGCTTCTTTCACATAAACTTCCGCATCCACACCCTTCTGATGCATGCTGGAGGGATTTCCGTAATCCTCAGACATGATCTTTGAAGTAAGCTGCACGACCTCATCATATACCTTCGTCGTTGCGGAGTTATCCAAATATACTTCCATTTTCGTCTTCCTTTCCGCTTTTGTCCTATCTTATCTTATGCATTTTTTACGCTTTCAGTTCCTGTCCTTCGAGTGTATACATCAAAATCGAAAGCACTGTCATACCGGCTGTTTCCGTCCGTAGGATACGCTTGCCCAGCGTGATCGGCTGCGTGGCATGTGCCATTGCCTGCTCGATCTCCTCCGGTGCAAATCCGCCTTCCGGACCGATAAAAATCCCGATGCTCTGCCCGGGTCTTATCTCTTCGATCAGACTGCGTGTTTTTGCCATATCTTCCGCCATTTCATACGGGATCAGTCTGACATCGAGCATATCCGCATAGGCAAGTGCCTCAGCGTAGTTCATCACAGAATGTACCTGCGGAACAACCGCCCGTTTGCTTTGCTTTGCCGCCGCCTCACTGATCGCCTGCCAGCGCGCAAGCTTGCTCTTTTCCTTCTTGGCATCCAGCTTTACAACCGCGCGTTTTGTCGCGACCGGAATGATCTCATAAGCACCGAGCTCCACTGCCTTCTGGATGATGAGTTCCATCTTATCCGCCTTGGGAAGTCCCTGAAAAAGATAAATTTTGGAAGGCAGTTCTACGCCATCTTCTTTGATAAAGCGCAGTTCGCAGATCACCGCATCTTCTGTCATCTGCAAAATGCCACATCTGTATTCTCTGCCATCGACGCCATTACTGACCGTGATCTCCTCGCCGACCTTCATGCGCAGGACGTTTTTAATATGATTGACATCTTTTCCGGTAATGACGACCTGCTTTTCGCTGATCGCGCCCGGATCTACAAAGAACTGGTACATGCGTTTCTCCTATCATACTTCTGATTCTCAGTTTTGTAACGCGGCGGGAACCTCACCGCATGCAAAATTGGCTACGCCAATGCGGTGAGGCTGCATACTGCATCTATCTCATAGATGCAGTACATTGCATCCACTCTCCTTGCTGAGTGATCTCAACGACGGTAAGGCCGGCGGCTTTCATGGCATCTGCCACAAGCCCTTCTTTTCCGTTGATGATTCCGGAGGTAATGACGGTTCCGCCCGGCTTTAAGCATTTTGCCACAACCGGCATCAGAGGCACAAGCACCTCTGCCAGAATATTGGCTACTACGATATCATATTTTCCATAACCGACACGATCCTGGATCTCCTTCTCCGTAATGATATTGCCGATCATCATCTCAAATTTATCAGGGTCTATTCCATTCATTTCCATATTTTCCCTGACCGCTTCCGTTGCACACGGATCCAGATCCGTTCCAACCGCATGCCCGGCGCCATACATCAGCGCTACGATCGCCAGAATACCACTGCCTGTTCCGACATCCAGAAGCTCTGTCTGCGGTGTGATATATTTCTTTAACTGGCGGATACAGAGCTGTGTTGTTTCGTGCATACCTGTCCCAAATGCAGTGCCAGGATCGATATGCAGGATCTTTCTGCCCTGATCCTCCGGCTTTACCTCTTCCCAGGACGGCGTTACCAGAAGGTCATCGATATAAAACTGATGGAAGAAATTTTTCCAGTTATTGACCCAGTCTTTATCTTCCGTCTCGGAAACCGTGATCGTTCCTTCCCCGATATCCATAAACATACGCAGGTCGTCAAGCTCCTGCTGCATGCGCTCGATCAGCTTCGGCAGATCAACTACCTGCCCGCTGCTTACCAGAAAGTAAGAGTTGTCCGCTGTCCCATCAAGTCCCTGTGGCAGCTGTGGTTTTTCGTCGCCTTCTTCCGGTACTTCCACAAAAAAGCTCAGGTATGCCACACCGTCATCTGCTGGTCCATCCGGCAGAATATCCACGAACATCTGCTCCTTTTCCCATGCGGTAAGCGGTACTTTATCCTCGATCTGTGCACCTTCCAGTCCCAGATCATACATCGTACTGATGATGATATCCTCTGCCTCGGAAGTTGTCTTTATCATTAATTTTGTCCACTTCATACACGCGGTTCCTTTCTCATATACATTTCACAAAACACTTTAATAGTTGATTATAGCAGATTTCAGACAGATAGACAAATATTCCATTTACGCAAAAAAGAAAAGGTACTCCTAAAAGCACCTTTTCAACTGTTTTATTTTATTTAAAAAGACCTTTTTTCTTTTTCTTATCCGGGGAGCCCTTTGGATCCTTCGGATCATCGTCTTTTTTGCCTGCTGTGTAGTTTTTGACAGCCTCCAGCGTATTACCGGTTTCCGCATCAAACTGACGGAGCAGTTCTTTCGCTTCATGGCTTAATTTATCCGGAACCTGTACAACGAGCGTTACATAATGATCGCCTCTTGTATCTTTATACCGCAGGGACGGAACTCCTTTTCCTTTGAGACGTACCTTCGTGTCAGTCTGTGTGCCCGGTTTTACCGTATATGCCACTTTACCGTCCACGGTATCGATCATGATCTCGCCGCCCAGTGCTGCAACCGCAAACGATACAGGGACTGTGGAATAAATATTGCTGTCCTGTCTCTGGAAGATCGGATGACGCTGTACCATAACCTCAACGAGCAGATCTCCTCTCGGTCCGCCATTTGTACCAGGCTCTCCCTTTTCGCGGATCCGGACGCTCTGTCCGTTATCAATACCGGCAGGAATGGATACCTGGATCTTCTTGCGTGATGAGATATATCCTGTTCCATGACAATCCTGACATTTATCTTTAATGATCTGGCCTGTTCCGCCACAATCCGGACAGGTCTGTACATTACGGACTGTTCCGAAGAAAGACTGCTGTGTAAATACGACCTGACCTTTACCGCCACATTTCGGACAGGTTGTTTTGCTCGTGCCCGGTTTTGCACCTGTTCCGTGGCAGGTCGGACATGGATCCTTCAGATTCAGCTCCAGTTCTTTATCTACACCGAAAACAGCTTCTTCAAATGTGATCCTGACGCTTGTTCTGATATTTGCACCCTTCATCGGACCATTGCTGGCACGTCTTCTGCCGCCGCCAAACATATCGCCGAAAATATCACCAAAGATATCACTGAAATCTGCACTGTTAAAATCAAATCCGCCGTAGCCGCCGCCTGCGCCGCCTTCAAATGCCGCATGGCCAAATTGATCATACTGCTGTTTTTTCTCCGGATCACTTAAGATTGCATATGCCTCAGAAGCTTCTTTGAACTTTTTCTCGGCTTCCTTATCGCCCGGATTCATATCTGGATGGTATTTCTTCGCCAGCGTACGGTATGCTTTTTTGATCGTAGCCTCATCCGCGTTTTTATCGACACCGAGGACTTCATAGTAATCTCGTTTCTGTTCTGCCATTATGTTCTACCTTTCAAACAAGGGATAGGGTGCAGACTTTACCGCCCACACCCTGTTCCGTTTTCTTTCATCTGTTCTGCGCATCGCAGCTACTATCTTATACCTCTCTGAAGTCTCCGTCAACTACATCGTCTTCCGGTGCTGCCTGCTGCTGCGCCTGACCCATATCAGGTCCTGCCTGTGCACCTGCTGCACCCTGAGCACCTGCTGCCTGCTGTGCCTGCTCATACATCTTTGTGAAAAGTGCCTGAGCGGATGTCTGCAGTTTTTCTTTCTTTGCATTGATCTCAGATACCTGATCTGCTGTAAGTTCCTGATCCTTTGTGCTTTCCAGATAAGACTTCAGATCTGCAAGATCTGCTTCCACCGGTGATTTCTCACTGTCAGAAAGCTTATCGCCTACTTCATTTAATGCCTTTTCTGTCTGGAATACGAAGGAATCAGCTTCGTTTCTTGCATCGATGGCTTCCTTACGAGCCTTATCCTGTGCTTCATATTCAGCAGCTTCTTTGACTGCCTTATCGATCTCATCATCAGACATGTTAGATCCTGCTGTGATCGTAATATGCTGTTCCTTACCTGTACCAAGATCCTTAGCGGATACGTTTACAATACCGTTTGCATCGATATCGAATGTAACCTCGATCTGCGGGATTCCTCGTGGAGCCGGTGCGATACCGTCCAGACGGAACTGTCCCAGAGACTTGTTGTCTCTTGCGAACTGTCTTTCACCCTGTACAACGTTGATATCAACTGCACTCTGGTTATCTGCTGCTGTAGAGAAGATCTGGCTCTTCTTTGTCGGGATCGTTGTATTTCTTTCGATCAGTCTTGTTGCAACGCCACCCATTGTCTCGATAGAAAGAGAAAGTGGAGTAACATCCAGAAGAAGGATATCACCGGCGCCTGCATCACCTGCTAATTTACCACCCTGTACGGAAGCACCGAGTGCTACACATTCATCAGGGTTCAGTGATTTATTCGGTTCGTGGCCGGTCAGCTGTTTTACCTTTTCCTGTACTGCAGGAATACGTGTAGAACCACCAACCAGTAATACCTTGCCAAGATCTGCTGCTGTAATACCTGCATCCTTCAATGCGTTCTGAACTGGAATTGCTGTTCTCTCAACCAGATCATGTGTCAGTTCATCAAATTTCGCTCTGGACAGGTTCATGTCAAAGTGAAGCGGTCCATTTGCATTCATGCTGATGAATGGCAGGTTGATATTTGTTGTTGTAGCGGAAGAAAGCTCTTTCTTAGCTTTTTCAGCTGCTTCTTTTAATCTCTGCATAGCCATCTTATCTGTAGATAAGTCAACACCGTTTGCATTTTTAAATTCTGCTACCATCCAGTCAATGATCTTCTGGTCAAAGTCATCACCACCAAGACGTGTATCACCGTTTGTAGATAATACTTCGATAACACCGTCACCGATTTCAATAATAGATACATCGAATGTACCGCCGCCAAGGTCGTATACCATGATCTTCTGCTCTTTTTCATTGTCAAGACCATAAGCAAGTGCTGCGGCTGTAGGCTCGTTGATGATACGTTTTACATCAAGACCTGCGATCTTACCTGCATCTTTTGTTGCCTGACGCTGTGCATCATTGAAATAAGCAGGTACTGTGATAACGGCTTCTGTTACCTTTTCTCCCAGATAGCTCTCTGCATCGGCTTTTAATTTCTGCAGGATCATTGCTGAAATCTGCTGTGGAGAATATTTCTTGCCTTCGATTGTACGTCCTCTGTCTGTACCCATATCTCTCTTAATGGAAGAGATCGTATTTTCTGCATTTGTAACAGCCTGACGTTTTGCAGGTTCACCGACAAGACGCTCTCCGTTTTTTGTAAATGCAACAACAGACGGTGTTGTTCTTGCGCCTTCTGTATTTGCGATAACGGTAGGTTTACCACCTTCCATAACAGCTACACAGCTGTTTGTTGTACCAAGGTCAATACCAATAATTTTACTCATAACTTTTTCCTCCTAAAGATATTCTTTTCAAAACCAATTTTTAAGTCATCCATTTTATTCACCGGCCTTATCTTTCGATAAAGCCATCTTATATAAAGATCTCTGTTTCAGATCCCTACACCATAACCATTTCCCGCTAAGAAACAACCGCTACCATACTGTGACGGATTACCGTATCCTTATACAGATAGCCTTTCTGCAACTCCTGTGCCACAAAACCTGTTTCATATTCTTCACTCTCCACCTGCATCACTGCATTGTGGAAATTCGGATCAAACTCCTTACCGATCGCTTCGATAGGCTTGACACCCAGATCTTCAAGCTGTTTCATCAGCTGCTTGTAGATCATCTGCATACCGTCTGCAAACGGCTGGTCTGCTTCATCCACAATCGGAGTAGCAAGACCTCTTTCAAAGTTGTCAACAACCGGAAGTATCTTTTCCAGCACATTCTTAGCGCCCATATCAAACATCTGGGTCTTTTCCTTTTCACTCCGGTTTCGGAAATTTTCAAATTCTGCAAGCTGGCGTTTTACTTTATCCTCCAGTTCGTCAATTTTTTCTTTTGTTTTATCTTTTTTCCTGTCGTTTTTGTCCTTCTTTTTTTCTTCTTTTTCGGAAGCTTTTGTTTCCTTTTTGTCAGATTCCTCAGCAGCTTCCTTTTCAGCTTCTTTTGCGGCTTCCTTTTCTTCCTTTTCCGCTGCTTTCTGCGCCTCTTTGATCGCATCCTGTATTACTTTTTCTTTATCCTCAGCCATGTTATCATCCCTTTCCGTTTTTCTTTATTATTTCAATTAGAAAAGATGTTATTTATCATCCTTTGTACCGATCTTCTTTTTATCATACAGATTATCAAGCTGATTCATCAGCCCTTTCATGGTATCCACTACCTTTTCATAATCCATCCGCTTCGGTCCGATAATACCGATCGTACCCCGCATGCCTTCTCCCAGATCATAGGTTGCTGTTACAACACTGCAGTCACGCATGGTCGAAACAGGTGATTCATCACCGATATACACCTGAATACCGTTGTTTTCCGGATTGGTAAGCGTTTCTTCCACCAGTGAATTCAGCAGATTCTTTTCTTCAAATGTACTGATGATCTCGCTTGCTTTTTCATTATCCGTCAGCTCAGGGTATTTGAAAATATTTTTGGCTCCCGATGTATAGATCTCAAGGTCTTTATCCTCCTTGATCGCTTCCGCTACCGCGTCGATCACATCACCGACAAGCGCTTCATGCTCGCCCGCCTGCTTTTTCAGCCCTGTGATCATCGCAAGGCTGATCTCATTAATGGAAAGACCGTTCAGCGAAGTATTCAGCAGGATATTGAGCTTTAAGATCGTCTCATCATCCAGTGCTTCCTCTGTCGTAAGCATTTTATTTTTGATCAAATTGCCTTCCACTACGATCACTGCAATGAGCTGATGTTCTTCTACTCTGGAGAGCTGGATGAACTTCACCTTGCTGCCCTGACAAACCGGCGCCGAAACCATTGCCGCATAGTTGGTATCATTGGCAAGTACCTTGGCTGTCTGCTTTAAAAGAGAATCCAGCTTTTCTTCCTTTTCCAGAAGCAGTTCTTTCATTTCATTGACTTCCTGCTCCTTCTCGGCCATCATGTGGTCAACATATAAACGATAGCCCTTATCAGAAGGAATCCGCCCTGCAGAAGTATGCGGCTGCAGGATATAACCAAGCTCTTCCAGATCCGCCATTTCATTCCGAATGGTCGCGGAGCTTAAATTCAGATCTGTATATTTGGAAATCGTACGGCTTCCGACCGGTTCGCCCGTCTCTAAATAGTTCCTGACAACGGCCTGTAGAATTTTAAATTTTCTATCATCGATCTCCACCATATCACTTCCTTCTCAGATCTTTTTGTTTGTTAGCACTCAACCCTTTCGAGTGCTAACATCTTTTCTATCCATAACATAGCACTCCTTTTCCATATTGTCAACGAAAAAAATAAAAAAATAAAATATCCCCCGCCACAATGGTCGGGGGTCATAGGAAAGTAATATCGTATTTTCTCAGGAACGGCGTGGCTTCGGTCACGCCGTTTCCTGTTTCAGCAGTTCTTCCACGGGGATAAAGCCCACAAGGTCATAGGAAATGCGGATGCCCTGATGCCGCTGCCACTGGACTTGTCCGGGGCTTCAATGTAGATTGCCTTGACAAGCTCCCGCAGCGCATACGGGGTAAGCTCGTCTAAATCCTCGTATTTGCGTACCCGCTAGATAAACTGCTCCAAATTTTCAATCTGTCGTTCCTGTACTTCGATTTCCTGCTGCAAAGCCTGAATTTCCGCTTTAAGCTGCGCTTGTTCGTCCTCATAGGTCTTGCTCATCATAGAAAACTTTTCATCTGTGATGCGCCCCGCCACATTGTCTTCGTAAATGCGGATAAACAAACGGTCAAGCTCTCCCAGCCGCTTTTCAGCCTGTGCCAGCCGCTTCTTGTGTCCACGGATCGCGGCTTCGCTGGACAGCCGGAGCTTCTGCTCCATGACGGCACGGAAATGATCCTCATACCGACTGACATAGGAAATCACAGTTCTCATGTGCATCCAGACCAATTCTTCCAGAACAACAGCACGGATAAAGTGTGCCGAACAACTTCTCGTATTGCTGCGGTAGTTGGCGCATACAAAATGATCCTGCCGCTTTTCAAAGTAGTTGGTGATGCAGTAGCGCATTTTTGCTCCACAATCAGCGCAGTAGACCATACCGGAAAACAGACTGCTCTTGCCCGTCTTTGTCCTGCGGTGACGCTGCTGGCGAATTTCCTGCACCTTGTCAAAGACCTCCTGCTCAGTGATCGCCGGGTGGGTATTGTAGAAAACCGCCTGCTTTTCAACGGGCGTTTCCCTCTGTTTCTTATCCCAAATAGAATTGGTATAGGTCTTGAAATTGACGGTGCATCCTGTGTATTCCCGCCGTTCCAGAATGTGAACGACCGTGTTGGTGTTCCAATGGTACGGATCAGCGGTTTCCGGGCTGGGTGTCTTGATGCCCTCACACTTCTTATAGGCTGTGGGATTAAGTACCTTTTCCTCCTGCAAGAGCTTTGCAATCTGCATCGGGCCTCGCCCTTCCATGCACAGCTTGAAAATGCGCTTGACTACCAATGCTGCCGCTTCATCCACGACCCACTTTGTCTTGTCCTCCGGGTCTTTACGGTAGCCGAACGGAACATTGACAGTCAAAGGAACACCGCGTTCGCCCTTTGCCTTATTGACGGCGCGGATCTTGCGGCTGGTGTCTTTGGCGAAAAACTCGTTGAACCAGTTCTTAATGCCTGCAATATCGCTGTCGGTGCTGTTGGGGTCGATGGTGTCAAAATGGTCATTGATGGCAATATAGCGCACATTGTACTTTGGGAATGTGAAGTTGATATACAGCCCTGTCAGCGAGGAATTACGCCCCAGTCGAGATAAGTCTTTCGTGCAGCAAACCGCCACTCTGCCCGCTTCGATTTCCGCAAGCATCGCTTGGAAGCCGGGACGGTCAAAGTTCGTGCCGCTATACCCATCGTCCACAAAAAAGGTCGGGTTCGGAAAACGATGCTCCTTTGCATATTGGAGCAGGATCATTTTCTGATTCTGGATGCTGTTGGATTCGTCCTCTTTGCCGCCCTTCTTATCCTCTTTCAAATCTTCCACGGATAAGCGGCAGTAAAGCGCGGTGATTTTATCAGTTGCCCGTAACATTTCTGTTTCCTCCTTCAAAGGGGCAACTGCCAGTACAGGATTGGTTGCTTCTATTGTACCAAGAGACTGCGTATTTGTCATTCAGAATCCTCCATCTTTTCTGTAAACTTTTCGCCCATGACGCGCTCCATCTTTCTATCCAGCGTTTCCACGCCGTCATAGCTGCCTGTGACGGTGTAGACTGTACCTCCGATTTCCTTTTGCAAGGTGAACTCCGGCAGCCAGAAGGCGGACAAGTTTTTCACGCAAAGATGTCCGTCCTCGTTGAAATAGCAGTTGTGCCGGGGATGATCGGGCGGCAAAGGCTGCGGTTTGAGATACGGGTCTGGATTGGAGAAGTAATATTCCACTGGTTCGTCATGGTCAGCCTTTTCCCATTCCTCGATTTCTGCCAGCAGATCAGGGTCGATTTCGTGTTCAAATTCTTTGTTCTCGTTCATGGTGGTGTCCTTTCTCCGATGGGTTATCGGTCTATATCGTGATGTTTGGTTTTCGTCTTTTGCGGTTCGTCCGCTTTCAGGGCAACATCTACATAGCGGCGTACCTTTTGCAGCTCGGCAACTTCCTCCCGCTGGGCTTTCAGCTTTGCATATTCCGCTTCGTTCTCAGCGGTCAACGCGGCAAGCTCGGTCTGCCATGCTTTCGGCGTCAGCTTCATGTCCGGCAGATTTGCCCGCAGATAACGGTTCGCTGCATCCCATACTGCAAGATCGGCGCGGTGTGCTTCTGCAAACTTCTCCTGCTTGCCTTTCCAGCGGATTTGCTTGTATTCATCGTGGATGGGCTGTGTCTTTTGGAAGTTCTGCGCCTGCTCAATCAGCTTTTGGAGCTGCTTAATTCTCGCTTCCCTCGGTTTCATAGCACTACGGATTTCGCTTGCCTTGTCATGGACAACGGACAGGGCTGC